>Ga0208297_1001634_pt1 | contig 18402 bp, 16 predicted proteins | sample LMS_cellobiose_e_FD_187367 | JGI IMG/M metagenome (GOLD analysis project Ga0208297, IMG submission 187367) | Rumen-fistulated moose microbial communities from Alaska, USA - LMS_cellobiose_enrichment (SPAdes) (version 2) | ecosystem: Host-associated > Mammals > Digestive system > Stomach > Rumen... | reverse complement strand
CACCGAGAACTGCATATAGCCGCCGCCCTGCATAAAGAGGACCTTGTAGTTGTCCGGGATCTCCATTACGTCGCGGAGATCGGCTTCCGCCTTGTCGATGATCGCCTGGTAGTCCTTGCTCCGGTGGCTCATTTCCATAACGGACATGCCCGTTCCGTGATAGTTCAGCATATCCTTCTGGGCTTCTTCGAGCACCCAGAGCGGCATCTGGGAGGGACCTGCGGAGAAATTGTATACGCGATTGAACTCACTCATTTCTTTACCTCCATTTATGACGTTCAATGTTCAAACACAGACAGACGGACGGCTTCCCGTCCGACGTATCGTATCGTAGCACAGAGTGAACTTTTTAACAAGTCTGTCCGGCGTTTATTATTTGACGTTCCCGTTTTCTTTTTCACAGTTTTGTGAAAGAAATAACGATTTAAAAAGTTCTGCGGCAACTGTATACAGAAAGAAAACTGTATGTTTTCGCAGCAGTCGTGGTATTATAATATATTATTAAGCAACATCTATGGGAGACAGACGAAACCGATGAAGTATTTAGTGATCCTTACCGACGGTGCGGCCGACTGGCCGATCGAATCGCTGGGCGGAAAAACGCCTCTCGAGGCGGCACATATGCCGAACGCAACGCTCCTCGCAACGCGTTCCGCCGTCGGCTCGGCGATGACCGTACCGGACGGAATGGCTCCCGGAAGCGACGTCGCAAACCTCTGTGTGATGGGCTACGACCCGAAACACTTCCATACGGGACGTTCCCCGCTCGAAGCGGCTTCGATCGGCGTAGCGCTTTCGGACGAAGACGTCGCCTACCGCGCGAACATCGTTACGCTTGCGGCTCCGGACGGTTCGTTCGACGCCCCCTGCTCTTACGAAGAGATGACGATGATCGACCACGCCTCAGGCGATATTCCGACCGCGGACTGTGCGATCCTCATCGATGCGCTGAACGACGCCTTCGCGACCGACGGCCTTCGGTTTTACGTCGGTACGAGCTACCGTCATTGTCTCGTCGTGAAGAACGGTTCCCTTGCGACGTCCCTGACGCCGCCCCACGATTTTCTCGGTTTTCCGGTAATCGACCGGCTGCCGTCCGGTGAGAACGCCGCGTTTTTCCTGGAGATGCAGCGAAAGAGCTACGAGATCCTGCGCAGTCATCCGGTCAACCGGGCGCGCATCGCCGCCGGAAAACATCCTGCGAATTCGCTCTGGCTCTGGGGTGCCGGTAAAAAGCCCGTCCTGCCGCCTCTTTCGGAAAAGTACGGCGTTTCCGGTGCCGTCATCTCAGCGGTCGATCTGATCAAGGGGATCGGAATCCTCGCCGGGCTCGAGTCGATCGACGTTCCCGGCGTGACCGGTACGGTTGACTCGAATTTTGACGGAAAGACGGCGGCGGCGATCGACGCGTTCCGCCGCGGAAAGGATTTCGTCTATGTCCACCTCGAGGCGACCGACGAGGCCGGCCACCAGGGCACGCCCGACGTCAAGGTCCGCGCGCTCGAGCTGTTCGACGAGAAGGTCATCGGCCCGATGATGCGTTTCCTCGCCGGATGCGGTGACGACTACCGCATCCTTCTTCTTCCCGATCACCCGACGCCGATCCAAGTCCGTACCCACGTCGCGGAGCCGGTTCCCTTCGTTCTCTACGACAGCCGTGTCCGGATCGACGCGCCGGACCATTCCTATACCGAGCGGTCCGGGAAGACCGGTCCGTACTATGAAAGCGCCGTCCGGCTCACGGACGAATTCTTCCGCAAATGAAACGACTTTCCCTCCTCTTCCTTCTCATACTTGCGCTCGTTCTTTCGCTCGCAGTCCCCTGTTTCGCCGATGCCGGTGAAATGGCGACCGGGCCGGCGGTCACGGCATCTTCCGCGATCCTGATGGACGCGACGACCGGAATGATCCTCTGCGGAAAGGACGTCGACGAGCGGATGTATCCCGCCTCCCTCACGAAAATCCTGACCGCGATCATCGCGATCGAAACGCTTGATACGGACGACCTCGTCATCATCGACGATGAGGTCGTGAATACGTATACGGGCTGGCGTGACGTGAAATTCTCCGTCGGCGATACGGTCACCGTCGAACAGGCGATCTATCTGCTTCTGATGGAATCGAACAACGCGATCGCCGTCGCTCTTGCGAAAACGGTCGCCGGAAGCGTTCCCGCGTTCGCGGAGATTGCGAATGCCCGCGCGCTCGAACTGCAGTGTACCGATACCCATTTCGTGAACCCGAATGGTCTCCACGACGACGCCCACTATACGACCGCACGCGATCTCGCGACAATGACGCGATACGCGCTCTCTCTTCCCCTCTTCGTAAAAGCATCCGGCTGTACGGCTTACGACTTTCCGAAGACGAAGATCACCGCGGCGCGTTCCCTCACGAACACCAACTGGCTTCTGACGGGAGGCCACCGTCTGTACGTCGGAAACGAGCTTCGCGACGTCCTGTACGACGGCGTAATCGCCGGAAAGACCGGGACGACCCCCGAGGCCGGCGGCTGTCTGATGACCGCCGCGAAGCGGGACGATACGACGCTGATCGCCGTCGTTCTGGAGGCCGGAAAGTCCTCCGACGGCTACGTCAGCCGCTTCGTCGACGTCATCAAATACCTCGACTGGGGCTTCGACCGCTATCATACCGTCAAGGCTATGAACCGCGATGCGCTTCTCGGGACCGCCTCCGTCACGCGCGGTTCGACGCTCGAGGTCAACGTCATCGCGCCGACCGATCAGTTCGTCACGCTTCCGCTCTCTCAGGGCGCCGATTCCCTTACCTACCAGACCGAGCTCTTCGGCGCTCTCCCGGCGCCCGTCAAGGCCGGTGAAACGGCCGGAACATACCGGCTGTACGCGGACGATACGCTGATCGGCGAATATCCGTGCGTCACCGCAAACGACGTTCCCGAAGGCGGAATCCTCTCGCGTTTCGGTATCCCGGACGCGAAGGCCTACCGCATCTTCCGCACCGCCGGGATCGTCTGCGCCGCCGTTGCGGCCGTCGCGTTCCTCGGTCTCGCCTACTCGCTCATCGCAAACGGAATTCCCCGAAACCGCTCCGTCTTCCGGAAGCGGTCCCGGTTCTAATGAAAGAAGGTCTCCATGAAACTCATCGCCGCTACGGGCAACGCCCACAAACTCGCCGAATTCGAAACGATCACGAAGGACTTCGGCTTTGAACTCTTTCCGAAAAGCGCCGTCGGTCTCGGCGATTACGATCCCGAAGAGAGCGGGGAGACGTTCGCAGAGAATTCGCTTGCAAAGGCAAAGGCGATCTGCGAAAAGTGCGGCTTCCCCTCGATCGCAGACGATTCCGGCATCGTCGTCGACGCGCTCGGCGGCGCCCCGGGCGTCCGCTCCGCCCGCTATGCGGGTGTCCACGGAAACGACCGCGCGAACAACGCCAAACTGCTTGCGGAGCTCGCGGATACGCCGGTCGAACGGCGCACCGGACGGTTCTGCGCCGTCGTCACGATCGTCTGGCCGAAGGATACGCCGGAATCCGGCTATCCCTTCTTTGCGTCGAGAACGGACGACGGATACCCGTACATCCAGGGAACGGGCTTCGTCGAGGGTCACATCGGCTTCGAGGAGGTCGGGTCGAACGGCTTCGGCTACGATTCGGTCTTCATTCCCCTCGGCTTTACCGAAACGTTCGGGATCCTGCCCGCCGAGACGAAGAATGCGATCTCTCACCGCGCGAACGCCCTTCTCGCGATCCGTTCCCAACTTCTCCGCGCCTAGCGCACCCGCCGTCCCGGTCCCGCCCGGACACCGCGTTCTTACGCTGGTGCTCCGTCGCTGAAACATTCGACTTTTTCCTCATAAGATTTGGACGAAAAAAGCAAGGCTGCAGCGACCTTGCTTTTTTTCGTTGCCAAATCTTTTCTTCGTAAAAAGGGAATGTTTCCACGCTTCTCCGCAGGCGTATTCACGCGGTGTCCGGGCGGGACCGGGACGGCCGGCGGAGCCGCAGTGTCCGGGCGGGACCGGGACAGCGAATGCGTCAGTTCTTCTTTCCGGAGAGGTAGACGAACCAGTACGCAAGTCCGACGACGCAGGCGCCGCCGACGATATTCCCAAGCGTGACGGGAAGCAGATTCGCACCGAACATCGAGCCCCATCCGAGGTTGTCGATCGCACCCTGGGAGACGCCGATCTCCAGCGCTTTTTCAACGATCGCGGCATTTCCTTTGGCGAGGATGCCGAGCGGGAGATAGGTCATATTTGCGATGGAGTGCTCGAATCCGGAGATGACGAAGAGCATGATCGGGAAGCCGGCCGCGAGAAGCTTCGACGCGACGTCCTGGGCCGCGAAGCTCATCCAGACGGCGAGGCAGACGAGGATGTTGCAGAGGATGCCGGAGCAGAACGCGGAGCCGAAGGACATCGAAGCCTTTCCCGCTGCAATCTTGAGTGAGATCGCACCGACCATATTTCCGCCGGCGGTGAGGCCGTTCGCGCCGCTGATGATGAGAACGAGCAGGATCGCGCCGACGAGGTTTCCGATCCAGATCAGCACCCAGTTCGCGAGCATCGAGGCAAACTTGACCTTCTTGTCCAGGACCGCGACGAGGCCGTGTTCGAGCCGTACGCCGCAAAGCCGATGAACATACCCGCGAAGATCGCGAGGACAAAGGCCTTGACTTTATTCATGGAGGTTTTGTTGACGCCGACCTGGCTGGTAAACGCAGCGACTTCGGCCGGTCCGAGGAAGAGTTTGTTCATTTCGGTTCTCCGTTCTGTTCGGTTGGGACGCACGCAGCGCCGTTTTGCGATGCGAAATGTGATTTCGCATCGTGCGCGTTTATCTTACCGCGGTTGCAGGCCGTTTTCAATACCCGTTTTTCAGGAATCCGTTTTGTGGTAGAATAACGGTGTAAGGGAGACCGCATTCTATGGCATTTGACATCCGCGAAAACCTGAAAAAACTGCCGGACTCCCCGGGCGTCTACCTGCATAAGGACGACACCGGGCGGATCATCTACGTCGGAAAGGCGATCAATCTGAAGCGCCGCGTTTCCCAGTACTTTCGTCCGCCCGAACAGCTCGATCCGAAGACGCGTGCAATGGTCTCCCACGTTGCGTCGTTCGAGTACATCCGCGTCGGGAGCGAGCTCGAGGCTTTGATTCTCGAAAACAACCTCATCAAGAAATACCAGCCTCACTACAACATCGACCTCCGCGACGACAAGACGTATCCCTACCTCAAGGTCACCGTAAAGGATGAGTGGCCGCGTCTCCTCAAGACCCGCCGCGTCGATCCGGACGGCTCGCGCTACTTCGGACCGTATTCGGACGTGGGTTCGGTCAACCAGATCATCGGCTTCCTGAACGATACGTACCGGCTGAAGCGCTGCAGCGCCCAGACTTTCCCCGCAGGCTTCCGGCCGTGCCTCTATTACCATATGGGACAGTGCAGCGGGATGTGCGTCGGCTCCTCCGCCCTTTCGGAGAGCGGAACAGAAGAAGACCGGAACCGCGTCCAGGCCGCGAAAGACGCCTATGCGAAGGACATCGCAGAGGTCCTTGCGATCCTCGACGGAAAGAACAGGGATCTCGTAAAATCTCTGACGGACGCAATGAACGAAGCGTCCATGGAACTCCGCTTCGAGGATGCCGCCCGCTTCCGCGACCGGCTTACAGCCGTGAACGCGATCGCCGAAAAGCAGCGGATCACCCTCAAGGGACCGGCGGAGATGGACATCGTTCTCACGGTTTCAAGCGAGAAGCGGCGCTACGGCATCGTCTTTTTCGTGCGCGACGGAAAGCTCTCCGGACGTGAGAGCTACCCGATCGGGCGGGACGTTCCGGGCGGTCCGGACGAACTCACCGCGGCCTTTATGAAGCAGTATTACGCCGACAGCCTCACGATCCCGAAGGAGATCCTGACCGATACGGAGCTTACGGAGCGCGCGCTTCTCGAGAGCTGGCTCTCGGAGATGCGCGGAAGTCTCGTTTCGGTCACCGTTCCGAAGCGCGGCGAAAAGCGTTCCCTCCTCGGCCTTGCACGCCGCGATGTTGTCCAGATGCTGAGTTTTCTCGACGAGAAGGCTGCGAACGACGAGGAGAAGGCGCGCGGCTGCAACCGTCTTCTCCAGAAGATCCTCGACGGCGGATACGGCGAAGCGTCCCGCAAAGCGGGCTCCGGGGAAGGAGCCGCCGCGAACGCGGCGGACGGCCGCGATCCCGCGGCCGCAGCGCCGGAGGCGCCGCTCCTTCCCGAAACGGGCGTCCGCATCGAATCCTATGACATCTCCCATCTCGCGGGGACCGACACGGTCGGCGGGATGGTCGTCTTCCGCGACGGAAAGCCTCTGAAAAAGGACTACCGGAAGTTTCGCATCCGCGGCGAAACCGCAGGCGACGACGAGGCTGCCCTTCAGGAGGTCCTCTACCGCCGTCTCCGACGCGCGATCGACGGCGATCCGGGCTTCCGTGAGCTTCCGAACCTTTTTCTGATCGACGGTGCTTCCGGTCAGGTTTCTGCCGTGAAGCAGGTGCTTGCCGCGCTCGACGCATCCCAGAAAGGCGCGACGTCGCTCTCCTTGATCCCCGTGATCGGCATGGTCAAGGACGACCGCCACAGGACGCGCGCGCTCCTGTACGAAGGGACCGAATTTCCGCTCGAGAAGGAGCCCCTTCTCTTTCACTTCGTCGGTGCGATCCAGGAGGAGGTTCATCGCTTCTCGATCGAATACCAGCGCTCGGTCCGCGGGAAAGCGATGACCCGTTCCCTGCTCGACGAAATCCCCGGGATCGGCGAAAAGCGCCGGAACGCCCTTCTCCTCCGCTTCGGCTCGATCGACCGGATCCGGGAAGCGACGGCGGAGGAGCTCGCGGAAACACCCGGCATGACCGAAGCCGCCGCGGAAGCCGTGCTCACGTTTCTGCGCGACCACCCCTCCCGCGGATGACGGTTTCCCCGGAACGGTGTTTCCCCATTCCCCGCGCCGTCCTTCCCCTCGGAAATCGCTTGCGCCCTTTTGCATTCTGTGGTAGATTGAATTGTAAGGCAAACGCCTTCAAGCTCGTTACCAACCCAATTCAAAATGGAGGATATAACCGATGACCGAAAAAGAAAAAAAGGCCAAAGAAGCCGAGTGCGACCGCAACTGCGACGAATGCGATGAGGACTGCGATTTCCTGACCCTCGAATTCGACGACGGCGCGACCGTGGAATGCGAAATCCTCGGCATCTTCGAATGCAAGGGAAAAGAATACATCGCTCTCCTTCCCGACGACGGAACGGACGATGTGTATCTCTACGGCTATAAGGAAGTCGGCGACGAGGAATTCGAGCTCGTCGACATCATCGACGACGCGGAATTCGACGAAGTCTGCAAGGAATTCGAAGCGATTACCGCCGAGGAAGCCGAAGAAGAGTAAGTTTTCTCTGCCGATACGAACGAAAACCCCGTGCCGAGGCGCGGGGTTTTTTCATTTGCCGTAAGCGGCTTCTGTCTATAAAAGCGAAACGAGGACGTACAGCCAGTGCGCCGCGACACCGGCCGCGAAGCCGCCGACCGTGTGACTCAGAAGCGCCTTGCCAATCAGTTCCTTGCAGTGAAGCGAATCCATCATCGAGGCGTGCGTCGAGAGGTAGCCGCTCCAGCACATGCACATCGCGGTAAACACGGCGATGTCGCCCGCATCGATCCGCCCGTTCGCCGCAAGCGTCGTCACGAGCGAAAGCGCCGCGCCGGCCGAGCCGAGGGACGTCACGGGGACGCCGATCGCTTCCGGGGAGGAGAAGCCGAAGAGCGGCTTGAGGATAAAGTCGAGCTTTTCCGCGATCATCGGGATCAGCCGGATTCCTTCGTACGCGCTTCCGGTATAGGCGCCGCTCTCCGACGGCCCGTTGATCAGCATCATCACGACGGTGCAGACGACGAGAACGCCGGGGATGATCGAAAGGCCCATCTCCACGCCGTTGTGGCCGCCCTCGAGGATCGCGTTGAGGGCCCGCGTGCCGATTCCGCCGTCGCGGATCGGACGGTACCCTCTCGGGATCTCGGATTCCTGGGCGCCGCCGTGGGGCATCGCCTCCTCCGTCCCGAACGCCTTCTTCGTAAAGGAGAGCATCAGGCGCGTACTTACGATGCTCCCGATCACCGCCGCGAAAAGCCCGACGATGACGGCGCCTCCGAGCGAACGGCCCATCACGGGCGTCAGGCTGTACATGAACGTACAGACAATCAGGCCCATCCCGAAGGACGTTCCGAGGTTCGTCAGCGCCGGGAACTGATATTTCTTAAAGTAGCCGCGGAAATACGTATCCTCCGCGAGCGCGAGGATCGCGGGATTGTCGGAGAGAAACGTCGTGACGATGCCGAGCGCCGCCGCCCCCGGAAGACCGTAGACCGGCTTCATCAGCGGCTGAAGCAGACGGTTCGCAAGCGCGACAAAGCCGAATTCGGCGAGGAGCGACGAGACCGCGCCCATTATAACGCAGATCGCGAGGATGTAAAAGACCGTCTCCATCAGAAGATGGTAGGCGGTATTCATGATGGTGTTGATCGTATTCGCAAGCCCCATCTGCACTGCGAAGAGCGCAAAGAAAGCGGCGAAGGCGAGCGGAAAGATCCAGGTTTCGGGTCCGAGTTCTTTTTTGACCCGGGCCCGCAGGGGTTCGGTTTCGTGATTCATGGTAAGGGGAGCGTATCAGGGGAAAAGAGTTGATTCGCCGAGGGATGGGCGGGTCGCGTTCGGGTCAGTCGTCCACGCGGCGGATGTTCGCGCCGATTTTCGCCATTTTATCGGTGAATTCCTCGTAGCCGCGCTCAACGAAGTGGATATCGGAAATCTCCGTTTCGCCTTCGGCCGTCAGCGCCGCGAGAACGAGCGCAACGCCCGCGCGCAGGTCGGTCGCGCGGATTCGCGCACCGTGGAGAGGCTGACCGCCTTCGACCTCGGCCTTCCGGTCCTCGATGCGGATATCGGCACCCATACGGTTCAGCTCGCCGATGTGCTTGAAGCGCCCCTCGAAGATCGTCTCGGTCACGGTGGAGTGGCCGCGGACGACGGTCAGAAGCGACATGAACTGGGACTGGAGATCGGTCGGGAAGCCGGGATACGGCATCGTCTTGATATCGGTCGCGACGAGCGGATTCACATCGGCGCGGACGCGGAGTCCCTCGTCGTTTTCCTCGAACACGACACCGCATTCGGAGAGCTTCGACATCACGGCGCTGACGTGGCCGGGGACGATGTTCGTGAGCAGAAGATCGCCGCGGGTGATCGCCGCCGCAAGCATAAACGAGCCGGTCTCGATCCGGTCGGGAATGACGGTGTGCTTCGTTCCGTGGAGGCTTTCAACGCCCTCCACGCGGATCGTCGCGGAGCCGGCGCCCTTGACCTTCGCGCCCATCTTGTTCAGGAAAACGGCGAGGTCGGTGATCTCCGGCTCCTCCGCGGCGTTTTCGATGACGGTTGTTCCGCTTGCGAGCGTCGCCGCCATCATGATGTTCTCCGTCGCGCCGACGGACGGGAAGTCAAGATAGACGTGGCCGCCGATGAGCTCACGCGCACGCGCTTCGATGTAATCGTCGCCCATCTCGACGGTCGCCTTCAGCGCTTCAAAGCCCTTTTTATGGAGATCGACGGGACGGGCGCCGATCGCGCAGCCGCCCGGAAGCGGGAATTTCGCGCGTCCGGTCCTCGCAAGGAGCGGACCCATCGCGAAGATTGATCCGCGCATCAGGGAAACGAGTTCGCGTGGCGCTTCGTTCCGAAGCGATTTTCCGCTTTCGACGGTAATGATCTTATTTCGGTAATCCCAGCTCACGCGGCTGCCGATCGATTCGAGGAGTTTGACCATAACCTCGACGTCCGAGAGCGCCGGTACGTCCGAGATTTCGCACGGTTCATCGGTCAGAAGCGTCGCCGCGAGGATCGGCAGGACAGCGTTCTTCGCGCCGCTGATCTCCACGACGCCGTGAAGCGGGCCGGATTGTTCCACAATGTATTTTGCCATTTCGCTTTCCTTTCGCTGACAAAATCGTTTTTTTTATTGTAACACAGTTCCCTGTCCGCCGCAACGAAGCGGACCGGCCTGGAGGCAGGAAAAAAGATTGAAACATTTGGCAAAAAAAGATTGACCTTTCCAGTCATTTTGTGCTATATAATGAGTACAAACGGAACCGAGTATTCTGTCTCAAGGAGGATATTGATATGAAAGCTACCGGCATCGTCAGAAAAGTCGACAACCTCGGCCGCGTCGTTCTTCCGATCGAACTGCGCCGTACCCTCGGCATCGAAATCAAGGACCCGATCGAAATCTACACCGACGGCGACTATATTATGCTGAAGAAGTATGAACCGTCCTGCGTCTTCTGCGGAAACGCGAAGAACGTCGTCCGGATCCACGACAAGAACGTCTGCGAGAACTGCATCAAAGAGATGAAAAAGCTGTAAGGATCGCTAAAAAGGCGAAATTGAACAGGCTGAACCGAACGAGATACGACCCCGCTTTGCCGGGGTTGTTTTTCGTATATTCGCGAAATGTGATGAGCGACGCGAGGCTTGCGATGAGCGTTCCGCAGCCGCCGATGTTCACGCCGAGAAGAAGCTCCCGGTAGTTGTCCGTAAACTGCGAGAGAAGGATCGCCGTCGGAACGTTCGAGATGACCTGACACGACAGGACGCTGACGAGAAGCGTGTTCCGTTCGAGCAGCGCCGAGAAGAACGCGCGCACCGGCTCGATCCGTGCCATATTCCCCGCAAAGACGAAAAAGCAGACGAACGTCAGAAGGAGCGCATAGTCGACCTTTTTCAGCGCATACGGATCGACGAAGAAGAGCACGAGCGGGATGACCGCCAGGCCGATCCAGTACGGGATCCCGCGAAACACGATCGCAATCGCAAGCGCGAAAAGGAGGAGATAGATCGCCGTCCGAATCGGATCCGGCTTCGTATCGTCGGGGCCGACCTCGAGCGGTTCCTTCCGGATGAACACGATCGCGCACAGCGTGATCAGCGCGATCGCAAGAAGGAACGGCGGCGCCATAATCCGCATGAATTCGCCGGTCGGGATGTCGAAGCGGCTGTAGAGATAAAGATTCTGGGGGTTTCCGAACGGCGTCAGCATCCCGCCGAGATTTGCCGCGATGTTCTGGAGAATGAACGTGACGCACATGTACTTTTCCTTGTGCGTCGAGGTGAGGACGAAATATCCGAGCGGCAGGAACGTCAGAAGCGCCATATCGTTTGCGATGAGCATCGATCCGATGAACGTCACATAAATCAGCGCGAGGACCGCGAGGCGCGCGTTCCGGAAAAGCCGAACGATCCTCCGCGCGAGAAGATAGAAGAAATGAATGTTCTTCAGCGCGCAGACGACCGCAAGGACGCAGAAGAGACACGTCAGCGTCTTGAAGTCGAAATAACCGAGGTATGCGGCGTCAACCGGGACGAAAAACGTCGTTATGAGCGCGGCAAAAAACGCGATCGTCAGGACCGCGTTCTGCTTCTCGAACCGGACGGCCATCGGGAACAGTTCGTCCGCGACGTAATGGGGGATCCGTTCGAGCGCCTTTTCAATTTTCCGCGCGTCCTCGCGCGAGATTCTGTGCATGTCTTCGACCGCTCTGCCCGTTCCGGGCGTTCTTATTTCGATGCGTACTCCGCTTCGAGCCGGGCCTTCCGCGCCTCGTACGCTTCGTGCTTTTCCGTCCAGACGCGGTTTACGCGTTCCGCCTCTTCGGGGGAGGAAAACGACTCCGCCCTGCGCAGATCCGCGAGATCGAACCGCTCCGTGAGCCACGCGCCGAACCACTTCGCCGCCTTTTCCGCGCCATAGACGTTGAGATGGAGGCCGCCGTCGTACGTATCGGTATTCCAGTCGATCCCGATCTCTTCGACATGATCGAGGAGGTTGACGTAGGCAAGACCGTGCTCCTCCGCGTAGCGGACGATCTGATCGTCCCATTCGTCATACCAGTACGGCCAGAGGCTCGGCGCCTTGATCAGGACGAACGAAACGCCCTTCTCAACGCAGAGCAGGCGCATCCGTTCGAGATAGTCCCAGCAGACGTCTGAGAACGCATAATCCGCGAGCGGTTTCGCGTCGGGGATCGTTTCGACGGGCTTGACGTGAACGTTCATCAGATAGCCGCTGTCGGAGACGATATCGCGGCGGAACAGGTATTCCCAGTCCTCGCGGCCGATCTCGCTCCAGCGGGAATGGTAGCGGAGAAGCGGGACGAGATACGAAAGCATCGTCTCCTCCTCCGTCATCGACGCTTTGATGCTGCCGAGCTTATGCTTCGAGAGCTTCATTCCGTCGATCGACATACGGTTGTACGCCTCGTTCTGGGGCGTATCGTATTTCATCGAAAGGACGTTGAAGCAGACGACGTCCGGCGTCTCGTGCTCCAGCATCTCCTCGAGGAGATAATACGACTGCCAGATGAGCTGCTGCGCGGAGCCGCGGTAATAGGTCGTCAGGCCGTATTCGGTCCAGAACGTATCGGGGCTGAAATTCTCGTAGATCTCGCAGTCGCCTACGAACAGGATCCGGTGGTCCGTTTCCTCTTCGTAATATTCGCGGATCAGCGCCCCCTCCGGTATTTCGCTCATGTACTTCGGAAGGAAGAGCGCGTTCAGGAACCACAGGAGGCACGCGAGCACGAGAACGCACGCGCCGATCGCGAGCATCGTCTTCCCTTTACTCATTCGTTTCCTCCTTTCCGTTCGCTTTATCGGCGTGCGGGGCCGCTAAAACTGATTGTAAATGAATGCGGTGGAATCGTATCCGATGCCGTAGATGCCGAACACGATGATCAGCACGATCAGCGCGGTCGCACCGGCCCAGGCAAGGAACGGCCTGCGGACGAGCCGGTCGCGCGCAGGCTCCCGGACATTCAGGAACGACGCGGCGTAGAGCGCGGCGATTCCGATCCCTGCGATGATCCAGTCGGCCGATGAAAGGCCGAGTTCTCCGAACCGGACGGCCGTTCCTCCCGTAACGATCGTTCCGATCTGGCGGAACGTCAGAGGAACGTCGCGGTAGACGTCAAAGACGCGGATGAGCGACATCAGAAGGAATGTCCGCACGATCTCAAAAATGCCGTACGCCTTCGACGGCTTAAGGCGCGGGAAGCGCCCGTGGAACCTTGCATAGAGCGGCTCGAGTTCCTGCGAGACGAGGATCACGATTCCGTTCAGAAGACCCCAGACGATGAAGTTCCAGGCCGCGCCGTGCCAGACGCCCGTCACGAACCAGAGAAGCAGCGTCGTGAGATAGACCGTGATCTTCTTTCCGAAGCCTCCGAACTTCGCGCTGCACGCTTTGTGGAGCCGAAGCATCCCCTTCGCGGTCGACAGCGGATAGAAGACATAGTCGCGGAACCACGTCCCCATCGTGATGTGCCAGCGCCGCCAGTACTCCGCCGTGTTTTTCGAGAAGAACGGCCGGTTGAAGTTCTCGGCGACGTCGATGCCGAGCATATTCGCGCAACCGATCGTGATGTCGATGCCGCCGGTGAAATCCGCGTAGAGTTCCGCAGCATAGAGAACGATGACGAGCGCAACGTTCCACCCCGTATAGAGATCGGGTTTCTGCGTCAGGATCTTCAGCGGGATCGCGAGACGGTCCGCAATGATCAGCTTCTTCGCAAAGCCCCAGATCACGCGAAGCGCGCCCCTGCCGATCGTCCGGTTGTTCCAGCCGTGTTCCGCGTAAAGCGATTTTGCAAGGTCTCCGTAGCGGGAGATCGGGCCCTGGATCAGCTGGGGGAAGAACGTCACGAAGAGCGCGAACCTGGCGAAATTTCGCTCTGCCGGAACCTTGCCCCAGTAAACATCGATGAGATATCCCATCGACTGGAACGTGTAGAAGGAAATGCCCATCACGGCCGCGAAGCCGCGGAACGACACGCCGACGATCGAGAGCAGGAAACCCGTATACTTCATGACGGCGAGGATGCCGAAATTCAGAAGCATACAGCCGAGCGCCCAGCGCCAGCGGACCTTCTTTGCGGCCGCCTTCCGCGCCTTCCGCTCTTCCTTGGTAAGCGGGTCGCCGGCTTCCTTCCTGCGCGCTTCCTCTGCCTTCAGCGCCTCGGTCTGGGACGCAGCGAGCGTTTCGATCTTCCGCGCGGCGAACCACGTCGAGAGCGCCGTCACGCCGATGAACACGAGACAACGCCAGCCCGCGAACCAATAGAAAACCAGGCTGCCCGCGAGGAGCAGCTTCCACTGGTGTTTCTTCGGGATCGCGTAGTAGAGCAGGAACAGCGCCGCGAAGAACGCAACGAAGCCTGCGGTGGCAAAGCTCATACGGTTTCGGCCCTTCGCTTTCGTTTATTCTTCGTCGAGTCTTTGGATCATCGCCCAGAGCGCGTCGGCGGAGTTGAAGTTCTCGGGAACGAGTTCCTCCGGCGGGACGTCGACGCCGAACACGTCGCTGATCTCCGCGACGAGCGTGATGATGTCGATCGAGGTCAGGATCTTGTCGTCGATCAGCGCCTTTTCCGCCGAAAAGTCGACGTCGGGAGCGATCTCATTCAGAATTTCCAGAAGGTCTTCCATAGGGTTCCTTTCTGCCCTTCCGGGCGTTATTTCGCTTTACCGGTTGGAACGGCGAACGTCGTCCGCGGTCTCGACGCGCCGGAGAAGCTCCTTGCGGTCGATCTTCCCGTTCGGCGTGAGCGGCATCGTTTCCAGCTTCAGCACGCGTCCCGGAATCATATACCGCGGCAGCTTCTTCTTCAGAAACACCGCGACGTCCTTCGCTTCGGCGTCCCCCGTATAGAACAGCGTGATCCGCTCGCGCTCCTTCTCGAAGACGCAGGCGGTCTGGGCGACGGACGCGCACATCGCCGCAACGATTTCGATCTCAGGGAGTTCGATGCGGTGGCCCATGTGTTTGATCTGGAAGTCCTTCCGTGCGAGATAGACAAGTTCGCCGCGTTCGTTGTATTTTGCAAGGTCGCCGGTTCTGTAAAGCAGCTCCGGAAACGCGTCGTTCAGCGGATTCTGAACGAACGCCTCGTTCGTCTTTTCGGGGTTCCGGTAATAGCCGAGCGTCAGGCACGTTCCGCGGAGACAGATTTCGCCCGTCTCGCCCGCAGGAACTTCTTTCCCGTCTTCACCGAGGAGGAGAAGGCCCGTATTCGGGAACGGCTCGCCGATCGGGATCGACTCGTCCTCCGAGAATGCGCGGTCAACGTGGTAGAAGCACGACATTCCGGTCGCTTCCGTCGGTCCGTAAAGGTTCGTAAACGACGCGTCCGGAAGCGCCTCCCTCCAGAGGTTGAACTGGCGGATCGGGAAGACCTCGGAGCCGAACGCGACCGTCCGGAGGTATTCCGGCTTCTTCTTTTCAAGTACTTTGAAGCCCGAAATCATCGTGAGCGCCGAAACGACCCAGCAGACGGTGTTGATCCTATGGTCATTCAGATAGTCGACGAGCTTCATCGGAAACAGGAAGAGCTGCTTCGGGATGAGGTACGTCGTCGCGCCGAATTTCAGCGTCGGATACAGTTCCTTGAGGCAGGCGTCGAAGTAGAGCGGCGTCTGATTTCCGAAGACGGTCGACTCCGAGAAGCCGAGACAGTCCGAAAGCTGTTCGATGTAGTCGATCACGGAGCGGTGGCATGCGACGACGCCCTTCGGGACGCCGGTCGAACCGGATGTGAAGACGACGTAGAGCGGATCGGTATCGATCTGGCGTTTCCGGATCGCGGAAAGGATCGCGGGATCCTCCGGTTCCGCCGTTGCCTCGTCGAACGTAAAGACGGCCATCTCCTTTTCCGCCGGAAGCGTTTCGAGGATCGCCTTCGTCTTCGTGTCGCAGATGCAGGCGCGCGGGCGGAGCGTTCCGAGAATCAGTTCGATCCGGAAGAGCGGCATCTCTTCGTCGAGCGGGACGTAATAGCAGCCTGCGTAGACGACGCCGAAGAAAGAGACGACGGAACGGGGATGCTTCTCCATAAAGACGACGACCGGTTCGTTCCGGTAGCCGCGCTTCGCAAGGAACGTTCCGATCCGCCGCGCATCTTCCGAAACCGCGCGGAACGTCACACCGTCCGTTCCGTTCGAGAACGCAAGCTTCTCCGGGACACGCGGGGCGGTCCGTTCGAGATATTCGAGAACGTTACGCTGCATGATCCGTCTCCTCTCCTCCGTCCGTTCGGGATTCCGCCGGTTCTCCGGCCTCCTCCGTTCCGGTTTCGGACGCTTCGCCTCCATCGTCTGTCCCGGATCCGCTTTGTCCGTTCGGATTATCGCCGTTGTTTTCGCCGTCTCCGTTCGGGGCGATCTCACCGTTCTCCGGGTCGGCCGTTTCGGTTCCGTCCGGACTGGCCGTCCCGGTTTCGCCGGGATCGGTCGTCTCGTCCGTCCCGCCGTTCGGATCGGTTCCTTCCGCGTTCGGATCGGCCGGATCTGTCGTCTCTCCGTTCGGGTCGACCGGTTCGCCGTGCTCGGCGATGTACCAGCCGTATGCGGTCTCCGCGCCCTCGGGCGTCCCTTCGACGGGGACCATACAGGACGCGTAATCGTAGACGAAATAATTTTCGCGCACACCCGCGTCGATGAGGAGCTGCGTGTACGCACGGACCTGTTCCTCCGTCGCGAAGAACGAGAGGAACGGATAGCCGGTGGGATGCGGACAGGCGTCGAAATGGAACCAGCCCGTTCCGATGTTCGCGAGGAGCCAGTAATGGCGCGTCTTCGAGGGGACGCGCGTCAGATCGACCGTCGGGATCCCGACGCGCGCGAGGAGCGCCTTCGCAACGGCGAAGTAGTTGAAGCAGTCGCCCTTTCCGCGGACGAATCCGACGTACGCGCCAATGAGCCAGCTCGATTTGTCGGAGGTGCCGACGTATTTGATGTTCCTTGCCGTCCAGTTATAAATCGTCCACGCCTGCTCGGAGAGGTCCATATCGTCCGTGAGGATCCGCGCGAGGACCTTGTCTGCGAGCTCGTAGACCATCTCCTCGTTCAGGCCCTCCGGGATCGGCTCCTCGATGTCCTCCTCGGGCTCCTGGTCGATCGGAACGGATTCGACCGCGTTCACGACGAGATTGACGGCGACGCGGGCATGATTTCCTGCGGCGTCGGCAGCTGTATAGACGACCTCATAATGGCCGGGGATCTCCAGATCGACGGCGGAGATGTCGACGGAGAACGGGATCTCGCCGTCCGTGTCGTCGGTCGCGGAGATGCCCTCGCGATAGGAAGGCGCCGTTCCGACGGTCGTTTCGAGATTCTTCGCGCCGCTGATGACGGGTGCGGTCGTATCGGGCTCTGGTTCGGGCGGAGCCTCGGGCTCGGACGTACAGGCCGCGAGGGTAATTGTCATCGTGAGCGCGAGAAGCGTCGCGACGACGCGAAATACGGTTTTCTGTCTGTTCGGATTCTGTTTCATTTCAGTCGAAGGTTCGAAGTCATTCGGTTCGTTTATCAGGTCGATCGTGTCCGCGTACCGGCCGGCAAACGGCGGAAAGAACCGCTTTTTCCGTTTGAGTCTATTGCGCAAACACTTTATTTTAACACATCCATAAACTCCGGTGCAATATCGCCGAGCATCATTCGTGTGTCGTGCGTGCGTTCGCGGATCGTGCGAAGCTGTTCGAGGGCGGTTCGGACCTCGTATTCGAGTTCACGGGACGACATCCGCATCACGCCGGTCCTGAGACACGTCAACTGGATCAGTCCGTCGCTCGTCGCAACGCGGACGTGTTCGCTCCGCCCGATCTCGCGTGTCAGCTTTTCGATGTAAGCGTCGGCGCTTTCGCCCTCCTTTGTATAGACGATGCGGATCCCGCCCGATTCGCTCTTCTCTCCTGCGTTTCCCGGGACCCGGTAGCCGTCGAAGACGAGGACGAGGTCGCAGCCGCGGAAGCCCGCGTAATTCGAAAGGACGTCGATGAGCCGTTCGCGCGCTGCGGAGAGGCTTTCCTTTGCGATCTCCGCGAGTTCCGCCCACGCGTAGATGACGTTATAGCCGTCGACGATGAGATGATCCTTCCGCGTTACCGGGACGGGCTCGGACTTCGGAGGCTTCAGGGCCGTCGGATCGTAAGGGAGGCTCGAGTAGCGCGGACGCCGGATCGGTCCGAACTCGCGCTCCATGATCGCCTCCAGCTCGCGCTCGTCGAAGTCGAGACTCCTCTGGCGTGTTTTCGGCCGGCTCACGACCTCGATCTCCTCCGTCTCATCCGCGTTCTCCCGAAGCCGGAAGCCGCTGTCGACGTGCATAAAGGCGTCGGCCTTGTCCCACTTGACCGTAATCCCTGCGCCGTGCGAGCAGAACACCGAATCCGCCGGATTCGCGACGTCGCGGTCGGGCTCGTACCCGGAAGCCTCGACGACCTCCGCCGTGTTGTGGCACGGATAATGGCCGTCGAACCGGCAGGAGAGTCTTCCCTTACCCTTCGTATAG
>Ga0208297_1001633_pt1 | contig 18411 bp, 9 predicted proteins | sample LMS_cellobiose_e_FD_187367 | JGI IMG/M metagenome (GOLD analysis project Ga0208297, IMG submission 187367) | Rumen-fistulated moose microbial communities from Alaska, USA - LMS_cellobiose_enrichment (SPAdes) (version 2) | ecosystem: Host-associated > Mammals > Digestive system > Stomach > Rumen... | reverse complement strand
GCTTCAACAACGAGAATTACACCAAAGAGAAGGAAGTTGAGATCCCGGCCCTCGGCCACGATTGGGGCGAGTGGGTAACCACGCTTGAGCCGACGGCGACAAAGCCCGGCGAAAAGACGCGCACCTGCAGCCGTTGCCAGGAGACCGAGACGCAGCCCATCCCCGCAACCGGCGGCGGAGGCGGAGGCGGAGGTCCCGCCGCGCCCACATCTTACGCGATCAGCCTGCCCGAGACCGAAAACGGCACCGTGACCGCGCAGCCCGAGAAGGCGACGGCCGGCGAGAAGGTGACCCTCACGGCCACGCCCAACGAGGGCTACGAGCTCGACAAGATAACCGTGACCGACGCGGACGGTAGGGTGATGGAGCTTACCGAAAACGAGGACGGCACCTACAGCTTCAAGATGCCGGCAGGCGCCGTGACCGTGAGCGCGGAGTTCAAGAGCGCGGAAGCGGCCGGCGAGAGATTCAAGGACGTGAAGCCGGGCGACTGGTTCTATGACGCGGTGAATTACGTCGCCGACAAGGAGCTCATGAACGGCGTGGGCGACGATATGTTCGACCCGGACGGCGCGACCACGAGAGGCATGATCGTCACCATCCTCTACCGCCTCGAGGGCGAGCCCAAGAGCGCGGCGGAGAATCCGTTTACCGACGTGGAGGACGGCGAGTGGTACACCGACGCGGTCATCTGGGCCGCGGAGAACGGCATCGTCAAGGGCTACGGCGACGGCACCTTCGGCCCGAAGAAGGAGATCACCCGCGAGCAGTTCGCGGCCATCCTCTACCGCTACGTGCAGTACAAGGGCGGCGGCTTCACCGGCATGTGGGCCTTCGAGCTCGAGTTCGAGGACGCCGGCGATATCAGCGACTGGGCCGACGAGGCCATGCACTGGTGCGTGATGAACGAGATCATCACCGGGCGCACGGAGACCACGCTCGTTCCCGGCGGCAACGCCACCCGCGCCGAGGCAGCGACGATACTCATGCGCTTCTGCGAGAGTATGGCCGAGTAAGCCGAGCGCAGTTTCCGCAGCAACCGAATTACAGCGCAGAAAGGGGCTCCCTCCCGAAAGGGAGGGGCCCCTCGAGCGGAGTTTACGACCTTTTTCGCATTTTTGCGGGAAAGGCTTTCGGCGTTTTTTAGGCATTGAGCAAAACGGCCCGAAAAAGGGCTTCCGGGCCGCTTTGCTGAAGATTTTAAAAGATTTCCGAAAGGAGTTTAATGCTATGAAGAAGATTATTGCGGCGCTGCTGACCATCTGCCTGCTGTGCTCGCTGCTCCCCGCCGCGCTGGCGGAGGGCGCGCAGAGCGAGTATGGGATCATGCTCGGTACCGAGGGCGTAACGAGCGGATATGAGACTCTCGACGAGCAGGCGCACAGCGTCGGCGCGCATACGGTGAACAGGACCTATGTGTTCGCCTTCCAGACGGAGGATTTTACCGTAACGAATGAAACCGGCGCGAGGATATCCAGCAGCGGTATCGTGCTTATCGGCGGGGGTGCGCCGAGCGTAGGATCATTTCCTAAAGGCGGCACGCGCGACGCGGCGTATCTGAGCGGCACCGCGGGCGCGCGCTTTACCGACAACGCGGCGCTGACCGCCGCGGGCTACACCGCACTGGACACGGACGCGACGGCGTATTACTATCTCTATTTCACCGCCGCGGATTACGCGATACTGATACAGATCACGCCGAACGGCGCAGTAAACCCGCTCATAACGACGCGGGAGGCGCTGGGCGAGCAGATCGCGCGCGTGACGGGCGAAAACGAGGCGAACTGGCTCCAGAGCGGCGACCGCTACAACGGCGTTTCCGTGAGCGCGAACGGCTTCTGGGCGGATATGCAGAGCGTTCTCGCGCAGGCGCAGGACGTTTACGGCAACGCCGAGGCCACGCTTGAGGAGCTCAGCGCCGCAGTTTCGGCGCTGGAGCAGGCAGTGGACGCGCTGATCCCGGCAGACCGCGTAAACCCCACGGCGCTCTACGAGGCGTATCAGGCGGAACTCGCTGAGGCACGGTATCAGTCAAGCTATTCAGAGCAGTCGTGGGCAGGATACGCTGCGGCCATGGAAAACGCCGCGGCGATTTTGGGAAATCTGTTTGAGGACGGCGCGCTTTTGCCCGCAAGCGAGCAGAGCACGCTGGACGCTGCGGAGCAGGCGCTGAACGATGCAGTAGCCGCCCTGTTTTCCTTTTTTGATTATCAGTACGCCGCGAGCGCAAGGCCCCTGCTGCCCGCGCTGATCGCCGAGGCGGGCAGGGCTCAGGAGGCGGACTATACGCCCGAGAGCTGGGCTGTGTTCGCCGACGCCCTCAGCGCTGCGGAGGCGGCCGCCGCGAATACGGAAGAGCTGACCGGTACGGCGGCGGATAAGGTGTACCGCGAGGCGTTTGACGCGCTGTACGACGCCTATTACTGGGGGCTCGTACCCGTGGGGGAGATAACGGTACATCTCACCGTGCAGGATTCCAAATTTGCCAGCATGCGCACCGCCAACCAGCCGCTGATGTTCGGGGCGGACGAGACGGTCACGCTCTCCGGGAGCTATACTCTTGAGGACGCCGCCGCGCAGCTGGGGGTGTATTTCTACGAAGGAACAAAGCTGTACCGAGATGGGTATATCTTTGCCGGAATCGGGGTTGGAGACCGCGCCCGCGTATACATCAACGATATTTATGTTACAAACGGCAGTGTAAATCCGTATTATAACCCAGACCCAAACAACAAAGAACTTATCTCGAATGCCTGCGACTTGACGATGCACCCGGGGGACCGGGTGGTCCTGACGAACAACGCGTCCCCGAAGTCGAATATGGGCGCGAACATCTATCAGGACGGCGCATCTTTTTATCAGTATATCGACTCTCTGTATACCTCCGGCTTCCAGACTGGGGACGACGGCATAATCACTGCCCACGCCGGCGAGAAGTTCACCGTGACCCTCAATAAGACCACCGGCGCGCTCGGCAGTTCCGGAGTTACCTCCGCCGCAGACAATATGACTCTCTTTGCAAGCTCTGTGCAGGAGGAAATGGGCGGCAACACCAGACCGGAACGCATGAAGAACAGCGGCGAGCTGATCGTTACCGACGAGAACGGCCAGGCCACGGTCACTCTCTACGAGGAGGGCTGGGTGCTGCTGGCGGCCTATGACCTGCGCGAAGACGTGCTTGGCGACTATGACTCTGTTGGAGGAACGTATATAACTGAGGGCACCTATTACAGCATGAATACCGGCGCGGCCGTATGGGTACACGTGTTGTCGAGCGAGGATCTCGACGCGGTAAAGGCCGCGCTGCAGGCGGAGCTGGACGAGGTCTACAACAGCTGCGATCAGACGATCTTCCCGGACGACGAACTGGAACAGCTCCACAGCCTATATCAGACGGCGACGGAAGGCATAGCCGCCGCCGAGACGACCGGCGCTGCCAGAAGCGCGCAGCAGACGGGTATCGTTGCGATTCAGAACCTTCTCAAAAATGTGATAAATGACAACGCAAGAAAGCTCTCGACCTTCAGAAGCTGCCTTGCGCAGCTGCCGGACGACGTGAATCTGATCACCGCCGCCCAGCAGGAGATAGTCGATACGCTGATCGCCACATATGAGTCCATGTCGGATTATCTGAAGTCGCAGCTTACGGCGGGAGAGATCGAGAAATACCTGCTTGTAGCCGCGCTCGGCGAGCTGCCTGCGGCTGTGAACTATAACGTGAACGTTGTCGTTCAGGCGGATACTGACGAAGCGGCCGCCGCGCTTCAGGATATGACGGAATGGCTGTCGGAAAACGCCATGAGGGAGGACAGCTATGAAAACGGCTGGGAACTGAACGTCGGAGATTATCTGGAACGCTATGCCACGCCGTTTACGATTGTCAACGGAGAGAGGCTGTACGCAATTCCTTATGCGCCAAACAGCGGGATTAAGCTTAACCTGAGTGTAGAGTACAGCGCATACTATCACATCCGCAACAACCTGCCGCACACGGTGGAAGGCAGCGGCTGGAGCATCGTAGACGACCCGGACGGCGGGATCTCCTTTGTGCCGCGCTTTTACATGAATTACAATATCGGCGGCCGATTTGCCGTTATGGTGGGCGATTCGGAATACGAGGTCAAGAGCATCTCGATCGACGGTGTGGAGGACTATACCGAGAGCGGCTTCGTATCGATCCTCGACCGGACGTCGTATAAGGACAAGGACTACGATTGGGTCAATCTTTGGTTCCCCGATGGACTTTATTCCTTCTTGATGCCCTACAACGACGTGACGGTCACCGTCACCTGGGGGCCGGCGCACGACGCAAGGGCGGAAGCGATAGAGGCGCTCACGGAGCACTACAACAGCTTCGTGAGAGGCAACTACACGGTGGAAAACTGGGCGGAGCTGGCCGAACTCTATCAGGCGGGCATCGCGGCGATCAGGACGGCCGCGGACCCCGAAGCGACGAAGGACAGCTATATCGCGCTCATGGACGCGGTGGAAACGACAGGCGCGCAGACACTGCTCGGCAGCGTGAGCGTAACGGTAAGCAACAACACGATGGCCGACGGGCCGTTTTACGACGAGACGGAGCCCTTCGTGAACGAAACGATAGGCCTCTACGACACGGATACGATGATGACCGTAGCCCTGCGCGCGCTGGAGGAAAACGGCTTTACATACGAGGGCACGGGCGGCTCGGGCAACGGAATAAGCTATCTGGCTTCGGTCACGCTCGGCGTGGACACGCTCTCTGAAAAGATGCCCGGCTACGGCGGCTCGGGCTGGATGGGGATGCTCAACAACTGGTTTGTGAATGAGAGCCTGCAGAACTTCTCTGTGCAAAACGGCATGCTCAAAAACGGCGACAAAGTAGAGCTCGTCTTCACCTGCGATATGGGCCTGGACGTGCGCGCCGGCGTGGAAGGGATTCAGGACACGAGCATGCTGACGATTACAAGCGACGCCGGAACGCTCTCTCCGGTATTCGACGCGGAGACCGAGGAATATATACTCGCTCTGCCGGAAGGGCAGGAGACGGCGAGAGTCTTTTTTGAGCCGCAGTGGCGCTGCTTCCAGGCGAGAGCTTATAAGGGCAGCTATACGCCCGCCGCGGAGAATTATTACTCCAGCGGGGATATGATGTATCTGACCAACGGCGACGTAATATACGTTGCCGCAGGAGATCCGGCGTGGCCTTCTATGTCCGGGAACGACGGCGTGGCGCTGACAGCCTCGGTATACAGAATCAGAGTCATAACTCCGGAAGCAATCAACGAAGTGGAAAACCTGATAAGCGCATTAAAAACCGTGAAGTATGATAATTACCAAAGCGTGCGGGGCTCCGTTGAAAACGCCAGGGCGGCATATGACGCTCTGAGCGAGGAGGCAAAGGCGCAGATAAATCCTGCGCTGTATGAAAAGCTCACAACGGCGGAGCGGCTTATTGCAGAATATACAGCCGCGGATGAATTCAAGGCGGAACTGGCTGCCGTGGATGTTTCAACGGCTGACGTCGAAACCGCCCGGAGAATAGTAAACGCCTATGACGCTATGACAGATGCGCAGAAGGCAGTCATGACCCTTGCCGAGGTCAACAAGATCGAGGCGCTGCGGGAGATCGCGGGGAGCGCGCCGACGGTGCTCTACGGCGACGCCAACGGGGACGGGAAGATCGACGCGAAGGACGTGATCCTGCTGCGGCAGTACATAGCGAAATATGACGTGACGCTCGATCTGGACGCGGCGGACGTCAACGCCGACGGGAAGATCGACGCGAAGGACGTCATTCTCCTGCGGCAGTATATAGCCAAGTACGACGTGCACCTCGGCCCGCAGAGCTGACGGGAAAGCGGAAGGACACGCGGATTATGATAATCTCCGGCTGAGGCCGGAAACGACAGGAGACTGAAAAACATCCGGAGCGGAATGAGGAAATGAAGAGAAACGACATAGTCAACAGAATACTGTGCGCGGTGCTTGTCCTGGCCATTCTGGCCGGGGCGGGCTTTGCCGTGGCGCGGGGCGCTCATTCCGAGCCGGACAATCCGCTGAAGCAGACGGCGCAGGCGCTGAACGCCGACCCGCCGGACGGCGGCGGAGCGCAGGAGCGGCAGAGCGCCGAAACGCCTCCCGAGGAAGAGCCTCCGGAAGAGGAACCTCCGGAAGAGGAGCCTCCGGAGGAGGAGCCGCCCGAGGAAGAACCGCCGGAAGAGCAGCCCCCCGAGACTTCGGAGCCGCAGGATAACGACGCGCAGACGCAGCAGCCCGCACTCGAAGAGAGCCCCGATCCGCAGGAGGGATCGGAGCAGCCGGGAGCGGGAGAAGATACGGGCGAGACATCGGAAAGCGGAGAGGACCCGGGCGACGCGGAGACTCCCGGCGAAAACGGAGACGAGCCCGGCCCGGGCAGCGGGGAGGACCCCGGTGACGATCCGGGCGCAGAGCCCGGCGGGGAAGACCCCGACGAGCCGCCCGCGCCGTCGACGCCCGGCGAGGACGACGTGAAGATCGTTACAAACCTCTCAAGCGGCGTCGTGACGCAGGCGGAGCTGCCGGACGGCGAGCTGGAGTTCTACGCTTATGGGAGCGGCGCGGACGACCTGAGCGTGCGCGTGCAGGTAAGAAACACGAACAGCAGCAGCGGGACCTGGCTGGAAAGCGCCGACGGCGAAAACTGGGCTTTCCAGATGGAGCTGGGAGAGCAGTATCAGTTTACGCTGTATCTTGACCAGCCCGGCAGACCGACTCAGTACGCGACGCGCTACGTGAAGTATCAGGCGACGCTCGCGGACGAGAACAACCCCGAGGTCGGCGAGTACCCGCCGTTTATCACAACGAATATCGACCACTATGCCGACGGCACGGAGATCGAGGGCGACAATCTGGTGATGATAGTCACCGTGCGCTCCAATCCGGATTACGAGGTCATCACGGCCGACAGCATCTCCGTGACGCTCAACGGCGTGACGGTATCCAAGCACGGCGGCGACAGCAGCCCGGAATACGACCTCTACTTCGAGCCGCCCAACGTGGGCGACTACAGGGATTACAAGATCGAGATAGTGGCCTGGAGCGGGAACAACTCGAGCTACTGGAGCAAGACGCTGCGCTACCATGCCCAGGCGCAGGGGAGCACGGTAGGCACGGCGGGCGTCGTTCTGGACGCGACGACCGTTGGTCTCGGCATTCTGGACGAGGCCGAGTATGAGATCATAAAAGACGAAACCGCCGCGGACGTTTTTCTCCGCTTTTTGGAGGACTACGGCTATGAGATCACGTATGACTCTACGGGCACGAACTTTTACATACGGCGCATCTACCGCGGCGATATGTGCTACGACGCGGAGATCCCGGAAGAGCTCTGGGAGGCCGTCGTGCGCGACGGCATCAATCTGAACGAGACCCAGTATGACAGAGACAGTCTGGGCGAATTCGACTATACGATGGGCGCGGGCTGGATGTACGCCGTGGACAACAGCTATCCCGGCAGAGCCATGAACCGTTATGAAGTTAAGGACGGCGACACAATCTACGTGCGCTTCACGCTCTCTTACGGAAAGGACATAGGCGGCTTCGCTTCCACCGGCGGCGGATACGGCAGCTACAGCGGCTATTGCGGCTTGTGGCTCAACGGGTACTATCAGGAGCTGTCCCACGAGTACGAGGAGACCGACCGCGTGGAGCCGACGGAGACGGAGGACGGGTATATCGAGTACACCTGCGCGGTCTGCGGGGAGAAATACCGCGAGGCGCTGCCGGCAACGGGACATCAGTACGAGGAGACCGCCCGGCAAGAGCCGACGGAGACGGAGGACGGGTATATCGAGTACACCTGCGCGATCTGCGGGGAGACGTACCGCGAGGTGCTGCCGGCAACGGGACATCAGTACGAGGAGACCGCCCGGCAGGAGCCGACGGAGACGGAGGACGGATATATCGAGTACACCTGCGCGGTCTGCGGAGAGACGTACCGCGTAATACTCCCTGCCACGGGAAGCGGCGAAGAGCCGGAGCCGGGTGGAGGGAACGGAGAGACGCCGCCTGATGAAGGCGGAGACGGAGAGGATCCCTGAGAATGAAGAAGATTGTCACAACGCTTGCCGTTTTGCTGCTTTGCGCAGGATTTCTATGCGGCGCAGCGACCGCCGAGAGCAAATCGGGCGCGCAGCTTGCGGAAAAATACATATGCTCGGTCGCCGGGTGCAAAGAGGGCGAGCTGCTGGCGCAGACGAAGTGGCTGCGGGCCGGCTACTCGGGAAACGACTGGCTGGCGTTCGTGTTTGCCGTAAACGGGGTGCCGGAAAAGTACGGCGCGTATCTGAACGCGCTTGAGGAGCACGTGACGGAACAATACGCGAAAAAGGGCTGCCTGGATAAGGTGCTGGCAACGGAGTACCACCGCATAGCGCTGACGGTGCTTGCGCTCGGGGGCGACCCGACGGCGTTCGGCAAGGACGCCGAGGGAAAGCCCGTAGACCTGATCGCGGACGGGACCTGGGGCTTCGGAGAGAATATCAGCAGGCAGGGGCTCAACGGCCTGATCTACGCCCTGATCACTCTGGATTCAAAAGCGTATTCCGTTCCGGAGGACGCGGAGATAAGCAGGGAATGGATAATAACGCGCCTTCTCTCGGCCCAGAACGAGGATGGCGGCTTCGGCTTTACAAAAGGCGCGTCGGACGTTGATCTGAGCGCAATGACGCTGACGGCTTTGGCGCCGTACAGGGACAGCTATGCCGCGGAGATAGAAAAAACGCTCGGCTTTCTCTCCGCTCAGCAGAACGAAAGCGGGCAGTACGCCTGCTTCGGAGACACAAACGCGGAATCCGCGGCGCAGGTCGTCATTGCCCTGTGCTCGCTCGGGATAGACCCGGAGGCCGATGCGCGTTTCATCAAGAACGGAGTAACGCTTTTGGACATCCTGCAGGAGTTCCGCCTGGAAGACGGCGCCTATTGCCACATCCTCGGCGACGAATGGGATATCATCGCGACAGAGCAGGCGCTCATGGCGCAGACGGCAGTGGACAGGCTGCGCGCCGGGGAGCCGGGCATTTACGATTTTACGAAAGCCGCGCCCGAAAAGGGCGCCGATATGAAAGTGATAATAGCCGCCGCCGCGGCTCTCGCCGTGATCGCGGCGGTATCGGCGGCGATAGTGATAAAAACGAAGAAGAGAGGGAAAGCCCATGCAGACGATAACCAATGAGATACAGCGGGAAGTGAACAAGGTCATCCTCGGCAAGGAGGACGTTGTGAGAAAGGTGCTGCTGGCGATCCTCGCCAGAGGCCACGTGCTGCTCGAGGACGTGCCGGGCGTCGGCAAGACGACGATGGCGATGGCCTTTGCCAAGACGCTGGGCCTTGCGACGAAGCGCGTGCAGTTCACCTCCGACACTCTGCCGTCGGACATCATCGGCTTTTCCGTTTATGACAAGGACAGCGGAAGCCTCAAATATCAGCCGGGCGTCGTCATGACGAACCTGCTGCTGGCCGACGAAATCAACCGCACGTCATCAAAAACGCAGTCGGCGCTGCTGGAGGCGATGGAGGAGCGGCGCGTCACCGTGGACGGTGTGGAGAGAGCTGCCGACGCCCTTCGTGGTGCTCGCGACGCAGAACCCCGTAGGCAGCGCGGGAACGCAGATGCTCCCGCCCTCTCAGCTCGACCGCTTCCTCGTGCAGCTCTCGATGGGCTATCCGGACGTAAATAACCAGGCGCTTTTGATGAAGGAGCGCCACCACGAGGACCCGCTGGATTCCTGCAGAGCGATCACGAATACCGAAAAGCTCGCCGAGCTTTCTTCCGCCGCGATGGAGACCTACGTGGCCGACGAGCTGTATGTTTATATCGCGCAGCTCGCCGAGGCGACGAGAAAGCATCCCGAGATCCTCCTCGGCCTCAGCCCGCGCGGCGCGCTCGCGCTTGCAAGAGCGGCGAAGGCCAACGCCTTTCTCGAGGGAAGAGACTACGCGACGCCGGACGACGTGCTCGCGGTATTTCCGGACGCGGCGGCGCACCGGCTCGTTCTGAGCGCGAAGGCGCGGCTCCACGAGCTGACGCCGCAGCAGCTTCTGAAGGATATCGCCGCACAGGTCAAGAAGCCGGACGTCAGGGAGTTTAAGCTCAAATGAAAGCGGCCATGATCGGAAGAGGTCTGCTCTGGCTGCTGGCGATACCGGTGCTGCTGTCGCTTCTGCTTCTGACGGGCTCACTATGGCTGATCGGGCTTATGGCCGTCGTCGTACTGCTGCCGCTGTTCTCGCTTTTCTGGAACAGGGCGGCGGGGAAGAGAGCGGCGGTCAAGGTCTCTCTGCCGTCGAGCGCGAGGAAGAAGACGGAAGCGAAGGGGAAGATATCGGCTGCCTTTGAAAAGCTCCAGCCGCTGGGCAGAGTGTACTGTTCCCTCGAACTGGTAAACGACCTGACGGGAGAGCGGACGCTGCTGCGAGTGCCGCTCGAGAGAGATAAAGAGGGCTACGCGGCGGAATTCGCCGTTATGACTGCCCACTGCGGGCGCATACGCGGCCTTGCGGGAGCCCTTACGCTGGCGGACTTCTTCGGCTTTCTGCCGACACGGATCGGAACGGACTCCGAGGGACGCATGACCGTCCTGCCGGAGACCTTTCCGGTGGAGGTGGACGACTCGATGCTCTCCGCTCCGAGCGACGGAGACGATACGCGGGACGACCGCAAGGGCTCTGACATGACGGAGACCTTCCAGCTGCGGGAGTATCAGCCGGGGGACAATCTCCACGGCATACACTGGAAGCTCTCGAGCAAGCTGGATACGCTCATTTTCCGCGAGCCGGCGCAGCCGGTGAGTAACGCGCTGCTGCTTTACTGGGATCAGTCCTGCGGAACGCCGGAGCAGCTCGACGCGCTGGCCGAGGCGGTCTTCTCCGTGGGGCAGAGCTTATGCCAGGCGGGAGTTTCGTTCACCGTCGGCAAGACGGAGCAGGGAGCGGTGCTGAGCGCGGAGATCACGAATCTGGACGAGCTCATAGAGCATTTTCCTATCCTGCTGCGGCGGCGCGAGGCCGAGCAGCCGGATATATCCGAGCTGACAGCATTCGGCAGGGTGTTTTATTTCACCGCCTCCGTGCCGGAGAGCGGGTACGACGAGTCCGTGCAGGTGTTCCTCTGCGGAGACGGGAGGGGCGCCGCGGGGAAGGAGATCGTATTCACGCCCGAAAACGCGGAAGAGATATTGGAAAGAATCGACGCTTATGGAGTATAAGACAGACAAATTAACGGGAAAAAGAGAGCGCGGCGAGCATGCGGCCACGGTCGGCGGGGCGCTGACGGGCATGATACCGCTGCTGCCTCTGTGGATCGGGCTTGCGCTGCTGCTTGCCGAGACCTTTCCCTCGCTGCCGCTTCCGTGGTGGGGGCTCGCCCTCGCGGGAGTGCTGCTGAGCGCGGTCATTTTCGCGCTCCGCGGCAGCGGCGTCCGGCGCTGGGTAATGCTCGGCGGCCTTGCTCTCACGGCGGTATTCTGCCTCGTTTTCAGGAAGGCGGTCTCAGCCGGAGCGGAAACGCTTGTCAACGACGTTTTGGCAAAGCTCACGGCGGCAACGGGGCGCATCCATCTCGGATACGCCGGCGCGGGAAGCGTTCTTCCGGCGCTGATCCCGCTTCTGCTGCTGCTTGCGCTGCTTTTTACGGCGGCGGCGCTTCGGGGCAGCCTTCTGCCGATACTGCCGGTCGTTTTGGCGCTCGCCGCGGGAACGGCCTTCGGGATAGCTCCCGTGGGGCCCGGCTGGGCGCTGTTCGCGCTCGGCGTCATCCTGATAGCGGGAAGCGGCGGGAGCCGGTCGCTCAGGGCGACGGCAGGCAGAGTCGCCGCCGCGGCCTTATGCGCCGCGCTCGCGCTCGGGATCGGAGCACTGATGAAAAACGCGGACCTTTCCGGCTGGAGGGAGACCGCCGCCCGGCGCGTCCACGAATGGCGCTGCGACAGCAGGACTAACTCGATGCCGGAAGGCCGGATCGCGGATATCGGCCCGTGGAAGAAAAACGGCGCCGCGGCGCTCGAGGTGACGATGAGCGAGCCGCAGAAGCTCTATCTCCGCGGGCATACTTACGAGGTCTACACCGGCACGGCATGGGAAAGCGTGCCGAACGGGGAACTCGCGGAAAGCGAGGCGCTGTTTTACTGGCTGCATGAAAACGGCTTTTACGGCCAGAGCCAGATCGCTCTGGCGACGGAAACGGCCGGAGCGGAGGAAAGCCGGTATGCTGCGGTGAAAAATATCTCCGCCTGCGCGGAGAACTCTTATCTGCCCTACGCCTTCGCGGACAGCGGGGCGCTGGACGCCGCCGTCATAGGCGATACGAAAACGGAAGGCGGCATTACGGGGTTCGATCTCTATCCCGGCAGTTTGCCGGAGTGGTACGAGACGCAGTATCTTCTCTGCCAGGCGCAAAACGAGAGGGAGACGGCGGACTATCTCGCGCTGGAGGAGAGCTACCGCGAATACGTGACGGAGCACGATCTGCAGCTCACGCAGGAAAGCTGGAATGTCCTTTACCGCCAGCTCGGAGAGGTTTCCGGCACGCGCTCGCTTTATGAGATACAGACGCTCATACGGGATTATCTGGCGGAGCGGATGCACTACGATGAAAAGGTCTACACGCTCAGCGGCAAAGGGGATTTCCTGCATTACGTGCTTGAGAGCAGCGACGGCGGCGGCTGGAGCGTACAGTACGCGACGGCGGCGGCGCTGATGCTGCGGTATTACGGCGTGCCGTCCCGCTACGTGGAGGGCTATTACCTCACGCCGGAGCAGGCGAAGCAGGCCGAGGCGGGGGAGCCGGTCACGCTGACGGAAGAAAACGCCCACGCATGGGCGGAGCTTTACCTCAACGGCGTGGGCTTCATTCCGTTTGAGGTGACGCCGGGATACATGGCCCCGGACGATCTGACCGCCGGCGCGGCGGACAAAAACGGGAACAGCAGGGAACTGTTTGAATACGAGGCCAATCAGATGACGTACGCGCAGACGGAGGAGCCGGATATCCAAACGCCGGAGGTCGGGGAAAAAGACAAGGTCGGTCCCTCGCCGCTGCTGTGGCTGCTGATACCGGCCGTGATCCTTGTTCTGCCGGCGATCATTCTGTTCAAGCGTCTGCGGCTTAAAAAGAAGCTGCGCGAGATAGAACTCGCGGACGACAGAGACGCCGTCGCCCTGCGTTACGGCTACGCCATGGCGCTGAAGCAGCGCGCGCAGGATATATCTCTTCCGGAGGACGCGGCGGCCGCGCATCTGAACGAGCTGGCGCTTTTCAGCCGGCGCGAGATAGGAAAAGACGAGCGTTCGGAAATGGACGCTTACGCTGAAAACGTACTCAATGCCTGCAAGGAGAAATGGAGATTCCTCACAAAGCTGCGGCTGCGGCTCATAGAGGGGATCTACTGACGGGAGGAAAGGGAAATGAAGAAAAAACTTCTGAGCTTGCTGCTGTGCCTCGCGCTGCTGCTGTGCCTCGCTCCGGCCGCGTTTGCGGAGGGAGAAGGCTCGTTTTGCCTGTTTGCGGCAACGACCTGGCAGACGCTGATCGCGCCCGTGAGGCTCGCCTATGCCTCCGGTCAGACGGTACAGGAGGCGCTGGACGCCTCCGGTTACAGCTTTGAACGCCACGGGGCCTTTATCGACGTGATCGAGGGCGTCGAGGGCGGGTACCTTATCTGTTACGACGGCTGCGGCTATGATCTGACCGTCCCGGCGGAAAGCGTTACCGCCCTGATCTTTACCGAGAATATGGAGGTCGGCGAGGACCACCTCTCTCTGCTGCGGTACATGATCGAATACGGCGAGATGGAGAACAACGTGCAGAATTACCCGCCCGCGCAGACGGCGTATAACGGCGCGCTTTCCGCGCTGCGCATCGGCGACGCCGCGGCGGCGCAGAGCAGCCTTGCCGCGCTGCAGAGCGCGGTGGCGGAATATGAGAGTCTTGTGGGCGGGCCGAAATACACCGTCACGATAACGGCGAGCCAGAACGGCGCGGCTTTGTCCGCGCCCGCCGTCACGCTGACGGACGCCTACGGCAACGTGACCTCCGCCGAGGGCGCGAGCGCCGCCGTTCCTGCGGGGACGTATACCGTATCCGTTTCGGACGGCGCGTGGAACAGGGCGGAGAGAACGGTAGAGATCAGCGGAGAAACGGAGCTCTCGTTTGAGCTGCCAAGCGGCGAGTGGTTCGGGGAGATAAAGCTGCTCGACCAGCAGACCGCCGCGGCCTATGCTTCCGTACAGGACGAAGCCGCCCACACGCTGACCGTGCAGATACCGGATACGGCCGGGCTTCTCAATCCCGTACTCAACGCGGCGCAGGGGAGTGATATACCGAGCGCGGAGGATACGAGGCTCTACGGCGTGTACGTGGGCACGGACGGAGCGTATTACGGGAACACGGCAAAGGCCTGGAGCAGCAACGCCGCCTCGCTGAGCGCGCTGATAGCCAGGGGCATGGGCGAGCGCACGTTCGAGCTGGAGGCACGCTATGCTTCCGGAGAGACCACGCAGATACAGTCCTACACCGTGATGATACAGAGGATACCGACGCTGAAGAGCCTTGCGGTCACGGAAGAGAACACCACCCTCCCGCTGGAGTTCGAGCCGATGACGCGCGAATACACCGTAACGACTACGGCGAACGCGGTCACGATCTCAGCAGAGCCCTTCGGCGCGGACTATACGGTCGACGGTACGGGAGAGACTGACGCGTCGGAGCAGACGGTCACCGTCGCCTGCGGCGGGCGCAGCAGCAGCTACACCGTACACATACAGAAGAAAGAAGCTGTAAACGTAACGCTGACAGTGCCGGCCGGCACGACGGCGCAGGTGTATAACAGCGCGGAAGCGGAGATCATGCCGGTCGAAGGCGTTTATCACCTGACGCCGGGAGAGAGCTATTCCTACGTCGCCACGAAAAACGTGTATTACCATGCCGAAGGCGCGTTCACGGCGTCCGAAGGGCTGACGGTTTCCGTCGCGGAGCCCGATACGGCGGACCGACTCGGCGGCCTGGCGCTTTACAACGCCAGCAGCGCGAGTACGAGAAGACCTTATGCGCTGGATGAGGACTTTACGGCGGCGAAACACGCTCCCGGCTGCACGATCCCGGACGCGGTAAGCGTAATCTACGCGCAGGCAACGCCGGACGCCGGATATGAGGTCAACGCGCTGTATGACCGGCAGACGAGCAATCCGGCGACGAACGGCTTGCCGAACACGGTAAAAATAAGCAACCCCGTCGGCGCAAACGGCGTAAATCCGCTGACAGGCTGCCTGACAGCCGGCGGCTGCAGCCAGCGCGTGACGCTGCGCGTTTCCAAAACGGAAAACGGCGTCACGCAGTATCAGGACTATGAGCTGCTGCTCAGGCGCCGCGAGCACCTGAGGAGCTTGTCCCTTTCAGACGATTCCGGGCCGCTCACGCTGCTCGGCAGCGCGGGCACGGCGGTGAACTTCGACCGCGACGCGACCGAGTATTCCGTCTCGGCGGAGCGCGGCAAGACGGAGCTGACGCTGGACGCCGCCTTCATCAATGAAAGCGACGCGACCTCCGCCTGCGGCGGATACTACGCGCTGGTAAACGGCGCGCGACATGACTCGCTTTCGGGTGTCGCGCTGCCGCTCGATACGCAGCAGAGCTCTGAGACAATAGCGATTGAGGTGCGCCACGCGGATGAGAATGCGGTGAGCACGACTTACACGATTACCGTGAACAAGACAGATCCGGTAGCCGTCGCGTTCAGCACGGAGCCCGAAGCGGCGACCGTCTTCGTAAAGGATAATACGACAGGAAAGAGAGTGCCCGGCGACGGAAAGACCTTCCTGATGATCCCCGGGCAGACGTATACATACACCGTGACGGCAAGCGGCTGCGTCGGTCAGCGGGTGACGGATTATACGGCGCCGGGCGAGGCCGCGGCGGTGACGGTGCAGCTGGCCGCGGCGGAACAGAATACGGAGCTTCCGGACTACAGCGCGTACTGGAGCTCCTCGCGGTTCGACGAATACAACAACGCCGTCACAGACGTAAAGACGCCCGCGACGGCGGAGGACGCCGCGCTGTACTGGGCGGCGAAGGTAGGGGAGGGCTATTCCTCCGACGCCTGCGGCTGCCCGATCATCGTGAACGGCTACATGTATACCTACGCGGGCAACAAGCTGTACAAGATAGATACGGTATCCGGCGAGATACTGGCGACAGGCACGATGGACCACGCTTCGAGCTTCGCGATAAACGCGCCGACCTATGCTGAGGGAATGATCTTCGTCGGCCTTTCGGACGGCGCGATACAGGCCTTCAACGCGGCGACGCTGGAATCCGTGTGGATATATCACGACGAGCTGCAGGGCCAGCCGGACTGCCCGATAGCATATAAGGACGGATATATCTACACCGGCTTCTGGAACGGCGAGACGGCCGAGGCAAACTATGCCTGCCTGAGCGTGACGGATGAAGACCCGGCCGATACAAAAGAAGAAAAGCTCCCCTCCTGGACTTATACGAGCAAGGGCGGCTTCTACTGGGCGGGGGCCTACGTTTCGGACGATTATCTGCTCATCTGCACGGACGACGGCAGCATCGGCTACACGACAGGGTACGGGAAGATCCTTTCTCTTGACCCGCTGACAGGCGAATCGATAGACAGCTGCACCATGACGTCTCCGGGCGACCTGCGCAGCGGCGTGACCTTCGTTCCGGGAGCAGGCGGCGCGGGACGCGCGTACTTTACCTCCAAGGGCGGCTGTTTCTACCGGATCGACGTCACGGCGGAAGGACGCTTCGAGGCGGGCAGCCTGAAAAAGATAAAGCTGCCGAACGGCACGTCCGATCCCGACACTCCAGGCATGAGCGTCAGCACGCCTGCGGTATATAACGGCAGGGCATACGTCGGCGTTTCGGGAACGGATCAGTTCGGGCAGTATTCCGGGCACAACATCACCGTCATCGATCTCAACAGCTGGAGCGTCGCCTATTCGGTGCAGACGCAGGGGTATCCGCAGACCAGCGGCATGCTGACGACCGCTTATACCGCGGAGACCGGCAGCGTGAACGTGTATTTCTTCGATAACTATACGCCCGGCAAGCTGCGCATGATCACCGACAGGCCCGGACAGACCTCGGCGGCGCCGATCACTGTGGAGAGCTATACGGAATACGGAGCGACGACGGAGTACGACGTCGGATACGTTCTCTTCACGCCCTATGCGCAGCAGGCGCAGTACTGCATCTGCAGCCCGATAGCGGACGAGTACGGCACTATCTACTTCAAGAACGACTCCGCCTACATGATGGCGGTGGGCAGCAGGATCACGGCGCTGGAAGTAACGACGCCGCCGGCGAAAACGGCCTATGACGTCGGCGAGACGTTCGACGGCGCGGGAATGACCGTCACGGCGACCTATGCAAACGGCCTGACGAGAGACGTGACGGCATACGTAACGTGGTCCGGGCAGGCGCTGACGGAAAACGACACGCAGTTCCAGATCTTCTTCCCGTACGTCATGTACCACGACGAAGACGGCGCGGCGGGGACGGAGATCGAAACGCCGTTCGCCGTGCTGGATCTGACGATAGAAAGCGGCGCCGCGATCCTCTACGGCGACGCCAACGGGGACGGGAGTATCACAGCGCGCGACGCAACGAAGGTGCTTCAGTACGTGGTGGACCACTCCGTGAGCATCGACCTCGTTGCAGCAGATGCCAACGGGGACGGGAGTATCACAGCGCGCGACGCGACGAAGATCCTGCAGTACGTGGTGGATAATTCCGTGCATCTCGGGCCTTAACAACTGAAGCCGCCCGAGCGGATGGGGAAAACAGAACAGGAAAAGACAAGACCGATCAGCGAAATGCCGATCGGTCTTGGTGCGGTATCAGAGTATTAAAGGTGTTCTTTCGGATTCCCGTATTCGCGTTTCATGGCGTTTACAGAAACTACCCACTGCTTTCCGTATTTGCAGGCGTCTACGCCGTTGACCAGCTTGCCGTAGGAGACAGCTTTTCGCAGAGTGCTTTCGTTAAGCCCCCAGAGCTGCGTGGCGTCTGTAAAGGCAATGAGCCCGTCAAAAGGCGTCTCGACCGTTTCACCGTTTTCAAAGAGCTCGTTGCAGGATAGGTCAAGGTCGTCGTTCCAGATGACGCCGTAACCGCCGGCGTCGACTTGAACGCTTGAAAACAGCTCCGGCGAAGCCTCCAGCGAGCTGAACGGCGCCCACTTCGCGAAAAGAGGTTTCACATCATAGATCTTGGTCACGCCCTCGGCGAACTGCACGCTCAGACGATAGTCCGGAAGGGCGTTGACCGCTTTGACTTTATGGAACATAGTATTGACTCCTTATTCAAGGGGAGAAAGAGACTTGAACTCCTCTGTGACTGTCAGAATTATATCACGGAATCGT
>Ga0208297_1001625_pt1 | contig 18507 bp, 9 predicted proteins | sample LMS_cellobiose_e_FD_187367 | JGI IMG/M metagenome (GOLD analysis project Ga0208297, IMG submission 187367) | Rumen-fistulated moose microbial communities from Alaska, USA - LMS_cellobiose_enrichment (SPAdes) (version 2) | ecosystem: Host-associated > Mammals > Digestive system > Stomach > Rumen... | reverse complement strand
CAAAAAGAATCACTACCTTCGTAGCACCGTCCAGGACGCAGAGCACCACCTGTAGGGAGGGCTCTGCCCCGAGGAGAGATTGACTTAACAAGGGCTTAACCCTGTCCAACCAGAGGAGGCCACTATAAAAAGATTTTGTATTTTGCGTCGGATTGCCTAATTTTGTTAATTGTAAATTGATTTAACTGTTAAAACTAATAGCATATTATGTCAAGATTTTTGGATCCTCCTCAGCCTAAACCACTGATTTCTGAGGAAAAATTAGACAAGACCTATAAATCTATGAGATTAAAGGTCTTTCTTGGTGCATTCTTCGGGTACGCGGCCTATTATTTAGTGAGAAAAAACCTCTCTCTTGCAGCTCCGGATATGATTGCGGACGGCATCCTCGATGCCGGTAAGGTGGGTCTCGCTATGTCTGCGGTTTCCATAGCTTATGCCTTCAGTAAATTCGTGATGGGCAGCGTTTCGGATCGCTCCGATGCTAGAAAATTCCTATGTGTCGGCCTTGTCCTTTCCGCTTTAGTGATGATGTCAGTCGGCTTGATCCCGTTCGGAACCAATACTGCTGTCAATACCGCTATTATTTTTGTCATGATGCTCCTTGTCGGGTGGCTCAGCGGTTTCGGCTGGCCTCCATGCGGCCGTATCATGGCGCACTGGTTCAGTCAGAACGAGAGAAGTTTCAAGATGAGTATCTGGAACGTATCTCACACTATCGGTAGTTTCTCCCTTGGTTTCCTCGCTATTGCCGGCGTTGCTCTGGCGGCGGATCTTGGTATTTCGCAGTCTTGGCGAGGTAATTTTGTTTTCCCGGCTATTATAGCCCTCGTTATAGCTCTGTTCTGCTGGTGGGCCATCCGCGATACTCCGGAATCATGCGGCCTTCCCGCTGTTGGAGATTGGCGCAATGATCATAGCGGAGTCAAGTCCAAGGGTGCGGCGGGAGAGAAGCTTCCTTTCAAAGTGCTGTTTGTAGATTATGTCCTGAAGAATAAGCTCCTCTGGATAGTTGCCATCTCTAATGTCGCTGTCTACATGGTACGCTATGGAATTGGTGACTGGGCCCCGACATATCTCCAGGCCAAGGGAATCATGACAGCCGCGGAGAGTAAGGTTGCCTTCTCGGTCCACAATATTGTAGGAGCCGTCGGTACTATCGCTTGCGGCTGGGCTACTTCGAAAATCTTTAAGGGACGCTGCGCTCCGATGAATGTCATCTGTATGCTCCTTTGCGGCCTTGGCGTCCTCTTGTACTGGATGGTTGGAGCCGGTATTATCCAGGCTGAACCCGGAACCCAGAAGGTGCTTGTGTATGTGGCTCTTTGCATGATAGGCTTCTTCATTTATGGCCCTGTTGCCCTTACCGGTGTTCAGGCCCTGAATCTTGTCCCGAAGAATGCGGCCGGAACAGCTGCCGGTTTCGTCGGCCTGTTCGGCTATCTTCTCGGTGATGCAGTTTGCTCGAAAATCCTCGTCGGAGGCATCGCAAACAGCAGCAACTGGGATGCGGCCATGCTCTCGGTCGCGATCGGATCTCTTATCGGCGTCGTTCTCTGCGCCCTTCTTATCCCAAGTGAAAAACGTCTTTCTCAAGAATAATATCGTATGAAAATAACCAAACAGATTTTTTCCCTTTTTCTCGCTGCCATTCTCGCATTCTCGTGCGGGAAGGATCCTGAGAATAATACATCCGTCAATAACATTGTCGCGTCCAATATCGTGGTGCCATCCAAGATTGAAGTCCAGGAGGGCGATAACATATCTTTCCGTCTGATAGCAACTACGGGAGCTACTACTTCCGACTATATTGTCCTGCGGTCTGCTTCCCAGAATGATTATGTCTGCAAAATTGTATCCGTAGGGTCCAACGCGTTGGTGTTTGAGCTTCCGTCGGATCTCGTCGGAGGACGGTATACAGTCTATATCCAGTCCAACGGGATCAATAAGTACGTCGGAGCGACAGAGATTACTATTTTGCAATCTCTAGACATAGAAGTCAAAGATGGTACAAACATTTATGGACTGATCACTTGCGATGGAGTCGGTGTCCCCGGAGTTATCGTTTCGGATGGCTACGAAGTGGTTACCACAGATTCAAAGGGAGTGTACCAGATTCAGTCGCAGAAGCAGCAGGGATATGTTTTCATGACCATTCCAAGCGGTTATGAGGTCCCTTCAGACGGCATTCTCCCTGAATTCCATTCATCCGTTTCGTCATCGATATCGACTGTTGATAGACGAGATTTCACTCTGATTAAATCTGATAATGAGAACTTCACATTCTTCATTCTCGGAGATATGCATCTTGCCAACCGCAACAATGACCTCAATCAGTTTAAGGAAGTTGCTCTTGACTGTGTTGATGAGATCAACGCGACTTCCGGCAAAAAGTACTGTCTGACCCTCGGAGATATGACGTGGGATCTGTACTGGTATGACAACAACTTCACCTTCCCGAACTATCTCGTGGAGACTAACAAGTATTTCAAAGATATCCTCTTCTTCCATACCATGGGTAACCATGACAATGACATGAACGAGGCAGGAGACTTCAAGAAAGAGTTCCAGTACATACGAGATATAGGTCCGACCTATTATTCATATAATTTAGGTAAGATTCACGGTATCGTTCTCGATGATATCGACTACAACAATGTAGGAACAGGATCTGCGGCAAGAGCCGAGTATGTCAGTGATATCACAAAGAACCAGATGGACTGGCTGAAAAAAGACCTTGCTTATGTCCCTAAAGGAACAACAGTAATTATTTCCACACACGCTCCGATAATGCGACCGAGCTCTACGGGTTGGTATGCTGGAATGAGTGGTGCCAATGCAACCGGGGAGGCAAATACCGGCGAGCTTCTTGCCGCTCTCAAGGATTATAAGGTCCATGCGTTTACAGCCCATACTCATAAGACATTCAATTATGACAATATGAGCGATGGCGGCTACTTCGAGCACAATGCCGGTGCTGTATGCGCCGCATGGTGGTGGAGTGGAAAACTTACTCCCGGAGTCCATGTTTCAACGGACGGAGCACCTGGTGGATATACTGTACTGAAGGTCAAAGGAAACGACATGTCATGGCAGTACAAGTCGTCCGGATGGCCATTCAGCTACCAGTTCCGCACATATGACATGAATGAAGTCAAGAAGAATGTGACTATGGACATAGCTAATAATAACAGCAACTTCCAGAAATACGTCACTTCATTCAACGGTTTTGCTGCCAACGATGTCCTTATCAATGTCTGGAACTATGATCCTTCATGGAAAGTGTCTGTTACTGAAAACGGGAAAGAATTGACAGTCACTCCTTTATGGGCATATGATCCCCTCCATGTAATTGCGTTGACTGCCAAGAGAATGTCGACAGCTACAAGCCCTTCTTTCTGTACTGACTCATTTACCCATTTCTTCAAAGTGAACGCGTCATCGGCCAGCTCTACTCTTTCAGTCAAGGTGACAGACCGCTTCGGCAATGTCTACACAGAGACAATGACAAGACCAAAGGCCTTCAATACGAACAACTATTTAAACAAATAACAATTATTAACTAACTATCATTTTATTATGATTCTTTTCAAACGAATCGCTCTTACACTCACAGCACTATGTATAGCTCTTGGGATGAATGCCCAGAACCGTGCACTCAGTGGTAGAGTGATCGACACCGGAGACCAGGCTGTCCCCGGTGCTGCAGTAATCCAGGTCGGAACCTCTAACGGTACCGTTACTGGTGCTGACGGTTCTTTCTCTTTGAGAATTCCGTCCGGCGCAGTTGAACTGGAAGTGTCCAGCCTCGGCTACACTTCCAAGAGGATTACAGTCAATCCTTCCCAGAGCAATGTAGTCATTGTTCTTGAGGAAGATTCCATGACTCTGGAAGAAACTGTAGTCGTCGGCTACGGTGTCCAGAAGAAGGTCAACCTGACCGGTGCCGTAACCGCCGTCGAAGCTACAGAACTTGAGAATCGTTCTTCTCATTCTCTTTCCAACATGCTTCAGGGAGCAGTCCCCGGACTTAACATTACCACCTCGGCCGGTAATCCTGGTGCGACAGGATCCCTTAACATCCGTGGTTATACATCAATCAACGGTGCTTCTCCGCTTGTACTCATCGACGGAGCCGTCGGTGATATCAACAGGGTCAATCCTAACGATGTGGAGTCCATCTCTGTCATCAAGGATGCTTCTGCGGCTGCCGTTTACGGAGCTCGTGCAGCATTCGGCGTCATCCTCGTTACAACCAAGTCAGGAGCTGACGAAGGTGGCAAGGCGACTGTTCGTTATAGCGGCCGTTTCGGTTGGGAGGAGCCTACGACATCGACTGATTATGAGACTACCGGTTATTGGTCTGTCTACACCATCAATAAGTTCCGTATGGCTTCTGAAGGATCCAACTACGTTCTCTACGACGATTATGACATGACTCAGCTTCTTGCCCGTGTCAACGACAAGGTCGAAGATCCAAGCCGTCCCTGGACAGTGCTTCAGGAAAGGAACGGTTCCCTCCACTGGAGATACTACGGCAACAATGACTGGTGGCACAGCCTTTTCAATGACCGCCATCCGGTCCAGCAGCACAATGTTTCCCTTTCAGGAGGCAACAAGCACATCCGTTATTTCGTATCTGGCGGATATGATAACGAGACCGGTATCATCAAGTCTAACCCTGATGTCTTCCAGAAATACAATCTTCGTTCAAAGATTGATTTCGATGTAAACAAGTACATTCGTTTCTCGAACAATACTTCGTTCTACAGCTCCAGCTACGATTACATTGGTGTTGATAATACAGAGAATGCTATCGCATACAGCGCTGCTCACGCTCTTCCTATCTTCCCTCTGCAGAATCCTGACGGAAGCTGGGTGTATCTTCCCGAGTCCGGAGTACTTAATGGTTCTTATGCGGTAGGTAACGGCCGTCACATTGTCTTCAGCGAAGGAAAGGATGTTAACTATCAAAAGAGAACAGACTTCGCCAATACGGCTGAACTCACCATCAAGCCTTTCAAAGGCATGTCCATCATTGGTAACTTCACCTACAGGTTCCGCCAGAACAGGAACATGAGCAGAAAGACCAATTTCCACTATCGTCAGTATCCGGAGCAGGAAATTCAGGTGTACGATCAGGGTGCTGGTCTCGATGAACTCGTAGAGAGCCAGACAACGTATAATTACTATTCTACCAACGTCTACGCCACATATGAGAATACTTTCGGCGACGGTCACAACATCAAGATAATGGGTGGAGGTAACTATGAGACTCAGCACTCCAAGAGCCTTACCATGACAGGAGATTATCTTCTGACTGAAGAGCTTTCAGATTTCGACCTTGTAGGAGCATCTGAGGATGGTCAGACCGTTATGATGATTGAAGGTGGTCAGAGTGAATATGCCCTGCTCGGTTTCTTCGGACGTTTCAACTATGACTACAAGGGACGTTATCTTTTCGAGGCCTCCGGACGTTATGACGGTACCTCCCGTTTTGCGGCCGGTCACCGCTGGGGCTTCTTCCCTTCAGCATCCGCAGGATGGCGTATCTCCGAGGAACCTTTCTTCAAGCCTCTGAAGAGCACCATCAGCAATCTCAAGCTTCGCGCATCATATGGTACTCTCGGCAACCAGAATGTAAGCAATTATCTCTATATCAGGAATATCAATGTCAATAACTTCGCCCACTACACATTTGGTGAAGGATCGACTGTCGCCAAGTATTCCAATGTACAAGCCCCTAACAGTTCGGACCTTACATGGGAGAGAACGGAGCAGTACAATCTCGGTCTCGACCTCGGTCTTTGGAACGACAGGCTACAGTTCACCGGCGAGGCTTATATCCGTGATACAAAGGACATGCTTACAGAAGGTATAAAGCTTCCTTCGATATATGGTGCAGACGCTCCTAAGCAGAATACTGCAGATCTTCGCACCAAGGGATACGAACTCTCTCTTACATGGAAGGATTCCTTCAAACTCGGAACAAGACCTTTCGGCTATTTCTTCAGGGCAACTCTGAGCGACTATGATTCAGAAATCACCAAGTACGACAATCCCAACAAGTCTTTTGCGAAAGATTTCTATGTCGGGCAGAAGATAGGTGAGATCTGGGGCTTTGTCGCCAACGACCTCTTCCAGACAGACGAAGAGGCTCAGGAATATGCTTCCCAGGTCAATCTCGCCTATGTCAATGGAAAGATTACCAACGGAAAGTGGGCTGCAGGTTACCTCAAATATGAAGACATTAGCGGCCCCGACGGAGTACCTGACGGATTGATCGGAATCGGAGCCAATACAGTAGATGATCCGGGTGACCGCAAGATTCTCGGTAACTCTCTTCCTCATCTTCAGTATGGTCTCACACTCGGAGCCGACTTCGCCGGTTTCGATTTCCAGATCTTCTTCCAGGGAACTGGTACCCACTACTGGTATCCTCAATATCAATCATTCGCTTTCTGGGGACCGTTCTCTCAGCCGATGACTTCATACCTTCCTCAGAATTTCCTCGATCAGTGCTGGGATTATGACAACACTGACGCTTACTTCCCCCGCGCAGTTGCGTATCTCGCATATAACGGCAAGGGACAGTTACGTTATGTCAATACTCGTTACCTCCAGAATGTCAGATATCTTCGTCTTAAGAACCTGACTGTCGGTTATACTCTTCCGAAGAATGTATCCAAGGTCGTAGGCCTTAGCAGCGCGAGAATCTATTTCACTGGAGAAAACCTTCAGTACTGGTCACCTCTCAAGAAACACTCCATTTATGTGGATCCTGAAGGCGCTCTCGACAGGAGTGGATCATACAACCGTATGTTCTATCCTTGGCAGAAGTCCTTCATGTTCGGTATCGATATCAAATTCTAATTCGGGACTTCAAAATGAAAATAGATATGAAAAAATATATTATGCTTTTGGCGGTTGTTGCATTGGGCTTGACCGCATGTGATGATGTCCTGGAAAAGACTCCCCAGTCGAAGATGTCGCTTGAGTCTTATTTTACTTCAGAGACTGAACTTCAGCTCTTTACGAACTCGCTTTACAACAACCTTCTTCCTAAGGAGGGTGTCTATAACGAGCAAAGCGATCAGGTCATCAAGAACAACCCGTCCGACTTTATCAAGGGCGGAGACAATAGAATCGTTCCAAACTCCGGCGGTGGCTGGTCCTGGACCGATCTCCGTAAACTCAACACCTGTCTCGAATGGTCTGCCAAGAACTGCAAGGATGAGGCCGCTTACAAGAAATATGCGGGCGTCGCAAGATTCTTCAGGGCTTATATCTATTATACCAAGGTCGTCCGTTTCGGAGATGTTCCATGGCTTGATCATGAGCCGGGTACGGACGATCCCGTTCTTCAGGCACCCCGTGACAGCAGGGAACTTGTTATGACTCATATGATTGAGGATATCGACTATGCTATCGAGAACCTTCCCCTCAGCTATCCCAACGGCCACCACTATCGCGTTACCAAGTGGGCTGCACTTGCTCTGAAGGCTCGTTTCTGCCTCTTTGAGGGTACTTTCAGAAAGTATCATAATCTCGTCCTCGACGGACATGATTATGCCTACTATCTCGATCAGGCTGCCAAGGCTGCCAAGGAAGTTATGGATGAGGGTTCTCTCAAGCTTTATTCAACCGGAGATCCCAACCTCGATTACGCAGTGCTTTTCTCAAGGTATGATGAATATCCTCAGGAGTATCTCCTTTCTGTTAATTTCGATGTTGGAACTGAGCTTTTCCACAATGGTACAGCTATCTCTCTCATGAACTCCCAGGGTCGTTATAGCCTTACCAAGAAGTTTGTGGACATGTATCTTATGAAAGACGGATCCCGCTTTACCGACAAGGCCGGTTGGGAGACCATGCCTTTTGTTGATGAAGTCAAGGATCGCGATCCCCGTCTTGCTCAGACCGTTCGTCTTCCCGGTTATTCAAGAATTACCGAAAATGCCGGAAAGTATTCATATTCCAATGTTAAGGAAGGTGTCGATATGAATATTACCCTGACCGGGTTCCAGTTCGGTAAGTGGGTAATGCCTAACAACAATGCTTCGAACGACAAATTCGACCGTTCTTACAATGACCTTCCTATCTTCCGTTTGGCAGAGGTTTACCTCAACTATGCTGAGGCCAAGGCTGAACTCGGTACTCTTGAGCAGAATGACCTTGACATTTCAGTCAATAAACTCCGCGACAGGGTAGGAATGCCTCATATGAACATGGCTCAGGCCAATGCCAATCCGGATCCATACCTTTCTTCCGCTGATTACGGCTATCCCAATGTCTCAGGGACCAACAAGGGTGTTATCCTTGAAATCCGCCGTGAAAGGGCTGTCGAGCTCTGTATGGAAGGATTCAGAATCGAGGATATAGACCGTTGGAAAGCAGGATACTGCCTCGATGCTACCGATAGCAAGCCGAAGTACTACAGGGGAATTTATATCTCCGGCAAAGGCCCTATGGATATAGATGGTGACGGTACAATGGATGTCAATTTCTATGGTGCCGAAGATCCCGTTCCTGCAAAGACTTCCGCTACTTATCTCTTCAAGATTGGTACTGATGTCTATCTTTCTGAGGGTAGCAAGGGCTATCTTGAGCCTTTCCAGTATCTTAGTCCTCAACCTTCATTCAACGAAGAGAGAGATTACTTCTTCCCGATTCCGATTGATGAGCGTTCTCTCAATAACAATCTCTCCCAGAATCCCGGATGGGACGACGGTCTCAACTTCTAATAGATTATGGACATGAAAACAATAAAGAACATATTTATTGCCGGTTCTTTTGCTTTGGGCGCTCTGCTTTTTGCGGCTTGCCAGCAGGAGGAGTCTCCGGTAGCAAAGGCCGTTCTCACCAGCGAACAGTATATAGAGTTTGAGGCCGAAGGCGCAACTCCCGCGACTGTAACGGTCTACTCAGATGGAAACTGGGTTGCTGATTACCCTTCATGGATTACTGTCTCTCAGACTTCCGGACAGTCCGGTACGACCGAAGGTGTCACAATCATGGCAGCTGACAACAAGGATGCCGAAGGTATACTCCTTCCTCGTAGGGATACTGTCAAATTCCATGGAAACAAACTTATCAGCTATTCCTATGTGATCGTCTACCAGAAGGGTGACAAATATCGTGGTCTCGCAGACAAGACCCTTGCAGAAGTCGCAGCTCAATCTGACGGAGAATTCTGCAGCGTAAACGGCCCTCAGGTCGTTGCGATGGATGGAAACGGTTTTATCATTTCCGATGGCACTGCCCTCATGTACATCAAATCCAAGCAGAGTGTGAAGATCGGAGATGTCCTTTCATTCAAGGGTTCCAAGTCTACCTCATCCGGCCTTGCTACCTTTACTGATCTTGAGGACTTCAAGGTGCTTTCAAATAAGGATGTTACCTATCCTGCCGCTACCGATATCACATCGACCCTTGCTTCTTATACGTTCAAGGCGTTTGATTATGTGACTGTCTCAGGTGTCTTTAACGGATCCAAGCTCACTATTGACGGAGTAGATAATGCAATCATTGCAAATGCTTCCGCCGACATGGCTCTTGGAAGCCTCGCAGGGCACAAGGTCACTCTCACCGGATACATCATCTCTAACAGCGCTCCGAACTTTACTATGGTTGTTACTGACGCTAAGGACAATGGCCTTCTCGTTGTATTCAACCTTCCGTTCTTCGATGATTTCGAGTGGCTGGAGCCTTGGACCACAGCTTCTGGAGCAGGAGATGCCGTAGGAACCAGCAATCCTTCAGCGACTGCTCCTAACATCTTCACTGCAGATGCTTGTGCGGGTGTCGTTGATGAACTTGCCAACAGGGGATATTCAGTCGTTAATGGCTGGAAGGGACAGGATTACGTTGATATCAGTCTCGATCCTTCAAAGAGCCAGAATATCGTCTATCTGCAGACCAACTATCTCAAGTTCGGTAAGACCTCATATAATGCAGGTATAGTTCTTCCTGCGTTCAATGGCCTCGGTAGCAAGACAGCAGATGTCGTACTCTCATTCGACTGGTGCTGGCAGTTGACTGGCAAGATGAAACCGGATATCATGACGCTCACTGTTGAACTGCAGGGTAACGGAACTCTCGAGCAGAGTGTCTTCGAGTCTTCTCAGCCTACAGAGGGCGATGTGAGTATATTCGCATGGCAGAATGTAAAGGTTGCGATAAAGGGTATTGATGCCAGTACCAGGATTATCATCCGTCCTACCAATGCGGATCCTTCTATCTCCAGTACCAGAGACCAGAACCGCTGGTATCTTGACAATATCAGTGTCGTGCCTGATGGTGATGTTACCCCTGGCGGAGATGATGTTCCTGCTAATATTGCAGCTAACTGGTTCTTCGACGTGGATCATTACGATACATATGGCCCTACTTTTGGCGGTCCGACAAAAGACTCTGATGGCGCCTATGTCGGAGAAAACGACAAGAATGCGGGAGATGGTGGCAAATATATTGATTCAGATGAGAAAAATGCTGTTATTACATATGTCAATATAGATAAAACCACTATCGACACCGCAGGAAAGAGCGTGAGAAATGTAGGAAAGACCGGCGAGCCTTACTGTGTTGGAGCATGGCCAGGTGACTATTGGCTCTACAGTATGACCCTTCCGGGATCATATCCGGCAGGTTCCAAGATTCATTTTGCCGGAACCATGAAGACTTCCGCCACCGGTTTGAAGCACTGGAAGGTAGAGGTTCTTGACGGGATTGAATGGGTTGCTCCGATTGCTCTTCAGACCGCTACGGTCGATAGCGAGAGTATCGAATACAACATCGAGATGGTAGGTACCGATCTCAACAGGGTTGAATTTACCTATACAACGACGAAAGCAGTTACTTCTGCTCAGGTCCGTTTTACTGCAATGAGTTCACGTCAGGCAAACGGTGCCAAGACTCTGGCTGCGCCCAATGGCGGTACTATCCGTTTCTGCGGAGGCGAAGGCAACAATTCTATTCTTGAGATCACTAAATAGTTTTAGCTGATCAAGTATTATAGTGTGAGAAGTCCTCCTCTCGTTTTCGTGAGGAGGACTTTTTTATGTTCCCCCGCAATTTTGCAATTGAAAATGAAAATTAGTAAGTTTGTAAGAATCTAATCACATTGATATGAAACATTTCCTAAAAGTGGCCGCCGGCATTGGAGCAGTAGCGACAGCAGTCGGCTCTTGTGCAAAACAGACTGAGAAACCGAATATCCTGCTTATCGTCGCGGATGACCTTGGCATCGGTGATGTCAGCTGCTACGGGATGGGCAAGATACATACCCCCAATATCGACTCCCTCGCTTCAATGGGAGTCAGGTTCACGAATGCTTATGCTACCAGTGCTACTTCTACTCCAAGCCGATATGCTATGTTTACCGGCCTCTATCCATGGACCAATCCCGAGGCCAGGATTCTACCGGGCGATGCTCCTCTGATAATTCCGACAGATATACCGACCCTCCCGAAGGCACTTCAATCCGCAGGATACTCAACTGCCGCAATCGGTAAATGGCATCTCGGTATGGGTAGGGGAAATATCAACTGGAACGAGCATATCAGTCCATGCGCAAATGACATTGGCTTTGACTATAGTTGTCTTATTGCGGCTACAAACGACAGGGTTCCGACAGTCTATGTAGAGAATGGAAATGTCCTCGGTCTCGACCCCGACGATCCTATTGAGGTCGATTACAAGCACAATTTCGATGGTGAACCGACTGCCCTTACAAATCCGGAGATGCTGCGGCTGACATGGCATCATGGGCACAACTGCTCGATAGTGAACGGTGTCCCGCGAATCGGTTACATGAGAGGGGGAAAGAAAGCGCTTTGGAATGACGAGGAGATGGCAGACTACTTTGTTGGGAAAGTAAAGAAATACATCGATGAGAACCGCGGGAAGCCCTTCTTCCTTTATTATGGACTTCATGAGCCCCATGTCCCACGTCTGCCAAATAGCAGATTCCTCGGGTCGACTCCCTACGGGACCAGAGGGGATGCTATCGTAGAGGCGGATTGGTGTGTGGGAGAGGTTATCCGCTATTTGGAATCAAAGGGGATCCTCGATAATACTATTGTAATATTCACATCAGACAACGGCCCCGTTCTTCAGGATGGATACAATGATTTGGCAGACTCTCTGGTAGCCGATCATACCCCTGCCGGCATTTTCCGCGGTGGAAAATACAGCGCTTATGATGGTGGGACGCATATTCCTATGATTGTTTATTGGAAAGGACATACAAAGAGTCAGGTATCTGACGCATTCCTGTCCCAGCTTGATTTCTTCGCTTCGTTTGGAAACATCGCAGGTGCCGACGTCCCGACCGACATAGATAGCAAGAACTTATCGAAAGCCTTTCTCGGAAAATCCAAGAAAGGTCGCGACAACCTTATTCTTGAAGCTAAAAGCCACCTTGCCTTGAAAGAGGGCCCATGGATTCTTATTCCTCCATATAATGGACGAAAAGTTCGTCCGGATACAGGTACGGAGCTTGGTAATTTAAGTGAATATGCACTTTTCAATCTCGCCGAAGACCCCCATCAGGATAGGGATTTGGCATCTGCCGAGCCCGAAAAGCTCGAGGCGATGAAAACCTCTTTCCACTCTCTCGTCGGAGATTACTATGATCCTGATATTACAGCAAAACTGAAAAAACGCAATGAATAATCTGAAAAAAATTGGTGCCGGAGTCGGCACCCTTGCCGCTTTGGCGGGATGTTCCGCTCCGAAACAGCAGAAGCCTAATATTGTCTTTTTCTTTGCTGACGACATCGGAGCCGAGTGCTTTGGATGCTATGGCGGAGTTGAGTACGAGACGCCTTTCATAGACTCTCTTGCCAGGCAGGGCATATTGTATTCCAACATGAATGCCCAGCCCCTATCATCTCCCAGTCGCGTCCAGGTGATGACCGGCCTTTACAATGACCGCAATTATGTCAATTTCGGCTATATGAACCAGGACGAACACACATTCGCCCAGGTTGCAAAAGAAGGTGGTTACGAGACTGCGATTGTCGGAAAATGGCAACTGGGACGAGACAGGGCGATGCTCCCGATATGCGGATTCGACGAGTTCTTCTGCTCTCAGATAGAAATGTATCTCGAATCGAGAGGGGAGTGGCAGACTGACCGCTATGCGAACAGCATGTGGGACAATAATGGCGAGCGTTATGATTTCGCTATTTATGGCCCCGACGCCATGCAGGACTATGCTTTCGACTATATCGACCGCAAGGCGGCGTCCGGAAAGCCGTTCCTTCTCTATTATACCGAACCTCTTGTCCATACTCCCCATACCACGACCCCTGATGACTGGGACTGGGACCATAATTATGATTCCCGTTTCATTCATGGGGCCGACACCTCGTATTTTAAGTACATGGTAAAATATCTTGACAAGCAGGTCGGACAAATGGTTCAGCACCTGAAGGATAAAGGCCTATGGGACAACACAATCTTCATTTTCGCCTCCGATAACGGCACATCTACGAGGATTCTTTCCAAGACCTCTGACGGAAAGGAAGTCCGCGGAGGAAAAGGTGAGCCTACTTATCTCGGGACCCATGTCCCCATGATTATCTGCTGGGGCGACAGGCTCAAGGGAAGGAGGGCCGACCATCTTGCGGACCTTACGGACATTCTTCCTACAATTGCCGATATTGCAGGTGTGGAAATACCTGAGGATTGGGATCTTGACGGAGTCAGTCTGTATCCGGAGCTATGTGGAAATGAACCTAATAAAAAGGATCTGGTCCTTGTCCATTTCAATCCTCTTTGGCCTACAACCCCTTCCCCGAAGGCTTCCCGCTATGCAATGGATGATACATATGCTTATTTCTGGGATGGACGCATCTACAATTATCGAACGGATCCTGAGTTTACTCACCCCCTTATGTGGGCCGATGCTTCTTCCGAGCTTCAGGAGCAACTTCGTCCGCTCAAAGCCAGAGTAGACGAGATGGCTGATTTCTATCCTGACAAGCCGGGCGCTCCCAGAAAGTTCCCTTATAAGACCTTCTACGATTTCGCCCCTCCCCAGAACCCGTTTTGATAGGTTATTTTTAAATTCACAAAACAGGCTCGATTTATGCATAAATACAACGGCTAATCATATAAGCAATGGAAAACGAAAGATACGTACAAGAACCGGATGATCAGGGATACGAAAAGTATTCCGGACAGTATTCAGAGAATGATTTCTGGAATAAAATCAAAGTGTTCGGCACCAAAGCGGGAATAAAGGTGGTATATGCCGCCCTGCTTCTCTATTATGTGGTAAAAGACCCGATGACGCCCAAGAAGGACCGCACAAAAATTCTCGGGGCACTCGGGTATCTGATTCTTCCCCTAGACCTTATTCCGGATTTTATACCCGTTGCCGGATACACAGATGATCTCGCCGCCTTGACATGGGCGATTTTTACCGTTATAAAGTGTATTACTCCGTCGGTCAAAGACCAGGCTCTCTCGAAGACAAGGGAAATATTCGGAGATTTCGATCTATCGATACTGAAAGGACTTTATTAGGAAAATATTGTTTATATTTACGTGATTCTATCATAAAAAGTCTAATATGAAAAAATTTCTCATCATTCTTCTCGCATTCCTTACCGTTGCTTCAACATCTGAGGCGCGAAAGGTAAAGGGAAAGGTGACCGGAGAAGGCAAGGCGCTTTCCGGTGTGATTGTAACCGATGGAAAGAATTTTACGCAGACCAATTCCAGGGGGAAGTATTCGCTTGAAGTTGATCCTGCTGCTAATTTTGTCTATTTGGTAACCCCTTCCGGCTTCGTTGCCGATTACTCTTCCGGGACTACCGAATTCTATCAGAAGCTCACTGAGTCCTCGAAATACAATTTCGATCTTCAGGCAATATCGCCTTCCTCCGATTATACCTTATTCTCGATTGCGGACCCGCAGATGAAATCTGTCCAGGGAGGATATAATCATCTCGAGAAATTTTCCGCAGAGCCGCTCCAGGACCTTATCGAGCAGGCTGCAAAATATAGTAAGGAGCGCAATACCGTTGCAATCTGCCTAGGTGACCTCGGTTGGAATCTTACGGAGGTCTTTCCCGATTATAAGGCGGCAATGTCTCAACTGGGTATTCCCGTTTACAATGTCATCGGTAATCACGACTTTATCCAGGACAAAGGGGGAGAAGAAGCATCAGAGGCCTACCGTGAGGCTTTTGGCCCTGTCAATTACGCCTTCTTCCTTGGTAATGACCTTGTCATCGGACTGGAAGATATCATCTTTACGGGCAATGGAATAGGCGATCCTACAAAGAGCGGAAAGTATAAGGAGGGCTATAAAGATTCGACTCTCGACTGGCTGGAAGGTCTTCTTAGCTATATTCCTTCCGGAACGCATATTTTTATCGGGCAGCATAGTCCTCTGTACCACTGGTGGACAGACAAGTATATTGTCAATGCTGACAGGATGCTCGAAGTGGTGAAAGACTACGATGTGGACTTCCTTTCCGGACATACCCATATTCAGAATAGTTTTACTTATGCTGACAATATCCACGAGCACAACGCTGCAAGCATTTGCGGAGCGTGGTGGGATACCAAAATCTGCAACGACGGAACCCCTCGAGGATACGAGATTTTCAACAATGTCGGTAATTATCTGACTTGGTTCTGGCATAATGTAGATTATCCGGACGATTATCAGGTAGAATTCATCGATCTCGGCCAGTCTCCAAGGTATCCGAATGCCCTTGTCGCGAATGTATGGGATTATGATGAGGGTTGGACAGTAGAATGGTACCAGGACGGCGCCCTTATGGGTGAGCTTGCACCTGTCTCTGATGTTTCTCCTACCTACATTAAAGAAATCAATGCAGTATTCGCCCCGAGAAAAAAGAGCGTCTCCCAGTACAAGAAACCTCGTCTTAATATCCATTATTTCGCTGCGATTCCCTCCCAGTATGCAAAGACTGTCGGAATCAAAGTGACAAATCCTCTTGGAAGGGAATGGGAGTATACTTTCAACATGAGTGATTATGTTGATGTGCAGCCCCACAGGGGCGGTGCCGGAGTGATGCCTGAGAATACTTTCTCGGCCATGCAGCATGCAATCGAGCTCGGCGTCAATACTCTTGAAATGGATATGCAGATTACTGCCGACGGAAAGGTGATTATTTCGCATGAGAACTACTTCCATCCCGATTATTGCACTCGTCCGGACGGATCTGAGATTAAGAAGAAAGATCCCAGGGAGTACATTTATACCATGCCCTATGACTCCGTGGCTAAGTACGAGACAGGTCTGAAGGAGAATCCTCGCTTCCCCGAGCAAAAGAAGATTCGCGAGCATAAGCCTCTGGCTTCCGCCCTTATCGATTTCATTGAGAGTTATACAGCTGAGATAGGAGTCTCGCCGATGAGATACAATATCGAGGTAAAGACAAGTGCCAAGGAAGGCGAAGGTGTAAAATGGCCGGAGTATCACGATTTTGTGGATACAGCCATTCCGCTTCTCCTGTCAAAGAATCTGGGCGACCGCCTTGTGGTTCAGTGCTTCGATGAAAGGGCTTTGGAGTATATGCATGAGCAGTATCCGGACCTCTTCCTATCATACCTGACAGAGAAAGAGACTGATCTTGAGGATCTACTCTCCCGTCTTTCATTTGTTCCTGACTGGTGGAGCCCCAATTATGCAGGGGTAACGGAGGAGAATGTCAAACTCGCCCACGAAAAGGGAATAAAGGTAGTTCCTTGGACGGTTGACGATCCTCAGGAGATTGAGAGAATGATAAAGTGCGATGTGGATGCAATCATCTCCAATTACCCGGAAAGGGTGCTTAACCTCACAAGAGGGTACGGTGCGACAAGCTACGCGAAAGAATAAATCAGATTTCAGAGAGCTCCAGCCAACGGAGCTCTTTTTCATCGAGGAGGGCCTTGATCTCGCTATAGCGGTTCGAGGCCTTTATAATTTCATCAGAGGAAAGTGCTCCGGAAGAGAGTTTTTCTTCGATTGAGGCCTTCTCGTTTTCAAGCTCGGGAATCTCTTTGTCAAGGGCTTCCAATTCTCTCGCTTCTTTCCAGCTCAGCTTCTTTTTCTTCTCCTTCTCCAGCGGGGTGGGAATGGGCTTGGATGCCTTCTCAACAGCCTTCCTGCTAGCCTTTTGAGTCGATTCAATCTCTTTTATGTATTCCCTGTATTCGGAATAACCTCCGACAAAATCCTTGACGACTCCGTCTCCGCAGAATACGAAAAGATGGTCTACAAGCCGGTCGAGGAAATGACGGTCATGGGAGACAATAATCAGGCTTCCTTTATACTCCATCAGATACTCTTCCAGTATGTTGAGGGTAACTATGTCGAGATCGTTGGTCGGTTCGTCGAGAATGAGAAGATTCGGCTCCTGCTTAAGAATAGTCAGAAGATAAAGGCGTCTTTTTTCCCCTCCGGACAGCCTCGCAACGGGGGTGTTAAGCATATCGTGGGAGAATAGGAACATGGACAGTAGGTGGGTGTCGTTCACTGTCTCGAGAACTGTCTGATCCTCTTTGAACTGTATCCCGCTCTGGTGATAATATCCTACAATGAGTGAGTCTCCTCTTTCAATTGTTCCTGTCAGCTCTCCGCCCATCGAAGGGTCCCATCCTCCGGTTAGAAGATTGAGAAAAGTGGTCTTTCCTGAAGCGTTCTTCCCAACTATTCCGACCCTTTCGTAGCGCTGGAATTTATAGGAGAACCTGTCCAGATAGCATTTCCCGCCCCAATAGAAAGAAACATCCTTGCAGTCTATGACTTTATTGCCGAGATAGGTGCCTTTCCTGGTCATCTCGCTCATGTCTACGCTCTTAACAGTGTATGTGTCCTCTGCTCTGTCCTTTAGGGCATAGAAGGCGTTTTTGCGGTATTTTGCTTTCCCGGAACGAGCGCATGGAGTGCTGTGCATCCATTCCAGCTCCCTCCTCAGGACGTTTCTTACTTTGTCAGTCTCAGCATTGTAAAGGTCGATTCTCTCGGTTCTCTTTTCAAGATAATTCTCGTAATCTCCCTTATATGAGTAGACGGATCCATGGTCGATTTCCATCACTATGTTGCAGACCCTGTCGAGGAAATAACGGTCATGGGTGACCATGAGGAGAGTGCATCGTGATCGCTTCAGAATATTCTCAAGGTATTCTATGGCGTCGACATCAAGATGGTTGGTCGGCTCGTCCATTATGAAAAAATCGGCCTCAGAAGCAAGCATTTCGGTGATTGCAACTCTTTTTACCTCTCCTCCCGAGAGGTCTCCCATGAGTCTTTCTCCCTCTCCGAGAGAGAAATCTGTCAGAATCTGGACAACCCTTCTTTCATAGGCGAAAAGGTGCTCGCTGTCGAGGTCCTTTGTCCATTCAACGGAAGAATCCATTATCTGACGGAAGATTGTCTTCTCCGGGTCAAATGAGTAGTCCTGCTCCAGGAAGGCTATTCTTATATCCTTCAGAAACAGGATTTTCCCTCCGCTGTCGGACTTGTCTTTCCCTGCC
>Ga0208297_1001624_pt1 | contig 18526 bp, 15 predicted proteins | sample LMS_cellobiose_e_FD_187367 | JGI IMG/M metagenome (GOLD analysis project Ga0208297, IMG submission 187367) | Rumen-fistulated moose microbial communities from Alaska, USA - LMS_cellobiose_enrichment (SPAdes) (version 2) | ecosystem: Host-associated > Mammals > Digestive system > Stomach > Rumen... | reverse complement strand
CGCGGCGACGAGATTCGCGTCGCCCTTGACGGTCTGCGCGCCGGAGAGGTATTGACCGGCGGCGATGGTCTGATCGGAGGTCGTCGGCGTGTAAGTCGCGGCGGCTTTTGAGGTGATGGTGCCGGTGAGCTTCGAGCCGTTGACGTAGGCGGTCTTGCCGGAAAGAATATCCTCGGCCGCGGCGTCCGCATCGGAAGTATCGACTGCGCCGACGGCGGGCAGATCGCCGATCTTTTCCGCGCAGCCGTTGATGGTGATCGTTTCGGAAACGGTCAGCCCTTTTGCGGTCAGCGCGGCGGCGAGCGCGTCGCGGGCTTCGTCGAGGTGAGTAAGGACGGTTGCGAGGCTCATTCGGACACCTCCTCTCCGATGATCGCTTCGGCCTGCGATTCAAAACTTCCGACCGCCGATTCGAGCGCGGTGACGCGGGAAGTTAAAGCGGTGACTGTCGTGAGATCCACCTTTTCCGCCAGCAGGGCCGCGGCGGTGACCCGGTCGAGAGAATCGGAGTCCAATTCTTCCGGGGAATTGCTGTCCACATCCAGGATCATTCTGGCCAGACACCGGAAAGAGAGGTAAAACACGCGATTGGCATTGGAGTCGAATCCTGCGAGTTCGAAGTAAGCGGTCCTCGTTTCCTGTCCGTCGACCGCGGTCAGAAATTCGGCGGTATTGGCGTTCAGCTGGATGTCAATGCCGGAACTGGAGCCGGAAATGCTGTCGTTCAATGCTCGGAGCGCTACGCCGGAGGCGGAGCTGAAATCGAAGGCGACCGCTGCCCGGAAGGCGTTGATCCCGTTGGGGATGATGATATTTCCGGCATCGTTGACGGGGATGATCCGCCAGGTGGGTTTTTCTGCGAAGGCGATTTCCGGCAAATCGGGAATCGCGGTTCCGGAAGCGTCGCAGAGATACTTCCGGTCGAAGTTGTAATAAATGGTTTGCATCATTCTCCTTTTTATCCGTCGGAGTTTCCGCGGATCGGTTGTTTTTTCGAAGCCGGCGAAGGCTTCGGAGTTCAGATATTTCTTTCCAGGAATCCGATTCTGTTTTCCAAGTCTTGCATACTGTTTTCCAGGGATTCGATCCTGTTTTCAAGATTGGAGAAACGGGTCCGGAAAGCGGAAATATTTTCATTGGCGCTGTAAAAAAAGACATATTTGGAAAAATTCTGCATGGCGATATATGGTTCGCCGTCCCGGTTGAGCCGGATTTCCGCGATTTTCTGTTGGTAGAGATTTCCGGTAAGGGGATCGCCGTATCTGGAGAGGACCCGGTTTCCCAGCTGCAGCCAGACATGACTCCACTGGTTGTCCTCCACACGGTATCGGCAGCAGACATACAGCGGCCCGAATTCGGAAAAGTTCTCGTAGGAGCCGGAATAACTGATAGACCCCGGATTGGACATGTTTCCGTTGCAATAGTAAAAAATCGTGTTGACGATCAGTCGTTTCCGTTCGAGGTCGATACCGACAAAACCGCTGGCGCTCGGATTGAGGTCTTTTCCGAAGGTATTGATCCAGAGCAAGGGGAAATTGGACAGGTCGTATTCGTTGATGATGGAGTAAAATCTGTTTGTTTCGGTAGAAATCATACGAAGCTTGACCACGGGAATATCCAGCAGATTTCCGTTGTAATCATCATGAAGGGGGTCTCTGATTTCTTGTCTGATCTCGTAGCGAATCTGGGTCGGGCTTCTGCTGTTGTCGGAGTATCCTCCGATTTTCGCGGTCCAGAATACGTACAGAGAATTGGTGTTGTTCGGTTCCTGCGTCACATCCAGAAGCGAGCAGGGTGCATAGTTGACGCCCGAAAGGGTTTTGGTTCCCTTCACATAATAATTGTTGATGCACATGGAAAACTGTTCGCTGATGGCCAGCTGCTGTTTTGTCGTGGACAGAAAATCCTGAAATCCGCTGCCGGTATTATTGCTGTTCGGGAGATCGGAAAAAATCATCTCCGCCTGAAACATGCCGGCGGGATAGGGGTCCGGCCAGTTGATGGTCGAATCGTAATAAGACTCGACCACCACCCGGCCGTTCTGCAGGGAAATTTGGGCGAACGGACAGACTCCCATCGCGAACCGCGCTGCCTTGTCCAAAATCTGGAAATAACACCGTGTCAGCGCGATGGTGAAATAAATTTTTCCGGAAGGCTGGAATACTTTTCTGATGATTACCGCATAGATCGACCCCGATTCCAGATCGGACCGGCTGATTTGAAAGACCGAATCGTTTTCGAAGGAAATATCTTCTCCCCGATAGTGGATATGTTTCGGGTTCGAGGGGGAGGCGTTGAAGAAACGGAGCTGCCAGCGGTCGGTTTCCAGTTCCTTGACCTGACATTGCCAGAGGACATTCCGTTCGGGACGTTCCGGCAGGTCGATCATCAGCCGGGCGGTGGTCCCCGAACCGGTCAGATTTGCCGTCGCCTGATGGATGGAGCTGCCGATCCGGATTTGGATGTTGTGCAGCGCGAACCAGATTTTTTCCCAGCTGTCCCGGGAGAGCCAGACCGGATTCATGATACACTGCTCCACGGATTGGGCAGTTCGTCAACGAGTTTGACCAGTTCCCATTTCCCGTATTGGACATAGTGCAGCTGTACCGTGGTGATTTGATCGCCGCCGTCCTGAAAAGACAGACTGACCAGCTGGTATTTTCCCTTGGGGATGCTGCCGCTGTCGGTTCCCGGAATGCGGAAATTCTTCAGCCGCTGAAATCCCGGGTCCTGATAGAGTTTCAAATCCGAAGCATGAAAACTGTTCGTGGCGCAGCGCTGTTTGCCTTGAATATGGATGACCGCCCGTCGCATCATGAAACAGTCCGCGTAATTCTGCCAATTCGGATACAGGGAGAAAAACGCGCTTTGGTTGGCGAAATAACGCTGGGCATATTCATACCCGCGTTCCTGCGTGAAATCGGACGGCTGGACCGCCCGTTCCTGGAAGGAGATGCTTCCGCCTTCCCGGATAAATCCTTTTTCCGTAAAATTGCCGATGGACATGAGTTCCTCCTGGGTTATACAATGCCGTCCGGCAGTTGTTGTTTGAGTATGTTTTCGATATGTTCCACCGAATCCCGCAGCGCATGCAGCATGCCGGTTCGTCCCGAAGTGTCCGGCGGCGAGGGGATCGTGAATCGTGCGGTGACGATTTTTTCCCCCCGGCCGGAAAGCGGCAGAGTGACCGCTTGCTGCGGTATGGCGTTCAGTGTCTCTGTGCCCGACCCCGGATAATGAATATCCAGACGGACTGCCGCAGGCTGCCGGCGGTTTTCTCCCGGTTTGACGACCCCGTTCAGATCGGGGATGCTTCGCAGATCGGCCGCATTCCGGATTCGTTCCAGATATTTCCGGAGCCGTTCCCTGATTTTCAGCGTCTCGGATGAGAATTGCTGTTCCGATGTTTCCGGTTGACCACCGGAACGGTTCTGCAGCACTTGAAAGCGCTGCCAGAGCTTTTGGGAAGTCTCATCCCGGGAGATGCCCGCCAGACCGTTTTTTCGTGCGGTCTGGACCATTAGAAAGCCTGTCGTGACCACTGGGATCTTCCAGTACAGTTCTTCGATGGGCAAACCGGGAATGACGGCTGTCAGACCTGCGGCGATGCAGGTGATCGTTTCGAGATTTAATATCTGCGGTCCGGGTTCATGGGCGGACTGCGGGATCATGGAAAATCCAATGCCGGGACGCAATGCCGATTTCAGTTCCGCCGCGGCCCGGTCCGGACGGGGCAGCCGGAGCTTCTCAGCAAAATCCCGGATGGCCCGCCGCCATTGCCGATGAAAATTCCGTTCTTCCCAAATCGCCTCGGCCATTACTCCGCGTTCCGCGGCTGCGGGTCCGTTCCGATCCAGCAGAGACTGGAAAGTCTGTTCGCAGCGGGTCCGGCGGAAGAGCATTCCGGCCGCGGTTTTCGGCTTGGTCAGAATGAACAGAGCGTTCATCAGATCGCCGGAACCGGGTTCCGGTCCGGTCCGGAAAAGAAACGGAGACCGGATCAGATGGAGCAGGGCATGGGTGCCGAGTGTCGGGGCGGGGAAGAATCTGCTGCCGATGGAGACCTGTCCGGTCAGTGCGGTCAGCAGTTCCAGGTGATCCGCCGGAGTGTCTCCTTCCGGTTCCGACAGGATTCTGGCGATTTCGGGATCTTCGGAAAGTTTCATCGGCAACGGTTTCAGTTGTATGCCGCGGACGTGGCGTCATCCTTGCGGATCGCGGTAATGGAAACCTTGGTGAAATCGCGATTGGATTTGGTGATGGACGATTTGGTCACAATCCCGCTCCAGGCGCTGTTGCCGCTGCCTACGGTCAGCACGGTGCCGGCCGCCGGCGGAGTGGTGCCCGCTTTGAAAATCGCCTCAAAAGTTTTTTCCGAAGTTTTGGAATAGGCTTTCTGCAGCACGATCTTTCCGGTTTCGTCCCGGATTTCCGCGATTTCCGCGCTGTCGTTTGTGCCGGCGTTCTGCACGATTCCGATCGTGCTTTCCTCATCTACCCCGAAGGATACCATTTCTCCTGTCAGACTTGACATGACTTGTCCTTTCTGCATCTTGCGATGCGGTTGTTTTTCTGAACCCCATGTTCAGTTTTCAACCCGGAGCGGGACGTCAAGCAAAAACCTCGTGAAAGCCGGGGAAACGGCCGATTTTCCTGCGTAAAAGCCCGTCAAATGAATTTGCGGCGTGCGGGCACAAAAAAGCCTGCCGTCCCGTTGCCGGGCGGCAGGCTTTATGTTTTTTTGCGATGATCAGATCATGGAATTCCAGAGTTCCGGATCTTCCAGTTTCATCTTGACCGCATTGACGAATTTCGCGCCTTCGGAACCATCGACGATCCGATGGTCCACACTGAGCGTGATCTTCATCATGTCGCGCACGACGATGTTGCCTTCCTTGTCGACCACCGGGGTCGGGACGGCGGAGGAGACCGCCAGGATGCCCGCTTCGCCGGGGTTGATGATCGCCGCGAAGTTTTCCACGTTCATCATGCCCATGTTGGAGATGGTGAAGGAGCCGCCGGCCATGTCGGCCGGAGTGAGTTTGCCGGCGCGGGCCTTGGCGGCCTGTTCGGCGATCTCGTCGGCGAGTTCGTCCATCGCCTTCTTGTCTGCATTGCGGATCACGGGGACCACCAGACCATTGTCAATGCTGACGGCCACGCCGAGATTGACTTTGGCTTTGTGGATGATCGTGTCGCCGATGCATTCGGCGTTGACGTTCGGGAATTCGGCCAGCGCCAGCGCCACCGCCTTGGCGATGAACACGTTCACGCTGATCGAAATGTTCTGTTTCTTGAGTTCGGCGCGTTTGGCTTTCACCGCGCTCATGTCGATCGAAACCGTCACATAGAAGTGCGGCATGACCTGTTTGGACTCATGCAGACGGCGCGCAATGACTTTGCGCATGGTGGACATGGTCTGGGGCTTCTCGTAGATGGCCTCTTTGACGTCCGCCAGCGTGATGCGTCCGCTTTCACCGGAACCGTTCAGAGCGAGCAGTTCCAGACCGGCTTCCTTCGCCACATTCAGGGCGACCGGGGTGATCTTTCTGGCATTGTAGCCGGAAGATTCCAGATAGTCCCGAACGTCTTTTTCCGTGACGCGGCCGACTTGTCCGCCGGTGCCGGGGACTTTGTTGATGTCGATCAGGAAATCCTTGGCGAAGGCTTTGGCGCGCGGGGAAACCGCTTTTTTCGCCGGAGCCGCGGGAGCCGCTTTCGGAGCCGCCGCCGGAGCGGGAGCCGCCGCGGGCGCCGCTGCCGGAGCCGCTGCTTTGGGAGCCGCCGCCGGAGCGGGAGCCGCCGCTTTCGGAGCGGGCGCAGGAGCCGTCGCCGGAGCGGGAGCCGCTGCCGCAGCCGCCGCTTCCGCCGCCAGTGCGGTGATGTCTTCTCCGGGCTGACCGATGATCAGACCGATCGTCAGCACCGGGACTTCCTTGCCTGCGGGCACCAGAATCTTCAGCACGGTGCCTTCGAACTGCGATTCCACATCCAGAACGGACTTGTCTGTTTCAACGTCGAACAGCACATCGCCCTTCTTGATGGTATCGCCCTCTTTGACCTTCCACGACTGAATCGTGACGGTCTCCTCGGACTGTCCGAGTCTGGGAATGGGTACTTTTGTAGCCATTAGAATTGCCTCTGACGATTAAAGGATTTGTTTTGCAACGGCAACCATGTCTTCCGCGCTGGGCAGGAAGGCTTTTTCCAGGCAGTGGGCCTGCGGAGCGATACCGTTCTTCGCACCGAGCTTGAGCACCGGCGCATCCAGGGAATCGAAGCATTCCGCCACGATCTTGGAAACGATTTCACCCGTGTAGCTGCCGATGTCGACGCACTGGCTGACGACCATGCACTTGCCGGTCTTGCGGACGGAGGCAAACACGGTTTCCCAATCGAACGGAACCAGCGTGCGGACGTCGATGACTTCGGCGTTGACGCCTTCGGCCGCGAGCATGTCGGCAGCCTTGATGGCATCTTTCACCGCCGGGCCCCAGCAGACGATCGTGATGTCGCCGCCTTCGCGGACGATGTTCGCCTGACCGAACGGGATGGTGTATTCGCCTTCCGGAACGACCGCTTTTTCGTTGTAGAGCAGCTGGCCTTCCACGAACACGACCGGGTTGTCGTCGCGGATCGCGGTCTTCATCAGACCCTTGGCGTCATACGCATTGGACGGATAAACCACGTAGGTGCCCGGGATGTGCGCGAAGATGGATTCGAGGGACTGGGAGTGCTGTCCGCCGTATCCTTTGCCTCCGCCGACCGAGCAGCGGATGACCATCGGAACCTTGGTGGAGGCGCCGGTCATGTAGTGCCACTTGGCGGCTTGGTTGGAGATCTGGTCGGACGCCATCAGAGCGAAGTCCATATACATCAGTTCGACGATCGGGCGATAGCCGGTCATGGCCATGCCGACGCCGGTGCCGATGATCGCGGCTTCGGAGATCGGGGCGTTGAACACGCGGGCGCGGCCGAAGTATTCGAGCATGCCCTTGGTCAGTTTGAACGCATTGCCGTAATCGGCCACGTCTTCACCGTAGCAGACCACGCGGGCGTCGCGTTCCATTTCTTCGACCATCGCTTCTTCGATGGCGGCCTTGTAGGTCATGCGGCCTTCGGCATCGCGCTTCATCACCGGACGCGGACCGCGGGCCATCAGCTGGTTGTACGGAGCCGGAACCACTTCGCTGGTGGTGTCGGTGTACATGTATTTGATGACGTCTTCGGCCTTCGGGTCTTCGGAATCGGCAGCCTTGCGGGCGGCGCGTTCGTTGCGTTCGGCAACTTTCTTTTCCAGAGCGGCCAGTTCTTTTTCGGTGAACACGCCGGCATCGAGCAGTTTCTTGCGGAAGCAGGGAACCGGATCGACTTCTTTCCAGCGGGCTTCTTCGTCTTTGGACCGGTATTCGGTTCTCGGATCGGAGAGGGAGTGGCCGTAGTAGCGGTAGGTGTTGAATTCAAGCATCACCGGGCCTTTGCCCTGGGCGATGATCTTCTTGGCGCGTTCGATCGCGTCGCGGACCGCGAGCGGGTCCATGCCGTTGACCACTTCCGCGTGCATGTTGCAGTCGGAGAAACCGGCGGCGCGGCGCACCAGCGGATGAACGCCGCAGACTTCGCGGTCAGCGCGGCCGGTCATGCCGTAGTGGTTGTTGATCAGACAGTAGATGATCGGGAGACCGAAATTGATGCTGGAAAGTTCCGGATCGGTGAACTGGCTCTGGCAGGCCCAGTTGAAGGACTCGAGCACGACGCCGTTGGCATACGCGCCGTCGCCGGCGAACGCGCAGACGACTTTGCCCTGTTTGGCCTTGTCGATGTCGATACGGGTGGTCATGGCCGCGCCCGTGGCGATCGGAATGCCGCCGCCGACGATCGCGTTGGCGCCGAGGTGACCCACGCGGAAGTCCGCAATGTGCATGCCGCCGCCGCGGCCTTTGCCGTAACCGGCTTCTTTACCGAAGAGTTCGGCGATGGTGCGGTAGATGTGATTTTCCATCACGGCGTCACGCAGTTCCTGACCGGAGAGACCGGCGTACTCGGGGCAGCGTTCGCGCAGCTGGGCGTCGTTCATGCGCATGATCGCATGGAAGCCCTTGGCGATGGAGTCGCCGTGGCCGCGGTGGGTGGAGGTGATCTCGTCGGTGATCTTCAGCGCGGAGCAGACGCCCGCCGCCGTGGCTTCCTGACCGATCGACAGGTGGGTCGGGCCGCGGTATTCGTAATCGGACAGCTTTTCGTAAGCGCCGTTTTTCAGCTTCAGGATCATTTCTTCGAATTCACGGATCACCAGCATGGACTCGTAGATTTCGCCCAGTTCCGCTTTCTTGAGGTTGCCCGCTTTGACTTCTTTCTTGAAGTCTTTGGTGTACTGATACACCGGGATGGATTCCAGTTTGATCTCGTCTTTTTTGAAGTTCGGACCGGAATCATTGATGAAATTGCCCATTTTTTTCTCCTTTGCTTGATTATGGGTTTTCGGTTAGGTCAAAATGACTTCCATGTTCTGTGATTTCAGTTGTTTCAGCGCCGCCGGCGACAGGGCCGAATCGGTGACCAGCACGTCGATGTCCGCCGCACCGCCGCTGAAAACAAAAGAGGACACCCCGAATTTCGAGCTGTCCGCCAATAAAAATACTTTGTCCGCGCGTTTCATCACCAGTTCCTTGGTGTACGCTTCATTCGGATCGGTCGTGCTGATCCCGCGTTCCGCTTCCAGTCCGATCGTTCCCAGAAACGCCTTGGAAACCGTCAGATTTTCGAGAATCTTCGCGGTCAGCGGTCCCACCAGAGTCCGGCTCAGACTCCGGAACTCGCCTCCGACCAGAATCAGATGAAAATTCTTTTCCATCAGATCGGCCGCCGCCATCAGGGAATTGGTCACTACGGTCAGATCGCGCATCGGGGGCAGACGCCGCGCCATTTCCAGCACCGTGCTGCCGCCGTCCAGAAAAATCGTATCGCCTTCCTGAATGAATTTCACCGCGGCTTCCGCAATCCGGGCTTTTTCCGGCGCATGGAGTGAGGCTTTTTCCTCATACAAGGGTTCGGTATGGCGTTTTCGCAGCAGTTCGGCTCCGCCGTAGACCCGGCGGATGATCCCCTGTTTTTCCAGTGCTTCCAGGTCCCGTCGGACCGTCGCTTCGGAAACATGCAGTTCGCCGCTCAGCTCGGAAATCGTTTTGACTCCCGCCGTCAGACTGCGGCAGATCAGCGATTCCCGTTCCGCCGACAACAGTTTGCGTGTCTTTTCCGAACCCATCCGCTGTTTCCCTTATATTTAAAAAACATTTTGGTATGGTAATATGACACACTTTGCGCGATTTTGCAAATGTTTGAAAGACTTTTTTTGACTTTTTTCATCAAAAAACCGGAAACGGCAATAAAAAACCGGCGGAACCGGGTGGAAATCCCCGGCCGCCGGCGTGAAAAAATCGGTCCGGTCAGAGTCCCAGTTCCTGCCGCGTTTCGACGAATGCCCGCACCGCTTTTTCCAATTCCGCACGGGAATGGGCCGCGGACAGCTGGACCCGGATGCGTGCTTCGCCTTCCGGCACCACCGGGTAGGAGAAGGCGGTCACGTAGATGCCTTTTTTCAGCAGCAGGGTCGCTGCTTTGGCGGCCGCCGCGGCGTCGCCGAACATGACCGGCACGATCGGATGGCCCGCGCCGCGCAGTTCGAACCCCGCTTCGCTCATTGCCGTGCGGAAATAAGTCATGTTGTCCCGCAGCCGGGCCCGGAGTTCATCGGCGTTTTCGATCAGTTCCAGCGCTTTCAGCGAGGCCCCGACCACCGCCGGCGGCACGGTGTTGCTGAAAAGATACGGACGCGACCGCTGCCGGAGCAGGGTGACGATCTCTTTGCTGGACGCGATATAGCCGCCGCTGGCGCCGCCGAGCGCTTTGCCCAGCGTGCCGGTGATGATGTCGATTTTTCCTTCCAGACCGCAGAGTTCCGCGGTGCCGTGACCTTTTTCGCCGACGAATCCGACCGCGTGGGAATCGTCCACCATCACCAGCGCGTTGTAACGGTCCGCCAGTTTCCGGATGGTCTGCAGATCGGCGATGATCCCGTCCATGGAAAAGACGCCGTCCGTGGCGATGATCTTGAAACGCGCGCCGGCGGCATCGGCTGCCTGCAGCTGCCGTTCCAGATCGGCCGGATCATTGTTTTTGTAACGGTAGCGTTTGGCTTTGCAGAGCCGGATGCCGTCGATGATGCTGGCGTGGTTGAGCGCATCGCTGATGATCGCGTCTTCAGCGGTGAACAGCGGTTCGAAGAGTCCGCCGTTGGCGTCGAAACAGGAACCGTAGAGAATGACGTCTTCGGTGTGGAGGAAGGCGGCGAGTTTCGCTTCGAGTTTCTTATGGATGTCCTGGGTGCCGCAGATGAAGCGGACCGAGGACAGACCGTAGCCGTGACTGGCGATCGCCTGCTGCGCCGCGGCGAGAATTTCCGGATGATTGGCGAAACCGAGATAGTTGTTGGCGCAGAAGTTCAGCACTTCGCGTCCGTCGGATGTGCGGATGGCGCTGCCCTGCGGGGTCACGATCACCCGTTCGTTTTTGGTGAGACCGGCACTTTCGATGCCGTTGAGAATTTCGCGGACGTGATTTCGGAATGTCTGATTCATGATTCAATCCTCCCAGCTCAGAATGACTTTGCCGGATTTGCCCGAACGCATGGCGGCGAAGCCTTTTTCAAATTCGGTATAATGATAATGATGCGTGATGATGCCGGAAATGTCCAGACCGGATTCCAGCATGGAGGTCATCTTGTACCAGGTCTCGAACATTTCGCGTCCGTAGATGCCCTTGAGCGTGAGACCGTTGAAGATGACTTTATCCCAGTCGATGCCGGCGCCGCCGGGCTGGATTCCGAGCAGAGCGATCTTGCCGCCGTGGCACATGGAATCGAGCATCCCCGCAAAGGCTTTGGGACTGCCCGACATTTCCAGTCCGACGTCGAAGCCTTCCTTCATATTCAGATCGCGCATGACATCCGCAAGATTCTCTTTCGCAGTGTTGACGGCGCGCGTGATGTTCATGCGGCGGGCGAGTTCCAGCCGGTCGTCGTTGACGTCGGTGATGACTACATACCGCGCGCCGGCGTGCCGGGCGATGGCCGCGGCCATGATGCCGATCGGTCCCGCGCCGGTGATCAGCACGTCTTCCCCCAGCAGATCGAACGACAGCGCGGTGTGCGTGGCGTTGCCCAGCGGATCGAAACAGGCCAGCACGTCGGTCGGGATCGCCGGATTGCAGTGCCAGACGTTGGTCACCGGAATGGAAAGATATTCCGCGAAGCATCCCTGACGGTTGACGCCGACGCCGCTGGTGGACCGGCAGAGATGCCGCCGTCCCGCCAGACAGTTCCGGCAGCGGCCGCAGACGATGTGTCCTTCGCCGCTCACGAGTTCGCCGATATGGACGTCGTGGACGTTGCTGCCGACCGCCGCGACCCGGCCGACGAATTCGTGTCCGGTGACCAGCGGCGGCTGAATGGTCCGCTGCGACCATTCGTCCCAGTTGTAAATATGCACGTCCGTGCCGCAGATCGCGGTCTTTTCGATCTTGATCAGCACATCGTTGATTCCGTATTCCGGAATCGGGACTTCCCCGAGCGTCAGGCCGGGACCGGCCGTGGTTTTGATCAATGCCTTCATGTTTTTTCCTCCTTTTTTTGCGTTTCGGTTTGATATTTTGAAAAATGTTTGATATATTATACAGGCCGGACAACGAAATTGCAAGTGAAAAAGTAAAATATATTAAAAAAAAGGTTGAAATAATGAACAAACGGAATGAGATTCCGGCGCTTCCGGCGGTGGGAGTGAACATGCACAAGGAACGGCGCCGGCAGCAGTTGTCGCTGGATTCGCTGGCGGCGGCCAGCGGGGTGTCCAAGGCGATGCTTTCCCAAATCGAGTCCGGGAAGGTGAATCCGACCGTGGCGACGCTGTGGAAGATCGCCCACGCGCTGGGCGTGGAGTTCGAGACCCTGCTGCAGGGGGAAGGCGGCCGGGCGAAACGGTTCGAACTTAATCCGGCGGAACGGATTACTTCGTTCACCACCGATCGTTCGGGCACGGTCTTCCGGGTGCTTTCGCCGATCCGGATGGCGGAGGACCTGGAGATGTATCTGGTGACGCTTCAGCCGGGGGCGGAACATCGTTCCCAGCCGCATATGGACGGGTCGGAGGAATTTCTGACCATGCTGTCGGGAGAAGTTGAAGTGGCTGCCGGCAAAAACCGCGCGGTGCTGCGCAAAGGAGATTTCCTTTCCTACCAGAGCGATGTGGAACACGCTTTGTCCAACACGTCCGGGGAGTCGGCGGAACTTTATATGATCGTGCGTTTCCCGCCGCACTGAACCGTTCGGACACCGCCAGAAATCCAAGTTCGAAAAAGGGAAAAAGAAAAAACTCCGGGAAAAGAGCGCTGCCGCTCTTCGCCCGGAGTAAAAATCCCGGGACATTCCCCCCTCCACAACGGGCTTTCCCGGCTGACCGTATGGCGGAATCAGCCCCGAGCCGTCGTTTGTCAAATGTCCGGTTCCGGCCGGGACGATGCGGATTTTATCCCCCGATGATCCGCGGTGTCCCGGCTTGAACCTGTGGATTTTTGTCTTTTGCAGACTGATTCGGGCCGGGACAGTGTTTTTATGCATCGGGAAGGAAGAAAAACGGAGCTGCCGCGACCGTTACGGTTTGGCGGCGAGTTCCTGTTTCAAAAAAGCCCGCACCCGGAGAAATTGTTTTTTGAATACTCCGGTCAGCAGTTCGGCGGCTTCCTGTCTCCGGTCCTGCCGGAGCAGTATCCGAGCCTGATCCCGGACGGCGAAAAATTCCTCCGTCAGTTCCTTTTCCACTGCGTTGAAACGGGGCAGATGGGGATGGTCGAGACCGTATTTTTCCCGGAGTTGGAAAGCGAGCAGACCCATGTCGCCGTTGGCCAGTTCCTCGGGGAATTCGGTGACGCCGATCGGGACCGGCAGGTAGATCGTATGCCGCGGCGGTCCGATGGCAATGAAGACCGCGCTGAGCATGTCCGGATAGCTGCGGTCGGGCACCATCAGAGTGCTGGCGATGGTGTTTTTCATGCAAACCTGACGCCATTTGTTCTTTTCCATTTCCGGATCGCGGAGCCGGGAGCAGGCTATGAGATCGAGCGGGGAAAGCAGTCCTTTTTCGCGCAGCCGTCCGCCGAGAAATTCTCCCGCGCTGAAACGGCGGTTTTCGCCGTTGAGGAAGACGTCCTGCTTCCGGGCTGCATTTGCGGTGCTGGCCATGCCGGGCAGCAGAAACGTGTTGGCCCGGACCTCGAAGCCGAAATCGACGGATGCCGAGGCGACGCTCCGGGAGGTGGTTTCGATGACCACGCCGCGGTTGAGATCGGCCAGCAGATAGAGGTCCGAACCGCGGATGACGCCGGCGGCATAGAGTTTGCGGAGCTTTGCTTCGGCTTCCGCTGTGTCGGCGCACTGTTCGGCCAGATACCGGAGCATGAAGACACACCCGGTGTTGACTTTGCGGGTGCATTTTTCCCAAGCGGCGGGACCGTCGTTCTGGACGATCATCAGGCCTTTTTCGTTCATGACCGCACCCGCGCCGGAGCTCCACAGATCGCCGACGGTGATGATCTTGTAACGGGCCGGAGCCGAGCGGTAGAGCCGGATCGACAGCAGGTTCTGTCCGGTGTAGTCGCGGGTTTTCTGGAGCATGGAAACTCCGGTCGAAGAGGCGGACGGAGTCACCATCCACGAAGTGCAGCCGGTGCGGCGGTAGAACTTGTCGTTGTGATAGGTGAAATCGCCGGGCAGCCAGTTCAGCGCTTTTTCGATGGCGGCGTCTTCCACGCGATTGCTCTCCGCCAGTTCGTCCAGCATCCGGAAATAGGCTTCGACGTGGGCCGCGCGTTCCGCCCGCGGCGCGAGTTTGTCCAGCCGGTCGAGGTAATGCTTTTCGTGTTTTTTCCGTCCGGATTCGATGCTGCGCAGGAACCATTCTCCCGGTTTGGTCAGGTCGACCGGATAGAATACCGCGTCCTGTGCCTGCGTCAGCAGCGAGGTCAGGGGCAGACAGAGCAGAGGGATAATTTTTTTCATGTTCGGGTTCTCCCGTTGGTTTTTCCGTTTACTGCATCATATGACAGCATACTCGCAAAAAATGAAAAATCAAATCAATCCGAAATAAAAAACCTTATTTTTCTTGTCTTTTTGTCCGACGGCGGGTTTTTGCCCGAAAGCACGTTTTTCCGTTTGCAATTCGGGCGTTGTGGATTTATATTAAGTTCGTGCCGGAAATCGGCGTGACGGAATGGAAACAGCAGGGAAGCAGGATGATCAATATTTTAGTGCCGGTGACATATTGCGAATTGGGCGGCAGTCAGGTGTTTCTGCTGAAACTTATCGATGCCATGCGCCCGGACGCCGATGTGACCTTTTCCGCCTGGCTCGGACAATCCGGTCCGCTGGAACGGGAACTGACCCGGCGGAATATTCCGTATCGCCGGGTCGATTTTTCCATGAAGAATCCGCTGTGCCTTTTTCGGATGATCCGCGAATTGAAACGCGCCCGGCCCGACGTAATCTATCTCCACGCCTCGCGGATGCTCGCGCTGGCGGCGAAACTGGCCGGAATCCCCTGCGTCGAACGGATCAACATGTCGCGCGACACCCGGGCCGGCGGCTGGTGCGACATCCCCTGGATCGACCGCATGTTCACCTCGTTCAACACGAAAGCTCTGGCGGTTTCCGGCGCTATCCGCGGCCAGTTGCTCCGCCGCGGCGTAAAGCCGGAAAAGATTCAGGTCATCCGCAATTTCGTCGAACTCGACCGTTTCGTCCGGCCCGATGAGTCCGTGCGTGCCGCCTGTCGGCACGAGCTCGGTCTGCAGCCGGATGAAATCGCCGTGCTGAATGTCGGACGGTTCATGCCGCAGAAGGCGCAGGGCGATTTCCTGAAAATCGCCGCCGGTGCGGTCCGGGAACTTCCGTCACTCCGCTTCTTTCTGCTGGGCGAGGGGGAACTCAAAGCGGATTTGGAGCGGGAAGTTTTCGAACTGGGCCTGCGGAACCGCGTGACTTTTCTGCCGTTCCGGAAAGATACCGAAAAGATTTACGGTGCGGCGGATATTCTGCTGCATACGGCCCACTGGGACCCCCTGGCGAATGTGCTGCTGGAAGGCATGGCGGCGTCGCTGCCGGTGATCGCCACGGAGGTGGACGGAACGGCGGAAGTCATTATCGACGGACGGACCGGCCGGCTTTTCCCGAAGGGGGAGATCGATCGCGGGACGGCCGTGCTGCTGGAACTGGCCCGCGATCCGGAACTCCGGCTCCGGCTGGGGGAAAACGCCCGGAAATTCGTCGAAGAGAATCATTCCGTCGACGGAGTAGTCCGGCAATACAAGCAACTTTTTTCAACCTTGACAGGAAGGAATCATGAATAAAATTCTGCTGACCGGGTCCGCCGGTTTCATCGGCTATCACGTGTTCCGCCGTCTGGCGGCACTCGGGTTCGATGTGATCGGGCTGGACAATCTGAACAATTATTACGACATCAATCTCAAAATGGCGCGTCTGCGCGAGGCCGGGTTCGAACCGGAGGAGATCGCCTACGGACGCATGATCCGGTCCGGCGGAAGCGCGGCCTTCATCCAGCTCAATTTGGAGGATGCGGCCGCGGTGGTGCGTCTGTTCCACCGGGAAAAGTTCGATGCGGTGTGCCATCTGGGCGCTCAGGCGGGAGTGCGGTTCAGCGTGGAAAATCCCGCCGCTTACATTCAGAGCAACATCAACGGTTTCTTCAATATTCTGGAAGGCTGCCGGGAGAATCCGGTGGAGCATCTGGTTTTCGCTTCCAGTTCCAGCGTTTACGGCAACGATTCGAAGATTCCGTTTACGGAGGACGAACCGTTGAAAGCGCCGATGAGTCTTTATGCCGCGACCAAGCAGAGCAACGAGACGATGGCGCACTGCTATGCCAAACTGTATAAGATACCGGCAACGGGACTGCGCTTCTTTACGGTGTACGGCCCGTGGGGCCGGCCCGACATGGCGCTGTTCAAGTTCACCAAAGCGATTCTGCACGATCAGCCGATTCCGGTTTACAATCACGGAGACATGCAGCGGGATTTCACCTGCGTGGACGATATCGCCGAGGGCGTGGTCAGGATTCTGCGTGATCCGAAATGCGTGTCCGACCCGATCTCCTATCGTATTTACAATATCGGAAACGGCAACCCCGTGGGTCTGATCGACTTCATCCATGAAATCGAAAAACAGACCGGCAAAACGGCGAAGCTGAATCTGCTGCCTTTGCAGGCGGGAGATGTCTACCGGACCTGGGCGGACACGGCGAAGCTGAAGCGGGATTATGGGTTTGTGCCTTCGGTGAAACTGGCGGACGGAGTCCGGGCGTTCGTCGAATGGTACCGCCGGTTTTACGGCGTGTGAAAAACGGAAAAACAGGGATCGGACAGGGATGACAAATGAGAAATCATCGGGATTTTTTCTTTTTCCTTTCCGGTTGCTGCCGGCGTTGCCGGGCTGCGTCCAGACTGAAACTGCTCCGCTGTCCGGGATTTCGATGAGGAGGAGCCGATCTTGAAGACGCCGATCCGGATTACCGTCATCATCGCCGCATATCACGGCGAAAAATATATCGGCGAACTGCTGAACAGTCTGTTTACCCAGACCCGGGTGCCGGACGAAATCCTGATCGGGGACGATTCGGACGACGACGCCACGTTCCTGGCAATCGAAGCGGTGAAGACGCGGTATGACGGCGAACTCCGCTGTTTCCGGAATCCGGAAAAGCTGGGAATCTGCGCCAATTTCGAGCATCTCTACCGGGAGGCGAAAGGGGGACTGGTGTTCTTCTGCGATCAGGATGATGTCTGGCTCCCCGAAAAGATCGAAAAGATGAGCTCGTATATGACCGGTCATCCGGAATGCGACCTGCTGTTCTGCGACAGTTACTGCACCGACGGCGCGCTGCGGAAACTCGGCTGCACCATGTTTTCCCGCTATGCCATGACCGCATCGGATGTCGATACGATCAATTCCGGACACGCTTTCCCGCTCGTGGTCATGAAGAACATCCCCTTTTCCAGTCACGATATCGCCTTGCGCAAAGTGCTGGACTACAACGTGTTTCCGTTTGACAGCGGACTGGGACTGTATCAGGACCAGCATCTGGGGTATTTGACCTCTTATATGGAGCGCATGCGCTGTCTGCCGGAGCCGCTGACCTTGTACCGGCGGCACGACGCCAATGCGTCGCAGCTGTTCAGTTTCGATATCGCTTTCGATCATTATTCCGTGCGGGACGGCGATACCCATGCGGCCAAACTCCGCGAATTTACGGACAAGATGCGCCGGATGCTGGAGATTCTGCATAAGACGCCGCTTTGCTGTGAAGAAAACCGTTTCAATGCGGGATATCTGGCGGAGATGATCCGGTTTTTCGACAAGCGCCGGGAACTGCTGAAACTGCCGGAACCGCTGCGGTTTTTCCGGTTGTCGCCGCGCGATCATTTTGACTATTTCCGGTATTGCCGCGGCTGGCGCACGCTGGCGCACGATCTGCTCTGCGCCCGGCCCGGCCGTTCGGCGGGAGGCGAATCATGAGCTCGACTGTTTCGGTAATCATGGCCGCGTATCACGGCGAAAAATATATCGGGGAACAGCTGAAAAGCCTGTTCGCGCAGACCCGGGTGCCGGACGAGATTCTGATCGGGGACGATTCGGACGACGACGCCACGTTTCAGGCGGTCGAAGCGGTCCGGGGGGATTTCGGCGGACGGCTGGACTACGTCCGGAATCCGGTGCAGCTGGGGGTGGTGCGGAACTTTGCCGAACTGGCCCGGCGGGCGTCCGGGGACCTGATTTTCTTCTGCGATCAGGATGACATCTGGCTGCCGGAGAAGATCGAAACGCTTGCCCGCGCCCTGGAAACGCATCCGGAAATCCAGGTTGCGGCATGCAGCAGTTTCATGGTGGACGAACAGCTGCGGGATTGTCATGAATCGCTGCTGAGTTATGCCGCGGACCTGCTTCCCGCGGGTTATGAAGGGAAAATCGCCTTTCGGCCCGTTCTGCTTCAAAGAATCAATTTTTCCGGTCACAACATGGCGATGAAACGGTCTTTCCGCGAGACCTTCCTGCGGATTCCGGACCATTACCGTTATCACGATCTCTGGCTGGAACAGACCGCTGCACTGTATGACGTGCTCTACTGCATCAATCGGGAACTGACCCTGTACCGTCTTCATTCCGGCAATGCTTCGTCTCCGGTGTTTCAGCGGACCCGCCGGAGTTTTCTGCACCGGCTGAAGGAGACCGCCGCCAATGCCGACGATCTGGAGCAGACTTTTCTCATGCTGGAAGGTCTTTCGGGTCTGCTCGACTCTGAATCCGGTCTGTCTCCGGATAATGCGGCGCTGCTGCGGAACTGCCTTGCGTATTTCCGCGCCCGGCGGAAACTGCGTTCTCACGTCCGCCCGTTCCGCGTGTTCGGTC
>Ga0208297_1001621_pt1 | contig 18602 bp, 15 predicted proteins | sample LMS_cellobiose_e_FD_187367 | JGI IMG/M metagenome (GOLD analysis project Ga0208297, IMG submission 187367) | Rumen-fistulated moose microbial communities from Alaska, USA - LMS_cellobiose_enrichment (SPAdes) (version 2) | ecosystem: Host-associated > Mammals > Digestive system > Stomach > Rumen... | reverse complement strand
CGCATGATGGGGATGTTGACCTTCTTGCAGAACTCTGCATGGCGGCGGACGATGTCCACGCCCTCACGGACAGTGAGACGGCGATGGTTGTACATGGTCATGTCCACGAAGAAGTCGTGGGCGATGGTCTTGGTGCCGTACTTCCACATCATGGCGTTCCAGGAGTCGATGTCCTCCTGCAGAACCTCCGGGCAGTAGCGGAAATACAGCTGGCCCAGCAGCTCCAGGCCGGTGCAGCCCATCTTGACGGCTGCCTGTACGCAGTCTTCCCAGGTCAGCTGACCCAGTTCCACCTGGCGCTGCCAGCTGTAGATGGTAATTCCTCTTTTGATGTTATGTGCCATTCGTGTGCTCCTTTCTCTCTTCGTCCGTTCACGGACAAATATCGTTTGGTCTTATAACAAATTTAGTCTAACACGACAGCGTCAGAGCAACAATGGAGAAAACAAAGATTTGAATGGAGGATAATCATTTTTTAATGGATCATTGTCATATTCAGATGGATAAAACGCATATTGTTCACATAAGCAAAGAAACCCCTGGGATTTCAGGAATCCGCAGGGGCTTCTATCGACGATTGATCTTTAAATATGAAATTTTAATAAACAACCGGCGTTATGCGCTCAGTGCGGCCAGGAATTCCCGGGGCGAGACTCCCTCCAGCTGCTTGAACAGCCTGGAGAAATAGTAGGGATCCTGGAAGCCTGCATTGGCGCTGATGGTCTTGATGGGCACGGAGTCATGGTAGATCTGCATCTGACTCTTGGCGTATTCAATGCGCACATGGTTCAGCTGGGACTGGGGCGGTCTGCCCACCTGATCCCGGAAGATCTGACGGAAGTAGCCCACGCTGTAGCCGGTCTTTTCAATCTGCGCCGTCAGGTCAAAGTCCGCATCGGCAAAGTTGAGACGGATCATCTGATCGATGGTCTCCACAGCGCTGTTGGCCTCCGGCTGAAGGGTGGCGCACCAGTTCTGCAGCAGCAGAAGCAGGGTGTCGCCCAAGGAATAGGCAAAGGCGCACTGCTCCTGGCCGGACTGGAGCATGGCGTCCGCCGCCAGGTCAAAGACCTGCTCAAAGCGGTGGTCCTGGTCGTGGAGCAGGCGAAACCCAGTTGGAAGCGAGCTGGCCGTGGCAAAGGTCATATGTCCGTTCCGGCAGGGCTCCAGAGCCCGGTCCGAGTGGCGCAGTCCCGCGGGAATCATGGCGATATCCCCGGCAGAGACAGAATACTCCTGATCCTCCACCGTGAGGATTCCCATGCCCTCCTTGCGGATCAGCACCTCACAGTAGCTGTGGACCTCCTCCGGTTGAAAAAACACGCCTCTGGGCCCGTTCAGCGTCATGATCTTCATTCCGCACTCTCCTTTGCTTGCTCCAATAAGACTTGCTAAAACAAGCATAAGCGACGATCGGGCAAGGGGCAATGGACAAAAACACGATTCAGATGGACAATTTGAAGATTTCATGGAGAATATGACGTAATGCCGCCACTTGGAAATAAATGTATTTTCTTGCAAAATGTTTTGATTACTCTGAAAGATCAAAGAATTATAACATATTCTCGTCAATAATTTCCAGTTTTCTCCGATTTCACAGAATTCTACAAAGCTGGACGATGAGAAGATGCAAAAAGCGCGGGCCTCTTGGCCCGCGCTTTCAGCCAGTGTTTTATTACAGAGTTGCGTCGTAGTCGAAGACGCCCCAGGGAGTCTCCTGCTTCCAGATGGCCAGGGACTTGGAGTTTGCCTTGATCTCGTCTGCAGTGACCGCGCGGCCCATCTCCGCAGAGAGAACCAGGCCGTCGGTGAGCAGGCTCACATTCAGGCCGATCAGCGGGGTGTTGTAACGGGTCTCGTCGGTGAGCTTGCCGGTGAGGTAGTTGTACCAGTGGAGCTGGTTGTCGAACCACTGCATCATGTCCGGATCATAGGTCTTCAGGTCCTGCTGATTCTCATAGGCATGGAAATCAATGGACACGTCGAAGCCGAACTCATCCTGACCGCGATAGTACAGCTGGGGCTGCAGAGGAGCAGGCAGGCCGCCGCCCATGGGGCCGCCCATGCCGCCCATGGACCAGTCGCCGCCGAAGTCGTCGGTCATGCCCCAGTACAGGCCGCCCTTGGAGCCCAGGATGTGATGATCCATATGGTCGTCCTTGTTGACAGCGGAAGCCTCCTGGAGTTCCAGGGACAGACCGCCCTCGAAGGTGGCAAAGCCAACGCCCATATCCTCAACGGTCATGGGATGGCTCTTTGCCCAGGCCTCATTGGGCATTTCCACGCCCTGATGCAGCTGACCCAGAACGCTCTTCAGCTCAGGCAGATCCAGCAGATACAGCATCTGGCCGAAGTGGTAGATGCCCAGGTCCACGATCTGACCATGGCCGGCCATGTAAGCGTCGCGGAAGTCCTTGGAGGAGAACAGAGCCGCCCGGTCCACAGCATTTCTGCGGCGATGGGAAGCAGTGGCCATGCGGGCATGGTACACATTGCCCAGCTTGCCGGCCTTCAGGACCTTCTTTGCGATGTAGGTCTGCGCGGAATACAGGGAGCTGATCTGGATGGCCAGCTTCTGGCCGGTGACCTTGGCGCAGTCATAAAGGAGCTTGGAGTCAAAGTAGGAGGCGCTCATGGGCTTCTCAGAGTAGCAGGGATAGCCCGCCTTCATAACGTACATGGACACGGGGGTGTGGAGGTTGTTGTGCACGCACACGTCCACGGCGTCGATGTCGTCCCGCTTCAGCATCTCGCGGAAGTCGGTGTACAGGTCCTTCTCGTCGAAGTGGTAGCGCTCGCCCCAGGCCTTCAGCTTGGGCTGGTCGATCTCAGCAGCGGCGACGACCTTCACCTGGGGGATGTTGCCCCAGACCTTCATGTGCCGGTTGGAGATGGTGCCGGTGCCGATGATTGCAACGCGGAGTTCTTTCATACAGTCCATCCTTTCTTGATCGAGGTGTATTGATCGATTCTATTGTTTAGTATACAGCATTTTCCGCCATTTGCAAGAGAGGAAACTCAGGCTGTGATGGACAAAACAAAGATTCTCCCCCTGGACGCACCAAGAGCCCTGCCAGATGACAGGGCTCCCGGTAAAAAAGAAGAGAGGGATGGATAGGAACCGCCGTTTGGCGGGATCTTGGTAAAATCAGTGGGCCTGCTCCAGGGTGACATCCACGCTGTAGTAGATTCCCCGGCGATAGATGGTCAGGCGGACTGTATCGCCTGCCTCGGACAGGTTCATCAGGGTGGTCAGATCGTCCAGCTCGCCGATAACGCTGTTGTTCCAGCCGGTGATGACATCGCCGGGCTGGATGCCCTTGGCCGCCGCGTCGCTGGACTCCTCCACGGAGCGCACATACACGCCCTGGGGCAGCCGATAGAAGGCGGAGGCATAGGCGGGGACGCTGATGCCGTCCAGGCCCAGGGCAGGCCGTCCGGCGATAAAGCCCTGCTCCATGAGCTCCGAGAGAATGGGCGCCGCGATCTGGCTGGGAATGGCGAAGCCCAGGCCCTCCACGCTGGAGCGGAGGGAAGAGATCTTCATGGTGTTGATGCCCACCACCTGGCCCTGCATGTTCAGAAGGGGGCCGCCGGAGTTGCCCTCATTCAGGGCGGCGTTGGTCTGGATCAGGGTCATGGTACGTCCGGAGACCTCCACATCCCGGTTGATGGCCGAGACGATGCCGTTGGTCATGGTGCCCCGAAGCTCAATGCCCAGGGGATCTCCGATGGCAACCACCGGATCGCCCACCTGGAGGGAATCGGAATCACCCAGCTCCACGCAGGGCAGTTCCCCGGCCTCGATTTTCAGCACCGCCAGGTCGCTGACGGTATCGCAGCCCACCACCTGGGCAGGATAGTGCTTCCCGCTTTCCAGCGCCACATCCACGGTCTGGGCGCCGGAGATCACATGGGCGTTGGTGGCCACATAGCCATCCGGGGTGAGGATAAAGCCGGAGCCGGTGCTGGTTCCGGCGGCATAGGATGCAGTGACGCTGACGCAGCAGGGGCTGAGCTTGGCATAGATCTCCTGGAGGGTCAGCTCCTGCTCGTTCTTGCGGGCAATGGGCAGATCCTCCGAGCCGCTGCGCAGGGCCGTGTTGACCGTGGGCGCGCTGACCCGGATCTGAGTGGACTCTGCGGGGCTTGCCTGGGGCAGAACGGGCTGCTCCGGCAGGACGGCACGCTGCTCCTCTATGGCCTCCGACTGCTCGTCAGAGCGCAGGGTCACGGAAAAGCTGACGCCGCGGTCCGTCCGGTTCAGCTGGAATCCCACGCCGAAGGTCAGAAGGCAGGTGACCACTGCCAGGCAGAGGATCAGCGCAAAAAGCAGCACCACAAAGCCGCTGCCGTGATCCCTGCAGGCCGGCTGCTTCCGGACAGTCTCCGCCTCCGGCGACAGGGGTTCAAAGGTAAATTGTTCCGCCTGGGGGCGGAAGCGATCCTGTTCATCCATGAGGCGGCCTCCGAATTCGAAACACACAAAACATGAGATCATCCCATTGGGGATGATCTCATTATACGGGCAGAAGCCCCCTGTTTCTTGAATAAACTGTAACGATTTTGAAAATCTTCAGGCCAGAGGCAGGGTGAAACGGAAGCTGGTCAGGCCATTTTCGCTGGTCACCCGGATGTCCTCTCCGTGGGTGTCCAGAATGGTCTTGACGATATACAGTCCCAGGCCCACCCCATCCCGATCCTCGGAACGGGACTTGTCGGTCTTGTGGAAGCGGTCAAAGAGCAGCGGCAGCTCCGATTCTTCAATGGTGGGGCCGGTGTTGGAGATGGTGGTCACCGCCTTGTCTCCCTGGGTCTGCAGGGACAGCGACAGCGTTCCGCCCTCCGGGGTGAACTTCACCGCATTGTCCAGCAGATTGCGAATGACCTGGGTGATGGCGTCCTCGGCGGCCAGGACCTTGCAGCCCTCCTCCGGCAGCTCCACCTCAACCTCCATATGCTTCTGATTGATGCGCTGCTCAAAGGACAGAAGGCTTGCCCCCAGGCTCTCGCACAGGTCAAAGACCTGCCAGTTCAGCGTCTCCTTCCCCTGGGCCTTCATCCGGGAGATGTCCAGCATCTGCCGCACTAGGCGGGAGAGCCTGCGCACCTCGTCGGAGACCATCTGCATATATTTGCGATGCTCCTGGGCCGGGATGGTGCCATCCAGCATGCCGTCCATGAATCCGGCGATGGTGGTCATGGGGGTCTTGAGCTCGTGGGAGACGTTGGCGATGAATTCGCTGCGGCGCTGCTCCGATTTGGACAGGTTCTCCGCCATGGCATTGAACGCCTCTGCCAGCTCGTCCATCTCCTCGGAGTTGCGTCCGCCGGTGGCCACCCGGGTGTCCAGCTCGCCATGGCCGAATCGGGCCGCGGCGTTGGCCATATCCCGCAGAGGCCTGGACTGGGTCCGTGCCACGGCGGCGCAGGCGATGACCGCCAGCAGCAGCACTATCAGGCCGCAGAGCAGATAGTAGTCCACGCTCTTGGACAGCAGGGCCGTCACCTCGGTAAGCTGGGTGGAGGCCACCACGATGCCGATGAGCGCCTCCGAATGGGCGGAGACGATGGGCGCGGCGGCAAGATACCGGACGCCCTCATACAGGCCGTCCAGCTCTGACTGGATGGTCTGCTCTCCCTCCTCGGCAACCGCCAGACGCAGGGTCTCGGGGATGGTCCTGCCCAGATGCTCACAGTAGAGCTCCTCGCAGGTGCAGAGGATCACGGTGCCGGTGGGGTCGCAGACGATCACATCCGTGCCGGCCACCTGAGAGGCGAAGTCCAGACTGATGCGAAAATCCCAGTTCTCCTCCAGCTCGCCGGAGGCGTCATAGGCGGCGGCCAGCTGAGCCACCGCCTCCGCGTTGGAGCGGAGCTGCCTGCGGGTCTGGCCCAGCAGATAGGAGCGCAGCATGGGCTGGAAGGTCCCCGCCATGAGCAGCATGGACAACAGAACCAGGGAAAGGGTCACCGCCAGCAGGCGGGAAAAGGTGGTTTTCATGGGAAGCGATCCCTTCTTGCGTTTTTTTCACTCAAGGGCATGATACCACACGCGCCGCGGTTTTGCAAACAGGAAAGCCCGGCCGCGGAGCAATCCCGGGCCGGGCGCAGTCTGAATCCGGCGCAAGAAGAGGCAGCCCTTGCAGGCTGCCTCTTCTTCGCTTGTCAGATGGTTTCTGCGTTGACGAACTGGCTCTGCCAGAGCTGGGCGTAGAAGCCGCCCTTTTCCAGCAGCTCCTCGTGGTTGCCCGACTCGATGATATCGCCGTCCTTCATGACCAGGATCACATCCGCGCCCCGGATGGTGGACAGGCGGTGGGCGATGGTGAAGCTGGTGCGGCCCTGGGTCAGGGCGTCCATGGCCCGCTGGACCAGGACCTCCGTTCTGGTATCCACGGAGGAAGTGGCCTCGTCCAAGATCAGCAGCGGCGCGTCCTCCACCATGGCCCGGGCGATGGTGAGCAGCTGCCGCTGGCCGGCGGAGAGGCTGGACTCATCATTGAGCACGGTGTCATAGCCCTTGGGCAGGGTCTGGATGAAGTGGTGCAGACCCACAGCCCGGCAGGCCTCCTCCACCTTCTCGTCCGGCACGTTCTTCATGGAGTAGACGATGTTCTCCTTCACCGTGCCGTCGAAGATCCAGGTGTCCTGGAGGACCATACAGAACAGATCGTGGACGTTCTGCCTTGTCAGGTCCGCGATGTCAATGCCGTCGATCTTGATGCGGCCGCCATCCAGCTCATAAAAGCGCATGAGCAGGTTCACAATGGTGGTCTTGCCTGCGCCGGTGGGGCCGACAATGGCCACCTTCTGACCCGGCTGCACCACGGCGGAGAAGTCGTGGATGATGGTCCGTCCGGGGACATAGCCGAAGTTCACATGCTCGAACTCCACCTTGCCCTCCTGGGCGTCCAGATGCATGATCTTGTGGGACTCGTCGGACATCTCCGGCTCCTCCAGGAAGGAGAAGACGCGCTCCGAGGCAGCCGCCGCGGACTGGAGACTGGTGATGGACTGGGCCACCTGGCCCAGCGGCTGGGTGAAGAGCTTGACGTAGACGATGAAGGCCACGATCACGGAGAAGCCGATGTAGCCCCGCTTGGTCATGACAGCGCCCAGGACGCACACGGCAAGATAGCCGAAGTTGCCCACGAACTCCATCATGGGGCCCATGATGCCGGAGAGGAACTGGCTCTTCCAGTTGGACTCATAGAGCAACCGGTTCAACCGGTCAAACTCTGTCTTGGCCGCCTTCTCGCCGTTGTAGCTCTTGACGATGTTGTGGGCGGCATAGATCTCCTCGATGTGGCCATTCAGCTCACCCAGATAGCGCTGGCGGGCGGTGAAGAACTTCTGGGACCGCTTGATGATCAGGTTCATGGTGAAGAAGCCGATGAGGCTTGCGCCGATGGCTACGAGGGCCAGCACCACATTGGTCAGCACCATCAGCACCACGCAGCCCGTAAAGAGCACTGTCGCAGTGACCAGCTGGGCAATGGCGTTGTTGAAGCTCTCGCCGATGGTGTCCACGTCGTTGGTAACGCGGCTGAGCAGGTCGCCGAAGGAAGCGGAATCATAGCGGGAGAGCGGGATGCGGTTGAGCTTGCGGGAGATGTCGGCGCGCAGGGACTTGAGCATCCGCTGGGTGCCGGTGATGAGCAGGAAGCTCTGGGCATAGGTCAGGCAGGAGGAGCCCAGATAGAAGGCCAGCAGCAGGACCGTGATGCGCAGAACGCCCGCAAGGTCGAAGCCCTGGCCGTTCATGCCCGCCTCGATGAGCCGGGTGATGCGGCCCAGCCGGTCCGGCCCGAAGAGGGTCAGGGCGCTGGCGCCCACGGCACAGACAAGGCCCGCGATAAACAGGGGCGCAAAGCGCTTTGCATAGCGCAGCATTGCGAGGATAGCGGTTTTGAAGTCCTTGGGCTTTTCCGCAACGCGGAAGCGGCCGCCGCCTCGGCCATTGGTCATTTTCGCCTGACCCAGCGTATAATCATTCTTCGCCATTATTTCAGATCCTCCTCAGAGAGCTGGGTGTAGGCGATCTCCTGGTAGACCGGGCAGGAGGCCATGAGCTCTGCATGGGTCCCCTGACCAACGATCTTGCCATCCTCCAGGACGATAATCTGATCCGCGTCCCGGATGGTTCCGATGCGCTGGGCCACGATGAGGGTTGTGGTCCCGGCGGTCTTCTCCTTCAGCGCCGCCCGGAGTGCCTTGTCTGTCCGATAGTCCAGGGCGGAGAAGGAATCGTCGAAGATATAGATCTCCGGCCGTCTTGCCACGGCCCGGGCAATGGACAGGCGCTGCTTCTGGCCGCCGGAGACGTTGGTGCCGCCCCGGGCGATGGCGCCGTCGTAGCCAAGGTCCATATTCTCCACGAACTCCTTGGCCTGGGCGATCTCCACCGCCTCGGCGATCTCCTCCGCCGTGCGGGGAGTGTCGCCGTAGCCCACGTTGGAGGCCACGGTTCCGGTGAAGAGCACTGCCTTCTGGGGCGCATAGCCAAGCTTGTTATGCAGGGCTTCCTGCTTGTATTCCCGCACATCCACGCCGTCCACCAGCACCTGTCCGGCGGTGGCATCATAGAGGCGGGGAACCAGATTCACAAGGCTGGACTTGCCGGAGCCGGTGGCGCCGATGAAGGCCACGGTCTGGCCCGGCTCTGCCTTAAAGCTGATATCGCTGAGCACGTCGTCCTGGGTTCCGGGATAGCGGAAGGACACATTGCGGAATTCCACGGTGCCGCGCACCCCCGGCTCTCCCTCGTCCCGGTCGCCGTCCAGAATCTTGGGCTGGGTCTCCAGGACCTCGTTGATACGGCCTGCGGAGACGCTGACACGGGGAACCATCATGAAGATCATTTCCAGACTCATGAAGGCCATCAGGAGCTTGGCGGCGTAGGTGGAGAAGACCACCATATCCGAGAAGATAGCCAGCTGGGCGCCCGCGCCAACGGCCTTTGCGATGAGGAACGCGCCCACGCAGTAGATGCCGATGGTCAGGCCGTTGTTCACAAAGCTGGTCACGGGGCGCATGACCTGCATGGCCCGGCGGGCCTGCAGGGCATTGCGGGTGAGCCGCTCGTTGGCGGCGTCGAACTTGCTTTGCTGGTACTCCTCGGCGTTGTAAGCCCGGATGACCCGGATACCGGTCATGTTCTCCCGGGTGACCTTGTTCAGATCGTCGGTCAGGGACTGCATCCGGCGGAAGCGGGGCTGGGCATAGCGGATCACGAAGACAACCACGCCTACCACCATGACCACGCTCAGCGCGGTGAGGCCGGACCACTCCCACTGCCGGGAGGACATCTTATAGATGGCCCAGAAGGCCATGATGGGGGCGCGGACAATCATCTGCAGGCCCCGGGATACGAACATCTGGATCTGGGTGATGTCGTTGGTGCTGCGGGTGATGAGGCTGGCGGTGGAGAAGCCGTCGATCTCCTCCATGGAGAAGGCCTCCACACGGCGGAACACCCGCTCCCGCAGATCCCGGGAGAAGGTGGCAGCCAGCAGACTGGACAGAAAGCCTGAGAAGATAGTCACGGCCATGCTGCCCAGGGCGCACAAAAGCATCATGCCGCCGGAGCGCCAGATCTCGGACATAGAGCTGCCCTCGGTCTTGACCAGGCGGGTGATGGTGGACATGTAGTCTGGGATCTTCAGATCCAGGAACACCTGGAGGAAGACAAAGATCAGGCTGACGCCGAAGATGGCCCAGTGTCTGGACCGCATGTAACGAAGGGCTTTAAACATGCTGCTCCTCCTGTTCCCGGTCCCGGAAGTGACCGATGGTCTTTGTCAGGATGCGGCCCAGCTCCTCCCGCTCCTCCTGGGTGAGGGAGGCGAAGATCTCGGCTGCCGCCTGTTCGCGAAGGGTGTGCAGCTTCTCAGCCCGCTCCCGGCCAAGGGGCGTGATGCGCACGAACTGCTCCCGCTTGTCCAGCTGGGAGCGTTCCCGGGTGATGAGGCCCTCCTTCTCCAGCCGGAGCAGGGCGTCGGTGAGGCTCTGGGGCCGGATCTCCAGTCGGGCGGCCAGCTCCTTCTGGCTCACCCCGTCAGAACGCATCAGAAGATACAGGATCTTGCCGTGGCCGTGGCCCTGGCGCCGATCCGTGGGCAGATGCTGATGCAGGGCGCGACGGAACAGCACATCCGTCTGCCGCAGCTGCCACAAAAGGTCCAAATCAGTTGGCATGGTGGCTCCTTTCTTTCCTGCAAAGGAGAAAAAAGATAATTGGGAATGCAACTATTATAAGGTTGCGCAACGGTATTGTCAAGTACCTTAGTAATTATTTGGAAGGTACCTGTCGATTTTTTCAAAAAAGCAACTACCCTCTTGACTATGACGCTGCGTCATAGTGTATGCTATACAAAAAGAAAGGAGGCGCAGGACCATGATGCAGATCCGCGCGCTCAGCCGCCTCGCCGGCCTGAGCGTCCGCACCCTGCAGTACTATGACAGGATCGGGCTGCTGCGGCCTGCAGCCGTGACAGAGGCCGGCTACCGGCTCTACGACGAGGCCTCGCTGGAGCGGCTTCAGCAGATCCTGCTGTTCCGGGAGCTGGAGTTTCCCCTGAAGCAGATCCGGCACATCCTGGACGCTCCCGACTTTGACCGCAGCAAGGCCCTGGAGCAGCAGATCACCCTGCTGACCATGAAGCGGGACCGCCTGAACGATCTGATCCAGCTGGCTCAGGGCATTCGATTGACAGGAGGTACCCCTATGGAATTTTCCGCTTTTGACACAAAACAGCTGGAGGAATACCGCCGCCAGGCCCAGGAATCCTGGGGCGAAACCCAGGCATTTCAGGAGTTTCAGGCTCGCAGCGCGGATGCCGCGCCGGAGCAGCTCCAGGACGCGGGCGAGAAACTGATGGAGCTGCTTGCGGTCTTCGGTTCTCTCAAGGACCGCGCGCCCTCGGATCCGGTGGTCCAGGCCCAGGTGAAAAAGCTCCAGGACTTCATCACCGACCATTTCTATACCTGCACAAATGAGATCCTCGCCGGCCTTGGCCGGATGTACGGAGACGGCGGTGACTTCACCCGGAACATCGACCGCGCCGGCGGCCCCGGAACGGCCCGCTTTGCTTCCGCTGCGATCCAGGCTTTTGTGGGCTAGGCCTACTTGTCCTTTCCGCCCGACTCTGGTATAATGAGGAAAAAGAATGGAACAGGAGGTCCCTCCCATGGAACTGCTCCCCTGCGCGCCCGGTCAGGTCCGGATCTTCCTCACCCGGCACGGAAAAACCATCTTCAACGAAAATCACATGGCCCAGGGCTGGTGTGACGCGCCTCTGACCCTGGAGGGCCAGGAAATGGCCCGGCAGCTTGGCCGCGGCCTCAAATCCCGGGGCGTCCGCTTCACCTCCGCCTGGGCAGGCGAACTGGGCCGTCAGCGCCGCACCGCCCGCCTGATCCTGGACGAGATGGGGCAGGCGGACATTCCGGTGGAGTCCGAGGACGGGCTCATGGAGGTCTGCTTTGGCTCTCTGGAGGGAGAGGACGAGCACGCCCGGGACGTGGAATTCTGCAAAATGCTGAGCATCGACAATCCCCGGGAGGTCTATTCCGTGGGTCTGGAGCGGCTGCTGGAGCTCTACTGCCAGCTGGATAAGACAGGCCTTGCGGAGAACTATCAGCAGGTCTGTGCGCGGATCCCGGTGGCGCTGGAGCGGATCGCAAAGACCGCCTTCGCCCGGGGCGGCGGGGATGTGCTGGCTGTCACCAGCGGCATGATCTCCCTGGTGTACTTCTTCGAGGTGCTGAAGCTGGACCGCAGCGCCCTGCAAAGTCTGGACAATCTGTCCGTCAGCATCCTCTATTACGATGGGAAGACGCTTCGTGCAGAGCTGCCCCTCGGCCGCACGGATCTGAAAGAGGTCCTGTGACGCAAAACAAGCATCAATCCCGAATATCATACGGAAGAAAGCAGAAAAACACCGGCCTGGCCGGTGTTTTTCCATTTCGTTTTTTACTTCAGGCCGTTCTCGTAAGCCTCGATCATCTTCTTGACCATCTGGCCGCCGACGGAGCCGGCCTCACGAGAGGTCAGGTGACCGTTGTAGCCCTGCTTCAGATCCACGCCGACCTCAGAGGCGGCCTCCATCTTGAACTTGTTCATGGCCTCTCTCGCCTCAGGGATATTGATGCTGTTATTCGTCTTTGCCATTTTCGCTTCTCCTTTCTTGCTTGGTTGGGAGACCTTTCGATCTCCTTCGACCCTAGTTTTGCCCGCACAATCTGTTCTATGTCTGCCAATCTTGGCCAAACTATTTCGTTCTCTTTTTTTAAACAGCCAAACATGGAAGTTCTCCATTGCAGCAGCATCGTTCTTGACAGGTTCTCCGCCTAAGCGCGGTCCGTCTTGATGCGCTGCTCCAGCTGGGCCTGGCTCATGGCCTCCGCCTGCTGCCGGATCTGCGCCCTGGCGTCCTCGACGCCGTCCTGCTCGTCCGCTTCCTCAGTGTCATTCTCAGCCTTCTCGTCCTCCAGCGAGAACCGCTGCTCTTCTTCTCCGGCCCGCCGCGCGGCGTTGAAAGCCTCGTTTCCTCTTAACGGATTTTCCGGATTGTCAGGCTGCTCAGTTTTGGATATACTGTTCTCAGAGAGAGGTCCCTGGGATCCGGAAGCGGACTTGCGCCACAAGGGTTGCGCGCTTGCTGGAGTTGCGGGGATCTCTCTTATTCTTGTTATGTCATAGAAAATCCTTCCTTTTCGCGAGTTTCCAATGTTGATAAGCCCCTCAAATGTTTTGTCTCCCACTCTGAACTCGGTTTTATAGTAATCAAAACCATACTCTGCTTCGGGATGATTCTTTGTGTCTTCTGCCCAGTAGGAATACTCCGCTGTCTCCAGAAGATTATTAAGCTCTGGGGCGGATTTCATTTTTGCCTCGTATTGCGGACTCCTGATGTCCAATTTAAACGACGGATAAGCGTATTCACCGGCTTGTGCTCTTCTCAGTCTTGCCAGGTCGTTGTCAGAAAGAGGAAGGGTCTGCCCTGCGAACTTGTCCAGCAAAACCCTCTTTGCAATCGCAGCCCATGCCGACCTCGGTTTCCCTTTGAAAACGTCCTGCCCTTCATCGATTACAACAAATCGCTTTCCATCCTCTGTGGTTTCGATCCGATACCGCGCCCCATCCTGCCGCAGCTCTCCGGCCTCCCGGGCCTCACCGGGCGTCTGGAGGCTTGGCCGGTCCGCCATCTCCTGGACGACGCGCTGCATCTCCGGATCCAGGCCCCGGCCCTTCCGGTTCAGATCTCCGTAGAGGTCCGCCAGGACCTCCTCCTGGTAAAAATGCAGATCCTCATCCTCTTTGCCGTAGATGCCGTCAAAGTCCTGGAACGCCTGCAGCGCCAGCGCCTCCCTCCGCTCTGCGCCGAAGCGCTGCTCCAGTGCGCGCCAGGTGTCGCTGACCAGGTCCCGGTTGGCAGCAGCCAAAGCATGGAACTCCTCGTGCCCGTACTGAGCGGAGACGGAGTAGCGCGTGCCGGTGGCGCAGACCAGGATCCGGCCATTATTTGAATCAAAGACCGCGCTCACGTTGGCAATGCGCCGGGTGGTGCGGTTTTTTACCTGCAAAGCGTGATCCAGGAACTGCACCTCCATGCCCATGCCCTGGGCGCGCGCCTGGATCTCCTGCAGCTCCGGGTCCGTGTCCGCCGGGATCAGCCGGATGGTCTTGCTGTCCAGGCCGTCTTTGATTCCTAGCTCTTTGCTGGACCGGAGCTCGCCCGCTGCCGCCGCAAAGCGTCCAGCAAGGACTGTTCCCTGGCCTTCTGTTCTTCGCTGCCCAGCTCGCTCTGAGCTTTCTGCCACTGCTCCAGTTTGTCCTCCGGCACCCGCACCAGATTCCCGCTGGCTGCCTTCATGTAGTAATACTTCATTGTCCGTGCCTCCTGTCCAATCTTGGCCGTTGACTTCTCTTCCCTGCTGTGGTATGGTGCGATCAGAGAGTTCCCCTGCGAGATCGGCAGTGTCGGTTTCTCCGACATACTCCGATCTGGAAACCGCAGGAGTGCTTTCCAAGGAAACCGCATCTGTGATTCCGGTAACTCCGGCTTGTCCGGTAACCCCTGGTCTTGAAGTCGCAGATGCGGCTTCTTTTTTTGCGTAGTTGTCGTTGTTCAGTTCTTCCTTAGTCGGCTCGCCGACTTCCGCAGCAGTCTCTGTCTCCAAAGCCTTCCCCTCGAGGGGAAGGTGGCGCGCAGCGCCGGATGAGGTGTCCGCCTCCTGCTGTGCTTGTGCCTGTTCCATGGCCTCTCGGCCCATCTGATGCCAGCTGCCGTCCACGTCCTGCTCGTAGCCGGTGGCAGCCAGGATGAAGGCGTGATCCGCCCCGTCCTGCTGAAGCTCCTTTGCCCAGGCGAGATTTGCCGAATCTTGCTCGTTGACATCCGTTTCCTTCCGTGCTAAATTGGATTTGGCGGAAGTGTGAGGGCCATGAGGCGGTTCGGACGTATGCTGCGGGGAGCTTTGCTCCATGTCCAGCGCTTGGATATCACTTCCGCCCTTTGTTTTGCTCATGTAGGCAGTCACGATGTTTATTTTTTTACGCGCTGTATCTGCTGCAGCCTCAACCACATAATAGGTCCCGTCCACTTTCTTGCTGAATTTCACCAAGGGAGCTGGGCGGTTATTTTTATCCCGATACTGTCCGCTGTAATCGGACTCGCAGGTCGGTTTTCCGGCTCATTGAAGGTCTCCTTTCCGTCTGTCAGAAAGTCGAGATTCCGGCCGTCCGGGAGCATGACGTAGATTCGATTCGGTGCCGAGAAGCTGGTGCGCCGCCGTTCGATCAAGCCCTTGGTGGACAACTCCGTCAGTGCGGACTTGACGGAGGTTTGCCCGCGGTCGATGTCTTCCGCGATCCGTTCCACGGGATAGATGATGTAGCTGTGACCGTATTCGTCGGCCCAGCCGTTTTTCTGTGAGAGAGTCATGCGATCCAGCAGGAGCGAATAGACGATCTTTGCCGTCATGGACAGATCGGCTTTCAGGAGGAACCGCGCAAACGGCAGATACGGCGGGAGCTTGGTTTCCAGGTTCATATACTCGGTGATAAAGATCACCTCCAGTCTTTTTCTTTTGTTTGAAATGTCCTCTCACCCTACAACGGACAGTTTTCGGGCTTTTGTGGGGGTATCGTTGAAAAAAAGTTCTTCTCACCCGACAACGGACACTTTGCAGCGATTTTTTACCCTATGCTCTCGATTTTTTGCGGGATTTTTTCGGCCTGATAGCCCTCTGATCCGTGAGATCACAAGTTTGAGCAAGCTATGCTTCCGGGGCCCCGAACCGATCTTCTCCGAAATCCGGTTAGGGGTTCCCACAAGCTTGAGCAAGCAATGTCGCTTGCCGTCAAAAAACGCGGGAACGCTCGTCCTGCCCGGCTCGGCGTTTCTGCGTTTTTGCTTGATGGGGCAACATCCCCATACCCCTTCGACAGAGCCTGCGTCTATGGCTGCGCACCGAAACAGACGCTTCATGAAAACAGACACCCGCTGAAATTCAGCGAGTGCCTGTTGTGTGGGTCGATAAAAAACGCAGTTCGTATGATTTCTCTTCCTGCCTGTTTCAGCCGATCACCTCAAGTGTCTTTCTTGGAAAAATGTAAAAACCGGACCCTATGTCAGAAAGAAAAATGTATGGAAAAGTGCGAATCCTGATTGATTTTTCTCCGGATTTGTGCTATACTATTGTTGCGATTGTGATTGGAGGGACGACAATGCTCCAAAGAAAGATTTACAAACGAATCGAAGCGTTTTACAAAGACAAGCCGGCCAAGGCACTGATGATCACAGGCGCTCGCCAGGTCGGCAAGTCCTTCATTGTGGAAGAATTCTGCAAAGCCCATTATGAGAGCTTCATCAAATTGGACTTCATTGAGAATCCTGAATATATCTCCGCTCTTGCCGGCGCTGGGAATACGGAGGAAATCCTTTTGCGTCTGTCTGCTTTGTTCGGCGATCAAATGATCCCCGGCAAGACGATGATCTTCTTTGACGAAGTTCAGGAGTGCAAGGAACTGATCACGCAGACCAAATACCTTGTGCAGGAGGGTTCCTATGACTATATCCTCAGCGGTTCGCTACTGGGGACGGTCTTCCATGACATCGCTTCCGTTCCGGTCGGCTACATGGATATTGTCCAGATGTATCCTTTGGATTTTGAAGAGTTTGCGATTGCCAACGGCGTAGGTACGAATGTGCTCGATACCCTGCGCAGATCGTTTGAAACAAAAACGCCCGTGGACTCCTTTATCCACGAGCGAATGATGCAGTTGTTTGAGCTGTATCTCATCGTCGGCGGGATGCCGGCTGCCGTTTCCACTTACCTGGAAACCAAAAATCTGCGCCGCGTTGCGGACGAACAGAACGCGATTCTTAGTCTATACCGACGCGACATCTCCAAATATGACGAGCAGAATCGGCTGTATCTGAACGAGATTTTTGACTTGATTCCCAGCGAGCTGAACGCAAAAAACAAACGATTCATCCTGAAAAACCTGAACGAGAAAGCCCGTTTCGATAAATACTACGACAGCTTTCTTTGGCTGAAAAATGCAGGCGTTGCTCTTCCGGTAAACGTGGTGGACGAGCCGAAGGTCCCTCTGCTTTTATCCAAATCCAAAAATCTGTTCAAGCTCTTTTCCAACGACGTCGGCCTGCTGGCCGCGCAGTATGGAGGCGAGATTCAGATCCAGATATTGCAGCATGAAACAACCATCAATTTTGGTTCGATCTATGAGAATGTCGCCGCCGAGGAGCTGACCGCCCACGGATTTACACTCTATTATTACAACAGCAAGAAGTTTGGAGAGCTGGATTTTGTGATCGAGGTGGGCGGAAAGGTCTTGCCCATCGAGATCAAGTCCGGCAAGGATTATTACCGTCACAATGCCATGGACAACGTATTGAAGCAATCTGATTACGGCATCGAAGAAGGATACGTTTTCTGCGGCGGCAACATCGAGCAGACAGATAAAATCACCTATTTCCCGATCTACATGCTCATGTTCCTGCAAAAGAAAGAGCTGCCGGATTCGCTGATCTATACGCTGGATCTCAGCGGATTGCAGTAAAGAATTACAACGGCTCAAATTGTGGAACGCATCGTTCCCAATCTGGGCTCTGAGCACGGGTCGGTTCGAATACAGCCCCTAGTCCTCGAAAGGCTGGGTAGCATCTTCAGGGTTGTGGGTTCGAATCGATTGGGATAATAGCAAACGCCTATAGATACGATACCAAAAGAAACGGAGACCACGTATGACTCAAGAAATAATTGCGGCAAATGAAGTCGTAACCCCCAACAGTCAGGAGGTTAGTACCCATGACTGATAAAGAATTGAAAATCCTAAAGGACAACCTCTGGCATGCGGCGGACGTGCTGCGCAGCGGGGCGCATTTGGCGGCGAACAAATATGGTCAGCCGATCCTCGGCCTGATCTTCCTTCGCTATGCGGACATCCTGTTCAAACAGCACAAGGATGAGATCGACGCAGAGTATACAAAGCGGCTCGGTACCCGCATGGAGAAAACACGCAAGGAGATCGCGGTCGAGAAGTGCGGCTTCTTCCTCCCGGAGTGCGCCTATTACGACTTCATCAACGATGCGCCGGACACGGCGGAGAAGGCCGAGCTCGTAAAAAAGGCCATGGAGGCCATTGAGCGGGAAAACCCGAAGATGGAGGGCGTTCTCCCCAAGGAGGTCTATGCCCAGCTTGTGCCGGAGGAGGAGCCGGAGCTGCTCTCCAACATCGTCCGCATTTTCAAGGACATCCCCGAAAACTGCACCGTAGACATTTTTGGCGAAATCTATGAATACTTCCTCGGCAACTTTGCCCTGGCGGAGGGCAAGGACGGCGGAACATTCTATACGCCCGCCACGGTCGTGCGCTATATGGTGGAGGTTCTGGACCCCCAGCCCGGCGATAAGAAGTTCCTCGATCCCGCCTGCGGCTCCGGCGGTATGTTTGTCCAGGCGGCGCGGTATATGCATACCCACAACGCCAGCGAAGCGGAGCAAATGAAGTTCCGCTGCTACGGCGTGGAGAAGGAACCGGACACGGTCAAGTTGGCTAAAATGAACCTGCTGCTCAACAACGTGCGCGGCGACATCACCGAGGCCAACTCCTTCTACTCCGATCCCTACAACGCTTTCGGCACCTTCGATTACGTCATGGCAAATGCTCGTGAAGTATTTGGACTAACCACCAGAAACCGCATAAATAAAGGCTTTCCGGGGCATACGCCTCTTTTTTTATGCCCTGAGATAAGGGCTGTGAGGCACCGGATGGCGGCATAATACCCCACGGCGTGAAAGGAGCGCCGATATAACTGAATAACGAGTACAGGCAATAAGACGTTTATTTGTTTCCCTTCGGGGACTCAGGTAAACGTCTTTTTTTATTGCCGATACATACGGAGGGACGATATGAGTTTCGATTATTTTTACGGTCCGGATGATGCAGAGCAGTATTCGTTCTACCGTATTCCGAAGAAGCTGATAACCGGGGATGAGTTCCAGGAGATCAGCACAGAGGCAAAGCTGCTGTACGGCCTGATGCTCGACCGGCTTCAGCTGTCCATACG
>Ga0208297_1001620_pt1 | contig 18619 bp, 34 predicted proteins | sample LMS_cellobiose_e_FD_187367 | JGI IMG/M metagenome (GOLD analysis project Ga0208297, IMG submission 187367) | Rumen-fistulated moose microbial communities from Alaska, USA - LMS_cellobiose_enrichment (SPAdes) (version 2) | ecosystem: Host-associated > Mammals > Digestive system > Stomach > Rumen... | reverse complement strand
CCCCCTACGGCTTCCTTCAGACCCCACCGTTACCAGTGACGCCCTTGCCCTCGGGTTATCTTCCCGCTGGTTAGGTGATAGGGCTTCTTTCAGCCCATCGGCTCAGCAAACATGCTGGTCAAACGATTGCCACGCCCCCTTCAGGGGCTCGCAATGACACATTAGGAAGCCATTTTCACAGCAATTATCACCTGCAACACAGGCCACGATAAATGAAAACATGCCTCACGGCTTAAGCAGGGTTATTAGCCGGGCGAGCGACGTACGACGAGCCGTTTCAACCCACGGCGAAACTGAGGGCTGCGAAGCGGAGCGAGAAACAGGATGTTTCGAGCAGCGAGGACTGAGTGCATGGATGCCGAATTCCGAGCGGTCTGCTTCGCACCGAAGTAAGGCGATGGGTTGCAGGCGAGGAGTCCCGCAGCGAGCCGGCTAATAACCCTGCATCCCGGCAAACAGTACTGCTAAGCCGTGGTTAGCGCAGGTGGACATAGAGATTGCTTCGTTGCTGCGCTCCTCGCAATGACAATTAAGGAATTCTTTTTTATGCGATGACAGCAAAGGCCGTTTTCACAGCAATGACATATTGTGTTTTTTATCATATAAACTGTAAAACCAGAACAATGCCGGTAACGGCGATAAGCAGCCAGTCGCTTACTTGCAATGGCTGGGGATATAATCGTGTTCCAGTTATCCCTGCCTGGTAGCCCCGGTTCTCCATGGCTTCAGCCAGGTCTTCCGCCCTCTGCAGGGATAGCCTTAGCAAAGGTACTATCAGGGCAATCACATAATGCCCTTTTTGCCGCAGGCTGCCTTTGCTCCAGTTGACACCCCGTACCATCTGAGCCCGCTGTATCTGATTGGCCTCCTCGGCTATAAGCGGCAAAAACCGCAGGCTAAGGGTCATAATCATAACCAGTTCCTGAACAGGAAACCGGATGCATCGTAATGGAGCCAATAATCTTTCCAAACCGGCGGTCAGTTCCCCCGGCCGGGTAGTAAAAGTCAGCCAGGCTGCCAGCAGCAAAACCCCGGTTATACGGAAAAACAGCCAGCCTCCAGCTATCAAACCCTCCCAGGTCACGGTTAATCCTACAATTACAATTGTATATACTACCCGCCCCGGCACAGCCAGCAGCTGCAGCAGAGCAGTGACAGCCGCCAGCACTAATAACAAGCGCAAATTTATCAGGTAAAACCGGGAAGCTATGCGGCTTAATCCCAGTAATACCAGGATTACCATACCCACCACTGCTGCCTGCAGCCAGTAGGAAGCGGCAATAATACTGATGCTCAATCCCACTACGGCTATTATTTTGCTGCGGGCATCCCAGCCGTGGGCAGCTGACTCCACCGGGATATACTGCCCTAATTGCAGAGAACTGTTAATGCCTGCCCGCCTCCTCTGTTCTCCAATGCTCAGCAATAACCGCCCCTGCTTCTTCAGCGGTAGGAGTGGAAGCCGGCAATGCCGGTTTTATCTTCTGGAGATGGTGCAACAACTGAACATGTACCGGCACATTTGACTCCTCTATGTTTTCCAAGGGCCAAGCTTGCTCCGGTCGTATAATACCGGCTATCTTACCTTCCTTAAGCTGCACCATTCTGGTACAAAAGGGATATACCGGGTCGATATGATGAGTGACCATTATAATCGTAGTACCTTGGCTGCGGCGGAGTTGAAGTATACTATCCAGCAATTGGCAGCAGCCGTTATAATCCAGACCGGCCAGGGGTTCGTCCATCAACAGAACCTGGGGCTGCATGGCCAATATACTGGCCACTGCCACTCGCCGCTGTTCCCCGCTGCTGAGTTCCCTTATCAGGCGGTTTTGATACTCGCCCGGCTCCAAGCCCATAGCAGCGAGAGCATTATCAACGGCTGACTTAAGCTGCTTCCCTTTCACTCCCCGGTTTACCAGTCCGAATGCCACTTCCTGGCCTACGGTCAGTTCAAACATCTGCTGCTCAGGGTGCTGAAAAACCAGCCCCAGGTGGGGATGAATACCCCGGCTGGGCAAGGGCTGATTGCGGTAGAGTACCTGCCCCTGGTCGGGTTTTATTACACCAGCCATGAGCAGAAGCAGGGTGGACTTGCCCGAACCCTCATGACCGGTGATCACCAGAAACTCATTTTTCTGGATTTGCAACGATATCTCCTGCAGGGCAGGCCGTGCAAATACGGTGCCGGGCTGGTATGTATGGCTGACAGATTGCAGTTCCATCAACACAAGGCTTTCACCACCTGATCCAGACTGTCAGGATACCAGTCGTGAGGAAGCAGACCCTGGCTCTTTAATACCGATGCCAGGTGAAACAGCGGGGGTTCCTCCAAATTATACTGCCTTAACAGGTGCGGGCTGGCCGCCAGTTCCCGAAAACAGAAATTAGCTACTATCTTTCCCTGTTGCATAATATCTACCCGATCTGCCATTTGAGCTTCATCCAGGTTCTGAGTGATTAGCAGGATGCCCAGGTTACTCTCTTGGCGCAGTCGGGCTAAAACCTGCATAACTTGCCCGCGTCCCTCCGGATCCAGCATGGAAGTAGCTTCGTCCAGAATCAGGTAACGGGGCTGCATGGCCAGAATACCTGCCAGGCAAACCCGCTGCTTTTGGCCACCGGATAAAAGATAAGGAGGATATTGCGCATAATCCTCCATTGATACCATTTTAAGAGCGGCATCCACTCTTCTATTTATTTCGGCACGTTCCAGGCCAAGATTCTGAGGTCCGAAAGCCACATCATCTGCTACCAGGTTAGAGATAAACTGGTGATCCGGTACCGGACCAACCAGACCCACCAGGTTCTGAACCTGGCTGCGCTGAATTTTGTCACGGGTATTCAGACCATCGACTACCACGTTGCCTTTACCGGGCAGCAATCTGCCTTTTATCAACCGGGCCAGGGTAGATTTGCCCGAGCCGTTGGCCCCGAGCAGAGCCACCAACTGACCAGCTTCTAAAGTAAAGGACAGGTCGTGAACGGCTGACCTGGAAACTTGCTCGTTAATATAGCTAAAGCTAACCTGGTCCAGCCGGATCATAGCCTAGTCAACCAATTCTACAATTGCCATGGGAGCACCGTCACCACGGCGATATCCAGCCTTAATTACCCGGGTGTATCCGCCCTGACGATCAGTGTATTTATCTGCCAAGTTAGTAAACAGCTTCTGTACAACATCTTCACGAGTAAGAAAGGCTATAGCCTGACGCCGGGCGTGCAGATCTCCTCTCTTACCCAGGGTAATCATTTGATCAGCCAGTCTTTTAATATCTTTAGCTCTAGTCTCCGTAGTGGTTATCCGACCGTTGTCCAATAAAGAAGTGACTGAGTTACGCAGCAGAGCACGACGGTGATCACTGCGGAGTCCGAATCTGCGGTAGCTCACTGTAGGGGTCCTCCTTCCTAGTCTTCTGGATTCTTGAATCCCAGACCCAGTTCCTTGAGTTTGCGTTCAATTTCTTCCAGGGATTTCTGGCCCAGGTTGCGTATTTTGCTCATTTCTTCGCGGGTTTTCTCGATCAGATCCCCCACGGTATTAATATTAGCTCGCTTCAAACCGTTGGAAGCGCGTACGGAAAGCTCCAGTTCCTCGATGGACATCTCCAGAACTTTATCTTTCTTCTCTTCTTCCTTCTCCACCAGTATTTCTACCTCAGCGAAGGTATCATCTATCTCGGTAAACAGCTTTAAGTATTCAATCAGTATCTGGGCGGAGAGGCTAATGGCCTCTTCCGGGCTTATACTACCGTTGGTCCAAACTTCCAGGGTCAGGCTATCATAGTCGGTACGTTTTCCGACCCGGGCGTTCTCCACGGTGTAATTGACCCGGGTAACCGGGGTATAAATAGAATCGATGGGAATCTGCCCAACTATATCATCACTTTTATTGGGCTGCTGATCAGCACTGACGTAGCCACGTCCCCGTTCCACAGTCATTTCCATGACCAGTTTGCCATCCTTATCCAGGGTAGCAATGTGTAAATCGGGGGTCAGAATCTCTACTTCCGCGTCAGGCTCTATATCACTAGCCTTAACCTCTTTGGGGCCGGTTTGTTCCAAGCGTAATATTTTGCGTTCATTCCCAGTATAGTTCAGAATCAAATGCTTGATGTTCAAGATAATCTCGGTAGTATCCTCCACTACATTGGGAATGGTAGAAAACTCGTGAAGTACTCCATCGATCTTGATGGAAGTCACTGCCGCGCCCGGAAGCGAGGATAACAAAACCCGGCGCAGGGAGTTCCCCAGGGTGGTTCCATATCCTCTTTCCAGTGGTTCAATCACGAATTTGCCATAATTCGCGCTGGCATCTTTCTCTACACACTCGATTCGCGGCTTTTCCATCTCTAGCATGCCTAGATCCCTCCTTCTTATTAGAGGTGTGCTTTATCTGGAGTACAGCTCGACAATCAGCTGCTCATTTACGGCGGTGTCGATCTGTTCCCGGGTCGGGTAAGCCAGCACACTGCCAGTTAAATTCTCAACATCTATAGATAGCCATTCCGGCGGAGTTTTATAGGCAGCCTGATCCTTGATCTCCTGGAATTTGGGCGAATCCTTGCTGGTATCCCGAACTTGCACCACATCTCCCGGTTTCAACAGCATGGAAGGGATGGTCGCCTTATGTCCATTTAAAGTAAAGTGTCCATGGTTCACCAGCTGTCGAGCTTCCTTACGGGAACTTGCAAATCCCATACGGAAAACCACATTATCCAAACGACGTTCCAACAGAATTAACAGGTTCTCACCGGTTATACCCGGTTGGCGGTCAGCTTTTTTAAAGTAGTTGCGGAATTGTTTTTCCATCAAGCCATAAATGCGCTTGGCCTTTTGTTTTTCCCTGAGCTGAAGCCCGTATTCACTCGGTTTGGAACGGCGTCCCTGACCGTGCACACCTGGAGGAAAAGGTCTTCTTTCCACCGAACACTTTTCGGAATAGCAACGGTCACCTTTCAGGAATAATTTTTCACCTTCACGACGGCATTGCCGGCAAACCGACTCTGTATATCTTCCCACTTTCTATTACGACCTCCTTATACCCTTCTTCTCTTGGGCGGCCTGCACCCATTGTGCGGAATTGGAGTAACGTCTTTAATCACACTAACTTCTAATCCAGCTGCCTGCAGTGAACGAATGGCAGCTTCGCGACCAGCTCCCGGTCCTTTTACATAGCACTCAACTTCCTTGAGCCCGTGTTCCATGGCTGCACGGGCTGCAGATTCGGCTGCCTGCTGAGCCGCAAAGGGAGTACTCTTACGGGAACCCTTGAAACCGGATGTTCCGGCGCTGGCCCAGGAAATTGTGTTGCCCTGTTTGTCTGTAATTGAAATAATGGTATTGTTAAAGGTCGATTTAATATGAGCAATTCCATGTTCGATATTCTTTTTCTCACGTCTCTTGACCCTGGTTGTTGTCCTTTTGGCCACCTGGTTTAACCTCCTTTTCGACTATTTTTTCTTACCGGCCACAGTACGCTTGGGCCCCTTACGGGTCCGAGCATTATTCTTGGTATTTTGACCACGGACCGGCAGACCACGACGGTGGCGGAGTCCCCGGTAGCAGCCCAGGTCCATCAACCTTTTGATGTCCATACTGACCTGACGGCGCAGGTCACCTTCTACGGTATAGCTTTTCTCAATAATATCCCTTAATTTGGCAACTTCTTCTTCCGTTAAATCTTTTACTCTGGTATCTGGATTTATACCTGCCTCAGCCAGGATTTTCTGGGATGAAGGCCGGCCAATTCCATATATATAGGTGAGGGATATTTCCACCCGCTTGTCACGTGGTAAATCAACACCCGCTATTCTCGCCAAATTTATTTCACCTCCTAATTTATCCCTGAACTTGTTTATGCTTGGGATTCTGGCAAATAACCATAACCTTGCCATGTCGCTTGATTACTTTGCATTTTTCGCACATTGGCTTTACCGATGGCTTTACCTTCACAGTATTAACCTCCTTAACTCGTTAGCCAGCTGCCTACTTAAAACGGTATGTGATTCTGCCGCGATTCAGATCGTAAGGCGATAATTCCACCATTACCCGGTCACCAGGCAGTATTTTAATAAAGTTCATTCGCATCTTGCCAGAGATATGGGCGAGGACCTTATGGCCATTCTCCAGCTCCACCTTAAACATAGCATTGGGGAGTGGTTCCAAAACAACCCCTTCCACCTCAATCACATCATCCTTCGCCATCACCAGACCCCCTTCCCGCTTGATCTCTGGCCTCTTGAATTCGTTTCAGGTTTTTCTTTATCACATGATTGGCCGGTAACTCTCCTCTGGCCAGGCAAGTAGCCACATCTTCTGCTCTTATATTGGTAATCTGCAGGTGGCGAATGTTTTTCATCTTGGGATTCTCAATTTTGCGAAGATCTCCATCCGCAATCAATACAAATCTTTCATTCACCACTTTTACTACCACAAACATTCTGCCCTGGTCCCGGCCCGATTTGGAAATTACCACTCGAGCTATTAGATCACTCAAACGACCACCTCCGTTACCGTAAGGTAAGGATCTCCGGGCCATGGCTGGTTACTGCCACAGTGTGTTCAAAATGAGCCGAATAGCTCCCGTCTTGAGTGACTACGGTCCAATCATCTATCTTGGTAATGACCTTATGGGTTCCTATATTAAGCATCGGTTCAATAGCTAAGGTTATACCTTCCTTTAACACGGGTCCCCGATCGGGTCTGCCATAATTGGGAACCGGCGGTTCTTCATGCATTTTACGTCCAATACCGTGCCCTACATACTCCCTGACCACTGAAAATCCGTGCTTTTCAGCCCAATCCTGGATGGCACTGGATACTTTGCCCAGACGATTTCCGGGCTGAGCTTGCTGAATGCCTTTAAGCAAACACTCCTCTGTGACCTGGAGCAAACGAGCTACCTGTGGATCAACATTTCCTACTGGGACCGTAATCGCTGCATCTCCGGCAAAGCCATCTAAAAGAACTCCAAAATCGATACTAATGATATCTCCCTCTTTAAGAATTCTTTTACCAGGAATGCCGTGGACCACCTCTTCATTAATTGATGCGCATATGGCACCGGGAAAAGGCCGGCCCCCTCTAGGATTAGGGTAATTCTTAAATACTGGGATCGCACCTCGCTTAAGACATTCGGCTTCGGCTAATGCGTTTAATTCTCCCGTGGTTATCCCCGGTCTGACCTTACTCTCTAACAAAGCCAGCACTTGAGCCACCATCTGACCGGCTGCCCGCATGCGCATTATGTCGTCCCGGGTTTTTAAAACGATCATTACAGACTCTCCATTACTTTTTTAATATCGGCGAAAACTTCCTTAGAAGAACGATTACCGTCGATACTGTAAAGTGTACCCTGCTTCTGGTAGTATTCAATCAAAGGATTGGTCTGTTCAGCATAGACTTCCAAGCGTTTCTTAACAGCTTCACCCTGATCATCACTGCGTTGTATCAGTTCTCCGCCGCATTTATCACAAACACCCGCTTTGGCCGGGGGATTAAAGGTTAAATGATAAACGGCTTTACAATCTTTACAACTGACGCGGCCGCTGATTCGTTCCACCAGTACATCTTCAGGAACGTAAATATCAATAGCCGCTTGCACTTTCTTGCCCATTCGGGCTAACACCTGATCTAGGGCTTCCGCCTGCTTGACTGTTCGGGGAAATCCATCTAATAGGAAACCTTGAGCGCAATCATCTTCAGCCAAACGCTCCTCTACAATACCGATCGTAACTTCATCGGGAACCAAATGCCCACTGTCCATATACTTTTTGGCTTCTTTGCCCAGATCCGTACCTTTGCTTACTGCCTCACGAAACATATCTCCTGTGGAAATATGAGGGATCGGGTAGCTAGCCTTAATGAAGTCTGCCTGCGTTCCTTTTCCTGCGCCGGGAGGTCCCATCAGTATAACGTTCATTAGGTATCATCTCCTATTTTACAAAACCTTCATAGTTACGAAGCAACAAGTGCGACTCAATTTGTTTCATGGTGTCTAAAGCTACACCAACTACGATCAGCAATGCAGTGCCTCCGAACCACAGGCTGGTAATTCCAGTGAGTCCGATTACAAAATTGGGCAGTATGGCGATCAACGCCAGGAAGATTCCGCCGGCTAAAGTCAATCTGGACAGTACTTTATCAATATACTCAGCAGTAGGACGACCTGGACGCAGCCCAGGTACAAAACCGCCGTACTTTTTAATGTTCTCAGCTACATCCATGGGATTAAAAATAATCGCTACATAGAAGTAGGTAAAGAACACAATCAATGCTGCATAAACAATGTTATAAGCCACACTTCCAAAGTTGAAATAGGTGTTTAAGAATACGTTGAACTTGGAAGTCTGCGGCATCCAAGAACCAATGGTAGCCGGAAACATCATCAAGGCCATAGCAAAGATGATAGGGATAACTCCGGCTGCGTTCACTTTCAGGGGCAGGAAGGTGCTTTGTCCGCCGTAAAGTTTGCGTCCTACCACCCGTTTGGCGTATTGAATCGGCAAACGGCGCTGTCCTTCGTTTACAGCTACGATGGCTGCAATAACCAGCAAAGCCAGAACTATAAACAGTAGGATGTTGAAATAACCGATAATCCCGCCGGCTAACTCCTGTATAACTCCGGATATTTGACTGGGCAGCCGGGAAACGATACCGGCAAAAATTATCAGCGATATACCATTGCCTATGCCATTTTCCGTGATTCGCTCACCAATCCACATCAGAAAAACTGTGCCTGCAGTCAAGGAAATGACAATAATCATATATGATGCGAATCCTGGATTGGTTAGAGCACCAGCCCGACCTAGGGCAAAGGCCATTCCCAAAGCCTGAATGAAGGCTAAGACTACGGTACCGTAGCGGGTATACTGGGTGATAATCTTACGTCCTTCATCGCCTTCCTTGGACAGTTCGTCCAGGCGGGGGATAACCACCTTGAGGAGCGACATAATAATGGAGGCGTTAATATATGGGGTGATGCTCATGGCAAAAATACTGAATCGCTTAAAAGCGCCACCGGATATTATATCAAAGAACCCAAACAATTGCCCACTGATTAGTTGCTGAATAGCTTCGGCATTAATACCGGGCACCGGTATGTGGGCACCTATCCGGAAAACTAAGATCATCATTAAAGTAAAGAGCAGCTTAGTCCTCAAGTCGCCCACTTTTAATGCCTGTTGTAAGGATCCAAACATTAGATCACCTCAGCTTTGCCGCCCCGGGCAGCTATTTTCTCTTCCGCCTGCTTGCTGAACCGGTGAGCCTTCACGGTAAGCTTTTTCTCCAGTTCCCCATTACCGAGAATCTTTACACCGTCTTTTATTCCTTTAACTATTCCGGCATCCTGTAACAGTTCAATGGTTACTTCGGTGCCGTCCTCAAACCTATTTAAATCTTGAACATTAACGATGGCATATTCTTTCTTAAATATGTTGGTAAAACCGCGTTTGGGAATACGCCTCTGCAATGGCATCTGGCCGCCTTCGAATCCAGGTCTTACTCCGCCACCGGAACGGGCTTTCTGCCCTTTATGACCCCGGGTGGACGTTTTGCCGTGACCAGAACCAGGTCCCCGGCCAACCCGTTTGGTCCTCTTGTTGGCTCCGGGCGGGGCTTGAATCTCGTGTAATTTCACGTCCAAACCTCCTATTAATCAATCTCTTCCACCGTTACCAGGTGGCTGACTTTACTGAGCTGACCCCGCAGTTCGGGGGTATCTTCTTTTATAACTGTCTGCTGAAGCTTGTGAAGTCCCAGGGACTGTATGGTCCTTTTCTGGGTCTCGGGATGCCCGATTGTGCTCTTGCTCCAGGTAATCTTTAGCTGCTTGGCCATATGATTCCCTCCTAATTCAGGATCTCGTCGATGGTCTTGCCGCGCTGCCTTGCTACTTCCTCAGCCCGCTTCAGGCCTTTGAGGCCTTCCATAGTGGCATGAACCATGTTGTTGGAATTGGAAGATCCCAGGGACTTGGTCAAGATGTCTTTAACCCCGGCAGCTTCCAGGACCGCACGCACCGGGCCCCCGGCAATAACCCCTGTACCTGGTGAAGCCGGCTTAAGAAGCACCTGTCCGGCACCAAATCGACCCAGAATGGGATGGGGAATGGTCCGTTCCTCTATCAAAGGTATACTAATCATATTCTTCTTGGCGTTCTCAACCGCTTTTCGGATAGCATCCGGCACTTCGGCAGCCTTGCCCTTGCCGACCCCTACTTTACCCTGACCGTCACCTACAACTACCAGGGCACTGAAGCTGAAGCGGCGTCCGCCTTTAACTACCTTGGCAACCCTGCGAATATTAACGACTTTTTCAATTAGTTCCGGGCCAGCCTGTTCCTTATCAAACATCATTTCCCTCCTAGCTTTCCAGATTCCTTAGAACTGCAGTCCCTGTTCCCGAGCAGCATCTGCCAAAGCAGCTACCCGGCCGTGATATTTATAGCCGCTGCGATCAAACACTACCTTGGTAATACCCTTTTCCTGAGCTTTAGCAGCAATGCGCTTACCCACCTCTTTGGCCGCCTCAATGTTGGTCTTGGAAGGAAGATCGCTCAAGTCTTTATCCAGCGTGGAAGCAGCTGCCAGGGTAACGCCGTTCTGGTCATCAATAATCTGTGCATATATATGATTTAGGCTCTTATAAACACACAGCCTGGGGGTTTCCCGGGTTCCATTTACTTTACGGCGGATTCTCTTGTGTTTATCCCGCCTCAGCTTGTTTCGGCTCGGTTTTTTTATCAATGCGGTCACTCCCTTCCTGTGTTATTTACCGCCAGCTTTGCCAGCCTTGCGGCGTACAACTTCATTTTCATATTTAATACCCTTGCCTTTATACGGCTCAGGTCTGCGAATATCGCGGATAATTGCAGCGGTGTTGCCCACCAGCTGCTTGTCAATGCCCTTTACGGTAATTTTGTTAGCAGCAGGAACTTCAAATTCAATTCCTTCCGGGGGCTCAACTTCCACCGGATGGGAGAAGCCAATATTTATAACCAGTTTCTTACCCTGCAGCTGAGCACGATATCCGACTCCGACCAATTCCAATTTGCGTTCAAACCCGGTACTTACACCCTGCACCATATTGGCTACCAGAGCCCGGGTTAAACCGTGGTAGGCTCGATCCTGTTTGCTGTCACCTGCTCTTTCCACCACGATTTGATCATCCTGCTTGGAAACTGTAATCCCCTGGGGAATGGCCTGAGCGAGGGTTCCCTTGGGGCCCTTGACCGTAACCATATTATCTTGGACGGTTATTTCAACGCCCTGGGGCAGGGAGATCGGTTTTTTTCCGATGCGTGACACGATGCTTACCCTCCTTCAGTTACCAGATATAACAGATGACTTCGCCGCCCAGACCTGCTTTACGGGCTTCCTTATCGGTCATCAGTCCCTTGGATGTGGATATTACAGCCGTCCCTAGACCGCCTAATACCCGGGGGATCTCGTCTTTCTTAACATACACCCGCAAACCCGGTTTGCTGATGCGCTTGATCCCAGTGATGACTTTCTCCTTATTGGGGCCGTATTTCAGGTAAATACGAATAATCCCCTGTTTGCCATCTTCAATATATTCGTAATCCTTGATGTACCCTTCTTCTTTCATGATGTTAGCAATGGACATCTTGATCTTGGAACCGGGCACTTCAACGGTTTCATGCATGACCATATTGCCATTTCTGATACGAGTCAGGAAATCGGCGATGGGATCAGTCATGACCATACTTATACCTCCTTTGCAAACACCCTTACCAACTGGACTTGGTAACGCCTGGCAGTTCACCCCTATGGGCTAACTCACGGAAACAAATACGGCACATACCGAATTTGCGCATATAAGCCCGCGGACGACCGCAAATCTTGCAGCGATTATATTTACGTACCTCATATTTCTGAGGCCGTTTAGCTTTAGCAATCATCGCTTTCTTGGCCACTTAATCCTTACCTCCTTATCATCTAAATGGCATACCCATGGCTCTAAGCAATTCCCGGGCTTCTTCATCGGTTTTGGCAGTGGTTACTATATTAACCTCCAGTCCGCGGATTTTGTCTATTTTGTCATACTCAATCTCCGGGAAAATGGTCTGCTCTTTTATACCCAGTGAATAGTTGCCGCGGCCATCAAAAGCATCCGGTGATACACCGCGGAAGTCACGCACACGGGGCAAGGCCAGATTAATCAGACGATCCAGGAATTCATACATCCTTTCACCTCTTAAGGTTACCTTGCAGCCAATAGACATTCCCTCACGCAGTTTGAAACCGGCAATGGATTTTTTGGCCTTGGTGACCACCGGTCTTTGCCCGGTGATCATCTGCAGGTCATTGACAGCACCATCCAGTGCTTTAGGATTCTGAATGGCTTCGCCTACACCAATATTGACTACTACCCGGTCAATACGGGGTACCTGCATGATATTTTTATACTGAAACTTTTCCATCAGTTTAGGCGTGATTTCGTTTTTGTATAGTTCATACAGCCTAGCCATTAATAACTAAGCCTCCCTTCCTGGCACTTTAATCCAAAACCTCTCCGCAATGCTTGCAGATACGGACTTTTTCCTGGTTGGACAAAAACTTGTGACCAACCCGGGTGGGTTTATTGCACTTTCCACATACAACCATTACGTTGGATGCATGGAGCGGGGCTTCTATCCGTTGAATTCCTCCCTGAGGAAGGGCCCGATTAGGTCTGGTATGCTTCTTGACCCGGTTGACTCCTTCAACTACTACCCGGTTAGTGCCGGGAAGCACTTTCAATACCTTACCCTTTTTCCCGGAGTCCTTCCCCGTCGTGACTAATACCGTGTCACCCTTTTTGATTTGCATCTGTTTTACACCTCCATTGACTTAAAGGACTTCCGGAGCCAGGGAGATAATCTTCATAAAATTCTTATCCCTGAGTTCACGAGCCACCGGCCCAAAAATACGGGTTCCTTTGGGATTTCCGTTATCATCTATGATCACAGCCGCGTTTTCCGAGAAAGCAATATAGGATCCGTCCGGCCTTCTGATCTCCTTCTTAGTTCTTACTACAACCGCCTTTATGACATCGCCTTTTTTCACTACGCCGCCAGGGGCTGCTTCTTTAACCGACGCAATAATAATATCTCCTACCGATGCATACCGGCGGGTAGATCCGCCCAAGACCTTAATACAAAGGATCTTTTTGGCCCCGGTGTTGTCGCCTACCTGGAGCATGGTTTCCTGTTGAATCACCGTGTAAACCTCCCTTCCAAAGTCCCAGGCTTTACTCCAATGTTTTGGCTTTGCGAACGATCTCGACAAGTCTCCATCTCTTATCCTTGCTCAGCGGGCGGGTTTCCATAATTCGAACCACATCGCCGATCTTGGCTTCGTTATTTTCGTCATGCACTTTATACTTTTTACTGGTTTTAATGGTTTTCTTATATAGTGGATGCTGTTTAACAGTTTCCACACTTACAGTGATAGTCTTTTCCATTTTGTCACTGGTTACAGTGCCGACTCTGACTTTTCTGTTACCACGATTCTCAGCCACCCTTAGACCTCCTTTACTATTTGTTTTCCTGGGCGATTTCACGCTCACGGAGAACGGTTTTGCAACGGGCAATATTCTTACGAACATCCCTGATTCTCATGGGATTGTCGAGCTGCCCGGTGGCAAGTTGAAATCTAAGGTTGAACAATTCTTCTTTATAATCCCGAACCTTCTTGTTCAGCTCCTCGTCGGTTAGCTCCCTTAGCTTAACTGCCTTCACTAACCTCACCACCCATCTCTTCACGTTTTACGAACTTGCATTTAACCGGTAATTTGTGAGATGCAAGCCGCATAGCCTCTTTGGCAACCTCTTCATTAACTCCAGCAAGTTCAAACATAACCCGGCCTGGTTTAACTACCGCTACCCAGTGTTCCGGGGACCCTTTTCCTTTACCCATACGGGTTTCAGCAGGTTTCACTGTTAAGGGCCGATCCGGGAAAATTTTGATCCACAGTTTGCCGCCTCTTTTCACATGACGATTGATAGCAATACGAGCGGCTTCAATTTGACGGTTGGTAATCCAGCCTGATTCCAGAGCCTGCAGACCATAGTCACCATAGGTTACACTGTTGCCCTTATTAGCTCGACCAGACAAACCGGGCCGATGCTGTTTTCTATATTTAACACGTTTCGGGGTAAGCATTATCTGTCTGCCTCCTCCACAACTTTTTGGGGTGGTCTTTTCTTGGCTTCCGGCAGGATTTCACCCCGGTTGATCCATACCTTAACGCCGATCTTACCATAAGTAGTATTGGCTTCGGCAAACCCGTAGTCAATATCAGCTCTCAGGGTATGCAGTGGCACTTTGCCTTCGGCGCTCCATTCGGAACGGGCAATTTCTGCTCCGCCTAACCGTCCTGATACCATGATCCTGGCACCTACGCCGCCGGCGCGCATGATACGTCCCAAAGCCTGCTTAGTAGCCCGCCGGAATGATACTCTTTTCTCCAACTGCTGGGCAATATTTTCGGCCATAATTTGCGCATCCAATTCCGGTTTCTTAATCTCCTGAATATTGACACTGACATTCTTGCCAGTCATTTTCGTTAATTGGTCCTTTAACACTTCTACTTCCGTACCGCCGCGGCCAATTATAATACCAGGCTTGGCAGTATGGATAGTAACCCTCATGCGGTTGCCGGTGCGTTGAATCTCCACTTTGGAAACTCCAGCCAGATAAAACTTGTCTTTTATAAACTTGCGAACCTTAAAGTCCTCGTGGACCAGATCCACGTAGTCCCGGTCGGCATACCAGTTAGAATCCCAGTCCCGGATTATGCCAATGCGAAAACCTTTTGGATGTACCTTTTGACCCACTATTTAACCTCCCTTTCCCGCACTACAACCGTGATGTGGCTGGTCCTGTGCCGGCGTATATCAGCTCTTCCATAAGCACGAGGCTGCATACGTTTAATAATTGGTCCTTCATCAACATAAATTTCTGAAACATAGAGCGCATCGGTATCCATATCGTAATTGTGCTCTGCGTTAGCAATGGCCGACTTTAATACTTTACTGATCATGGGAGCGGACTTTTTATTGGTATACCGTAAGATACCTACTGCCTCATCCACATCCTTGCCCCGGATCAGGTCGGCCACCTGACGGGCCTTAAAAGGGGAAACCCTCAAATATCGAGCAATGGCTCTGGCTTCCATGTGTCCTGATCCTCCTTCCTATCTGGACCGGCTGGTTTTTTCATTTTTGCCAGCGTGTCCGCGGTACGTTCTGGTAGGAGCAAACTCGCCCAGCTTCATTCCTACCATGTCTTCGGTAATATAGACAGGCACGTGGCGGCGCCCATCATGAACAGCTAATGTATGGCCCACCATCTGAGGCATGATGGTGGAACGGCGGGACCAGGTTTTAATAACCTTTTTCTGTCCCGTTTCATTCATATTTTCAACTTTGGCTAAGAGTTTAGGATCACAGTATGGTCCTTTTTTCAGCGACCTAGTCAATTCTAAGACCTCCTTTACTTCCGTTTCCGGACGATCATCTTATCGGAAGGCTTTTTCTTACGAGTCTTGCCGCCGATAGCGATCTTACCCCAAGGGGACACCGGGTACTTGCGTCCAATAGGTGCACGACCCTCACCACCGCCATGAGGATGATCCACCGGATTCATTACTGATCCGCGCACAGTCGGGCGAATCCCCATCCAGCGAGAACGGCCGGCTTTACCTATGGTAATGTTCTCATTCTCCAGATTACCTACCTGGCCAATGGTTGCCCGGCAGTTAAGATGGACCAGGCGAACTTCACCGGAAGGAAGGCGAACATGAGCATAGTCACCTTCTTTAGCCATGAGCTGGGCAACTGCTCCAGCCGCCCGGACCAGCTGACCGCCCTTGCCGGGGCGCAGTTCGATATTGTGTATCAGAGTACCAACCGGTATAGCTCTTAACGGAAGTGTGTTTCCGGTCTTAATATCGGCATTGGCTCCCGAAACTACCACATCGCCAACTTTAAGATTGTCGGGAGCAATTATATAAGCTTTATGCCCATCTGCATAGTGCAACAGAGCAATATTAGCTGAGCGGTTAGGATCATATTCAATTGCTGCCACCTTGGCAGGAACATCATCTTTTACGCGTTTAAAGTCCACTAAACGGTACAGGCGTTTGTGCCCGCCACCGCGATGCCGAACTGTCATACGCCCTTGGGCGTTTCGTCCGCCCGTGCTTTTCAGCCGTACGGTCAGTCTCTTCTCAGGTTCGGTTTTGGTTATTTCATCAAAAGGCAGAACCGTCATATGACGCCTGCTGGGCGTAGTGGGTTTATATGATTTAATAGCCATTTGCGTATTCCCTCCTTATAACGGCTAAAGCCTTACATTCCCTCGAAGATCCGGATCTTGTGGCCGGACTTCAGAGTTACGATGGCCTTTTTCCGTGCGGGGGTCCGCCCCACAAACCGCCCCATGCGTTTAGGTTTGCCTTTCAAATTCATGGTGCGTACGGACTCGACCTTGACATTAAAAATGTTTTCAATAGCATTTTTTACTTCGGTCTTAGTAGCTCTTTTATCAACTATAAAGGTGTATTTATTATCCGCCAGCAGGTTCATAGACTTCTCTGTTACCACCGGGCGAATGATAATATCGCGATAGTCTCTCATTATGCGAATACCTCCTCTACCCTGGCTACAGCGTCTTTAGTAATAAGTAGGGTGTCATAATGCAACAGGTCGTAAACATTAATGAAGTCTACTGGCAATGGTTTTACCCCGGGTATATTCCGTGCGGATTTAGTTACATTCCCATCTCCATCAGCGATCACGACCAGGGTTTTCTTACCGGCATTGAGGGCTTTTAGGGTTTCAACCATAAGCCGGGTTTTGGGTTCAGCAAAAGTCAATTCATCAACCACGATGATACTTTGTTCTTTAACTTTAGTAGATAACGCGGACCTCATGGCCAGTCTTCTCACTTTGCGCGGCAGTCTATACGAGTAATCCCGGGGGTGGGGTCCAAATACAACTCCTCCTCCGGTCCACAAGGGATTGCGAGTGCTGCCGACGCGGGCACGTCCGGTTCCCTTCTGACGCCAGGGTTTGCGTCCTCCTCCTCTTACATCAGCGCGGGTTTTGGTAGATGCGGTTCCAACTCTTTTATTGGCCATTTGCATTTTTACAAAATCATACAAAACCGCTTTATTGGGTTCGATGCCGAAAACACTGTCATTGAGTTCCAGCTCCCCGACCTGGGCCCCGCTCATGTTATATAATGGAACTTTGGGCATCTGGCTTAAACCTCCTTCGACGTAACAACTAAGCTTTCGCGGAATTCTTTATTAGTACAAGACCTTTTTTGGGCCCTGGAATAGAACCTTTTATCAGGATCAAGTTGCGTTCCGGATAGACTTTTACCACCTTCAGACCCTGCACCGTGACCCGTTCTCCACCCAGTCTGCCAGGGAGTTTCCGGCCCTTAAACACCCGAGCCGGTCCTTTCGCTCCCAGAGAACCTGGCCGGCGATGATATTTGGAACCGTGGCCCATGGAACCCCGGGCAAAATTGTGCCTTTTCACAGCTCCGGCAAATCCTTTGCCTTTGGAGGTGCCTACCACATCAACTATATCTCCGGGTGCAAAAACGTCCACCTTAATGTCCTGTCCGATTTCATACTCATCAATATTCTCCATCCGAAATTCCCGGATGAACCGCAGGGGTTTTACATTAGCCTTCTTAAAATGGCCTTTTAACGGTTGGTTAACTCGATTCTCTTTCAGGTTGCCAAAGCCTACCTGAATGGCATTGTACCCATCAGAGGCATGGTTTTTCTTCTGCAATACCGTGCAGGGGCCTGCTTCCACCACTGTCACCGGTACGGCTTGGCCTTGTTCGTCGAAGATCTGGGTCATGCCAATTTTTATGCCTAAAATTGCTTTTCGTACCTGTTTCACCTTGGTTACCTCCTGTTGAGTTTTCTCTCAGCGATTGGTTGGAAGTGGGGTATCCAACATCACTTCTAAATTAATTACCGGATTTACTGCCTTAAGGCCCTTACTGCCCACTAACCTCTCAGCACCGGTCCTCAACCTTACAGCTTAATTTCGATGTCGACACCGGAGGGAAGATCAAGGTGCATCAAGGCATCAATGGTCTTCGGATTCGGATCGAGAATATCGATTAGCCGTTTGTGAGTCCGGATTTCAAACTGCTCCCGAGAGTCCTTGTTTACATGGGGAGAACGTAAAATGGTATAAACACTCTTCTGGGTTGGCAGGGGAATAGGTCCTGATACACTAGATCCGTTTTTCCTGGCTGTTTCTACGATTTTCTGCGATGACTGGTCCAGAAGTTTGTGGTCAAAAGCTTTCAACCGTATGCGCACTTTTTGTTGGCCGCTCACTCTTGCTAAAACCTCCTTAAAAACAATGACATTCAATATACACGCCTCCGGGTGTTTGGCGGTGAGAACACCAGCGTTTTCACCGCCTACCCGGCTTAGCTACTACATTATTCGATAGATGTTACCACACCTGCACCAACAGTACGGCCGCCTTCGCGAATAGCAAAGCGCAGACCTTCTTCTATGGCGATGGGAGTTATCAGTTCTATATGCATCTGCACGTTGTCTCCCGGCA
>Ga0208297_1001617_pt1 | contig 18771 bp, 13 predicted proteins | sample LMS_cellobiose_e_FD_187367 | JGI IMG/M metagenome (GOLD analysis project Ga0208297, IMG submission 187367) | Rumen-fistulated moose microbial communities from Alaska, USA - LMS_cellobiose_enrichment (SPAdes) (version 2) | ecosystem: Host-associated > Mammals > Digestive system > Stomach > Rumen... | reverse complement strand
AGGGAGGAGACATGAAAAAGCTGCTTTTGTGTCTGCTGGCGGCGGCTTTGTTCGGGCTTGTGCCCTGCGCCGAAGCCGCGTATCCGGATCGTCCCATCCAGCTTGTCATCCCGTATAAGCCCGGCGGCGGCAACGACATCACCGCGCGCATCATCGCCGATGCCCTGAGCGACATCCTGCCCCAGCCTGTGGTCATCAACAACCTTGACGGCGGCGGCGGCCGTATCGGTCAGAGCCATGTGTTGAAGGCGAAGCCCGACGGCTACACCCTGCTGTGGGAGCACCACAACATGAGTATCCACGGGGCCACCGGCTCTGTTGATTATACCTACAAGGATTTCGAACTGATCATGGCCGGCGTGGTCAGCCCGGTGGCCATCGTCGTCCGCAAGGATTTCCCCGTCAAGACCATGGACGAAGCCGTTGAGTACATCAAGCAGAACCCCAAGAAGGTGCGCTGGCCCGTGTCCTTCAGCGGGTTCACCCACTTCGGCTACCTCGCCCTCAACAACGCCACCGGCAACAAGCTTGACGCCAAGCTGATGCTCAGCCCCGGCGACAAGGACCGTGTGGTTTCGCTTATGGGTGGCAACTCCGATATCGCCTGCGGCGGCCTGAGCGCCTTCGCGCCCTATGTCAAGTCCGGCGATCTGCGCATGCTGGCCATCATGTCCGAAAAGCGCTCCAGCCGCGCGCCCGAGACCCCGACCCTGAAAGAACTGGGCTACAACGCCTCGCTGGAATACATGTATTCACTGTTCGCCCCCAAGGGCACCCCGAAGGAAATCTGCGACACGCTGGCCGACGCTTTCACCAAGGCCCTGGCCAAGCCCAGCGTCCAGGAACTTTTGAGCAACAACTACTGCGACATCCTCGCGAAAACCGGCGCCGACGCCCAGAAAATCTGGAGCGATTACTTTGAGCATCTGAAGAAAATGGCGCAGGACAGCAACATGGTGAAAAAGAAAAAGTAGCTACGAATGGCGGGAGGGGAGTCCTTCCTCTCCCGCGCGGGAGCAACGCACTATGATCATCAAAAAAGCCGGTGATTTCTGGATGTCGCTCGTCCTTCTCGGGTTGAGCGCGGTTTTGTATCACCAATCCCTGCAGATTGACGATCTGGGTTTTCTTGAGCTTGGCCCCACCGTCTTTCCCAGCTTCTTCATCGGGGTACTGGCGGCGCTTTCGCTGCTGCTTCTGTTTGGCAGCATCAGCCTGAAAGGTGAGCGCGAAGTTTCCGGAAAGGTTGACAGAAAAGTTTTCCTGATGCGCGGCGTCTTTTACGGGATGCTCATCGTGTATCTCGTGGTGATGCCCTATGTCGGCTATATCGTCTCGACCGCCCTTTTCCTGTTTTGCGGCATGGTGCTGCTCGGGCGGCGCACGGCGAAGGACCTCGCCCTGTACGCGGTCATTTCCGCGGTGGGCACGGGGGTGCTCTACGCCCTGTTCGGCGTCCTTCTGAAGCTGTTTCTGCCGTGACGCGGAGCGTATGGACGCACCCAACGCATAAGGAGAAGAAAGAATGATTCTGTCTGCCATCACGAACATGCTCTCGCCGCTGCCGCTCTTCCTCATGGCGGCCAGCTGCATGGGCGGGCTGATCGTCGGCTCCATCCCCGGCCTGACCAGCACCATGGCCATCGCCCTCCTCGTGCCGCTGACCTTCGGCATGAGCATGCACCTCGCCCTCGCCATGCTGATCGGCGTCTACATCGGCGCCATCTCAGGCGGACTTGTCGCCGCTACGCTTTTGAGCATCCCCGGGACGCCCGCTTCCGCCTCCACCACTTTTGACGCCTTCCCCATGACCAGAAAGGGCGAAGCCGGAAAGGCGCTGGCCTACGGCGTGTTCGCCTCGTTCCTCGGCTCGCTCCTCTCATTTTTCGCGCTGGCCGTCTGCGCGCCGCTTCTGGGCTCGCTGGCCATCCATTTCAGTTCGTATGAGTATCTGGCCCTTATCATCTTCACGCTGACCTGCATCATCTCCATCTCAGGAAAATCGCTGCTGAAAGGCATGATCTCCACCTGCATCGGCATGCTCCTCTCCTGCGTGGGGCTGTGCGTCCTTGACGGGTCAAGCCGCTTCACATTCGGCCTGATCAATCTGGAGGCCGGCCTCGCCGTCGTGCCTGTGCTGATCGGCGTGTACGCCATGTCGCAGGTGCTGAAGGACATTGAAAACATCAACAAGCCCTTCGAACTGCACCGGGCCGACTTTACCCTGAAGGAATTCGCCGCTGTGGTGCGGACGTTCCGCCACTCCATCAAGAACGTGATCCGCTCCAGCGCCCTCGGCGTCGGTATCGGCATCCTGCCCGGCATCGGGCCCGGCCTCTCCAACATCGTCGCCTATTCGCAGGCGCGCGACGCCTCGCCCCATCCTGAAACTTTCGGCACAGGCGACCCCGACGGCATCATCGCCTCGGAAAGCGCCAACAACGCCGCAACCGGCGGAGCCCTCATCCCCATGTTGACCCTCGGCATCCCCGGCGACGCCAGCACCATGATGCTCATCGGCGCGTTCATGATCCACGGCATCGAACCCGGGCCGCTTCTGTTCGCCAACCATCAGGACATCGTGGTGACGGTGCTTGCGGCCTACCTCATCAGCAACTTCTTCATGCTGTTCTGGCAGGTCAACTGCATCCGCGTGCTCATCAAGGCGCTGCTCATCCCGCGGCACATCCTCTATCCCATCATCGTCGCCATGTGCGTGGTGGGGTGCTTCGCCTTGAGCAGCAACCTCACCGACGTCTGGGTGTTCGCCGTGGTCGGGTTGGCCGGCTATTTCTTGACGGTGACCGGATTCCCCATCCTGCCGCTGGTGCTGGGGCTGATCCTCGGCCATATGGCCGAGCGCGAACTGTCTGCCTGCTGGCTGGCCGGCGACAACTCGCTGTGGGGCATCATGGACCGGCCCGTGGCGCTCTTCTTCATCGCCGCGGCGGTATTCTCCGTCATATACGGGCTGCGCGGCCGCAGAAAGCGCATGGCCGGCGGGGCCTGAGCCGGCGGGGCCCTTGGCCGCGCGCCGGGGAAAACCGGCCGGCAGGGCCGGCGCGTGTCTTTTGGGGGGAGGCTTTCCCGCGCATGGCGGGAAGCACGGTCATGAACCGGATTCAATGAACACTTTGGCGCACCCCTTCCGGGCGCGTCATGCGGGAGCAGATATTCATGAAACAGGAAGAGACTTACAAAAAGGCCGTTGAACTTGTGCGCAGCGCCCGCGGGAAGCTGGAAGTCACCAACAAGGTCGGCGCGGCGACCCTCGAGGAGCTGAGCATCGCCTACACCCCCGGCGTGGCCGCCCCGACCATGGCCGTGCGCGACAACAAGGCCCTGCAGTACCAGTACACGGCACGCCAGACCATGCTCGCGATTGTCACGGACGGCACGGCGGTGCTGGGGCTTGGCGACATCGGCCCGGAAGCCGCCATGGTGGTCATGGAAGGCAAGGGCGTGATGCTCAAACACTTCGCCGGGGTTGACCCTGTCCCGCTCTGCCTGAGCACAAAGGACCCCGACGAGATCGTCCGGGTCGTCAAGGCCGTGGAGCCGTCGTTCGGCTTCATTTTCCTCGAGGACATTTCCGCGCCCCGCTGCTTCGAAATCGAAGAGCGCCTGAACCGCGAACTCTCCATCCCCGTCTTCCATGACGACCAGCACGGCACGGCCATCGCCATCTGCGCCGGCCTGAAAAACGTCATGCGCCTGACCGGTGACAAGCTGGTGGACAAGCGCATCGTCATCAACGGCGCGGGCGCTTCCGCCCTGGCCACGTTCCATCTGTTGCGCCTGTGCGGAGCGCAGGATATCGTGGTCTGCGACAGCCGCGGCGTACTGAGCGCGGAGCGCACCGACCTGAACACCTACAAGATGGCCGTGGCCGCGGAATCCGTGACCCGCGGTGCCAAAACCCTGAAGGAAGCCGTCCGGGGCGCCGATATCTTCATCGGCCTGTCCCGTGCCGGCCTGCTTTCGCAGGACATGGTGCGCAGCATGGCCCCCGCGCCCACGGTGTTCGGCCTTGCCAATCCGGACCCGGAAATCATGCCGCCCCAGGCCCTGGAGGCGGGAGCCCGCTTCGTGGGAAGCGGGCGCTTCGATTTTCCGAACGCCATCAACAACCTGCTGGCGTTCCCCGGCATCGTGCGCGGCTCCATCGACGCCTGTGTCACGCATGTGACGCCGGGGATGAAACTGGCCGCCGCCAAAGCCATTGCCGAGTTCGTGCCGGACAGCGAACTGCGCGACGACAACCTGCTGCCCAACCCGCTTGACAAGCGGCTGGCGCAGAGCGTCGCCAGAAGCGTGGCGCAGGCCGCCGTGCAGGACGGTGTGGCGAGAGTATCCTGCTGAAGCTGCCGTGATTCCGCTTTCGCCGGGTATCCCGGCCGGCGGAGCCAATGCCTTCGCGGGCAGGCTCCGCCGGCGGAAGGCAGGGCCGCGGTGCGCCGGGAGGGGGAGGCGCCCGGGCAAGGAGGAACCTTGAAGCTTGACCATCTGAAAACCTTTCAGCGCGTCGCCCATTCAGGCAGTTTCACCCGCGCCGCGCAGGAACTGTTCATCACTCAGCCCACAGTCACCCAGCATATCCAGTCGCTGGAGCATGAATTCGGCACGCAGCTTCTGGTACGCACCAAGCAGAGCTCCTACCTGACGCCTGAAGGCAAGCACCTGCTCCGGACGGCGGATGCCGTGTTCCGCATGCTCGACGAGGTGTCGGACGCGTTCCGCAACCGCGAAACCCGCGTCGGCGGCGAACTGAAATTGGCCGCTAGCACGGTGATGGGCAACTACTTCCTGCCGGAAATCCTTGCCGCGTTCATCGAAAAATATCCCGCCGTCCAGCTTTCCATGACCTATGGCAATTCCTGGAACATCGCCTCATGGGTGCAGGAAGGGCTCGTGGATTTCGGCTTCGCGCCGCCGGTTTCAGGTTTTCCCCACCTGAATTTCCTCCCCCTGCATACGGAGCGCTGCGCCTTCGCCGTCGGCATGAAACACCCCCTCGCCGGGCGGGAAGCGTTTGAGCCGGAAGAACTTTCCGGCGCCCCCTTTATCGTGCGGGAGAAGGGCACATCCATCTTTTCCGTGACGGAGCGCTGGATCCACCGGCATGTGTGGAAAGAAGATCCGCCCGCCTTCATGACCTTCACCGATATGCAGACCATCAAAAAAATCGTGGCCTGCAACGTGGGCATCACGCTCCTGCCGGAGTGCACGCTCCAGTTTGAAAGCCAGCTCGGCCTGCTGCATCTCATCCGCCTGGACGAGTCGCTCTGTGTCAGCTATGCGCTGGTTTACCGCCAGAATCTGGCCTGTTCCGACCTGCGCAGCATCTTTATGGCCTTCCTCTGCCAGCGCTTGGCGGCCTCGGCCCAGACGGCTGAAGCCGCCCGCCTGATTGGCGCGGAATTTGTACAATCAAAAAAATAAGGAAAAACACATGTCACATATCCTGGACGCCAGATTTCTAGGCTATGCGTGGACCACGCAGGAATTATCCGGTTTCTTTTCCGATGAAGCGCGTTTTCAGCGCTGGCTGGATATCGAGGCGGTCCTCGCCGAAGCGGAAGGGGAACTGGGCATCATCCCGGCCGAAGCGGCGCGCGCCATTGCCGAAAATGCCCGCTTTTCACTGTTTGACGGCGATTTCATCCGCGCTTCCTACACGGAGACCGGCCACTCGCTGGTGCCTGTGCTGCGCGCGCTGGAGCGGCAATGCCCGCCGGGTACAGGGGAGTATATTCATTTCGGCGCGACCACCCAGGATATCCTAGATACCGAACTCGTCCTCTCTATGCGCCATATCTGGAAAATCCTCATGCGCGACTGCCTGCGCTTGGAAACGATTCTTCTCAAGCTGGCCAGCCGCTACCGCATAACCCCCATGGCCGCCCGCACCCAGTGCCAGCAGGCCCTGCCCATCACCGCGGGACTCAAGTTCGCGGGCTTCGCTGCCGAACTGCGCCGGGACATCGAACGCCTGAAGGATTTTTCCCGCCGCGGCTTTGTCCTCATGCTGCATGGGGCGGTGGGCACCATGGCCGGATTCGGGCCGCAGGCGCTTGAACTGCGCGAAAAGGTGGCCGCGAAGCTTGGCCTCGCCGTGCCGCCGGTCGTCTGGAACAACGCCCGCGACAATGTGGGCGAATTCCAGACCGTGATGGGACTCGCGGCGGGAACCCTTATGCGCATGGCCAACGCCGTCTGCACCCTGGGCCATACCGAAATACACGAACTGACGGAACCTCTGGATCCCGGCAAAGTGGGCTCGTCCACCATGCCCCACAAGCGCAACCCCCAGCGCAGCAGTATGGTCGTCGCCATGGGCCACATCGTGCAGGCCAACGTCCAGCTCGCCCTGCAGGCGCAGTGCGTCGAGCACGAACGGGATACCCGCACATGGCGCCTCGACTGGCATTCCATCCCCGAGTCCTCGCTGCTTCTGGCCAAGATGCTGGAAAACATGCTGTATGTCTTTGGCGATCTTGGCGTGCACGAGGACTCCATGCTCCGCAATCTGGACGCGCTCGGCGGGATGCTTTTGTCCGAAGCCGTCATGTTTGAACTGGGCAAAACCCTCGGCAAGCAGACGGCGCACCATATCCTGCGGCGCGCCGTCCAGCAGTGCGGGCAGGAATACGGCCGCTTCCGCGAATGCATCCTCGCCCAGCCCGAAGTGGCGGGCAAGCTGTCGCCGGAGCGCCTCGCCGAACTGACCGACTGCGCAAACTACCTCGGTTTCGCCGGAGAGGAAGTGGACAGAACGATCGCCTTTTGCCGGGAATGCGCGAAAAGCGACGCCGAAGCCATGGAAAAAGTCCGGTAAGTATGTTTTGATACCGTAAAAAATAACAAAGAGGCCGGCGGAGCGCGTCGGCAAAGAGATGGGCCGGATGCTGTGGAAAATCCGCCCCCATGCGCGGAGGGCATAAGAAAACTACCAGGAAAAACAGGCGGATCGCGAGGATTATGAAACGCAGGACCCTTTTTAAGGCACTGGCCGCCGCCGCGATTCTCGGCGGGGGCGCGGGGGGCGTCTGGAGCTTTCTCCGGCGGCCGGAATTCGGCGCGCTTCCCGAAGGCGCGCGCCTGGACAGCATCATGGCCTCGCCGCATTACGCCGGCGGCGCCTTCCATAACCTGATCCCGCGGCCCGTCTTAAGCGACGGCAGCGGCTTTGTCATGGCGTTTCTGCGCTCCATAGCCGCCAGAAAAACCGACCCCGAACCGCCTTGCCCCGTCCCCGCGAAGCGCGCGGCGCTTCAGGAGCCTGCCCGCGCGGAAGACGCCCTCGTTTGGCTGGGGCATTCCTCATTCTTCATCCGGCAGGCCGGACGCCGCATCCTCATCGACCCCGTTTTCAGCGCCAGTGCGTCGCCCCTGCCGTTCAGCGTACGGGCCTTTGCTGGTGCGACGCCGTACGCCGCCTCTGACATGCCAGGCATCGACTGCCTTCTGATTTCGCATGATCACTGGGATCATCTCGATTATCCTACGCTCATGGCGCTGAAAGAGCGCGTCGGAATGGTTGTCTGCGGGCTTGGCGTCGGGGCCCATCTCCGGCGCTGGGGCTTTTCTGACGGAATGATCCATGAGGCGGACTGGGATGAGGCCGTCCCCCTCGGCGCGGACATGCGCGTGCATGTGACGACGGCATGCCATTATTCAGGGCGCACCCTCACCCGCGACAAGACCCTGTGGGCCGGGTTCCTCCTGGAATCGCCCGGACGGAAGATCTTCTTCAGCGGCGACAGCGGATACGGACCGCATTTCGCCGCACTGGGCAAACGCTTCGGCGGCGTTGACCTCGCGCTTCTGGACTGCGGCCAGTACAACGAGCGCTGGCGCTATATCCACATGACGCCGGAAGAAGCGGCGCGGGCCGCGGAAGAGCTTGGGGCGGCCAACCTGATCCCCGCGCACATCGGCAAGTTCGCGCTGGCCTTTCACCCGTGGGACGAGCCGTTCAGGCGCATCGCGGCCGCAAGCCGGGGCAGGGCGTTTCATCTGGCGACGCCGGTCATCGGGGAGGTTGTGCCGCTTGCACCGCGCCTGCCGGAGTATCCGCGCTGGTGGGAGGGGCTCGCCGGAAACGCGTGACGCCTCAAGCCGCCGCCGTAAACGCAGGGCCGCCGGCCGCCCCGCGCACGAAAAAGCCTGCCCATCGACGCCGCAGGAAAGATGGGGGAGCCCGCGCCCCCCGCCCGCGCGAAAAGCCCCACGGGCGGCGGCTGAAAAAATCAAGAGGAAATCCCGCGCCCCCGCCCGTGCGAAAAGCCCCCCCTGCCAGGGCAGAGGGGGCTTTTTTCCGGCAAAGGAGCTTTTCTCATCGCTCATGCCGCGGTTTCATCACATGAGCTTTTTCCCGTCCTCGAACGCCGTTCCCACGCGTTCGCCCAGTTTGTAATAGCCCTTATGGGGCATATCGAAGCTGATGGGGGTAAAGCGGGAAAGATCGATTTCGCCGGCGGCGTCAAGTATCGCTTCGTCCGCGCTGACGTTTTTGATTTTCCCGACCAGCTTGCCGCCGTCCAGGGCCTCTTTCAGCTCGCATTCCAGCGCGAGAGGCAGCTCGTTGATAATCGGGGCATTCACAAATTCGCTCTTCCGCGTGGTGAATCCGGCCTTTTCCAGCTTGTTCGGCACATCCTTGCCTGAGACGATGCCCACATAATCGCACGCCACCAGATGCTTCACATCGGAGACGTTGATGGTGAACGCCTTCTGCGCAAGGATGTTTTCGGTTGTTTTGTGGCTGGCCAGGGTGATGATGATCTCGTCCATGCCGACAATCCCGCCCCATGCGGCGGTCATCGCGTTCGCGGCGCCTTTTTCGTCATAAGAGCCGATGACCATGACCGGCTGCGGAAAAAGAAAGGGATGCGCGCCAAGATTTTTTCTGCTCATCACGTCCTCCTCGGCTTTATTCGGGAAAACCGTTTCAGTCTGGCGTTTTTCAGGGGGGGAACAGCTCCTTTCCATCCGGAACCCTGCGGGTTCTCTGTACAAATATATCCGCATCCCGGAAACATGGCAACCTGTCAGAAAATATTCTGAGCTTCCCAGGCCGGGGCGGCAGAGCAGGCGGGAGGGAAGGGGCGGGGGGATATCTGAATAAAGAGTTCTGATAATCCGGTATGTTAGTGTTATTAAGTCAGAAACGACTTGCCATGTGTCCCGGAACGGGCTATACGAAAACGGTCTGGGAAAGGCGCGCGCCAAGGAAGACGCCGCGGCCGGCCGGCGTACGGGAGAGGGTGGACGGACACCCTCATGGAATGCGGGAGGCCGGCCGGCGTGCGCGGGAGAGAGGGCGGCCGCGCCAGGGAAGCATGATGGAAAAAGTGGATGAACGCCTGATATACGAGATCCTCTCCGTCGTGGAGGAGATTCCGGAAGGCCGCGTCGCCTCATACGGGCAGATCGCCCGGCTGATCGGCAGGGAGAGGAACGCGCGCCTTGTGGGGAAGGCGCTCTCCATGGCGGCGCGGTACGGAAGCTATCCGTGCCACCGGGTGGTGAACCACGCGGGCCGCCTTGCGCCGCGTTTTACGGAGCAGAAAGGCCGCCTGCTTGAGGAAGGCGTGCGCTTTAAGGAAAACGGCTGCGTCGATATGAAACAGTTTCAGTGGGACTGCTGAACGCGGGCGGAGAGGCGCGCGGCCGGGGCTGAGAGGCGGCCGGGCCGGGCGGGAATGTTCGTGCGGGGCCGCTTTTTTTGCTTCCGCGCCGCGTTAAAGACCTGCGGCGTCTTTGCGGCTGGCGGCGTTCAGGAAGCGTTCCGCCAGCACCCCTGCCGCGACGTGGCGGCGCGCGCCGATGCTTGCGTCAAGGCTGCCCGCCGTTTCGACCGGCTGGCTGGCGTAGCTTTCGGCGACAAGGGCCTCAAGCGCCCTGCGGAACTCGAGGAAAGAGGCCTCCACCTCCGGATAGTCGTTATCGGCGCGCCAGGGCAGGCGCAGGGTCTGCGGCCAGCTTCTGCCGCGGTGGGACGGGGCCTCAAGCTCGTAACATTCCCCCAGCTCCGGCTTTTCCGCGCGCTCGTGCTGCCCCGGCCAGCAGTAATCCTGCCAGGAATCCCTGGGCTCCGGGATGCTTGATTTCACGCGCAGCGGCGGCAGGGCCAGGGCTTTCTCGTAGTCGTCAAGGGTCACGCTGTAGGTCAGGACCGGGCGGAGGTTTCCCCGCTTCTTGGTGATTTTCCATTCAATGCGCATAACTGCTCCTTCACCGGGCAGGAAGGCTGAGGACTTCGCCAAACGGCGGGGCCTGCCTGCCGGGCTGGCTGGAAATCCACAGCACGGGCCAGCCGGGTTCCTCCGGAAAACGGCTGCATTCAAGATCGGTAAACCACAGCACGCACGCCGGCGAAAGCCCCATATCTTCAATGGCGGCGGGAACCGGGCGGTAATCCGTGCCGCCCCCGCTCACAGGCATCAGCCGGAACGGCATGTCCTGACGGGTGAAACGGGCTGATCCGGTGACGGCGACGTCGTGGTAAAGCACGGTCAGCGCGGCGTCCCAGGCTTCAAGCAGGCCGGACAGCTCGGCGCAGAAGCGGGAGAGGAGCGCCTCGTCCACCGAGCCGGAGCAGTCAATGGCCAGCACAAGTTCCGGCAGCTTCGCCTCGTGCCGCGAGGGCAGATACAGCCCCTGCGACACGTACCGGCGGTTGGGCCGGGTCCAGGAATAATCGCTGTCCGAACACTGCTCCAGAAAGCGGGAAAGCTGTTCGCGCCAGTCAATGGCCGGCCGGATGCGCCGGCGCACAAGGCGGGAAAGGCCCGCGGGCATATCGCCCATGCGCAGCGCCTCCTGCGCGGCCTGCACCAGGGCGATGTCGGCCTCCTGCTCCGCAAGGGCCCCGGCCGTTCCATCCGTGCCGCTGTGCAGAAGGGGATGGTCGCGCACCTCGCCGGAAAAAACGGGCCCGGCGGGGCGTGGCCGGCCTTCCCTGCGATCCGCGGCCCTGGCGCCGTGTTCCTGTGTCTGGCCCTGTCCGCCGGCGTCGCCGGGGCCGGGGCGCCGGGACTGGCTCTGGCGCGGGGCACCCCCCTCAGGGCCAAAGCCGCCTTCGCCCTCGCTTTCATCGGATTCTTCGCCGCCGGAGCCGAGGGCGGCGCGGCGGCTTGCATCATCCTGAAGGCGGGCAAGGGCGGCATAGATGTCGTCCACGCTCCTGTCCGCATATATTTTGCTGTACAGCGCACCCTCGGGCAGGGCAAAACCGGATTCCAGCAGAATGGCGTTCACGGCGTAGTCGCAGGCCCTGTTCCATACCGCTTCGTCGCGCCTGCCCCGCCGGAGGTGATGCCCCAGCGCGATATGCAGGATTTCGTGCGCCACGGCGGAAACAAGCGTCTTTTCAGAGGCCGAGGCGGCGTACAGCGGATTGCAGGCCAGCGTGCGCCCGTCCGTCCACAGGCCGGGGCAGGCCTCGTCGCAGCGCAGGCTCATGCGCAGCGCAAGCGAGCCGAAAAAAGGATGATTAAGCACCAGCGCGCTGCGGGCGCGGGAGAGTGCCCGCAGCGCCGGCGCGTAGTGGGCGTGCGCCGTGTCTGCTGGTGCGGGAGAGGCAAAACGGGGCATGGCTATACCAAAACGTCCGCGTGCGCCCCGGCCCACGCGGCGAAAGCCGGCGTTTCAACAATGGCCGGGACCCGGCACACGGCCTGCCTGAGGCACAAAACGCCAAACTCGACAGGCAGCCGTCCCAGATACTCCACAACCGCGGGCATGCTCTCTGCGCCGGCGCGCGCCGCCAGAGCCTCGCTGACAGCGTACAGCGCGGCCGGTTCGTCCGGGACGCGGGCCGCGGCAGGCGCGGAAAGAATTTCCTCCACCGGGGGCAGCTCGCGCCACACACCAAGAAAACCCATGAATTCGGCCGCGGCGCCATCGCCGACGGCGCCCTGATACAGCCCGTATTCCACGGCGCTGTCCGGCGCGGCGTCAAGAATGGCGGATACAAACGACCACGACCGCGGCGAGGCGAACGCGCGGGAAGAGGACTGCGGGTCAAAATCGTGGAGGAGCTTCGGCCGGAACCTGAGAAACGCCATGACCTCAGGCCGGATGCCCGCGCAGGCGGCCCACGCCAGCCAGTCGTCAAGGCAGACGTCGAACTCCAGATGCACCATGCGGTTGGAAAGCGCGCTGGGCATGCGGTGGGTCACGGCGCGGTCCTTTTCACGGTTGCCGGCGGCAACGATGACCCAGCCCTCCGGCAGAATGTATTCGCCGATGCGCCGGTCAAGGATGAGCTGGTAACACGCGGCCTGCACCAGAGGCGGGGCGGCGTTCAGCTCGTCAAGGAACAGCACGCCCCCCGAAGCGTCGCCCTGCGGCGGCAGAAACGAAGGCGGACACCATTCGGTTGCACCGCCGGCAGTGACGCGAGGAATCCCGCGCAGATCGACAGGATCAAGCAGGACGGCGCGGATGTCGCGCAGCCTGTACCCCAGCGAACGCGCCACGCCGGCGACAACCTGGCTTTTTCCCACGCCCGGCGCGCCCCACAGGAACACGGGCTGGCGAATGGAAATCAGCGTGCGGAGCGAAGAAACAATCTGGCCTGGAGTCATGGCAGGGCTTTGGCGCGGCAGGACCGCGGGCTGAAGGTGAATGCACAGGGAGTGACAATAATAAAAATGAAAGTCAATGTCAATTATTTCTCAGAAGATGAGCATTGCCCGTCAGTTCTGATGGTATTGATGTGCCTGAAGCTGCGGAAAAATCAGGCAGGGGGAGGAAAAGGGGGGACGGAAGAGAAGAAGAGGGGCGCAGGGGCGAAGGCAAACGGGGAAGCCGGGGCAGATGAGGCGGGGGGCGGGCGCAGAGTAGATGAAGCGGCGGTGCGGGGTGGAAGGACGGGCAGGGAAGAGGGGCAGGAAACGATGCCGGGGAAGCGGGCTGCCGCGAGGCCGGCGGGCGCAGGGAAGCGGCGCGGGCGGTTCCGCCCCCCGGTTTCCGCCTCCCCGTTTCAGTCCCGCGAATGGAACACCTCTTCCGTGGCGGATGCCGTTTCCGCGTCATGGGCGGCTTCCGCGTGGCGGCGCAGCATGTTTTTGTAATCGAGCGGCATCACCTTGACGAAGAGCGGCAGGGCTGCGTCCCAGTTTTCCAGAAGGGCCGCGGCCCGGGCGCTGCCCGTGCAGGCGGCGTGGCGTTCCACGAGGCGGCGCAGAAGCGCGCGGTCGCTTTCCTGCCACACGGATTCAAGATCCACGCTTTCGATGTTGCAGCGGTTCTGGAAATGCTCGTCCTCGTCGTAGGCGAAAACGATCCCCCCGCTCATGCCGGCCGCGAAGTTGTAGCCGGTCCGCCCCAGAATCACGACGGTGCCGCCGGTCATGTATTCGCAGCCGTGGTCGCCCACGCCCTCCACCACGGCGTTTGCGCCGGAATTGCGCACGGCGAAGCGCTCGCCGGCCTGCCCGCAGAAATAGGCCTCGCCCGAAGTCGCGCCATACAGGGCGACGTTGCCCGCCACGGCCTGTTCCGCGGCGGCGAAGCGGGAGTGCGGATCCGGCTTCACGATGATGGTTCCGCCTGAAAGCCCCTTGCCGGCGTAGTCGTTGACGCTGCCGCGCACCTCCAGCGTGACGCCGGGGGCGAGGAAGGCCCCGAAGCTCTGCCCGGCGTGGCCGTGCAGCACGAAGCGCAGGGCGCCTTCAGGCAGGCCGCCCCGCCGCAGGATGAGCCCGCCGGAAAGGCCGGCGCCCACGGCGCGGTCGGTGTTGCTTACCTGATCCTCAAAGCGGGCGCGGGGGGTCTCGCCGCGAAGGACGGGTTCGGCGGCTGCGGCCATGGCGAGTTCAAGCTGGGTGGGGGCGTCCGCGCGGGGCTGGCTTTCCGCATGGCGCGGCCCATTGGGGGCGGGAGCCGCGCAGAGCAGGCGCGAGAAATCAAGCGCCGCGGCTTTGCCCTGAAGGCCCGCGCGCCGGACCAGCAGATCCGTCCGGCCCACAAGCTCGTCCAGGCTCCGGAAGCCAAGGGACGCCATGACGCGGCGGGTATCCTCGGCCACAAGGCAGAGGAAGCGCTCCACCTGTTTCGCGGAGCCCTTGAAGCGGCGGCGCAGCGCCTCGTCCTGCGTGGCGATGCCCGCCGGGCAGCGCCCCTTCATGCAGTTCCTGCACACGACGCACCCCATGCTCACCAGAAGCGCCGTGCCAAAGGCGAATTCCTCCGCGCCAAGCAGCGCGGCGATGACGACGTCGCGCCCCGTGCGGAGCAAACCGTCCGTCTGCACGGCGATGGCATGGCGGATGCCGCTCGAAACGAGGGCCTGCTGGGTTTCCGCGAGGCCCAGTTCCCACGGCAGGCCGACGTAATGGATGGCGGAATGGGGGCTGGCCCCCGTGCCGCCGTCATGGCCGGAGATGACCACGCAGTCCGCGCCGGCCTTGGCCACGCCCACGGCGACGGTGCCGACGCCGCTTTCCGAAACCAGCTTCACGGAGATGCGCGCGGCAGGATTGAGGCGGCGCAGATCGTAAATAAGCTGGGCCAGATCCTCGATGGAATAAATGTCGTGGTGCGGCGGCGGCGAAACCAGCGATACGCCGGGCATGGCGCCGCGCACGCGGGCGATTTCCACGGTGACCTTCCGGGCGGGAAGCTGGCCACCCTCGCCGGGCTTCGCCCCCTGGGCCGCCTTGATCTGGATTTCTTCGGCCCGGACGAGGTATTCCGCCGTGACGCCGAAGCGGCCGGAGGCTATCTGCCGGATGCGGGAACGGCAGTCGTGCGTGCCGGAAGCGTCGGTATACGGCGTGTCGCGCGACGGCTCTTCGCCGCCCTCGCCGCAGTTGGAGCGCGCGCCGCACGCGTTGCAGCCTTCGGCGACGGCGCGGTGAGCCTCGTCGCTGATGGCCCCGAACGACATGGCCGCCCCCACAAAGCGCCTGAGGATGTGTCCGGCTGGCTCGACCTCGTCAAGCGGCACCGGGGAGCGCAACGCCTCTGGCGCGAAGTCAAGCAGGGAGCGCAGGGTAAAGGTTTGGGAGTCTTCGTTGTCGGCCAGGCCGGCAAAGCGCTCCCAGGCGGCGTTTTGCGCTGCGGCGGACGCGTCCGCGGCGGCGGCCTCATGCAGGGCGCGGACCGCGGGGCCGCCCCAGAGGCGGCGCGGCGCTTCGCCGGACGCGGCGGCAGGCGCGGCTTCGGGCGCTTTGAGATCCCATGCCCGCGCGTGGATTTCCGCCGCCTCGCGCGCGATGACATCCAGCCCCGATCCGCTGATGCCGCACGGCGTGCCGGTGAAATAGCGCTCCACCACGCCGCGTGACAGCCCCAGCGCCTCGAACGGCTGGGAACCGAGGAACGAGCGCAGAGTGGAGATGCCAAGGCGGGCGAAGGCCTTGAGCAGGCCCTTTTTCAGCGCGGTGATATAGCGTTCCTGCGCGTCTTCCTCATCAAGGGGCGCGCCGCCGGAGGACAGGCGCTTCTCCCCGGCCAGCAGGCGCACGGCGTCCAGCGCCGCGTGGGGATAGACGGCGTTCACCCCGTAGCCGATGAGCTGGGCTATGTGCATGGCCTCGCAGGCTTCGCCGCTCTCCGCGATGATGCCGCAGGCATGGCGCAGGCCGGAGCGGATGAGATGGTGATGCAGCCCCGCGCAGGCAAGCAGGATGGGGATGGGCGCGCGCTCAGGACTCATGGCGGCGTCGCTGACGATAAGCAGCGTGCTCCCGCCGGCAAGTTCGCTTTCCGCGGCGGCAAACAGGCGGTCAAGCGCGGCTGTGAGCGCGCTTTCCCCGCCGCCGGCCGGAAAAGTCGCGTCCAGCGTCGCCGCCTTCACCCCCGCCTTTTCCGAAGCCCGGATGCGGCGCATGTCCGCGGCGGTCAGGAACGGATGCGGCAGGCGCAGAAGCGCGCAGCTCTCCGGCCCCGGCTCCAGCACGTTGCTTTCATGCCCGGCATGGCCCATGAGCGACATGGAAAGCTGTTCGCGGTACGGGTCGATGGGCGGATTGGTCACCTGGGCGAAACGCTGCTTGAACCAGCAGAAAAGCGGCTGCGGCACGTCGGAAAGGCAGGCCAGCGGCCGATCAGAGCCCATGGAGCAGACGGGCTCCTGCGCGTTCTCGGCCATGGGGATGAGGACGCGCTTCTGCCAGTCCTCCGTGCAGCCGGCCTGGCGCAGACGGCGCGAAAGCGGCGGCAGTTCCCGCGGCGCAGCCTCCGGCGTGCCGGATCCGTTCAGGTTTTCCAGGCGCACCGCGTATTTCTGCAGCCAGCGCCGCCACGGCTGGGAACGGATGATCTGCCCCTTGATCTCGGCGTCGGGCGCAAGGTGATGGCGCTCGATGTCCGCCAGCAGCATGCTCCGCGGGCGAAGCTGGCCGCTTTTGATGATCGCCTCTTCCGGAAGATCGGCGATGCCGTTCTCCGACCCCAGCACCACCAGCCCGCTGCGGCTGACGTTCCAGCGGCAGGGGCGCAGGCCGTTGCGGTCGAGCATGGCCCCCACCCGCCGCCAGCCGTCCGTGAACACAAGGCAGGCGGGGCCGTCCCACGGCTCCATGAGCGCGGAATGGTATTCGTAAAACGCCCGCTTGTTGTCGCCCATGACAAACGTCGGGCCAAACGGCTCCGGCACCATCATCATGAGCGCGTGGGTCAGGCTGTACCCGGCGCGGATCAGAAGCTCCAGCACGTTGTCAAGCGCCCCCGAATCAGACGTGAACGGCGCGACGGCGGGCAGGGCGTCCTTCAGAAACGGCTCGAGCAGGCGCGAGGAAAGCACGGCCTCCCGCATCCGCATGCGGGCCAGATTCCCGCCGAGGGTGTTGATCTCGCCGTTGTGCGCGAGCAGGCGGAAAGGCTGGGCCAGCGGCCACGAAGGCATGGTGTTGGTGGAAAAGCGCTCGTGGAACACGGCGAAGGGCGCGGCGCAGTCCGGCTCCAGAAGATCAGCGTAAAAATCCCCGAGGCGCGAGCCGGGGAGCATGCCCTTGTAAATGACGCTCCGGCAGGAACAGCTCGAAACGTAAAAGGAACGCGGGTCGGCCCCCCGCTCCTCCAGCGCGGCGCAAACGCTCTTCTCGGCGATGCGGCGCGCAAGGAAAAGACGGCGCTCCATGGCGTCGGGGCTGCAAAGCCCGGCGGCGCCGGGCGCGTTTTCGTCGGGCAGGATGAGAAGCTGGGACAGACCGGGCATGGTCTCAAGGGCGCGGGCGTCCAGCACGCCGGGGCTGACAGGCACATCGCGGCCGTCCGCCGCATGCAGGCCGCAGGAGGTGAAAACTTCGCCGAAACGGCGCAGGCAGAGTGCGCGGAGCGCCTCGTCGCGGGGCAAAAAGAGCTGGGCGACGGCCCACGGGGCGGAAACGGTTTTCAGGCGCGGCCACTGGCGCAGGAAAAAGGCGCGGGGCAGGGGAAAGAGGATGCCCGCGCCGTCGCCGGATTTGCCGTGCCCGCCGCCGCGATGCGCCATGCGGGCCATGGCGGTGAGGGACATGGAGATGATGTCGTGCCGGGGCTGGCCGTCGAGATGGGCGGCAAAGCCTACGCCGCAGGCGTCGTGTTCCTGCCTGGGATCAAAAAGTCCGTTCATGGGTCGCTCCGTGAAAAAGGCCTGTTCCGCCGCCAAATCCCGCGCGCAATGCAGGCGGCGTGGCTCGGAAGCGGAAAAAGCAAAAACTATTCCCAGTGCTGGCCGCGCCCGCAAACTTTTGCGGCAATATGGTGAAATAAAAAGAGAAAAAAACACAGTGCGGCACATGGCGGGGCAACCCCCCGCCCCGCGGCGGAAGAAAAAAACACGTTTTGGTAGAAGGCTTCGGCGCAATGGGCCGGAAAACGCCGCGGAAACGGCTTTTTGACGGTAAATCGCGTGTGATTTAAGCGTATTAAGCTATTTTCTACCAAACGGTATATCCGCGCGGGGCGGGGGCGCGGGGGAAAAAGGGCCCGGGGGAGAGGGTGTGCGGGGCGCGGCGGAAGAAGAGGGGGCGGGGTGCGCCGGCGTCAGCGATGCGGGCGCGATGAAAAGGCGGCGGGGAAGAGGCGGGGCGGAGGGAAGCGGCTGTCGGGGGCGGGGCGGAGGAAGAAAGGAGGGCGGAGAAAAAAGGAAGGCAGGGGCTGCGGCGGGGAAGAGGCGGCACGGAGAATGCGGGACGGGTGTACGGAAAAGCGGGGAGGCTGGCCAGCCTCCCCGCTTCCTTGCGGTATCAGTTTGTCCGGCCGCACCGGCGGTGCCGGTCAGGGCGCGACGGGCGTCACCGCCGCCTTGTCAGGGGCCGAAACCTTGACCCCGTGTTTAAGGACCTGCTGCTGATGCGGTTCGACGGTGAGTTCCCAGGTCAGCGCCGCATTGCGGGCGTCGGCCGGCGGCTCCGTGGTGAATTCCACCGTGTAGTCCTCATTCACGCTGCGGGGGAGCGGCCTTTCCACGCGAACCTTCGCGGCGGTGTCGCGGTCGTTGCTGACGATGTATTCCCAGGCCCATTCCCATACCTTGTTCTTGCTGATGAAGCCCGTCGTCCCGGTCTTGCGGGGGTCGGCCCGCGCCACAAGATGCACCCGCGGATCGTTGCCGAATGCCAGAAAAACCTTGCCCTTCCGCGGCCTGAAGCTGTCCTTGCCGATGGGCGCGCCGTCCACGCTCAGGCTGGCGGAGCCTTCAGGCCAGACGATGTTGTCTTCCAGCTCGTGTTCCGCGCACAGAAAAACCCGCGCGTCGCTGTTGAGAGGCCGCGCCACCCAGGTCAGCGGTTCGGTCCAGCTGGCATGGGCAAGCAGAATGCGGCTTTT
>Ga0208297_1001614_pt1 | contig 18834 bp, 17 predicted proteins | sample LMS_cellobiose_e_FD_187367 | JGI IMG/M metagenome (GOLD analysis project Ga0208297, IMG submission 187367) | Rumen-fistulated moose microbial communities from Alaska, USA - LMS_cellobiose_enrichment (SPAdes) (version 2) | ecosystem: Host-associated > Mammals > Digestive system > Stomach > Rumen... | reverse complement strand
TGCCGCGTGCCTCCGCTGTCTCTCCCGCCGCACCGGGGTTCGGATCTTTATGAAGAATACCGGATGCATCGCATCCGGTATTCTTCTTTCACAGACGCACATGGTTCAAACCCCATCCCCCTGCGCATACGCAGGGGGATGTAAGGTGCGGCACGCGCTTCCGCACGCCTCCGCTGTCTCTCCCGCCGCACCGGGGTTCGGATCTTTATGAAGAATACCGGATGCATCGCATCCGGTATTCTTCTTTCATAGACGCACATGGTTCAAACCCCATCCCCCTGCGCATACGCAGGGGGATGTAAGGTGCGGCACGCGCTGCCGCGTGCCTCCGCTGTCTCTCCCGCCGCACCGGGGTTCGGATCTTTATGAAGAATACCGGATGCATCGCATCCGGTATTCTTCTTTCACAGACGCACATGGTTCAAACCCCATCCCCCTGCGCACACGCAGGGGGATGTAAGGTGCGGCACGCGCTGCCGCGTGCCTCCGCTGCCGCTCCCGCCGCACCGGGGTTCGAATCTTTATGAAGAATACCGGATGCATCGCATCCGGTATTCTTTCACACTTCACAGACACCCCGATTCTGTACCCCCAAACAAAAAGCCCGTCGGAGCATGACGGGCATATCTGTTCAGTTCATCTCGTTGAAAAGCTTCGTGAAGCGGCTCTTCCTGTGCGCGGCGGCATTCTTATGAATGATCCCGCGGCTGGCAGCCTGATCGACCTTCTTGACGGCGGCCTTGTACGCAGCCATAGCGTCTTCCTTGTTCCCGGATTCCACGGCGGCAAGGTACTTCTTGATCGTCGTACGGAGCTGGCTCTTCACCATCTTGTTCTGAAGCGTCTTCGCGGCGATGACCTTCACGCGCTTTTTCGCGCTTTTGATATTCGGCAAACTGTTCACCCCTTTCCTTATGTCTTCCGTGATCCTCGAATACGGGCATCTGAGAGGGGACGACCGTATCCTTTCATACAGTATAAGATTATAGCACGTTTGCGCGCGCATTTCAATACTTTTTCAGAAAAAGACAAAAAATATTTCCGCAAAAAACCGTCGTCTGCCGCCGCGCAATCTCCGCAAAAACTTGCATTTTTTCCCCGGATGTGGTATACTGTATAAGGAATTTTTTTGCCTCCGCGCCCCGCGGCGCGAGAACGGGCCATTCACAAGGAGAGACGCCATGCAAGAAGAGAAAAAGGACGCGCTCGCGCTGACGCGCAAATGCGTCGGCGACATCTTTGATATTCTGGAAAGCTTCACGCTGTTTGCGGCCGTGTTCATCGCGGTCTGCTGCTTCCTCTTCCGCCCGGCCATCGTGAGCGGCGGCTCCATGGAGGACACGCTCCACGACCGCGACTATCTCATCATCCGCGAGATCGGCTACACGCCGACCCCCGGCGACATCGTGGTCGTGCAGAACGTCAGCCTGACGTATTATCCGGAGCTGCTCGTCAAGCGCGTGATCGCCGTCGAGGGGCAGACCGTGGACATCGATTTCGACACCTGGACGCTGAAGGTGGACGGCGAGGTCGTCGACGAATCCGCCTACCGCAAGCTGGACGGCAAGACGCGCCTCTCGGACTGGACCTATCCGATCACCGTGCCCGAGGGCTGCGTCTTCATCATGGGCGACAACCGCAATCACTCCGCCGACAGCCGCCTGGCGGAGGTCGGCATGATTCCGGTGCAGTGCGTGGCGGGCAAGGCGATCATCCGCTTTCTGCCCTTCGGGCGCATCCGCCTCTTCTGATCGGAGTCCGCCATGCCATCACAGACGATCCAGTGGTTTCCCGGCCACATGGCCAAAACGCGGCGCATGATCGCGGAAAACCTGAAGCTGGTGGATATCGTGCTGGAGCTGCGCGACGCGCGCATCCCGCTCAGCTCGAGAAACCCGGAAATCCTTTCCCTCACGTCCGGCAAGCCGCTCCTCACGCTCTTCACCAAGTCCTCCCTGGCCGATCCGGCGGCGACCGCCCGCTTCGTCGAGGCGGCGCGCGCCGAGGGAACGTCGGCGCTGGCCGTGGACTGCGTGAGCGGAGAGAACATCGCCCGCATCGCGCCCGCCGTGCGCGCGCTGCTGCGGGACAAGCTGGCGCGCTATGAAGAAAAAGGAATGCGCGGCCGCACGCTGAAGGCGATGATCGTGGGGATCCCCAACGTGGGCAAGTCCTCGCTCGTCAACCGCCTCAGCGGCGCAAAGAAGGCAAAGGTGGAAAACCGCCCCGGCGTCACGCTGGACAAACAGTGGGTCTCGACCTCCTATGGGCTGGATCTGCTCGACATGCCGGGCGTCTTGTGGCCGAAGTTCGACGATCCGCGCGTCGGAGAGAACCTGGCCGTCACCGGCGCGATCCGCGACGCGATCCTCGATACGGAAACGCTCGGCGGCGTGCTCTGCCGCCGGCTGCTCGAGGCGGCGCCCGCACTCTTCTGCGCCCGCTACAAGCTGGGCGAGGCGGCGCCGCTCGCGCCGCTTTCCGGCGCGGAGCTGCTTTCGCTTGTCGGCAAAAAGCGCGGCTTTCTGCTCTCCGGCGGCGAGATCGACACCGAGCGCGCCGCGGAGATGCTGCTCGAGGAATTCCGCTCCGGCAAAATCGGCCGCATCACGCTCGATCGGCCGCCGGAAATCAAGCAGACAGAAAACAAGGAGGCGCCCCATGCCGACGCTGGCGTTTGACGCGCAGTTCCGAGGGGATTCCGTGCGGATCCTTGCTGGCACGGACGAGGCCGGACGAGGCCCGCTGGCCGGGCCGGTCGTGGCCGCCGCCTGCATCCTGCCCGAGGGCTGGATGCCCGAGGGATTGGACGATTCCAAAAAACTCTCGGAGAAGAAGCGCGAGGCGCTCTTCTCCCTCATCACGGAAGGCGCCGTCTCCTACGGCGTCGCCTCCGCGTCGGCGGAGGAGATCGACCGCTATAACATTCTCGAGGCCTCGCTGCTCGCCATGCGGCGCGCCGTCGCGGCGCTCTCGCCGCAGCCGCAGCTGCTCCTCGTGGACGGCTCGATCAGCCGGGGCTTCTCCCTGCCCGCGCGCGCCGTCGTCTCCGGCGACGCGCTCTCCCCCTCCGTCGCCGCCGCCTCCATTCTCGCCAAGGTCACGCGCGACCGGCTCTGTCTTGAGATGGACGCGCAGTATCCGCTCTACGGCTTCGCCCGCCACAAGGGCTACCCGACCGCGGAGCACAAGCTGGCCGTTTTCGAATACGGCCCCTGCCCATGGCACCGCCGCTCCTTCCTCGGCTTTCTCGAAAAGGATCACGACAAGCTCGCCGCGGCGCTGGCCGCGCGCCGCGCCCCCTCGCCGTGAGCACGCTGTCGCTCGGCCGCGCCGGCGAGGAATCGGCCGCGCTGTATCTGGCCTCGCTCGGATTTACGATCGTGGGGCGCAACGTGCGCCTCGGTCATTTTGAGGCGGACATCCTCGCCGACGACGGAACGCATCTCGTCTTCGCCGAGGTCAAGACGCGCCGCGCCGCGCCGTCGATGCCCTCCCGCTTCGGCCGCCCCTCCGCTGCCGTGGACCGGCGCAAGCGGGACTGCCTGATCGGCTTCGCTCGCGCCTTCTGGCGCGCGCACGCCCAAGAATACCCCGGCCGCGTACCGAATATTGATGTGATCGAGGTCTACGCGGATCCGGCGTCGGCGCAGTACCGGGTCCTGGAGATCCGCCGCTACGCGAACGCAGTCCGCCCGGGGACCTGAGGAGGCATCATGAAGCTGTTTGATCTGCACTGCGACACAGCGCTGGAGCTCTGGCTGCAAAAGCAGCCGCTCTGCGACAATTCCCTGCACGTCTCGCTCAAGAAAACCGCGCCCTACGAGGCCTACGTACAGATCGCCGCCGTCTGGAGCGACCGGCGTCTGGACGACGAGGCCGCCTGGCGGCAGTATCTCGCCGTCAGCGACGCCTTCGCGGCGGAAATCGCGCGCACGCCGGGCGCACGGCTTGCCGCCGACGCCGCCTCGATCGCGGCGGACGCCGCGGCGGGAGAGCGCGTCTTCGTTCCCGCCGTGGAGGACGCGCGGCTGCTCGGCGGCGATCTCTCCCGGCTCGATACGCTCTCCGCGCGCGGCGTGCGCATCCTGACGCTTCTCTGGGGCGGCGAGAGCAACATCGGCGGCGCGCACGACACGGCCGCGCCGCTGACCCCGTTCGGACGCGAGGTCGTGCGCCGCTGCTTCTCTCTCGGCATCACGCCGGACGTCAGCCACGCCTCGCGCGCCGCCGCCGACGAAATCCTCTCGCTCGCCGAGGCCGCCGGCCGTCCGGCCGTCGCCTCGCACTCAAATTCCTACGCCGTCTTCCCGCATCCCCGCAATCTGACCGACGCGGAATTCGCCCGCATCGCCGCGCTCGGCGGCGTCGTCGGCATCAGTCTCGCGCCGATGCATCTGACGGACGGTCCCTGCACCGCCGACACGGTGGCCGAGCACGTGCTCCACGATCTCGCCCTCGGCGGCGAGGATGTTCTCTGCCTGGGCTGCGACTTCGACGGCATTCCCGCCGCGCCCGAGGGGCTCGGCGACGTCTCCCGCCTCGGCACGCTCGCCGATGCGCTCGCGTCCCGCGGCGTCCCGCCGCGCGTCGTCGATAAGATCTTCTTTGAAAACGCGTTCCGCTTTGCACAGCGGAATTTCGTATAACCTTCCCAAAGAAAGGCACCACCATGAAATACGTCAGCACCCGCGACGCCTCCGCCGCGCCGCGCGCCGTCTCCTCCGCCGAGGCCATCCTGCGCGGGCTCGCGCCCGACGGCGGCCTCTATATGCCCACGGAAATCCCGCGTCTGACCGACGCGGAGCTCACCGCGCTGCTGCCCCTCTCCTACGCGGAGCGCGCCGCGGAGATCCTCTCCCGTTTCCTTCCCGATTACGACCGGGCGGCGCTGTCGGACGACTGCGCCGTCTCCTATGCCGACGACCGCTTCCCCGGCGGCGCCGCGCCGCTCCTTGAATTCGAGCGCGGGGTCCACGCGCTGGAGCTGTGGCACGGCCCCACCTGCGCCTTCAAGGATATGGCGCTGCAGATCATGCCGCGGCTGCTCTCCCGGGCGCTTTCCATGTCCGGCGAGCGGCGGCAGGCGCACATCCTCGTCGCCACCTCCGGCGACACCGGCAAGGCGGCGCTCGAGGGCTACCGCGACGTGCCGGGCGTGCGCATCACCGTCTTTTATCCGCTCGACGGCGTCAGTCCGATGCAGAAGCGGCAGATGACGACGCAGCCGGGCGGAAACGTGAACGTCTGCGCCGTGCGCGGCAATTTCGACGACGCGCAGAACGGCGTCAAGGCGATCTTTGCCGACGGGGCGCTCGCGCGCCGGGCCGACGAGGCCGGCTTCTTCTTCTCCAGCGCCAACTCCATCAACTGGGGCCGCCTGGCGCCGCAGATTGTCTACTACGTCTCCGCCTACTGCGATCTGGTACGCGGCGGGACGCTGAAAATGGGCGAGAAGATGAACGTCGCCGTGCCGACCGGCAACTTCGGCAACATCTTCGCCGCCTGCGTCGCCCGCGCGATGGGCGTGCCGATCGGCCGCCTGCTCTGCGCCTCGAACGCCAACTGCGTGCTTACCGATTTCATCCGCACCTGCGTCTATGACCGCCGCCGCGTCTTCTACAAGACGATGTCTCCTTCCATGGACATCCTGATCTCCAGCAATCTCGAGCGGCTCCTGTGGCTGCTCGGCGGCCCCTCGCAGACCGCCCTCTGCATGCAGGCGCTCGCGCGCGACGGCGTCTATACCGCGCCCGAGACGACGATGACCTCGCTGCGCCGCCTCTTCTCCGGCTACACCGCCTCGGAGGCGGAAACCGCCGAAACGATCCGCTCGACGTGGGAGCGGGCGCAGTATCTGATCGATCCGCACACCGCCGTCGGCCTCTGCGCCGTGCGGCAGTACCGCGCGGAGACGGGCGACGAGCGTCCCGTCGTGCTCGCCTCCACCGCCAGCCCCTATAAATTCACCGCCGACGTGCTCGCCTCCCTCGGCCGCCCGGCCGTAACGGACGACCCGGCTGCGCTGCTCGACGCGCTGCACAAGGTCTCCGGCACGCCGATCCCCGCGCCGCTTGAGCGGACGCTGACGCTGCCGATCCGCTTCACGCGCGCCGTGGAGAAGGAGGAGATGGCCGGCGTGCTCTTCGGAAACTGAGACGCCCATTCACACTACCAGAAAGGATTTCCGCCCCGCCGGATGCGTGACGACATGTCCCTTTTCTCCATAGCCGATCTGCACCTCTCGCTCGCCGCCGAAAAGCCGATGGACGTTTTCGGGCCGCGCTGGACGGATCACGCGAAGAAAATCGAAAAGAACTGGCGCGCCATCGTCACGCCGGAGGATACGGTCGTGCTCCCCGGCGACATCTCCTGGGCCATGTCGCTGGAGGAGGCCTCCGCGGACTTCGCCTTTCTCGACGCGCTGCCCGGCCGGAAGCTGATCGGCAAGGGCAACCACGATTTCTGGTGGTCCACGATGACGAAGCTGAACGCCTTCACCGCCGCGCACGGCTTCAGCACGCTCCGTTTCCTCTACAACAACGCCTACGAGGTCGAAGACTATATCGTCTGCGGCACGCGCGGCTGGTATATCGAGGAGCGGCAGCAGAACGCCCGCGAGGGCGCGGACTACAAAAAGATCGTCGCGCGGGAGGCCGCGCGGCTGCGCATGAGCCTCGCCGAGGCCGTGCGCCTGCGCGGCGAACGTCCGACGCCGATCCTCGTCTATCTCCACTTTCCGCCGGCCTTCCGCGGCTTCGTCTGCCGGGAGCTGATCGACGTGCTGCACGAGTTCTCGGTCCGCCGCGTCTACTTCGGCCACATCCACGGCGTCTACAACGTGCCGCGCACCGTGGAATTCGAGGAAATCCTTTTGACGATGATCTCCGCCGACTTTCTGAATTTCGTGCCGATGATCACCATGCCCTGCGATTTTTGAAATCCCCGCGCCTTTTCTGTCCGATCTTTGCGATTTCCCGCGGGAAAATTTCGCATTTCGGATTGACAGAACGTGAAAAAAATTATACAATAATAAGAGACTGATTTGAAGGAGTACCAAAACCCATGAGCTTGAAAAAATCCGAGCTTGTCGAGACCAACCAGTACGAGCTCACCTTTGACGTAGACCGCCCCACCTTTGACGCCGCCATCCAGCGCGCGTACAAGAAGAGCGTCGGCAAGATCCGCATCCCCGGCTTCCGCCCCGGCAAGGCGCCCCGTTCCATCATCGAAAAAATGTACGGCAAGGGCGTGTTCTATGAGGATGCCCTCAACGACGTGCTGCCCGCCGCCTACGAGGCCGCCGCGAAGGAATCCGCGCTTGAGATCGTCAGCCGTCCGGAATTCGACGTGGACACGATCGACGAGAACGGCGTCGTCATCAAGGCCAAGGTGTACGTAAAGCCTGAGGTCGCCGTCGCCGATTATCTCGGCATCCCCGTGACCCGCACGATCAAGCCCGTGACCGACAAGGACGTGGACGACGAGGTGGAGAAGGTGCGCGCGCGCAACTCCCGCATGATCGACATCACCGACCGTCCCGCCGCAAAGGACGACATCACGAACATCGACTACGAGGGCTTCGTCGACGGTACGCCGTTTGAAGGCGGCAAGGGCGAGGGCCACCAGCTGAAGCTCGGCTCCGGCCAGTTCATCCCCGGCTTTGAGGAGCAGATCGAGGGTCACTCCGTCGGCGACGAGTTCGACGTCAACGTCACCTTCCCGGCGGATTACCACGCCGAGGCGCTCGCCGGCAAGCCGGCCGTCTTCAAGGTCAAGCTGAACAGCATCCAGTTCAACGAGCTGCCGGCGCTCGACGACGAATTCGTGCGCGACGTCTCGGAATTCAATACGATCGATGAATACAAGGCCGATCTCCGGTCGAAACTCGAAGAGAAGAACAAGCAGGACGCCGACCGCGACGTCGAGAACAAGCTGATGGAAACGCTGGCCGAAAAGCTCGAGGCCACGATCCCGGAGGCGATGTTCGAGTCCGAGGTCGAGAACGGCGTCCGCGATTACGACAACCGTCTGCGCATGCAGGGGCTCGACCTCTCCACCTACTTTAAGTACACCGGCATGAACCTCGACACCCTGCGCAAGGAATTCCGTCCGCAGGCCGAGCGTCAGGTGAAGGTGCGCCTGGCCCTCGAGAAGATCGCCGCGCTTGAGAACCTCACCGTCTCCGACGAGGAGATCGAGGAGGAGTACAAGCGTCTCGCCGATTCCTACGGGCTCGAGGTCGAGCGCGTCAAGGAAATGGTGGAGAAGGACGGCATCGCCGCCGATCTGAAGGTGAAGCACGCCGCCGATCTGGTCAAGGAAAAGGCCGCCGTCACCGACGAGGCGCCCGCCGCCGAAGCGCCCGCCGCCGAAGCGTAAAGCGACATACACGGTTTCGTTACCGCTGTTTCCTTCGGGGCAGCGGTAATGTATATTCCGCCCGTTTTTCAGATTTTTCGCACAAGAACCGAAAGGAGTATCCTATGCCTCTCGTCCCCATGGTCGTGGAGCAGACCAGCCGCGGCGAACGCTCTTACGATATCTATTCCCGTCTTCTCAACGACCGCATCATCTTCCTCAGCGACGAGGTGAACGACGTCACGGCCTCGCTCGTCGTTGCCCAGCTGCTCTTCCTCGAAGCGCAGGATCCGGATAAGGACGTCTCTCTTTATATCAATTCGCCCGGCGGCTCCGTGAGCGCCGGCATGGCCATCTACGACACGATGAACTATATCAAGTGCGACGTGTCCACGATCTGCGTCGGCATGGCGGCGAGCATGGGCGCCTTCCTGCTCTCCTCCGGCGCCAAGGGCAAGCGCCTCGCGCTGCCGAACAGCGAGATCATGATCCACCAGCCGCTCGGCGGCATGCAGGGTCAGGCGACCGACATCAAGATCCACGCCGATCACATCCTGCGTACGCGCGACACACTCAACCGCATCCTCGCCGAGAACACCGGCCGACCGCTGGAGGAGATCGCGCGCGACACCGAGCGCGACAACTTCATGCGCGCCGACGAGGCCGCCGCCTACGGTCTGATCGACCGTGTGATCGCCCGTCGCGCCTGACGCACAGGAGGTTTGATCCATGGCACAGAACTCCGGCACCGGCAGCACGCGGAACACCACGCTCCGCCGCTGCTCCTTCTGCGGCCGCACGGAGCGGCAGGTCGAATTTCTCATCCCCTCCGCCAGCGGCGCCTTCATCTGCGACAGCTGCGTCGAAGCGTGCAGCGAGCTGATCTACGAGCAGACGCAAAAGCAGAACGAAAGCGAACGCCTCTCCGCCGAAACGCTCCCGACACCGAAGGAGATCAAGGCCTCCCTCGACGAGTATATCATCGGGCAGGACGAGGCGAAGATCGCGCTCAGCGTCGCCGTCTACAATCACTATAAGCGGCTTCTGTACAACGAGAAAAACAAGCCCGCCCGCCGCGGCCGCCGCCGCGCGGAGGGCGAGGAAAACAAGGAGCCCGAGGTCGAGATCCAGAAAAGCAACGTGCTCCTGATCGGCCCGACCGGCGTCGGCAAGACCTATCTGGCCCAGACGCTGGCCAAGACCCTGCACGTCCCCTTCGCCATCGCAGACGCGACGACGCTGACCGAGGCCGGCTATGTCGGCGAGGACGTGGAGAACATTCTGCTCCGCCTCATCCAGGCCGCCGATTTCGACGTCGAGCGCGCCGAGAGCGGCATCATCTATATCGACGAGATCGACAAGATCTCCCGCAAGAGCGAGAATCCCTCCATCACCCGCGACGTCTCCGGCGAGGGCGTGCAGCAGGCGCTGCTCAAGATCCTCGAGGGCACCGTCTCCAACGTGCCGCCGCAGGGCGGCCGCAAGCACCCGAACCAGGAATTCATCCAGATCAACACGGAGAACATCCTCTTCATCTGCGGCGGCGCCTTCGACGGACTGGATAAAATCATCAGCCGCCGCACCGCCACTGCCACCGCCGGCTTCGGCGGCAAGGTCATCGGCCGCGAGGAGCGCGAGGCGGCCGGGCATCTGAAGGCCGTCACCGCGCACGACATCGTCAAGTTCGGCCTGATCCCCGAGCTGGTCGGCCGCCTGCCCGTCATCGTCCCGCTGAGCAGTCTCGACAGCGAGGCGCTGGTGCGCATTCTGAGCGAGCCGAAGAACTCGCTCGTCAAGCAGTATAAAAAGCTCTTCGAGATGGACCACGTCGCCCTCTCCTTTGAGGAGGAGGCGCTGCGCGCCGTCGCAGATCGCGCGATCGAGCGCGGCACCGGCGCGCGCGGTCTGCGCGCGATCCTCGAGGAGATCATGACCTCGATCATGTATGAGATCCCCTCCCGCAAGGACGTCGCCGAGGTGGTCATCACCGCGGACTGCGTGAAGGATCACGCCGCGCCGCGCCTCGTTTTGCGCCCGGCGCCCGAATCGGCCCGGCCGGCCGACGCGGCCTCCGCGGCGGAGCCCGCGTAAACAAAAAAAGCATGATACGCCGCGGGCATATCATGCTTTTTGCAGGGCGCGTCTCAGAACGCATCCCCGTCGGCGGCCGCCTCTTCGCTTTCCTGCGCAAGACGCGCCGCCTCCGCCTTCTCCACTTCCAGATTGTATGCATCGATCACGGCGGTCTCCATCATCGTGCGGAACGCCGCATTGATCGGATGTACGATGTCCCGATACGTTCCGTCCGGATTCTTCCGGCTCGGCATGACGATGAAATACTTTTCCCTTGCATAAATCACTTTGATATCATGCAGCGCGATCTGATCGTCAAACGTGACGGAAACGATCGCTTTCATGGGTCCTTCCTCAAAAAGCTTGCGGATCTTGACGTCCGTAATAACCATGGCTTACCCTCCAGAGGATGATGTCCTTGATTCCGAAACTGCTTCGGACGTTATTATACACTCAATTTGTGAACAATTTAATAACGTTTGTCGGTGAATAATTAAAAACATTTCCTTCATATATTAAATCATGCACTAAACTATTTTTCTCATAAACTATCACAGAGGATTCACCATGTCATTACCCAACACGCATCTCGGTCCCGCGGCGATCGGCGCGCTGCTCAACGCGCCGAAGCATATCTTTTTTGCCGGGATCGGCGGCGTCAGCATGAGCTCGCTTGCGCACATCTCCCACCTGCGCGGACACCGCGTATCCGGCTACGACCGCACGCGCTCCGCGCTGACGGCGCAGCTGGAGGAGATCGGCATTCCGGTCTACACGGAAAGCGACACGGCGCATCTCGACGGCGTCGATCTGCTCGTGTACACCGTGGCCATCCCTGCCTCGCTGCCGGAATACGCCGAGGCGCTGCGCCGCGGCATCCCCGTCATCTCCCGCGCGGATTATCTCGGCTACGTGATGACCGGCTACCGCACGCGCATCGGCGTCTCCGGCACGCACGGCAAGAGCACGACCACCTCCATGCTCGAGCGCATCTTCCGCATCGCCGATCTCGATCCGACCGTCAGCTGCGGCGCGCCGCTCAAGGATGCGGGCGGCCGCTGCGACCGCATCGGCGGCGAGGAGTATTTCATCTTCGAGGCCTGCGAATACATGGATTCCTTCCTCGATTTCAATCCGACGGACGTGATCGTACTCAATATCGAGCTCGACCATCTCGATTATTTCCGTGACATCCGGCAGATCGAGACCTCCTTCGGCGGCTTTATGGCGCGCGCGGGGGAGGCGGGCCGCGTCTTTCTCAATCTCGGCGACGACAACGTGATGCGCGCCGCCCAGTCCTTCCCCGGCCGCGTCGTCACCTTCGCCGTGGAGAACAAGCACGCGGACTACAGCGCGGAGGAGATCGTCTTCGCGCACGGCATGGCCTCCTTCACGGTCTTTCGCCGCGGCGAGGCGCTCTGCCGCATCCATCTGCGCGTGCCCGGCGCCCACAATATCTGCGACGCGCTGGCCGCTGCCGCGGCCTCGATCGAGAACGGCGTCCCGCCGCAGAAAGCGGCCGAGGGTCTGGCCGGCTTCGAGGGGGCGGCGCGGCGCATGGACTGTCTCGGCGTCACGCCGGAGGGCGCGACCGTCTACGACGACTACGCCCATCATCCGACGGAGATCCACTCCACGGTGCAGGCGGCCGCCGGCATGGATTTTGACCATATCACGCTCGTCTTCCAGCCGCACACCTACTCGCGCACCAAGGAGCTCTTCGGCGATTTTGCCGCCGCGCTCGCCGATCCGGCGCTGCGGGAGGTCATTCTGACCGACATTTATCCGGCGCGCGAGACCGACACGCGCGGCATGTCCTCCGAACTTCTGGCCGAAGCCGTGCGCGTGCGCGGCGGCCGCTGCCGCGCGATCTCCTCGCTCGACGAGATCGCTGCCGAGGTTCGCCGCGCCTGCGGCCGCGGCGACATGATCCTCGTCATGGGTGCCGGCGACGTCAGCGCGCTCTGCCCGCGTCTGCTCCGGTAATCGTCTTCTCCGGCCCGCCCTTCGGGGCGGGCTGTTTTTGTGCGCGCCGATGTTCGGTTTTCTCACCGGAATTCACACAAATTCTCATGTTATATGTTGACATGGACCCGTGAAATGTGTTAAAATGATACAAACGGATTCCGGGATGGGAAACGTGCAGAAAGGACGGACGGAATGTATAACGAACGGCGGGAGCGCATCCGCGCGCTCCTTGCGGAAAAGCCCTTTGTCTCCGTCAAGGAGCTCGAGGCGCTCTTTCCGGATGTCTCCGGCATGACGCTCCGGCGCGATATCGAATACTTTGAGGCGGCCGGCGAGGCGATCAAGGTCCGCGGCGGCGCCCGCTCCACGAAATTCATCACCGTCTCGAGCGACGACACGATCACCGCGCGCATGAAGGAAAACGTGGCCTCCAAGGATCGCATCGCGCGCCGCGCGGCGGAATTTCTCGAAACCGGCTGTTCGATCTTTATCGACTCCGGCTCCACCCTGCAGCGCATCGTGCCCTACGTGCCGAACGACCGCTACACCTTCACGACGACCAATCCCTCCGCGGCGCTCGAGCTGTCAAAGATCGGGCTGCCGGTGGTCAACATCGTCGGCGGCAAGCTCGACCGCGATTACCAGACCGTCACCGGCATGCACGCCATGCGCTTTCTCTCCGACATCAACATCGACATCGCCTTCCTCTCCCCCTCCGGCCTGTCGCTGCGCAGCGGCTTCACCGGCGGCAACTACAGCGAGTGCGAGTTCAAGCGCGCCGTGGTGGAGAAGGCGCGCCTCGTCATTCTGCTGATGGACGCCTCGAAGCTCGACAAGAGCCTTCCCTACACCTTCTGCCACCTCAGTCAGGTGCATATCATCATCACCGATACCCCGCTCCCCGCGGAGATCGCCGAGGAGGCCGCGCGCTGCGGCGTGCGCGTCCTCGACGTCAGCGAGGAAGATCATAAGTCCCCCGCGCCGAAAAGCGGCGCTTCGCATCAGAAATACACAGGAAAGGAATGATATCCCATTGGCACAGCCCGTAATCATGCCCCGTCAGGGGCAAAGTGTTGAAAGCTGCATCATCACCACATGGCACAAAAAGGTGGGCGATCCGGTAGCCGTCGGCGACATTTTGTTCTCCTACGAAACGGATAAGTCCGCCTTCGACGAGACCGCGCAGACGGCCGGCACGCTGCTCGCCGTTCTGGCAAATGAAGGCGATGTGGTGCCCTGCCTCGATACCGTCTGCTACATCGGCGAGGCCGGCGAGGACGTCTCCGCGCTGACCGCGTCCGCCAAGGACGCGCCCGCCGCCGAGGAAAAGGCGGAGGCAAAGCCCGCCGCCGCAGCGCAGGCTGCCGCGCCGGAGATCACCGCTCCCGCCGTCGAAGGCGAGCGCATCTTCATCTCCCCGCGCGCACGCAACCACGCCCTCAAGACCGGCGTCGACATGACGAAGGTCGCTCCCACCGGCCCGCACGGCCGCATCATCGAGCGCGATATCGACCGCGCGCTCGACGCCGGCTTCACCGCCAACACCGCCGCCGTCGAGGCCTTCCTCGCCGGTCATCCGATCGTCGTGGAGGAGCCCGCCGAGGAAAAGCCCGCCGCCGCTCCGGCCGCGCAGGCTGCCGCCGCGCCGGCCGCCGCCGACGTCCTCGCCTACACGGAGGAGCCGCTGTCCGGCGTCCGCCGTGTGATCGCCCGTCAGATGCACGCCTCCCTCTCCGAGATGGCGCAACTGACGCTGAACGCCTCCTTCGACGCCTCGGCGCTGATGAAGTTCCGCGCGTCGCTCAAGGAAAAGGGCGAGGCGCTGGGCCTCGGCAAGATCTCGCTGAACGATATGGTGCTCTTCGCCGTGTCGCGCACGATCCTCGCCTACCCGACGATCAACGCGAATCTCGTGGACGACAAGTTCCGCAAGTACGCGCACGCCAACCTCGGCCTCGCCGTGGACACGGAGCGCGGACTGCTTGTACCGACGCTCTTCGCGGCGGAGACGCTCTCGCTGAGCGCCCTCTCCGCGGCCGCCAAGGCGGCTGCCGCCAAGGCGCGCGACGGCAAGCTGACGCCCGATGAGATGGCCGGCGGCTCCTTCACCGTGACGAACCTCGGCTCGCTCGGCATCGAGAGCTTCACGCCCGTCATCAACCCGCCGCAGACCGCCATCCTCGGCGTCTGCGCCATTACCTACCGTCTGAAGGAGGACGGAACGACCTACCCGGCCATGGGTCTGTCGCTCACGTTCGACCACCGCGCCGTGGACGGCGCGCCGGCCGCCCGCTTCCTCGCCGATCTCTGCCGTGCGCTGGAGAACTTCGATCTCCTGCTGGCGAAATAAGGAGGGCGCGGCATGGTATATGATCTGATCGTACTCGGCGGCGGCCCCGCCGGCTACAACGCGGCGGAGCGCGCCGCGCACAGCGGCATGAAGGTGCTGCTGGCGGAGGAGCGCGCGCTCGGCGGCGTCTGCCTCAATGAAGGCTGCATCCCCACGAAAACCCTGCTCTACTCGGCGAAGATCCTCGACTACGCCCACCACGGCGACGCCTACGGCGTCACTGTCAGCGGCGCCTCGCTCGATCACGCAAAGGTCGTTGACCGCAAGGACAAGGTCGTCCGCACGCTTGTCTCCGGCGTCGCCGCCAAGCTGAAGGGCGCCGGCGTCACCGTCGTCAACGGCACCGCCGTCATCACCGGCAAGAACGCCGACGGCTTCACCGTCGAGTGCGCCAAGGAGACCTACACCGCCTGCCAGCTGCTCGTCTGCACCGGCTCCTCGGCGGCCGTGCCGCCGATCCCCGGCCTGAAGGAATCCGTGGCCGCCGGCTTTGCCGTGACGAACCGCGAGATCCTCGATCTGCGCGTCGCGCCGAAGTCCATCGCCGTCGTCGGCGGCGGCGTCATCGGCCTGGAGATGGCCTCCTACTTCAATTCCATCGGCTCCTCCGTCACCGTCATCGAGATGCTCGACAAGATCGCCGGGCCGACCGACGCGGAGATCTCCTCGATCCTGCAGAAGAATTACGCCAAGCGCGGCGTGAAGTTCCTGCTCGGCGCGAAGGTCGCCTCCGTCGTCGGCAAGCCGGGCGACGGCTACGTCGAATACGAGAAGGACGGCAAGACGGAGCGCGTTCCCTGCGAACTGGTGCTGGTCAGCACCGGCCGCCGCGCCCGCACCGCCGGCATCGGTCTTGAGACCCTCGGCGTGCAGCTCAACCGCGGCGCCATCGTCACGGACGCGTGCTGCCGCACCTCCGTGCCCGGCGTCTGGGCGGCGGGCGACGTCAACGGCAAGTCCATGCTGGCGCACACCGCCTACCGCGAGGGTGAGGTGGCCGTGAACAACATGCTCGGGAAAAAGGATACCGTCGATTACCGCGCCATCCCGTCCGTGATCTACACGAATCCCGAGGTCGGCTGCGTCGGCGAGACCGTCGCGTCCGCCGAAAAGGCCGGCCTGAAGGCCACGGAGCACACGATCAGCCTCCGCTACAGCGGCCGCTACGTCGCGGAAAACGAGGGCGGCGACGGCATCGTCAAGATCGTGCTCGGCGAACACCGCGAGATCCTCGGCGTCCATATGATCGGCAGCTACGCCTCGGAGATCATCTACGGCGCCGCCGCCATGGTCGCCCGCGCGGAGCGCGTCGAGGATGTGCGCCGTCTCGTCTTCCCGCACCCGACGGTCTGCGAGGTCATCCGCGAAGAGATGTTCATGATCTGAGTCCATCAGAATTCAAATTCAAATAATCTAAGGAGAATACGGTCATGCCCAAGAGTCAATATGTCGATCCCGCAAAAGTATTCCAGCCCGGATACGTAACCTTCTCCGACATCCCCGTCTGCCGCTACTCGAAGACGCTCGATGAGGAAAAGAAGCTCTACACGAAGGAAGATTTCCTGCGCATCTACCGCGACATGCGGACCATCCGCGAGTTCGAGACGATGCTCAACGAGATCAAGGTCAAGAGCGAATACAACGGCATCACCTATCACAACCCCGGTCCCGCCCATCTTTCGATCGGTCAGGAGGCTTCCGCCGTCGGCGAAGCCTACTGCCTCGACATCAACGATTTCACCTTCGGCTCGCACCGCAGCCACGGTGAGATCCTGGCCAAGGGCCTTTCGTCCATCAACAAGCTGACGGACGAGGAGCTCTACGACATCATGAAGGAGTTCTTCGACGGCGCGATCCTCAAGGTCGTCGAGGGCAAGCAGGAAAAGGCCGGCGACGTGCGCGAGCTCGCCATCGACTTCCTGCTCTACGGCGCGCTGGCGGAGATCTTCGCCCGCACGACCGGCTTCAACCGCGGTCTCGGCGGCTCGATGCACGCCTTCTTCATCCCCTTCGGCATTTTCCCGAACAACGCCATCGTCGGCGGCGCGGCCCCGGTCGCGCTCGGCGCGGCGCTCTATAAGAGATGCAACCACAAGAAGGGCATCGTCGTGGCCAACTCCGGCGACGGCGCGCTCGGCCGCGGCCCGGTGCTCGAGGCGATCAACATGTCCACGATGCGCCAGATCCACGAGCTGTGGGGCATGGGCGGCAAGTACTCGAACGAGGGCATGCCGATCCTGTTCAACGTCTTCAACAACTTCTACGGCATGGGCGGCCAGACCCAGGGCGAGACGATGGGCTTCGATATCCCCGCCCGCCTCGGCGCCGGCTTCTCCGCCTCGCAGCTGCACGCCGAGCGCGTGAACGGCTACGATCCGCTCGCCGTCATCGATTCCACCACCCGCAAGAAGGAGCTGCTGCTCGCCGGCAAGGGCCCGGCGCTGCAGGAGGTCGTCACCTACCGCGTCAGCGGCCACTCTCCCTCCGACTCCTCCACCTACCGCACGCCCGAGGAAATCGAGGCCTGGAAGGCAGCATGCCCGATCGCCGCGTACCGCAAAAAGATGGTCGAGGGCGGCATCGCCTCCGACGAGGAATTCGCCGCCATCGAGGAAGGCATCGTGCGCCGCATGATGAAGATCTGCCGTCTCGCCATCGACGACGAGGTCTCGCCGCGCATGGATCTCTCGAAGGATCCGACGATGATCTCCTCCCTCATGTTCTCCAACGGCCACGTCAAGAGCATGGACGAGAGCCGCGAGCCCGAAGTGCTGATCCCGAAAGAAGAGAATCCGCGCGTCAAGCAGCTTGCCACCAAGTCCCGCTACGCCTTTGATGAGAACGGCGCGCCGATCCCGAAGATCAAGGTGCTCGGCATCCGCGACGCCCTCTTTGAAGCGATCCTTGACAAGTTCTACGAGGATCCGACCTGCATCGCCTACGGCGAGGACAACCGTGACTGGGGCGGCGCCTTCGCCGTCTACCGCGGCCTGACCGAGGCGCTCCCGTATCACCGCTTCTTCAACGCGCCGATCTCCGAGTCCGCCATCGTCGGCTCCGCCGTCGGCTACGCCATGGCGGGCGGCCGCGCCATCGTCGAGCTGATGTACGCCGACTTTATCGGCTGCGCCGGCGACGAAATCTTCAACCAGCTCTCCAAGTGGCAGTCCATGTCCGCCGGGATCCTCAAGATGCCGGTCGTGCTCCGCGTTTCCGTCGGCTCCAAGTACGGCGCGCAGCATTCGCAGGACTGGACCGCGCTCACCGCGCATATCCCGGGCCTGAAGGTCTGCTTCCCGGCCACGCCGTACGACGCGAAGGGCCTGATGAACGCCGCGCTGAACGGCACCGACCCGGTGGTCTTCTTCGAGTCCCAGCGCATCTACGACAAGGGCGAGGAATTCCACGAGGGCGGCGTCCCGACCGACTATTATGAAGTCGAGTTCGGCGATCCCGACGTCAAGCGCGTCGGCAGCGACGTCACCATTCTCTCCATCGGCGCGGTGCTCTACCGTGCGCTGGAGGCTGCGCAGAAGCTCCAGGACGAGTACGGCATCTCCGCCGAGGTCATCGACGCCCGCTCCATCGTCCCGTTCAACTACGAGAAGGTGATCGAGAGCGTCAAGAAGACCGGCCGCATCCTCATCGTCGGCGACGCGGTGGATCGCAACTCCGTCATGCGCGACATGGCTTCCAACATCGCCGAGATGGCGTTCGATTATCTCGATGCGCCGCCGGTGGTCTTCGGCTCCCGCAACTGGATCACGCCGGCCTTCGAGCTGGAGAAGTACTTCTTCCCGCAGGCGGACGGCATCATCGACGTCATCAGCGAGAAGATCCTGCCGATCCCCGGCCGCGTCACGACGGTGAACGAGACCGAGCTCGAGCACATCGACCGCGCGAAGAAGGGCATCTGATCCCCCATTCTCCGATAACCCAAAAGGCCGGGCATCTGCCCTTCCTTTTTGATTGCGGAAGGAGGCGGGAAAAAACCATTGCACGGGAACCCCTACACGGCGAAGCTTCCCGATGCGGAGGGGAAGGACCATCTCAATCGGCGAAGTTCCTTCCCCTCCGCACCA
>Ga0208297_1001601_pt1 | contig 19062 bp, 17 predicted proteins | sample LMS_cellobiose_e_FD_187367 | JGI IMG/M metagenome (GOLD analysis project Ga0208297, IMG submission 187367) | Rumen-fistulated moose microbial communities from Alaska, USA - LMS_cellobiose_enrichment (SPAdes) (version 2) | ecosystem: Host-associated > Mammals > Digestive system > Stomach > Rumen... | reverse complement strand
CATGGTCACGATGCTGTCGTGCATGTTCTCGCCCTCCAGCACCTGGCGGCGCTGCTTGTAGATCAGCTCGCGCTGCTGGTTCATCACGTCGTCATACTGCAGCACGTGCTTGCGGATCTCGTAGTTGCGGCTTTCCATGCGCTTCTGGGCGTTTTCGATCTGCTTGGTCAGCAGGTTGGCGTCTAGGGGCGTATCCTCGTCCATGCCCAGCTTGCTGGTGAGCATCTTCATCCGCTCGCCGCCGAACACCCGCAGCAGATCATCCTCCATGCTGATGAAGAACTGGCTGCTGCCCGGGTCTCCCTGGCGGCCGGCGCGGCCGCGCAGCTGGTTGTCGATGCGGCGGCTCTCATGCCGCTCGGTGCCCAGAATGTGCAGCCCGCCCAGGGCCACCACCCGGTCGTGCTGGACGTCGGTCTGCTTTTTGTATTCCGCCTTAAGCTCGTTGTAATGGGCGCGGGCGGCGAGCACTTCCTCGTCCACGTCCTCGTTATGGCCGGTGGCCAGCTCGATGATGTCCTCGCTGTATTCCTCCTGCCGCATGGTGCGCCGGGCCATAAAGTCCGGGTTGCCGCCCAGCAGGATATCTGTGCCGCGGCCCGCCATGTTGGTGGCGATGGTCACGGCTCCGTAATGGCCGGCCTGGGCCACGATGGCGGCCTCGCGGGCGTGGTGCTTGGCGTTCAGCACCTCATGCTCCACGCCCCGCATCTCCAGCATATGGGAGAGCAGCTCGCTGACCTCCACCGAGATGGTGCCCACCAGCACGGGCTGGCCGGTGGCGTGGCGGCGGATGATCTCCTCCACCACGGCCTTGTACTTGCCCTTTTTGGTGGTGTACACCATGTCGTTCAGATCCTTGCGGATCATGGGCTTGTTGGTGGGGATGATGACCACGTCCAGGCTGTAAATGCCCTGGAATTCGGCCTCCTCCGTTTTGGCGGTGCCCGTCATGCCGGACAGCTTGTCATACATGCGGAAGAAGTTCTGATAGGTGATGGTGGCCAGGGTGCGGCTTTCCCGCTCCACCTTCACATGCTCCTTGGCCTCCAGCGCCTGGTGCAATCCGTCGGAGAAGCGGCGGCCCACCATGATGCGGCCGGTGAACTCGTCCACGATCATCACCTGGTTATCCTGCACCACATAATCGACGTCGCGCTTCATGATGGCGTTGGCCTTCAGGGCCTGGATGATGTGGTGGTACAGCTCGTTGTTCTCCGGGTCGGAGAGGTTTTCCACCCCGAAGTATTTTTCGGCTTTGTCGACGCCCTGCTCGGTGAGGGTGGCGGATTTGTCCTTTTCATCCACCCAGTAATCGCCGGTGTACTGCACGTCGTCGCCCACCAGGCGCTTCACCGTGGAGGATTGGCCCGCCAGCTCGGGATCCTCAATCTTTTCGCCCTTTTCCAGGCGGCAGACAAAGCGATCCGCCTTTTCGTACATATCGGTGGATTTTTCACCCTGGCCGCTGATGATCAGAGGGGTGCGGGCCTCGTCGATCAGGATGGAGTCCACCTCGTCCACGATGGCGAAGTGGTGGCCCCGCTGCACCATGTTGGCCTTGTATACCACCATGTTGTCGCGCAGGTAATCAAAGCCCAGCTCGTTGTTGGTGCCGTAGGTGATGTCGCAGTTATAGGCGGCCTGGCGCTGCTCCGGCGTCATGCCCGTCAGGATGATGCCCACGGACAGGCCTAGGAAGCGGTACAGCTTGCCCATTTCCTCGCCCTGGAATTTGGCCAGGTAATCGTTCACCGTCACGATGTGCACGCCCTTGCCCTCCAGGGCGTTCAGATAGGCGGGCATGGCAGCGGTCAGGGTTTTTCCCTCACCGGTCTTCATCTCGGCGATGCGGCCCTGATGCAGCACGATGCCGCCGATCATCTGCACCTTGAAGGGGCGCAGGCCCAGCACGCGCTTGCTGCCCTCGCGCACCACGGCGAAGGCCTCCACCAGCAGGTCGTCCAGCTTTTCGCCGCCCTGGGCGCGCTTTTGCAGCTCTTTGGTTTTTTCCCGCAGCTGATCGTCGGTCAGCTTTTCATATGTGGGTTCCAGCGCGTCGATCTGGTCTGCCAGCTTGTACAGCGGCTTTAAGATCTTTTCCGGGCTGGGAGTCAGCAGCTTTTTAATGAATTCCATGGAAAACGCTCCTTACAAAAAGGGTTAAAAACGGCAACAAATCATTATACCATGCAAACGCCGCGGCATGCAAGCGCCATATGCGGAAAGCGCCGATTTTACAAAGGAGGAAGGGACGGTATGCGTCCACTTCCTCCGTGCATGTATGCAGATTGCGCCCCGTTTGGGCGGAAGCGGCGGGATGAACGCCTGCCGTTACTCGTCGTCGTCATCCTCCACAACATCGGCTTCCGTCTTTTTCTTGGCGTTTTCATCGATGCCCAGCACGCCCGACACCTTTTTCTTGGCGCGCCGCCACAGGATGGCGCCCGCGGCGCCCACGGCCACAGCCACGCCCACGATCCCCTGGATCAGCGTGGTGGTGGCGGAGGGGTCGATGTAGGCGAAGGCGGTGGGGAGGAAGGTGATGTTCAGGGAAATCACCAGCATGACGAGCAGGAAGATGCGCTCAGACTTTTTCATTCGTATCGCTCCTTTATGTGTGTATGGGGGACGGCGCTCACTTCGCGCTGTGGGCCTTTACGGCATCCATCACCGCGCGGTAGGCGGCTTTGCCGGATTCGCCGAAGTTGGCGATATAGCGGCTGCGGATGGCCAGGATCTCCTCTTCATAGCGCCTGCCGTTTTTCAGCATGTCGCGGATGACGCCCTCCAGGGTGTCCAGCCGATCCATATCCACGCTGGCGCCCACCCGGGAGCGCAGCGAAAATTCCAGCGGCTCGATGCCCAGCTTGTCATAATCCGGATTGTTGATTTTGGGCGGCGTATTGATGAAGATGCTGGGCTTCAGCGTGACCAGGGAGAATTCGTAGGCGGTGCCCGACCAGTCGGTGATCACGATATCGGAGCCGTAAATGGTGTCGTTGCCGGAAAAATCGGTTTCAAACACCAGATCATCGCCCTTGTAATCCTGCCACCGGCTGACCAGCGCATCCAGACGGGCGCGGTAGCGCTTTTTGTACTCCGGATGCGGGCGCACGATCACGCGGAAGCCATGGCCCAACACACAGTTTAACACATCATCGATGCATGTGTCCAGTATATTATCCTGCTGCCAGGAGGGAGCGATCAGTATCTGCGGCATCTCCCGGGGCGTTTTATCCATTTTCTGATAGGCGTCGTAGAGGGATTCCAGCTGGCCGTAGCCGCAGGCTACCAGCTTCTTTTCCGGCGTGCCATACAGCTTTTCCGCCGCGCGGATCTCGTCGAACTGGAATTCGCCCACGCACAGGATCTCGTCGTAATGATTCAGCGCCCCGGTATGCAGCACCATATGGGTGCTCAGGGGATAGTGGAACAGGTAGATGTAGGTGATGTCCTTGCGCACGTAGCTGCGCTTGTAGTGGAAGTTGTCCAGATCGCTCATGGTCATCACCACCACGTCGGCGTCCATCTTCATGAACAGGGTGATCAGCTTTTTGTCCCCGATGTAGTAGGGCTGGATGCGCTCGTTCCCCCGGGCGATTTCAAAGATCTGGTCGTTGGGGTCGCTGGTCACGTAGTGGATCACCACGTTGCTGCGGCACAGCAGCTCGCAGATCAGCTTTTCAAAATACTTGTAAAAGCCGCTGCCCTCGCTGTAAAACACCAGGTGCTTGTTGGCGATGGAGAAAAAGCGCTTGTAATCCGCCTTTTCCCGGGCCTTTTCCTCCCGGGTGCGCTGCTGTCCGCCCACGCTCTGCAGGGAGGCCAGCTGGCGCTTGCTCTCCTCCAAAGCCGCGTAATCCACGTATTTTTCAGGGCTGATGAAGCGGTTCAGCAGGAACAGCTGCAAAATGGAGAGCAGGTTGCTGGCGATCCAGTAGATGACCACGCCCGCGGGCACGAAGGCGCCCAGATACAGGCTCAGCCCCACGCTCAGGGCCATGGTGCCGTACTTGTTCACCTTGCCCTGCTCGCTCTGCAGCACGTTGAAGCGGTTCTGCACCAGGCACAGCAGGTAGGCGCTCAGCCCCGCCAGCAGGGGCATCAGCCACATGAGCCCCCCCGCCACGGCGGGCACAGCCCCCAGGTCGATGCCCAGGAACACGGTTTTCAGCGCCTGCACCCGTTCGACGGCCTCCGGCAGCGCCAGCGCCGCAAATTCATCAGCGTACAGGCCGGAATGCAGGGCGCTGATCACCCGCAGCTGCACCGAGTTGGCCGCGGCGTCGGCCCCCGTCAGGCGGCAGGTCAGCTCCACCAGGGAGGCGGTAGCCTCCTGGGGCAGGTGCAGCAGGTGGTCGAAGGGATGATAGATCACGCTGACCAGGCCCAGCAGCAGCACGATCTGCAGAAACAGCGGAACCAGGCTGAGCAGGGGATGGTAGCCTTCCCGCTTGTACAGCTTGCTCTGCTCCTCGGTGATGGCGTCGTGGTCGCCGAAGAAATGCACCTTCACCCGGTTCAGCTCGGGCTGGATGCGCACCACCTTGATGGAGTTCATGTGCACCCAGATGCCGATGGGCAGCAGGATCACCTTTGTGATCAGGGTGAACAGCAGTATGGCCGGGCCATAGCTGCCCAGCAGGCCGTAGCAGAAGCGCATGATGTGCCCCAGCGGCACAGCTAGGAGGGAGATCAGGGAACTCATGGGGGAAACATCCTTTCACAGCGACGCGCGCGGGCGGGAAAACCGCCGGGTTTTCCCGCTTCCGCGCGCTGTAACGTCGCTTTATTTGGCTTTAGTTGAAGCTCTGGGCCAGCGGCACCAGCTCATACTTGCCGCGCTTTTGCACCTTCATCAGCTCCTGGCCGTCGCCGGTATAGGTATAGGTCTGCCAGCAGTTGTGGGAGCCCAGCTCCAGGTCGCTGTAGGAGGTGACCAGGGGATATAGCAGGGTATCGCGGTTCACCACGCCGCACTGGCGCGTGCGCGCGTCGCCCGCCTTCCAGTCGAAGATGCTGGTGCCATACTGGCTGTAATCCCCGCCGATGACGTGCAGCAGGGTGCCGGCAAAGTCGGTGTGGGAGATGGGGGCGGCGTTCTGGACGATCTTGTCATGGTGCTCGCCCGCCTGCTTGATCCAGTACACCACCTGCATGTTGTTGCCCTTGTCGCCGTGGTCGGCGGTGACGATGATGGTAGCGTCGTCGTACAGGCCCAGCTCCTTCATGCGCTCGATGTAGCCCGCTACCATGCTCATGTAGCCCGCGATGGTTTCATTGCGTCCGGCGTCCGCCTTGTAATTGCCGTTGGCGTCGCTGGTATAGGGGCCGTGGGCGCCGCGCAGATGGATCATCTGGATGTACTTCTTGTCCGTCTGGTCCACGGTCAGCCCGCGGGCCTTCAGGTTGTCATTGAAGTTGGTGTAGGAGTAGATGGGCTGGGGCTCCTTGTGATCGGGCTGGGTCATATCCACCAGGTTATCCAGCTTGCCCAGGGCCCAGGACATGGCGCCGTCCGAAATGGAGGTGTAGTAATAATAACGGAATTCGTAATTCAGGCTGTGGATGGTATCGTAAATATAGTTGGCAGTCTCGCTCGTCCAGGACTGCTCAAAGTATTCGCCCACCAGCAGGCTGGGGTCAAAGGGATTGCCCGTCAGCATATGGGCGATGGAGGGATAGGTGCCGATGTAACGGGGGTCGCAGTTGCTGTAATAGGTGAAATCGTGGAAGGGCGTGAGCATGTTGGGATAGGCGCTCTTCACCGAATCCAGCCAGTTGTTGGCAAAGTAGTCCACAATGAAGATGACCACGTTGCCGCTGGAGGACAGGGAATACAGCTTTTCACCGTCCAGCTTGTAGCTGTGCCGGGTGCTGGCGTTGTACAGGGGGTTCACATGCTCGCCGCACTGGGTGCATTTGCCGCTCATGATATAGTCGTACAGCTCCGGGGTAACGATGCCCGTCTCCGGGAAGCCGTTCATCTTTTGCAGCAGCTTGACCCGGTCGGTCATGGCCTCGGTGAATTCGCTGCCGCCGGCGTTGTCAAAGTATTTCAGCTCCGTCATGCGGGCGCGGAGTTCCCGCACGCGCGCGCCGGCGTCGCCCTGCTTCAGCGTGCCGCTGGCCAGGTTGTTCATGCCGATCACGTTGGCGGAGAAGATCAGCGCATACAGCTCCTCGTCGATCTCGCCGGTGGGGGTCAGGTTGTTCATGGCCTGCAGCTGCTTGATGCGGTCGGTCATGGTGCTGTTAAAGGCGTTGTTGGTGATGCTGCCGCTGTAATAGCCCAGATCCAGCATGCGCTGTTTGATGCGCAGCACTTCGCTGCCGCTGCTGCCCTCGCGGTACAGCACCTTCGGGGCGGCGGTTTGGGCGGGGGCCGCCTGCCCGGCGGGAATGTTTTTCTCCGCGGCGGGGGCGGCGGCGGGGGCGGCTGCCGCGTTGGGATCGGCGGGGGTGCCGTCCTTTTTCAGCACCGCGCCGGAGAAGATCAGGGCATACAGCGCCTCGTCCACGACGCCGGTTTCTGCCAGACCGTTGATCTTCTGCAGTTGCTTTACGCGCGAAGTCATGGTATCATTGAAGCGGTTGTTGGAGATGGTGCCGGTGTAATAGCCCAGTTCCAGCATGCGCTGCTTGATGGCCATGATCTCCTTTCCAGCATCTCCTTCCTTGTATACGGTTTCCGCAAAGGCCGCCGTCCCGGAAAAAGCCAGGCACAGCGCCAGCAGCAGCGCCGCAATGCGTTTCATTTGATTCATAAAAACCTCCAAACTGTTAGTCCCGCGCTGGGCCGCGGATGCGGCGGCAGGGCGGATGGATCCAGCAGCGGCCGTGCCGCGGCCCGTTGCTGTTTCGGTATTATACCATCAATATGCGGTGTGCGTCAACCAAAAACGTAAATACAACTGTAACAGTTCTGTAAAAGATATGAAAAAGATCATTTCCATCCTGCTGCTCCTGTGCCTGTGCCTGCCCGGCACGGGCCGGGGAGAAGATGCCCTGCCGGTGCTGCGGCTGGAGACCGCGCTGCTGGATTACGTGGCGGTGCGGCCCGGCACGCTGACGGCAGAGGACATAACCACCCCCGTCACGGTGAAGTACCGGGGCAGCTATTCCGTTACCTTTACCGGCAAGCGCAATTACAGCCTGCACCTGAAGGATGAAGCGGGGCGGCAGCGCAAGCGCTCCCTGCTGGGGCTGCGGGAGGATGACGATTACGTGCTGCTGGGCGGGCTCAGCGACCTGAGCCGTCTGCGCTGCCCCGTGGGGCTGGCGCTGTGGCGCGGCCTGGGGTATCCTGCCCCGGACGCGGCGGCCTGCGAGCTGTACTTCGGCGAATACTACAAGGGCATATATTTCCTGGTGGAGCGGCCCGACCGCAAAAGCGCCGGGGTGCCAAGGGACGGGGCGCTGTACCGGGTGCTGACGGCCTCGGTGGACGGGGCCGATCTGCTCTCCACTGCCGCGCCCGGCGCGCCCCGGGGAGACGCCTGGTATAACGTGGGGCTGGTCTATCCGGAAACGGAGGCGGGCTGGCAGCCCCTGCAGGCCCTGCTGGCGACAGAGGATCCGTCCGCGCTGCTGGATCTGACGGCCTTTGCGGATTATTATTTGTTCGTCAATCTGATCGGCGCGTCGGACAACATGAAAAAGAACCTGTACCTGTGCTGGGACGGCAGCCGCTTTTATCCCATGCCCTGGGATCTGGACGCGGCCTTCGGACGGCTGTACAACGCCAGTCTTTCCGACCCGGCGGCCTGGTACACCAGCCCCTTTTTCACCCGGCTAAGGGCCTTGCCGGGGTTTGATGCGCTGCTGGCCCGGCGCTGGCAGGCCCTGCGGCAGGCACTGTGCCCCGACGCGGTGATGGCGCTGTTTCAGGGGGAATATGACCGGCTGGAGGCCGCCGGAGCCTGGCAGCGGGAGCTGGAGCGCTTTCCCGCGTATGAGGACAGCTCCACGGGCATCCGCTACCCTCTGGATCCGGCGGCGGAGCTGCTGCTTATCCGGGGCTTTCTGAATCAGCGGTACGCGCTGCTGGAGGCGGCGTTTTCCCCATCGGAGGAGGAAGCAAAATGACTGAAATCGATCGCGCGAAGGCGCGCAAACGCTTCGTGATCTGGGCGGCGTGCATCCTGGCGGCCTGCCTGCTGCTGGAGGGCGCAGCCTTTCAGTACGACGCCCTGCGCACCCGGGGGCTGACGCCGGTGGCGCTTTCCCCGGAGACGGCGCAGATCACCCGGGAGGAGCTGCCCGCCGAAATCGACGACGTGCAGGCGGTGATGCCCTCCACGGCGGAGCGAGGCCCCCTGGTGCGCACCACCATGACCTGGGAGGGGCTGGAGCTGACGGGCATATGCACGGCGGCGGTGGAGCTGACGGGGGAAAGCCGCTTGCTGCGGGTGCGCTTCCTGCTCAGCGACGACAGCTATCGCTATGGCTTTGCGGCGGCGGACAGCGCCCTGGCCCTGCCGGGAGAAACCGTTCGCGCCCGGGTGGAGGCCCACGGGGCGCTGCGGCGGCTTCAAATCATTTTTGAAACAGAGGATGATACGGCGGCGCTGGCGTCCTTGACGCTGAACACTCCGGTTCCCTACCATTTCAGCCTGCTGCGTCTGCTGGCCCTGCTGCTGCCCGCCTGGGGCATTGCGGCGGTGCTCTGCCTGGGGCTGTGGCGCATCCCGCTGGATCGGCGGAGAGCCGCCCACCGCCTGGCCTATGGGCTGACGGCCCTCTTCTGCGCCCTGCTGGTGCTGGCAACGGGCCTGCTCTGCGCCCCCGCCGACCGGGAGGAATACCCCTATACCCGGGCGCTGGAATATCCCTTTGAAAATGATGACGTATACCGCTACCGCTCCCTGACCCACGCGGTGATGTACGATATGCTGGCGAAGGGCAGCGTGGCGGTGGATGTGCCGCCGGATGAGGCCCTGCTGGCGCTGGAAAACCCTTACGATCCCACGGCCCGGCTGGAGAGCGGCGCGCCGGTGATGTTTGATTACGCCCTTTATGAGGGCCAGTATTACGCCTACTTTGGCCTGACCCCGGTGCTGACCTTCTACGCCCCCTACCGGCTGGTGATGGGCTATCTGCCCAGCTATACCACGGCGGCGGCCTTCTTCGCCCTGCTGACGGTGGCGGCGGCCTTCCTGTGCGTATGGGAGGCGGTGCGGCGCTTTGTGCGCACGCCCTCCCTGCTGCTGACCTGTTTGGCGGCGGCGGCGGTGGCCCTGGGGGGCAACGCCCTGATGCTGCAGGCCAGCGCGGATCGCTACCACCTGTCTATCGCCTGCATGCAGGCCTTCTTCTACCTGACGCTGTGGACGGCCCTGCTGGCCTGCCGCCAGAAAAAGGGCGGGCGGCGGGCGCTGCTGTTCTGGCTGTGCGCGATCTGCACGGCGCTGCTGGTGGAAAGCCGCCCCATGGGGGCGCTGGCCGCGGCGGGGTGGCTTGTGCCCCTGTTCATTGCGGTATTGACAAGCAAAAAGCGCACCGCGGCCCAGAAGGCCCGGGATGCCGCCGCCTATTTGGTGCCCCTGGCCTGGGGCGCAGCGGCCGTCATGGCCTATAACGCGGTTCGCTTCGGCTCGCCCTTCGAGTTTGGGCAGACCTGGCAGCTGACGCTGGAGGATATCCGGCAGAACCGTTTCAGCCTGCGGGGGGCGCTGCAGGCGCTGTACTATTATTACTTTGACGGGCTGCGGCTGTCGCCGGAATTCCCCTTCTTCACCCTGGGGGATGGGTTTATCAACCATACGGGCAACTGGTTCTACGGCGTGGCCAATGCCGGGGCCTTCACCATGCCGGTCACCTGGGGCCTGCTGTGGCTGGCCGCCCTGCCGGAAAAGCGCAGGCGCGGCAAGCTGGCGGCGTACCTTTGCGCCGTGCTGGTCACCGTGTCCCTGGCGGGCTATTGCGTGGCGGGCGTGGCCCAGCGCTACGTGTGCGATATCCTGCCCACCCTGTGCCTGGTTGGCGCGCTGACGCTGACGGAGATCGCCGGGCGGGACGCCGCGGAGGGCCGGGGCCATACCGCCGCTCTGGCCGCCGCGCTGATGTCCGCCACCGCGCTGATCGGCTGCTGCCTGGCCTTTGGCAACTACCGCAACTTCATCAGCCAATATAGGCCGGAAGCGTATCTGTATCTGCACAATTTGTTCAGCCTGCTGTGATTTGACGGTCTGTTGCCCAAAATCAAACATTTTCTGGATTTGGGTAATAGCCGCGCTCAAAAAACGCCCCGCAGTTTTTCACTGCGGGGCGCGTTTTGTTTTGACACACCGATTACTTCAGCGCGATATCGCTCATGGCGATGAAGGCGATGACGCTGTCATAGCGGATGGCGGCGAAGCCGTCCACGGTGTAGAGCACGTCGACGGTGGTGCCGGCCTTGTAGGTGTTGATGCTGCCGTACTTGGTGGAGGCGTAGCCGTACACCTTGGTTTTGTCATTCAGCACGGTGTAGGGGGTGGAGGGGCCGTCCAGCAGATCCTTCAGATCCTCCTCGACCCAGTAATCGGCGCTCATGGGCAGATAGCACACCGCCTCGCGGAAGGAAACGATGTAGTAGTTGCCGCTGGTGGCGATCACGGTGAAGCGCTGATAGTTGTCGACGGTGCCCACGCGCTTGTCATTGTTGTAGGGGGCGGCATAGGCGAACACGCCGCTGTTGCTGCGCAGCACGATGTGCTGGGGGTTCTCGATGATGTAATACAGCATGATCCAGCCGCGATCCACGGTGCCGTTCTCATTGGGAACCTCGGCGTAAACCCAGTTGCCCTGCTTTTCCAGAATGTCGAACTGGGTGCCGTTCTTCACCTTGCGGGTGGAGCCGCTGCTGCTGTTGGGCTCGTTAAACAGGCTGACCTGGCGGGAAATGACCTCGCCCGTCCATTCGGTGGTGGTGCCCTGGTCGGCCAGAGCGGACACGCACAGAGCGCACAGGGCGGCCAGAACCAGAATAAGGGATACGAACTTCTTCATAGTAAAATCCTCCTTGCATCTTGGTTTCACTATTATAACGCAAATCATTCCATATTTCATCCCTGCCGGAAAATTTTTTTTGCATATTCTGTAAAACGGGCTGCATATATCCCAGCAACGGCTGAAAGGGGGATGTTTTTGAATGAATACCGGGATTGCGCGCCGCCTGAACGGCGGCTGGGGAAGCGTGCTCAAGGGCGTGGCGGCCGCCGTCGCCGCCACGGTGGTGCTGGCGGCGGCGTTCGCGCTGGCAATTTCAGCCTTTCGCATGTCGGACGGGGCCGTTCGCACGGTCAATCAGCTGATCAAGCTGGCGGCCATCTGCGCGGGCGTGCTGCTGGCGGTTCCCCGGGGCGGGGAGCGCGCCCTGCCCCGGGGGGCCGCGGTGGGGTTCTTTTACATGGGGGCCGGGGTGCTGCTCTATGCGCTGCTGACGGCCCAGCACCTGACGGCCTACGCCTATGCCGCCGACCTGCTGATGGGCGTCGCGGCGGGGGGGTTGCTGGGCCTGCTGCGGGGAAGAAGCTGAAAATAACTGCGTATTCCCACGGAAAACCACTGCTTTTGTCGCTTTCGTCATGCCGCCGCGCGTTTCCGCATAGGATAGGGACGTGCGGCGGCCCTTTTATCCGCCCGGCATATCCGCCCCTCCCGGCGCATACCCATGAGACAAAAAGGAGGAGTGGATATGATCAAACGGCCTGAACCCCAGGCGATACCGGAAAAACGAAAGAAAAAGAGAGGCGGAGCGCGGCGCGTCCCTGCCGTTCCCCGCATGACGGCGCTGGCGCTGGCTCTGCTGCTGGCCGCGGCGGCCTGCTATGCGGGCGTGATGCCGGAAACGGCCAGCGTGGCGGTGAAAAGGCGGGAGCTGCCCGTGTACAGCGTGGAGCGGGAGGACAACGCCCTTGCCATCAGCTTCGACGCCTCCTGGGGCGGCGACAAGACCCTGCGCCTGCTGGACATCCTGGATGAGTACGGGATCAAAACCACGTTTTTCCTGGTGGATATCTGGGTGCAGAAGTATCCCGAGCTGGTGCGGGAGATCGCCGCGCGGGGGCACGAGATCGGCAACCACAGCACCACGCACCCGCACATGTCCCAGCTGAGCGAGGAGCAGATCGTGCGGGAGCTTTCCACCCAGGCGGAGCATGTGGCGGCGATCACCGGCACGCGGCCCACGCTGTTCCGCCCGCCCTACGGCGATTATAACGACCGCCTGGTGCTGACCAGCCGCGCCCAGGGATACGAGTGCATCCAGTGGAGCGTGGACAGCCAGGACTGGAAAAACCGCGGGGCGGAGGACATTATCCGGCGGGCGTGCAAGGCCAAGAGCGGCGACATTGTGCTGTTCCACAACGACGCGGAATACACGGTGGAGGCGCTGCCCGCCGTGCTGGATTATTACAAAACCCAGGGGTATAAAGTGGTGCCCGTTTCGGACATCCTGCTGCACGGGGACACAAGCATCGACATACAGGGAAGGCTTCATCCCGCAAAAACAAAAATACCGGAGGTATAAAGACATGGAAACCGTTACCAATCAGCTGAATCTGACCGGCGTCATCACGGAAGCGCCCCAGTTTGACCACGAGGTGTTCGGGGAGGCGTTCTTCCATACCATCCTCAGCGTGCCGCGGCTTTCCGGCGCGTATGACCTGCTGCCCCTCACCGTCAGCGAGCGGCTGATGGCCGAGGGCTTTCAGCAGGGAATGACCGTGGCCGTGGCGGGGCAGCTGCGCTCCTACAACAAGGTGATGGGCGGCGCAGGCCGCCTGCTGCTGACGGCCTTCGCCCAGCGCCTGCGCCCCGTCGACGAGGAGGAGAACCCCAACACCGTGTTCCTCACCGGCGCGCTGTGCAAGCCGCCCTCTTTCCGCACCACCCCCTTTGGCCGGGAGATCGCCGACCTGATGCTGGCGGTGAACCGCAGCTATGGCAAAAGCGATTACATCCCCTGCATCGCCTGGGGCCGCACGGCGCGGTTCGCCTCCGGCCTCAGCGTGGGCGACCGCATTCAGCTGCAGGGACGGTTTCAAAGCCGCGTGTACCAAAAACAGCTGCCCGACGGCACCGTGCAGGAGCGCACGGCCTATGAGGTGTCCGTCAGCCGCCTGACGCTGGAAAGCGGAGCGCCCGCCCCGGCGGAGCAGGCCGCCGCCCCGCGGCCCCGGTACACAACAGGCGTGATCCAGTAAGGGGATCGTCCGGGGCGTTGCCCTCCCCGTTTTCTTTCCGCTCTCCCGTGCAGCGCTTCCGGAGCGGGGCGCTGCTGGGGGAGCTTTTTACTGGAAAAAATAAAGGTTCTTCACGGAAAGTTAGGTTATGAAAGGGACGCTTCACTTTAGCCTTCTCCTGGAAGAAGGTGCCGAACGAAGTGAGACGGATGTGGGTCTCCCCGCCGCAGCGGGCCTTTTGCCGGCAGAGCCCACATCAGTCACCCTGCGGGCGACAGCTTCTCCCAGGAGAAGCCTTTTGGCGCGGACGGCAACCTAACTTTTCGTGAAGAGCCAAAATAAATTGCTGCTTGGCCGATCCACCGTTCACTCTCGGGCACGATGAGTATCCCGGAGGCGGGATCGTGGCCATATACGAACAGACAGGAAAGAATACGCCCGCCGCGGCAAAGCGGGGCGCAGGCTTCGATGAATGGCCGGTCTACGGTCATATCAGTGGTCAAATTGTCGTAGTCGATCTGGGACAGACGAATCGCTTGAACGATGATAAAAGGCTGCTCGGCGTCCAATGCGTGAAGCGCGAAAAGATCGGATATGCTGCGGGGATGGCGCACAAAGTACGCGGTTCCGCGATGCCCTGTCATTTGCTTCATTTGTATCCTCCACAATGCGATCACTTTGAAATAATAGATATACCATATATCTATTCACCACATTTTAACACATAACAGACATATTATAAATACGTTATATATCTGCTGTAAGGTGATTTTATGGCTGTTAAGAGCGTTTCTATCCGCATTGAAGAGGATATGCTGAAAAAGCTGGGATACGTGGCTGATTATGAGGGACGCTCCATCAACAGCCATATCCTTGTGCTGATCCGGGAGAGTATCCGGAGATTTGAAGTGGAGCATGGGGAAATCACCGGCGTGATCCGCCCCGATGTGAACGTAAAACCCACCAGAAAAGACGAATAAGCAGATTCGGCATAAACCGATGCATGCGAAAAAGCAACGCCCACAGGCTTCCTCTTTGAGCTGTGGGCGTTTCTCTATGAAAAAAGACCGGCCAACGCCGATCTTGTATCTTGCCGTAACGAGCGTGAAAAGACAATCGCGGAATTATGATACCGTTCCCTCGCAGCCTTCTTTGCTTCTTTCTTGGGTAGCGTCTGCCGAAGGCAGACTGAGGATGCGCGATTTTTCAAATTGCCGTCCGAAACCCGCGCTTGCCGTTAGGCAGTAGCGCGGGGCGTATTTTCAGGAAAGAAGATCCCCGTTCGTTTCCCCCGTCTGTCTTCCCTTTACCGCTTCCCCCGGAACAGGCTGGCGATGGCGTCCACGGCCCGCTGCACGGGCTGGGCGTGCTTTTTTACGGCGCGGGCGGCCTCAAAGGCTCCGCGGCGATATTCCAGGTTGTCCGGGTCGCGGCGCACCGCCTCCCGATAGCTTTGATGGGCGCTGGCGTACTGCTTCATGCGCATCAGTATCTGCCCCTGCAAATAATACCAGTCCGCATCCTTTGCCTCGGCGCGCATCAGCTGGCGCAGGGCGTTTTCCAGCCGGTTCTGCTCCATCAGCTTGGCGGCCATGCGCTCAGCGTCGGCGGCGGAAACCGTGTGATAACCCAGCTGCCGCTGCCCCGCAATGCGCAGGGCTTCCTCATAGGCCAGGTTCAGGCGGATCAGCTGCTCCTGGGCCTGCTCCTGCTGTTCCTTTTCCTGAAACTGGTCAGGGTGGCAGCGCTTCACATGGCTGCGATAGGCTGCGTGCACCTGGGCCTGGTCAGCATCCAGGCTGAGACCCAGCACTTCAAAGGCGTTCAAATTCGGCAACGCTCCTTTTTTTATCCGGTCGGAATTCGGGCCGCTTCCCTTACATCGGGGCACGGCTGATCTCTGCGCCCAGGGAGCGCAGCTTGTCCTCTATGTGCTCGTACCCGCGCTCGATGTAGCCGGGCTCATAGATTTCGGTGGTGCCCTTCGCCATCAGCCCGGCTACCACCAGCGCCGCGCCGGCGCGCAGATCGGTGGCCGTGACGGGGGCGCCGTACAGGGCGTTGACCCCCTCGATGATGGCGGTCTGCTCCACAATGCGCACCTTCGCGCCCATGCGCTGGATCTCGTTCAGGTGCTTGAAGCGGTTTTCAAAGATGGTTTCCATCACAATGCTGTCACCCTGGGCGCAGGTCAGCATGGCGCTCATGGGCTGCTGCAAGTCGGTGGGAAAGCCGGGATATTCCTGGGTTTTCAGGTTTACGGCGCGGTGAGGACGCTCGCTGCGCACGCGGATGGTGTCGTCGGTATCGGTCACCAGCACGCCCATCTCCAGCAGCTTGGCGGTCAGCGCCTCCATATGCGTGGGAATGCAGCCGTGAATGGTCACGTCCCCGTGGGTGGCGGCGGCGGCGATCATCAGCGTGCCGGTCTCTATCTGGTCGGGAATCACGCTGTAGCGGCTGCCGTGCATATAATCCACCCCGCGGATGCGAATGGTATCCGTGCCCGCGCCGCGCACGCGCCCGCCCATGCTGTTCAGGAAGTTGGCCAAATCCACGATATGCGGCTCCCGGGCGGCGTTATGAATGGTGGTGTTGCCGTGGGCCTTGGCGGCGGCCAGCATCACGTTGATGGTGCCGCCCACGGTGATGCGATCAAAAAAGATATCGGTGCCCACCATGTTGCCCTTGGCGTAGATCATGCCGCCGTAATCATCCACCTGCGCGCCGAGGGCGCGGAAGCCCTTGATGTGCTGCTCAAAGGGCCGGTTGCCGATGGCGCAGCCGCCGGGATAGCCCACCTCGCACTGCCCAAAGCGCCCCAGCAGCGCGCCCCATAGATAATAGCTGGCGCGCATGCGCTGGGTGTAGTGATAGGGCACGTGGAATGTGACCACCGGCCGGGGATCCACCGCCATGCGCCGCGCCGCCGGGTCATATTCGACCTTGGCCCCCAGCAGCGCCAGCATATCGCGCATCACATGGATATCTTCAATATCGGGCAGGTTTTCCACCACGCAGGGCTCGTCGCACAGCAGCGTGGCGGGAAGCACCGCTACCGAGGTGTTTTTGCCCCCGTAAACGCTGGTTTCCCCCCGCAGCGGCGTCCCGCCCGTAATCAGCAGCTTATATTGGTCCATGCTGCCTCCTAAACCCATAAAATGTGTCACAAATCAGGCATACAAGGGTATACCAAATATCAGTATAACATATTTTGTTTGTTTGCGCAACTGATGGAAAGAAGGAAACACAAAAGGCAGGAGAAACCCGGTACTTTCGCATTTGTCTTCAAATCTCCCATTTTTAGCGCTTGACACTTTTCGGCATACGCGCTATAATAGCTAAGCTATGCGCCCGTAGCTCAGTTGGATAGAGCGTCAGACTCCGACTCTGAAGGCCATGCGTTCGAATCGCACCGGGCGTACCAAGAAAAACCCCAGAAATCAAGCCATTTCTGGAGTTTTTCTTTTTGCTCAGTTTGACCATTTTGTACATGCTTTTGCAATAACGACCCTGGCGCAGTTGTCAATCCAGTTGTCAAATCAGTTGTCAGAATCAGAGCCAGTCAGGGCCAGCATTTGGGAAGCATCCTGCAAGAAATAATCCGGGCGGCTCACCACCTGCTCATACCATGATGGTATAGCTCGGCCTCCCAAAAAAAAGCCGCTTTAAGCGGCTAAACTAATAATAGCTCAAAAAAGAAATTTAGGCAATATCCAAAAGAAAAATACGATCATTAATAAAATCAAAAAACCGTTTTTAAGCAAATCTTTTTGACTTTTTCTAATTTCTTCTCTTTTTTCGTCTTCGCGTTTTGCCTTATCGTTCAAATAATCAAATGCTTTATCGACAATCGACTGCTTCAAATTCGTTTTTGCATTTATGGATTTTGTTTTTTCAATCGCCATGGCAAGGCCTGGCAAATAAGCCCCACAATATTTGCAGTTCGATGAATCACCGCTAACTGGCGCTCCGCAATTAGGGCAAAACTTCTCAACTTTTAACTCGGCTTGATTCGAAGCGGCCATACAAGTAACCTCCCGTCGTTTATGCTTTAATTATATACATAACAACAAGAAAGTCAACCGCAAACATCGCCCTCAACATAAAGACTCCACTCAAACTCCCGAACCATACCTCGTATCAGTTCAAGCACGCCGGCCGTCTGAGGCGGGTCGAAAGCAAGAAGCACGCTGAGGCCTATATAGTTCTTAACAGCTTCAAAGTTCTCGAAGTCTTCTGGCACAAAATCCGTCCACACCTCGTCCGCCCCAGTAATCGAAAAACCCTTTTTACCTACGCCAGCTTGGGCCGATCTGAACAGATAACCGTTCGTGTGAAAGATCAGCTGATCGTCAAAAGAATCATCGTCTCGATCCAGATTGCAAGCAATCCGGACATCTTCCAAAATACTTCCGTCCATAACGTACGTCTCCTTAACATTTCCAAGGTATCGTGTCGTTCGGCGTACGAATGGTCAGGCCTTTTGGAAGCAATGACCTATCGCCCAACGTAACAGCTCTGTGCGTTCCATCGGAACAAGTAATAAGAAACTCGGGGTCAACCAAGCACGGATCGTCGCGCAATAATTGATCCAGGGTTATAGGATTCATATGGTGAATGTAAAAAACCGCCCTTGCGGGCGGCGCAGATTGTTCAATCCTCGTAATGGCCTTTACACTGGATTACTTGAATCTTGTTTTGCTCCACGCGGTAGACAAGGCGATCCGCATCATTGATCCTTCTGCTCCAGTATCCAGAAAGATCATAACGCAGAGGTTCCGGCTTTCCAAGACCGTCATACGGCGACCGAACTATATCCTTTAGTAAAGCATTGACACGTTTTAGTGTGGCCTTATCCTTTTGAAGCTCCACATACTCAGCAAAAGCATCTTCTGTGAAGGAAATGTCAGGCATTTTCCAACGCCTCCAATTCCTCTAACGATTTTGTTACAATCTTTCCTTCATCAAGCTGCTTCGCAGAGTGCTTCAATGCTTGCATGTTTTTTTCGGAATAGAACGGATCAACCGCAGCCGACACATCGAACGGGATTTTCCGCTCACGGACAACTCTTTTTGCAAAGATTGTCATTGCTACGGCCATAGGCATTCCCATATCGTTGCAAGTTGCCTCGAAGGATTTCTTCAGATCGTCATCCATCCGTACGCTAATGGTGGTCATACTAATCACCTCCTTGCCATTAGTATAACGTAAAATTGGTTAAATTGCAATCTTTTTAATTTAAATAGAATTAAAAAGAAAGAAATGGAAAAGATCATACTGGATCAATTTCTGGATAATCCCCAGGAGGTCACGGTTCAGGCATCAACCGGAGAAGAATTTTATCAAATTTCCGTCCCAGGCTCATCTAACGCCGTTCTTATCAACGAGCAATACCTGAAAGAGCTTCTTTCAAGGAATTAAAAAACCACCCGGCCAAGCTGCCGGGCGGGGAAAAATAAGAGAACATATATCCCTATTATAGGAGAATGAACATACTCAGACGGAAATGAAAGCCCAGGTCAAACGGGAGAATTCCGGCGCATCGGGATGGGCAATATTTCTACGGCAAAACCGAGCAGGAGGCTGAACAGAAACATGAAGCATGAAAAAAGGAGAAAGCAATCTCTCTTGCCAAACAGGTTCAGGGGAGCACCGTGCGCTTTCCGGGTTTTCGTTTGCTTTTTCCGCTTTTACACCCATGAAGATCACAAATACGCTGGATAGTCAACGCCCTTCATTCCATCCTCTGCACCTCCTCCAGCGTGGGGATGGCGGCGGAGGTGCCCATGTGGCTGACGCAGAGGGCGGCGGCCTGGGCGGCCTGGCGCAGGCAGATTTGCAGGGGCTCGCCCCGCGTCCAGGCGGCCAGGAAGAAGCCGGTGAAGG
>Ga0208297_1001599_pt1 | contig 19071 bp, 16 predicted proteins | sample LMS_cellobiose_e_FD_187367 | JGI IMG/M metagenome (GOLD analysis project Ga0208297, IMG submission 187367) | Rumen-fistulated moose microbial communities from Alaska, USA - LMS_cellobiose_enrichment (SPAdes) (version 2) | ecosystem: Host-associated > Mammals > Digestive system > Stomach > Rumen... | reverse complement strand
CCCCGGTGCGTGAACAGCTGGGGCAGTTCCTCCGCTTTCCCCGCCTTGATCTTGGCGTCAAAGGACTGAACGATCATTTCACACAGCCGCTTGGACGCCCCCATGATGTTGGTGGGGTTCACGGCCTTGTCCGTACTGATGAGCACAAAACGCTGGCAGCCGTGCGTCATAGCGGCATAGGCGGTCTTGTAAGTGCCGATGGCGTTGTTCTTGATGGCCTCGCATGGGCTGTCCTCCATCAGGGGCACATGCTTGTGCGCCGCCGCGTGGTAAACCACGTCCGGCCGGTACGTGCTGAAAACCTCAAATATCCGGCGGCTGTCCCGCACGGAGCCAATCAAAACCACCAGGTCCAGGTCCGGATATTTCTCCTTCAGTTCCAATTGGATGTCGTAGGCGTTATTCTCATAAATGTCCAGGATGATCAGCCGCTTGGGCTGATGCGCCGCCACCTGCCGGCACAGTTCCGACCCGATGGACCCGCCGCCGCCCGTGACCAGCACCGTTTTATTGTTCAGGAATTCAAATACTTCCGTCAAATCGGTCTTGATCGGTTCGCGGCCCAGCAGATCATCCACCGACACCTTCTTCATGGCGGTTGTCACCTGGCCCAGCGCAAACTGGTACATCCCCGGCATTTGGAGCAGCTCGCAGTCCGTTTCGCTGCAGATGTTCAGAATATCCCGCTTCTGCACCGCTGTGGCGCTGGGGATAGCCAAATATATTTTGGATATATGATACTTTTCCGCGTTGGACAGAATATCGTCCCGGCCGCCCACGATGGGCACGCCGTCGATTTCCCGGCCCCAGGTGTTTATGTCGTCATCAATGATGCATATGGGACGGTCGCTGATCTCCTTGGATTCTATCATGTCCCGCACCAGCATCTGCCCGGCAGAGCCGGCCCCAATCACCATCACCCGGGCCGCGGATTCATTCACCCGCCGCCTGCTCCCAATCAGGCGGATCAGGCGATAGCTGAATCGCGCAGCAATCAGCAGAATCGCCTGGATACAGGCGCCAATGACATAATAGGAAATAGGCATGCGCTGGAAAAGAAGGGTAATCAAAAGAATGTGAATCGCTGAAGTGCCCAGTGTGGCCAAGCCAGTCCGCATCAATTCCACATAACTGGCAAACCGCCAAACAGCACGATACAGCTTTGCCCACCAGAATACTGCGAGACAAATGATGATATAGATAGGAAGAAAACGCTGATACGCTGACAGGTATCTTGTGGGAATCTCAGAATATACGCAGTCGAACCGAATCCATAACGCCAGAAAATATGAAACAGTTACCGCAAAAACGTCGTACAGCGCCATCAGCAGCGACATCTTGTGCCATTTCCCGGCGTGCTCCCCCTGATGCCCTAACAACTCTTTCACCTTCCGCTTTCCATTCGTAATAACAAAAATATTGCGAAGGATACCGAAAACTAACGTAAACAAACCCCGTATATCCTGACGGACATACGTTTGTATTTTATCATACTGCTATCCGCTTGTCAACTTTCCCGCCGCTCTCCTCATGCAGGCAAAAAAGCCGCAAACGCCCTTTCCATGGGATGCCGGGCGATCCCCGCACATAAAAAGCCCGGCGCCGCGTTTGGCGCGGGCCGGGCCGGGGGCACAGGGGGGAAATCAGGCGGTGCCCTTCTTTTTCTTTTCCTTGGTGCTTCCGTAGTAGGAAGAATTGTAATGGGAATAGTAGGAGCTGCTGTAATTCTTCCGGGCGCTCAGGGTGTCCATTTCCACCGCGTTGATGATGCAGCCGATCACCGGGCAGTTGGCCTGCTCGATCTGCTGCTTGGCCATGACCATTTCCCGGGTGCGGGTCTTGCGGTAGCGGGTGATCAGCACGGCGCCGTCGCAGCGGCGGGCCACTTCCGCCGCGTCGATCACCAGCCCGATGGGGGCGGCGTCCAGCAGCACCAGATCAAACTGCTCGCCGCAGAACTTGAGCAGGTCCTTGAATTCGGGGCTGGTCAGCAGCGGCAGGGGGTTGGAGGTATTGCGCCCCACGGGGATGAGGAAAAAATTGGGGATGTTGGTGGTATAGATGATGTCCTCCATGCGGCAGTGGCCGGTGAGGTAATGGGTCAGCCCCAGGGGCTGATCGCCCAGGTCGATCCGGTGGCGGGATACCAGCACGGAACGGCGCACGTCCACGTCAATGAGCACCACCCGCTTGCCGCGCTTGGCCAGGGTGCTGGCGATCTGGAGGGTCAGAAAGGTTTTCCCTTCGGAAGAGGCGCAGCTGGTGAAGACGATCTTTTTCAGGTTGGTCCCGGCGAAGGAAAGATTGCTGCAAATGGTGTTCAGTGCTTCGGTGCCTACGTAATCCAGTTCTTTCAGATTATGAATCACTGCGTTTTTCATCGTCTTATCTTTCCTTTACTTATTGTTCGGCTGTGTTTTGCGTCCGTCCGTGACTGCGGTCCCCGTCTCGCTGAGCACCGGCATCATGCCCAGAGTGGTAATGCCCGTGCGCTTTTCAATGAATTCGCTGGAGGTGATCCGGTCGTCCATGATGAACAGGGCCACATGCACCGCCGCCATGGCCAGAGCGCCCAGCAGGAAACCGATGATGACCCGCTGCGCGCGCCGCTGGGGCACGTTCCTCGCCGTGGGCTTTTCAAACAGGGAAGGCATGCTGCTTTCCATGCGGTCCTCAATAAACAGCTGGGCGGTCTCGGCATAGGCCTCCGCCATCTTCAGCGCCTCATACTGGTTTTTGGAATTGACGGTGATGACCAGGATACGGGTGTTGCTGGGGTTGGTAATGGATACCATCCGGTCCAATTGCTGATCGCTGTAATCCAGGTGCAGCTTCTGGCGGACCTGGTCGTGCACCTCCACGTTGGAGAAAACCTGCATATAGTCATTGGCCAGAGAATTGCCCAGCTGCAGGTCCTGCAGGTTCACCAGGGAATTGGTGGCATTCACCACATACAGCTTCGCGGTGGCCTGATAGGTGGGCGTTTCCACCATGAAAACCCAGCCGGCCACCAGCACGGCGCAAACCAGCCCGGCGATGAGGATCTGGGGCAGCTTGTCCACCAAATGATACAGCAGCTCCAGAAGATCGATTTCCGTTTCGCCGTTTTTTTCTTTATTCTCTGCCTGCGGGGCCGCCGGCAGATAATTCTTTGTTTCTCCCATGTTTGCCTGCATTGCTGCAAAACCGCCTTTCTGCCCGTTCTTCCGCCGCGTTTCTTCTCGTGCGCATATTTTTGAAAGTGCAGATACGAACCGAGCATCTCATTGTTTTTCGTAATGGGCACAGGACTTCACTTTAAGCCTCATTACCGTGTTATTATACATGCAGAAACGCAATTTGTCTATTCTTTTTTTCTTTCCTGCCAAAGCCCTCGCTTTGGCGGGAAATGGTTTCCAAAAAGATGCACGCCTGGCCCGATCCGCCGGCCGCCGGGCCCGCTTTGCGCCGTCGGTTTTCTCCGGCTCAAAACGCGGCGGGCAGGGTGACGGTAAAGGCGGTGGCGTCGCTGCCGCTGGTGACGCAGACGCTGCCCCGGTGCAGCTCCACCGCCTTTTTCACAATGGCCAGCCCCACGCCGCTGCCCCCCAGGGCCCGGGCCGGGCCGGCCTGATAAAACTTCTGAAAGATGCGCTCCTGCTGCTCCTTGGGGATGGTGCTGCCGGTGTTGGCCACCGTCACCAGGATTTTCCCGTCCTGCCGATGGATATCCACCCGGACGGTGCCGTAATCCGGCGTGAACTTCACGGCGTTGTCCAACAGATTGATCCACACCTGCCGCAGCATTTCGGCGCTGCCGGCAATGCGGTATTCATCAAAATCCAAATGCATCTCCAGGTTTTTGGGGCTCCATTTGTTTTCCAGCAGCAGCACGCAGGAGCGGATCTGCTCCGACAGGTTATACACCGTCACGTCCCGCAGGATGGTCTGGTTTTCCACCTTGGACAGGTTCAGCACATTGGTGGCCATGGCGGAAAGGCGCAGGGATTCCTCCCGGATCACGTCCACATATTCCATTTTCTGCGCCGTGGTGAGGCTGCTCCTTTTCAGCAGCGCCGCGAAGCCCGCGATGGAAACGATGGGCGTTTTGAATTCATGGGAAAAAGTATTGATGAAATCCGTGCGCAGCAGCTCCGTATTCTCCAGCTCCTGGGCCATTTTATTGAAGCTCTCGTTCAGCTCCTCCATGGCCGGGACACGGGAAATCCACCCCGTAAGATGAAGCCGCGTCCCGAAATCCCCGGCGGCCAGGCGGTTCAGGGCGCTGATGGCCTCGTTGATGGGCCTGAGGGGGATGCGGCTCACCAGGGAGGCCAGCGCCGTGCCCAGCGCCACGCTGGCCGGCACGATCCAGGGCAGCCATCGGTTCGCCAGTGCCCGGACGCTGCCCAGGGACTGTTCGTCCTGCTCAATCAGCGACAGCGCCACCGCCGCCGCCACCAGCACAGTAAAGAGGAAGGAAAAAAAGATCAGCACGGAAAAAACCAGCGACAGGGAAAGCTGATTCCTTCTTTTGGCGCGGGTTTTCTTTCGGATATTCATGGCTTTTTTACCGCCTTATACCCCAGCCCGCGGACGGACTGGATTTCAAACTCGTCCCAGTTTTCAAACCGCTTGCGAAGCCTTCCCACGTGCACCGTCACCGTTTCCCAGCCCGTGTCCGAATCATAGCCCCAGATTTCATCCATCAGTTGGATGCGGGTGAAAATCTTTCCGGGGTAGGACAGGAGCTTGTACAGCAAAAGAAATTCCTTCTGGGGCAGCACAACGGCTTCGCCCGGGCGGCTGACCGTCAGGCTGTCCAAATCCAGCACGGCGTCCCCTGCCGTGAGCCGGTGCTCGCTGGCGATCTTCGCCCGCCGCAGCAGCGCCTTGACGCGCAGCAGCATTTCCTCAATGTCGATGGGCTTGGTGATGTAATCGTCCGTCCCCACCAGAAAGCCCTTGCACTTGTCGGCGGGCCGCTGCCGGACGGATACCATCAGGATGGGCAGCTCGCTGCGGGCCTCCCGCAGGGTCCTTGTCAGTTCGTAGCCGTCCATTTCCGGCATCATAATATCCACTACGATCAGGTCAAACCGCCCGTTTTCCAGGCGCCTGAGCGCCTCCCTGCCGTCGGCGGCGGCCTCTACCGTATAGCCCTCGCCCTCCAGCACCGCCTGGAGCAGCCGGCGGGTGTTCTTATCGTCATCCGCCACCAATATGTGCACCATCTTTTTCACCTCAGGCCAAGCCTATCACGCATTTGGGGAAACAAAACCACCCCGTTCTTCCTGTTCCTTGTCCGGCGTCCCGCTGCATGCCCTGCCTCCGGGCCGCCCATCCAATAATACCACATTTTTCCAATTTTGCACAGGGGAGGGCCCATTTCGCCCTCAAAGTTTCGTTTCAGTTTAGATTTCTTTGCTACAATAACGTTGCATATGTGGCCGCTGCAGCCGAATAAACCCGCCAAAGGAGGCATTCCCATGAACGTGTCCGCATCTATCAGGAAATTCTTTCTGGAAAAGGCGTTCAATTACCTGTATAAAAAACCCGACGAAAACCTGCCGAAGCTGATGCGGTGGGCGGAAAGGTTCGGCGGGAAAATGTACCCCCGTCAGATCGCCCAGATCAAGGACGCCGTTGAAAACCCGCAAAACCCGTATTACGGCTATATCCGGCATATCCTCCGGGACGTGGACCCCCAGGTGGCCAAGGCCATCGTGGTAAATTTCTACATCCATGAAAACCTGCTGGGCTGGCCCCGGCAGCGCCGGCTGCGGGAAAAATACGGCTGCAACATCCCCTGGGCCATCCTGCTGGACCCCACCTCCGCCTGCAACCTGCACTGCACCGGCTGCTGGGCGGCGGAGTACGGCAGCAAGCTGAACCTCAGCTTTGACGAAATCGACGGCATCATCCGCCAGGGCAAGGAAATGGGCGTGTATATGTACATCTATACCGGCGGCGAGCCCCTGGTGCGCAAGGACGACATCATCAGGCTGTGTGAAAAGCACAGCGACTGCGTGTTCCTGTGCTTTACCAACGGCACCCTCATTGATGAGGCCTTCGCCGATGAAATGCTGCGGGTCAAAAACTTCGTGCCCGCCATCTCCCTGGAGGGCATGGGGCCCGCCACCGACAGCCGCCGGGGGGAGGGCGTGTTCGACCGGGTGATCCGCGCCATGGATATCCTGCGCGGCAGGAAGCTGGCCTACGGCATTTCCACCTGCTACACCGGCGAAAACTGCGACGCCGTCACCTCGGAGGAATACTTCGATATGCTCATTGAAAAGGGCGCGTATTTCATCTGGTATTTCCATTACATGCCCGTGGGCAACGACGCCGTGCCGGAATTGCTTCCCACCCCTCAGCAGCGGGAGGCCGTCTATCGCCGCATCCGGGATTTGCGCAGCCGCAAGCCCCTCTTCGCCATCGACTTTCAAAACGACGCCGAATTCGTGGGCGGCTGCATCGCCGGCGGGCGGCGGTATCTGCACATCAACGCCAACGGGGATATCGATCCCTGCGTGTTCATCCATTATTCCGATTCCAATATCCGGCAAAAGACGCTGCTGGACGCCCTGCGCTCGCCCCTTTTCCAGGCGTATCACGACGGCCAGCCCTTCAACGACAACATGTTCCGGCCCTGTCCCATGCTGGAAAATCCGGAAATGCTGCGCGCCATCATCCAAAAAACGGGCGCCCAGTCCACCGATCTCACCTCCCCCGAAAGCGCCGATCACCTCTGCGCCAAATGCGACGCCTACGCGGCCTGCTGGCAGCCCAAGGCGGAGGAGCTGTGGAACGAGATCCCCGAGGAACGCCGGAAATACGTTCTGGAACACAACACCCACTGACCCCGCCGGGCGCGCCCCCTTTGGGCCGTCCCGGGAAACAAACGAAAAGCGGAGGCAAAAGAATGGCCATACGAACGACAATGCCCCGGAACCGCCAGGTATCGGCCCTCGCCTGGGCTGCCGATCAGGCGGGGGAAAGCTACGGCAAGCTGATGCTGACCCTGACAGAAGCGCGGAAACAGGAGATTTATGCCGAGTACCAGGCCCACCTGGATGAAATGAAGGAAAGCGCGGCCGCCCTTCCCGTGAACGCGGGAAAATCCAAACAGCCGCCGGCCCCGCCCAGCCCTGAGGTAAAAGCCGGCGCATAGCGCGCCCGCGGCGCAGAATAAACAGAACAGAGCGTGCCCACGGCTCCCGGAGCCTGGAAGCGCGCTCTTTTTTTCGCTGCGGCCGCGCGGGCCGCACCCTGCCGGTGAAGGCCGCCGGGCGGACGCCTTTGGCGGGAGGAATCAAAATGCCCCGCTCCCCACGGAGCCTCCTTTTCAAGCGGCATGAAATGTGATATACTGGCGGCACAAGGAACCTATACGGATGATGCCGGCGCCCTTTGAACGCGGATGGCGGGGCGCGCCCGCCCCTTGGACAGGCAGGCGGCATTTTCTGAAAAGCCGCGGAATAAGAAAGGAGAAGCGTATGGATCAGCAGGCATGGAATGCGCCCCGCGTCCCGGCGGACATCCCCCACGGCGATATGCCCGGGGATAAAATCTGCATCGGGGAGGAGCACATTCGGAAAGCACAGGTGATTTATCCCCTGCTGCGGCGGGAGCTGGACGCCCTGGGGGGCCGGCGGGCAGTGGCGGCCGTGTGCGGCGGCAGCGGCGTGGGCAAAAGCGAAATCGCCTCCGTGCTGGCTTATTTCCTGAACCGCGACGGCATCGGCGCTTATGTGATGAGCGGGGACAATTACCCCCGCCGCATCCCCCGGGACAACGACGCCGAGCGGCTGCGCGTATACCGCCAGGGCGGATTGCGCGGCCTGGTGGACCGGGGGCTGATCGCCCCGGAGGTTTCCGCCCGGCTGCGGCAATTGTGGGCGGACGAAAGGGACGCCGATCCCGCCGCCGCCCGGGAGTATCCCTGGCTTTCCGTCTATCAGCAATCGGGCCGCCGGGCGCTGACGGGCTACCTGGGCACGCCCGGCGAAACGGATTTTGACGAGGTGTCCGGTATCCTGGCCCGGTTCCACCAGGGGGAGGAGGCCATCTGCCTCAAGCGCATGGGCCGGGAGCCCGCCGAATTGTGGTACGAGCGGGTGGATTTCTCCCAAACGCAGGCGCTGATCGTGGAATGGACTCACGGCAACAGCGATTTTCTGGAGGGCGTCGATATCCCCATCCTGCTCAACTCCACCCCCGAGGAGACCCTGGCCCACCGCCGGATGCGCAGCCGGGACGGCAAAACCGACAGCGCCTTCACCGCCATGGTGCTGGACATCGAGCAGAAAAAGCTGGAGGCCCAGGCCCACAAGGCCAGAATCATTCTCAGCAAGCAGGGCGAATTGCTTTCCTATGCCGATTACCGCCTGTTGATGGCGCATGAATAAGGAGGCGCATCCATGAACAACGGCGCCATGCTCAACGCCTATCCCGACAGCCTGGGCGGCACCCTGGCCGATATTGCGGCGCTGCTGGAAAAGGAGGAAATGCGGGGCGCTTTCCGTTCCTTTTATATCCTGCCCAGCGTGTTCACCACCGATCTGGACCGGGGCTTTTCCGTCATCAGCTATGATTTGGACCGACGCTTGACCGCCCCGGGGGATATGGACCGGCTGCGGGCCCTGGGGCTTGACCTCAAGCTGGATTTCATCCTCAATCATCTGTCCGTTCAGTCGCCCCAGTTCCAGGATATACTTGAACACGGCGACGCTTCCAAGTATCGGGATTTTTTCATCGACTGGAACAAATTTTGGGCCGGCAGGGGAGCCATGACCGACGGGGGATATATCCAGCCCGACGATCGGTACATCAAGGATATGTTCTTCCGCAAGCCCGGATTGCCCATCCTGATGGTGCGCTTTCCCGACGGCCGGGAGGTGCCCTACTGGAACACCTTTTATCAGGAGGTGCACACCGACCCGGAAACGGGCCGGCGCAGCTACCTGGGCCAGATGGACGTGAACGTCAATTCCCCCCTGGTGTGGCAGTATTATGAAGAGGTGCTGGACAAGCTGGCCTCCTACGGCGCGTCCATCGTGCGGCTGGACGCTTTCGGCTACGCCTCCAAAATTCCCGGCCGGCGCAACTTTATGAACGAGCCGGAAACCTGGGACATCCTGGAGCGCATCCGCCAAATGGCGGCAAAGCGCCGTCTGGCGCTGCTGCCCGAAATCCACGCCGCCTACGGGGAGGGCAGCTATAAGGTCCTGGCCCAAAAGGGCTATATGACGTATGATTTCTTCCTTCCCGGCCTGCTGATCGACGCCATTGAAAACATGGACGCCGGCTATCTGATCCGCTGGGCCCAGGAGCAGCGGGACAGCGGCATCCAATGCGTCAATATGCTGGGCTGCCATGACGGCATCCCCCTGCTGGACCTTAAGGGACTGGTGCCCGACGACCGCATCCAGGGGCTGATCGATCTCATTGTCGGCCGGGGCGGGCTCATCAAAAACCTGCACGGAAAAACGAACATGTATTACCAGGTGAACGCCGCCTATTTCAGCGCCCTGGGCTGCGATGAAAGGAAAATGCTGCTGGCCCGTGCCCTGCAACTGTTTATGCCCGGCAAGCCGCAAATTTGGTATCTGGACCTGTTCGCCGGGGAGAACGATATTGAGGCCGTCCGCCGCAGCGGCGATTCCGGCCACAAGGAAATCAACCGTACCAACCTGGCCGCGGCGGATATCGAAGAAAGGCTGCGGCGGCCCATCGTGCAAAAGCAGCTGGCCCTGCTGAAAATGCGCAATGCCTGCGAAGCCTTTGGCTTTGACGCAGACATGCGTATCGGGCGGTCGGGACAGCACGCCCTGCGCATCGTTTGGCGGCGGCAGGGCAAGCAGGCCGCGCTGAACGCGGATTTGTCCACCTGCGCGTTCACCGCGGAGGCGGAATTGCCGGAGGGGACGTTCACGTTCCGCCAGGCGTGACGGGCAGGATCAACGGTTGACATGAAAATGCGGACTGGGGACGTTTATTCAGGAAAAATTCCGGATTTATTGGAAGATTTGGGAACAATCAATCCTAAACCTCAATGTTTTTCATGTTAACCGCTTGACATCCATGCGCCGCTGTGTTATGCTTTTATCAGCAAACCGGCAATCTGCCATCCCAAGAGAATACCTGAATTTTTATGAAGGAGGAAACGTTCATGTTCAAGAAACTCACGGCAATGCTGATGGCGCTGGTCATGCTGCTGTCCGCCACCGCCGCACTGGCGGAGGAAGCGCATGAGCCGGTCACGATTTCCTACTATTCCACCCAGGCCGGCGTGGATGACGAAACCGTGGCGACCCTGGCAAAATTCATGGAACAGTACCCCTGGATCACCGTGAACTACTACCCCTGCGGCGATGACCAATTGGCCGCCTGGCTGGGCCTCTACAACGGCAAAAACGCCCCCACCGTGTCCTTGCTGGACTGCGGCCAGATCCTCAATTACAGCGATTACATGGTGGATCTGGCCAAGGTGGAGGATACCTCCTTCTGGAGCCATGTCCTCTCCGGCACCGGCTTCTTCCAGAAAGAAGGGGACGACGCCATCTACGGCATCCCCGGCAGCTATCAGGGCTTCAGCCTGATGTACAACAAGACCATCGTGAAAAAAGTGTTCGGTGAGGACTTCGACGTGAACACCGTCAACACCGTGGATAAGCTGGTCAAGTTCTTCGACGAGCTGGAAAATGCGGGCTACCCCTCCACCGTGGTGTTCAGCGCAGACTGGGCCCTGGGCGCCCATTACCTGGGCTGCCAGCTGTTCTCCGAATGGCTGGGCGACAAGGACACCCAGCGGCAGCTGATGGCCGATCTGAAAGCCGGCAAGGGCGGCCTGATCGACAATGAACACTTCAACAATCTGATGGACGTGTTCGATATCCTCAAGGAACGCAACATCAATAAGGCCGATCCGCTGGCGGATACGCAGGAAGGCGATCTGGAGCTGCTGGCCCACGGCAAGGTGGCCACCATGTTCCAGGGCGACTGGAACTGGCTGGCGATCCGGAACTTTGAAAACATCGACGAGCTGGGCATCATGCCCCTGCCCCTGACCAACGACGAAACCGACCCCCGCAACGGCAAGATCCTGGGCTCCTGCCCCAAGGGCTACGCTGTGGACAAATTCCAGAACACGCCCGAACAGCAGGCCGCCGGCGTCCTCCTGGCTCAGTGGCTGGCCCTGTCCCCCGAAGGGGAGGATTTCATGGTGCGCCTCATCGGCTCCACCCTGCCCTTTGACAACGTGACCGCCGTCAATGAAAACCCCCTGGCCGTTTCCACCCAGGAATACCTGAACGCCGGCAAGATCCTGGACTGCTCCACTTATCTGTGCGAAGCGCCCACGGACTTCTGGCTGGTCTGCGGCCCCTTCATGCAGGCCTACCTGGCCGGCCAGATCGACCGCGCCACCCTGGCCGATGAAATCGGTGAATACTTTGCCGATCTGGATTGATCGACCCTGAATCTGCGCCGGCAGGGCAAACGCATCTTTGCTCTGCCGGCTTTTCTGTCATACGGCATGCACGCTGAAATCACAAGAAACGGATAGCCTTGAAAGGAGACCTGCGTATGCTCGCAAAACGCGGATGGGACCGGTGGAAGCTGATCCTGCTTTTTTTCTGTCCCGCGGTGTTCATCTGGCTCACCACCATGCTGATCCCCTTCCTGTACGGCATCTTCATTTCCTTCACCAAATGGGACGGCATTGCGGACAACTATACCCTGATCGGCCTGGCCAACTATGAAAAGGTATTCAATACCAGCAAGTTCTGGATGTCCCTGCAGCGCACGGCCATCTACACTGTGGGCACCGTGATCCTCAGCAACGTGGTGGCGCTGATCCTGGGCCTGCTTTTGACCAGCAGCCTGAAAGGCCGCAACGCCTTCCGCACGGCCATCTACGTGCCCAACGTGGTGGGCGGCGTGGCCATGGGATATATCTGGCAGTATATTTTCAATTACGGCTTCACCAGGATCGGCCAGCAGCTTGGCGCCGACTGGCTGGCCACCTCCATGCTGTCCGATCCCTCCAAGGCGCTCATCGCCCTGGTGGTGGTGTCCTCCTGGCAGCTGTCCGCCTACCTGATGATCATCTACGTGGCGGGCTTTACCAACGTGCCCGGGGAGCTTGTGGAGGCGGCCCGGGTGGACGGCGCCAATGCCTGGCGGGTGTTCTGGCATGTGAGGATGCCCATGATCCGGCCCTCCGTCACCATCTGCCTGTTCCTGGCCATCGTCCGTTCCTTCATGGTGTTTGAAATCAATCTGTCCCTGACCGACGGCGGCCCCTTCAATTCCACGGAGATGATCGCCCTGCGTATTTACAACACGGCTTACGTCAGCCTGAAATTCGGCAACGCCCAGGCCCAGGCCGTGGTGCTGTTCGTCATCGTGGCGTTCATCTCCGTTTTGCAGGCCTATTTCACGCAGAAACGGGAGGTGCAGATGTAATGGTTGAAAAGCGTTCCACCAAGGTATGGCTGTTCGTCCTGGCGGTGGCCATAACGGCGTTTTATCTTTTCCCGCTGGTGCTGATGGCGCTCAATTCCCTGAAAACCACCGGGCAGTTCACCATGAACCCCTTTTCCCTGCCCACCCGGCTGGTAGTGGAGAATTACCCCCAGGCCTTCACGCAGATGCACTTCCTGTCCTCGCTGAAAAACACCTTCATCCTCACCGTCAGCATTTGTGCGCTGGTGGCCGTGTTCGGCTCCATGGCGGCTTACGTGGTCAGCCGGGTGAAGAGCAAATTCGTGTCCTTCTTCTACTACTTTATGATCGCCTCCATGTGCGCCCCCTTCCAGGCGTTTATGATCCCGCTGGTGAAGCTGTATTCCGCGCGTCTGGGCTTCTCCAACAGCCTGATCCCCATCATTTACATCGGCACGGGGTTGAACATGGCGTTTGCGATGTTCCTGGTGCGCGGGTTCCTGAACACCATTCCCATGGAAATCGACCAGGCGGCCATGATCGACGGCTGCGGCAGCGTCCGGCTGTTCTTCCATATCATCCTGCCCATGCTGACGCCCATCATGGTGACGCTGCTGGTGTTCGTGGCCATGGGCATCTGGAATGATTACCTGCTGTCCAGCCTGTTTTTGCAGACGCAGGACAAGCGCACCCTGCCCATGATGATCCGGGTGTTCTGCGCCCAGTATTCCAATGATTATTCTCCCATGATGGCAGGCCTGGTCATGTCCATCGCCCCCATGCTGATTTTCTACCTCATTTGCCAGAAGCAGATCCTGGCGGGCGTTGTGCAGGGCAGCGTGAAGGGCTGAGGAAGAGGAAAAAAATGGCTATTCTGCATATGAATTTTCGGTCGGACTGCATTTCCCGCAGCGTGTATCCGGTGGCGTTCCTGCCGGATTTGAACGGCTGGCGGGATATTGATCCCCCCTATCCCACGCTGTATTTCCTGCCGGGCTATTCCGGCGGCGCCCTGGAAACGGCCATGTTCAGCAACTTTACCCTTTTCGCCATGCGCTTTGGCGTGGCGGTGATCCTTGCGGACGGGGAAAACTCCTTTTACACCGATGATGTCCAGCGCGGCGCGCTGTTCAGCCGGTACGCGGGGGAGGAACTGGTGCAGGTCACCCGCTCCGTGCTGCCGCTGTCGCACCGGGCGGAGGATACGTTCATCGGCGGCATCTCCATGGGCGGCTACGGCGCGCTGATCAACGGCCTGCGCTTCAAAGGGACGTTTTCAAAAATCGCCATGCTCTCCCCGGCCCTGGGCTTCAAGCAGCCAGACGACCGGCCGCTTCCCGGCAGCCCTTCGCCCAACGGGGAAATCATGGCCACGCTGGGCGCCTGGAAAGAATACAGCGGCAGCTATAAGGATTACCGGGCCGCGGCGCTGCGGGCGGCGAAAGACAAAGGCGCCATGCCCCGCATGTTCCTGGCCTGCGGCACGGAGGATGCTTTGATCCGTCCCGCCCGGGCGTTTGCCGATGAGATGGCCGGGGCGCAGGTGCCGCTTGTCTGGCATGAGGCCCCCGGCGGCCATGACCACACCTTCTGGAAGCAGGCGCTGCAGCCCATGTTCCGCTTCCTTACGGGAAAGGAGGACGCCTGACATGTATCTGAAGGCGACGGCCAAGAGCAGCGCCCTCATGCGGGCGGTGGATTTTCACGTGATCCTGCCGTATCACGACGGGTACCCCGACGCCGGGCGGCCCTATCCCACGCTGTACTTCCTTCCGGGCTTTTCCGCCAACGCGGAGGAAATCGTCTTCGCCCTGCCCATGCGGCAGATGGCGGCCCAATACGGCATCGCGGTGGTGCTGATGGACGGGGAAAACGCCTTTTATACCGATCATCCGGAACGCGCGGCCTGCATGGGCCTGTACGCCGGCCGGGAACTGGTGCAGATCACCCGGCGGCTGTTCCCCTGCCTGTCTCACCGGCCGGAGGACACATTCATCGGCGGCATCTCCATGGGCGGCTACGGCGCCGCGGCGCTGGGGCTGCATTACGGGTTTTCCAAGATTGTGATGATGTCCCCCGCGGCGCAAGTGGATGCGCTGCTGCTGGACCAGGACAAAACCGCGCCGGGGGCGGTGCCCGCCGCGCTGTTCGACGCGCTGCTGGGCGGCCGGAAGGAATACGATGCGTCGCCCCGGCTAAACGTCTTCGCGGCGGTGGAGGGCGCCCTGAAGGCCGGCATCCCGCTGCCGCCCCTGTGGATGTGCTGCGGAGAGCAGGACGCCCTGGTGGGCGACGCCTGCCGCCGCTTTGACGCTTTCCTCACGGAACGCAAAGTGCCCCACACCTTTGTGCGGGGCAGGGGCGAACACGATCTGATGTACTGGGATGCGCATTTGGAGGAGGCGTTCCGCTTCCTGGCGGACGGACGCACCGCATAGCGGGAATCCAAACAAAAAACGGGGCCGCTTCGCCTTGTTCCGGCGGGGCGGCTCCGTTTTGTTACGTGGTTTCCCTCTCGATCAGCTTCACCGGGAACATGGTCATGGTTGGGGCGGTTTCGCCCTTGCTGCGGCGCACCACACAGTCCACCGAAAACTGGGCCAGCGTGTCAATGGGCTGGTGAACGGTGGTCAGGGGCATCGCGCAGCGGGAAGCAAAGGAGGTATCGTCATAGCCCACCACCTTCAATTGCCCCGGGATGCGGATGCGGTTTTTCCGGCAGTACTGCACCACGCCGGCAGCCATGATGTCGTTGGAGGCAAAAATGCCGTCCGCCTGGGGATGCTCCCGGAACGCCCGGGCGATGGTGCCGTCGTAGCGCATGCCGATGAATTCTTCCCAGGTGGCGTCGATCTGGGCGGGCGGCGGCAGCGCGTGCTCCGCGCAGGCGGCGGACAGGCCCTCGAATCGCCTGCCGGATATGCTGTTCTTTTCCGCGTTGCCCCCCAGATACAAAAGATGTCTGCAGCCCCTTTCGATCAGGTGGTTCCCCGCCAGATGGCCGCCCATCCAGTCGTCGGTGAGGGCGCAGGGGATATCTTCGGCGGCGGGCCGCCCGAACACCACCACCGGCGCATCGCCGCTGAAGGGCATTTCCCCGCCGTACGCCGCCATGATGACGCCCATCACCTTGTTGCTCAGCAGCATCTGATAGTATTCCTGTTCCTTCTTCCGGTCCTCGTTGGATACGCACAGCAGCAGCCGGCAGCCCTGCTTTTCCGCCTCTGCCTCCGCGTGATGGATGAACTCCGCAAAGAAATAGTTTTGGACGGAAGGCACGATCAGGCCGATGAAATTGCTTTTTTTCCGGGTGAGGGAGCGGGCCATCTCATTGGGATAATAGTTGATTTCCTCCATGGCCGCAGTGATCCTTGCCCGGGTCGCATCGCTCACGTTCACCCGGCCGTTGAGCATCCGGGATACCGTGGTGACGGTTACGCCTGCGCGCTCCGCCACGTCCTTCAATGTCGCCACCGTTGATCCCACCTGTTCCTTTGTGCTTGGCGCCTCCGCCGCCGTCAGGCGCGCGGAAAGCCTCTGTTTGATTGTACCATGAAACGAAAAAAGATTCAATCGGCCCGGCTGCCTGACCGATGCGGGCGCCGGCACAGCGCGGCGGCGGGCACAGGCGGCGCCCGCACAAGGAACGCCCACGGAAGGTTTTGTCCCAAAAACAGTACAAGCAAAAACCCCGCCTATTTCCGGGCGGGGTTCTCTATGGCTCCGAGTGGATTCGAACCACTGACACTCCGGGTATGAACCGAATGCTCTAGCCAACTGAGCTACGGAGCCGAATGGTTGCGGGGGAGGGACTTGAACCCTCGACCTCCGGGTTATGAGCCCGACGAGCTACCGAACTGCTCTACCCCGCGTCATGGCGCGCCTTACAGCGCAGAAGCTATCATACAACAGATTTTCTTCTTTGTCAATGCCCTATGGCAAATTTTCCTCCTCCGGCGGAACGGGCGGCCCGGAGGCAAAGGCAAAAACCGCCCCGCGCCCGCCGGGGGCGCGGAGCGGCTTTGTCTTTCTGCGCGGGGCGTCAAACGCCCAGCAGATCGCCGAAGGCCTTGAGGGCGCCGTCGGTTTCGTGGGCCAATACGCGCTTGGCCAACACCTTGCCAAGCTGCACGCCCTCCTGGTCAAAGCTGTTCAGGTTCCAGACGAAGCCCTGGAACATCACCTTGTTTTCAAAGTGGGCCAGCAGCGCGCCCAGGGCTTCGGGGGTCAGCTCCTCCCCGATGATGATGGAGGAGGGCCGGCCGCCGGGGAAATGCTTGTTGGGGTTTTCGTCCTGCTTGCCGCAGGCAAAGGCCATGATCTGGGCCGCCACGTTGGCGCACAGCTTTTCCTGGCTGGTGCTGCCCTGGATCACTACGTCCATGCCCGCCTGGCTGCGGCGGAAGCCCACGAACTGCAGGGGGATGATGTCCGTGCCCTGATGCAGCAATTGATAGAAGGAATGCTGGCCGTTGGTGCCGGGTTCGCCGAAAATCACGGGCCCGGTGACGTAGGAAACCGGCTCGCCGAAGCGATTGACGGATTTGCCGTTGCTTTCCATGTCCATTTGCTGCAGGTGCGCAGGGAAGCGGGAAAGGGCCTGGGAATAGGGCAGCACCGCCGTGGCGGGATAGCCCTGCACATTGCGCTCATACACGCCGATGAGGGCGTCCAGCATGGCGGGGTTCTGCAGCAAATCCCCGTTGGCGGCCAAACGGTCTTCCTCCGCCGCGCCGCGCAGGAACCGCTCAAACACTTCCGGCCCAAAGGCCAGGGACAGCACCGCGCCGCCCACGCAGGAGGTGGAGGAATAGCGGCCGCCGATGTAGTCGTCCATGAAGAAGGCGTCCAGGTAATCGCTGCTCCCGGCCAGCGGGCTGGTTTCACTGGTGACGGCCACCATGTGCCTGGCCGGGTCCAGCCCCGCGTTTTTCAGGGCGTCCTTTACGAAGGATTCATTGGTCAGCGTTTCCAGGGTGGTGCCGGATTTGGACACCAGCACGAACAGGGACCGGGAAACGTCGATGCTCTTTAAGACGGACGCGGCGTCGTCCGGGTCCACGTTGCTGATGAATTTGGCCTCCATTTGAAAGCAGCCGTTCTGCCGGGCCCAGTTTTCCAGGGCCATATACATGGCCCGGGGGCCCAGGTCGCTGCCGCCGATGCCGATCTGCACCACAGTGGTGAATTTTTCGCCCCTGGCGTTGGTGATTTCCCCGCTGTGCACCTTCCGGGCAAAGGCCGCGGCCTTTTGGCGCTGGGCCTCGTAAAACTCCCGCTTATTGACGCCGTCAGCCATTACGTCTTTTCCGAGCTGGCCCCGGGTGAGCTGATGCAGAACCAGGCGCTTTTCCCCGGTGTTGATGACTTCGCCGTTATAGAGCGCCGCGTATTTTTCGGTGAGCTGCGCTTCCCCGGCCAATTCCGCCAGCACGGAGAGCACTTTTTCATCCACCTGCTTGGCGGCGTAATGGTAGGTAAGGCCGCCGCCCATTTTCACCGCGTATTTTTCCACGCGCTCCGCGCCGGCCTCTCCCGCCAGGACGGATTGCAGCTTCACTCGATCCCTGCATTGGGCCAGCTTGCCCCAGGCATTGAGGGTATCCGGATTTTTCCAGGAAATCATAGGTTTCTTCCTTTCTCCATTGCGTCATGCCGGCGGATGCGGGCCGCCGCGTTCTTTTCCCCGTTCATTATACATCAAAACGCCCGCCGCGCAATACAAAAAACGCAAAAATCCCCGGGCCTACGCCGCCCACGTGCCCAGCGCCAGCAGGAACTGGCCCAGATAATAGGCCCCCAGGCTGATGTAGTCCAGCCGCACGTGGTCCCGCTCCATGAGCAGATAAAAAAGCAGCGCATCGGAAAAGGCAAACAGCGCCGCGCCTGCGGCGAACAGCGGATGCTGAAACGCGGCCAGGGACACCATGGCCATGAGCACCGCGGCATAGGCGGCAAACAGCGGCGCCCGGCGGCCCATGCGCCTGCGGAAGCGGGCCAGCCCCAGGGAAAACAGCCCCATAAGCCCCAGAAACACCCACAGGCTGCCCCACGAAACGCCGCCCATGAGGCAAAACGCCAGGATATACAGGATGTGGCCCAGGGCAAACAGCGCCCCGCCCGCCACGAAATGCACAATCAGCACCCCGTCCGCCGCCGTTCCCGCGCACAGCCCTGCCAGGATGAGAAAACGGCCCGGCGCGGGAGCGTGCAGGCAGCCCAGCAGCGCCGTAAACACCGCCATCAGCGTGGCGGCGCACTTCACCGCGATTTTGGGGCTCCTGCCATAGCCGGGCGTATGCTTCATATGCTGAATGATGAGATAGCAGACCGCCATCACCGCCAGCAGCACAAACGGCACGCAGCGCATCTTCTCTCCCTCCGCATCGAGGATATTTATATTTTACCCGCGGCGTCAGCCCCCTGTCAAGACGCGGCGGCGATATGCCCCGCCGCGTTTTCTTCGCGCCCGCCCAGGCGCATCCATTCAAGCGCGAAAAAATATGCAAGACAAGGATGTGACGGCATGCGCGGGCGGGAAGAAAAATCCCGGCGCCCGAAGGCGCCGGGATTTCTTGAATGAAAACTGACGGAACGAATGAACGCGCCGGGGTTCAGTCGATTTCGATCACGCCGGGATAA
>Ga0208297_1001598_pt1 | contig 19080 bp, 13 predicted proteins | sample LMS_cellobiose_e_FD_187367 | JGI IMG/M metagenome (GOLD analysis project Ga0208297, IMG submission 187367) | Rumen-fistulated moose microbial communities from Alaska, USA - LMS_cellobiose_enrichment (SPAdes) (version 2) | ecosystem: Host-associated > Mammals > Digestive system > Stomach > Rumen... | reverse complement strand
ATTCGACCGATTCTCCGTGGCCGGGACATAAAGAGATACGGCTATTCGTGGTCTGGGCTATGGCTTATAAATACTCACAATGGGACCAAGGAAGGTCTTGGACGTATTCATATCGAGGATTATCCTTCCGTGAAAGAACATCTTGATAATTACTGGCTTAGTATAGAGAAGCGTGCAGACAAAGGAGATACACCGTATAATTTAAGGAACTGCGCGTATTTGGACTTATTATCTCAGCCAAAAATAGTCTGGGGTGAAATATCCGATAAGACGAAGTTCTGTCTTGATCGTGAAGGGAAATACGTTCCAGAGGCTACCACGTTTATGCTTTCTGGGGAAAGGTTGACATTGTTACTTGCTTTTTTGAATTGCTCGGTATCAGAGTATATGTTTTCAACCATAGGAACTACCACCGGCGTGGGTACTGTCCGCTGGAAAAAATTCAAAATTGAGCAGCTATATGTGCCGCGTATTATTGAGGAAACAATGGCTCAAGCAATTGAAGAACAGTGCGAACGAATTATCAGCATAACGGCACAGCAAAGTTCTGCCCCGGAAGAAGAGCATATCTTGAATAGCCTTATATATCGGTTATACGGTCTATCCGATTCCGAGATACAATTTATTGAGAGTCAAGTTAAATAAGGCCCTCCAAATACTCCGCTTCAGCTGGTGACAGACCAAGTTGCTGATATAATTGGGCATTGATTGAGGCTGAGTCCTTATTTGTTAACTGGCTTTCTTCTTTAAATGCCATTTGAACGGGTACAGGAATCTGCTCTACAAATTGTTTGAGCCAGCGCCACCCCGTCTCATCAAGCTTACTGGAGATGATATCCAGATAGAAGAGTGCTATCTTGCTATTGAGGAATCCCAGCAGGGTATTCAGTTCTTTTTCGTGGCACTCATTATCGTTGAATGATAAGATATAGCACGTATTCAGCACCATAGCACCGTCCTCACTATATGCAAATGAATTGCCAGTTCTTGACAACTCTGCCCAAACGATTTTTGGCTTAGAAAATTCGTCCCAATAGCTGATGCTATCTTGGGTTTCAAACCATTTATTGTTTGTTTTCTTCCGTGCTTTTATCCGTTCGCCATTGACAATATGCTCTTTGCCAGTCTGTTCAAGCCGTTCGATTCCAATAGTAAGCAGGTAGTCTTTCAAAGCAGGATAATCGTCTATATCATACTTCTTTGCAGGAAATGTCGCTATTAGATACTGATCTGCAAACACATAACCATAACGTTTGATGTCCCGGCCACGGAGAATCGGTCGAATGATTTCCGCCGTTCGCTGGCGTTCATCATCGCTCTGGCATGCATCCAGAATCTTGTTCCGTTTGGTCGAATCAATGATGAAGGCGTCGTTGAAACCGGTCTTGATGCCATAATTGATCTGAATATCCCAATCTTTCAGTGGAGTGCCGATGGTTTCAATCTTTGCCTTGATGGAGCGTTCTATATCGGATAGAATGGACCATGATTCCGATGAGGAGAAGTTAGAAGGGACGGCGTGTGTCTGCACATAATCGCTCAATTTCGTGATGTCAAATTCATCCTTATTAATGGAGCAGGCATTCGTGCATCCGGACGGTGTTCTGGTGACGGCAGTGAGGATGTTTACATCAACTGTTGCGGAGTCGAATACTTTATAGCCAGCAAAGTCAATCAAGCCGATAACATCCTGTTTTTCAGAGAAGTATTTGCGTAACGGCTCACCGTAACCTGCTCTCATCCACTTGTTTGAGGTAATAAACGACAGCAAAGCCCCTGGCTTTAGCAGTTTCATGCCCATCTCATAAAACAGACAGTAGATGTCGCCGGTACGCTCATATGTCTCGTAATTCATTTTCTGGAGGGCATCGGCATCGGACCCCATCTTTTGGAGTTGGATATATGGAGGGTTGCCAATTACGCAGTCGAAGCCAACAAAGCAGCCATCTTCATCCAGCACTTCCGGGAACTCGATGCGCCATTCAAAAGCGCCGATGAAGATCTTGTTGTCCTGGATTTCATCCACTTCTGCCTGAATCTTGTCAATCTTGCCTTTTAGAATCTTTGCCTGTTTGTCTCGCTGGGTCTGATCTTTTTTGCTAATCTCAAAAAGCTGGGGCGCCAAAAGGTTGTTCAGTTCGCCTTTCAGTTTATTAAGGCTAACCACCTTAGGGTCATTTAGGCTAATCTGAGTTCGGAGATTACCCTTAATCTGACGCAAGTAGTCCTCCAAATCATGTTTTTCCTCCTTGCTATGTGCGTTTTTATAGTCACTCACAGCTTTACGATAGGCGCTGATGGAGATACCATTTTTGCGGAGGATTTCGGAGATGTCCTGCCCTAAGTCGAAACGGTGCAGAAGGGAGTTGCCCACCTTGATGTTGATGTCGATGTTCGGCAGAGTTTCCAGCTCTGTGTAGTCGCTCTCTTTTGTGTAATAGGCGTTTTTCAGCAGTTCTATCCACAGGCGGAGCCGGCAGATGTTTACGGCATTGGGATTGAGGTCTACACCGAAGAGGCAGTTTTCGATGATTTTGCGTTTCTCGTTGAAGAGAGTTTCTTGGATGCGCTGGCTTTCCTGATTACCCGGGATGTAATTAACGGGATTGCCGTCCTCATCGAACACAAGCAGTTCATCATTCTCTATATCAATACTGTAGTCCTGCTTCTTGATGCGCTTGCCGGAACCGTCGATAAGAATACCAAGATCGTATTTGGTACGGATGACCTCATTGAGGACGGATACCAGGAAGTGACCGGAACCCACAGCCGGGTCGCAGATACGGAGAGAATCGACAATAGCATTGGCCCGAGCATAGTCCTCGATATCTTTGTTTTTTATTGCCTCGTAGTCTTTGCAAGACCAGTCCATCTCCTCATTAAAGCGGCGGACTACGGTCTGTTGGATGGTTTCTCGGCTCATATACATCGTAACGGCACCTGGCGTGAAGACAGATCCATCGCGGTGGCCATTGATCTTCTCAAAGATAAGGCCAAGCACGGAGGCATTAATGAGGGTCTTAGCTTGTTCCTGTACCTCCTCGGAACCTTCACTGGCAAAGTCGTAGGCATCAAGGAACTCCAGTAGGTATCGAAGTGTAGGAAGTTTAGCGTGGCGCGGTTTCTGGCCATCTTTGAGCACCGTACTGCCGAACAAAGGTAGTTCGCTATTATCAAGACTACTGATGCGGATGGTCTGGCGCTCAAGGGGGCTAATCTCAAAGAGAGAGCTGTTGAGGTACGGGACTTTGCCGTACTTAGAGTTGATGCTTTCAGGGCGGTCAGCGATACGCTTGGCAAGGACCTGGAAGAAGAGTTTATTAAGTTCGTCGTAATCTGGAATGATGGACGGACTCATAAAGGCATAAGATTTATCGCCTTTATGGTATTTTACCAGCTGGGCTTCAAGGAGTTTAAGGAAAAGAACCCGATTTATCCAACCGATGGTAAGGGCAAGAGCAACACCGAATAGCTGCTCTTGGCGGTCCTTTCCAAAGGAAAAACGCTCTCTCACATTATCCAACCAGTCTTCACTGTCAAGAATGGTAATGGCGTTTTCTAGAATGGATGCCTGGTTGCGTTCTCCTTCTTTGCGGCGGGTAATGATGTGCTTGTTGCTATCCTTCTCTACCACTTCTTCCAAGCCAATGATGTAGAGCAGTTCGCTGTAAAACTTTGTGTTGAGGGAGTTGCTGTCGTTCTGGAAGCGCTTTTTCAGCAGGTGCTCCGGGCTGAAGAATTTGAATAGCTCGATGAGCCGTTTGTCATTACCGGTATCGAGGAAAGATTTATACTTCCGAATATCAAACCAAGTATAGGTAATTTGGTCAATGACTTCGGCGATGAAGTCGGCAGCAATTTCCTTGTAGAAGAAATCTGTCTTTTCCGATGTCAGAGTTCCTTCATTGAATTCTTCGAAACGTTTGATGAGTTTTCTGTTGGAATAGAAAAGGCGCTCAAACTCCTGGGCATCGAAGACGAAATACTCATAGACATTAGTGACTACGAGCTGTTTGAGCTGGATGTTTTTCTTGGAATGGCGTTCGCGAAGATAGTAAAGAAGCAGTTCCTGCAAGGCTTTGCGGTTGAGGTCTTCCCGCGTGATCATTTCAGATGCGTTCCCAGGCATCTTAACCTCGAAGATGACGCCTACAGGATCCTGAATATTGTTTCCAAGGTGGATGGCACAGTCGATTTTGCCATTCGGAGAAACCTTGTATGTTTGGCCATAGAAAGTCAGTTTGAGAAGGTCCATCAGATCGCCCTTAACCTTTTCTTCGGTGTTGATGACTGCAATCTGTTCGTAGAAGTTATGCAGCTGTGTTTTGAACGTATCAAACGCTGCACGGTCCACGGGGACCTGGCGATATGCCTTATTCAAGGACTTGGCTATTGTCAATTCGGCCATAGTATTTGGTTTCAGAGGAATGAGTTTCCAAATTTAGCGATTTTTCTTGATTATACGGGCAAGATAATGATATGAGGATATAAAAGGATGTGTAATGTCGTTGGATAGCCCGGAAAGTATGGTTATCTTTGTACGTTAACATATTGACTTATGGATAAACAGAGCATCATACAGTATAAGTCGGCTTTCGATGCTATCGCTACCTACATCGAAAGCGACAATGGGGACGAAAAGGTTGAGGTCTGGTTTGCCCGGGAACTTCAGGAGGTCCTGGGGTATGCCCGCTGGGAGAATTTCCAGTCTGCAATCAATCGTGCGGTAGAATCCTGTAACACGCAGGGAATCAATGTGGACGACCATTTTCGTGAGGTCACGAAAATGGTCAAATTGGGAAGCGGAGCAATCAGAGATATCCAAGACTTCATGCTTACTCGCTATGCTTGCTACTTGATAGCCCAGAACGGCGACCCCAAAAAGGAACCGGTGGCTTTTGCCCAGAGCTATTTTGCTGTCCAGACGCGCAAGGCGGAACTAATTGAGGAACGCATCAACTATATCGCACGCCTTGAATCCAGGGACCGTCTCCGTGCTTCTGAAAAACAGTTGTCTCAGAATATCTATGAGCGTGGAGTGGATGACAAAGGTTTTGGTAGAATCCGTTCCAAAGGCGATGCCGTCCTGTTTGGAGGCCATACAACCGAAGATATGAAGAAACGGCTTGGTGTGAAGGATAACCGGCCTCTGGCAGATTTTCTCCCGACACTGACTATCGCAGCCAAGAACCTGGCTACAGAGATGACCAACTACAATGTAGGAGGGAAAAACTTGTATGGCGAACGTGCCATAACAAGCGAGCATATGCAGAACAATCAGAGTGTCCGGGAAATGCTTGGTAAACGAGGAATCCGTCCGGAAGAGTTGCCGCCAGCAGAGGATATCAAGAAACTTGAGCGCCGCGTCGCTTCAGAAGAAAAGCGAATAGAAAAGACATCTTCGAAATTGCCAAAAAAGAAGTAAAAACGGCCTTAGAAGTGCATCAGGATCATTTTCGTGACCTCACGAAAATGGTCTTTGTCTTTCCCATCCGGCGGCCCCGGCAATGCAAATATGACGTTCAAAGGAGCAAAAGGCAGCGAGGAGGAAGGCGGGTGGCCTGGGCTTTTTTGACGGACCGGGGTTTTTTACTATTTTTGCACACATAATGGAAGAATCGGCATATATGTTTCCGACTTCCGTGAAGGAAGTTGAGGCGCTGGGGTGGGATTATATCGACATAATCCTCTTCAGTGGGGACGCGTTCGTTGACCATCCGTCGTTCGGGACGGCGGTGATTGCGCGCTGGCTGCAGAAGTGGGGCTACCGCGTTGCGGTGGTGCCGCAGCCAAACTGGCGGGACGATCTTCGAGATTTCCGCAAGTTGGGGCATCCCAGGCTCTATTTCGGCCTCAATGCCGGCGCGATGGATTCCATGGTGAACCATTACACCGCCTCCAAGCGCCTCCGTCATGACGATGCCTATACCCCTGAAGGAAAGGCCGGTGCAAGGCCTGACTATGCCGTCACCGTCTATACCAAAATACTGAAGGAACTCTTCCCGGACGTGCCGGTAATCATCGGCGGAATCGAAGCCTCCCTTCGCCGCCTCACTCATTACGACTACTGGAAAGACTGCCTCATGCCCTCCGTCCTCGTAACCTCCGGGGCCGATTATCTCTGCTACGGCATGGGAGAGCGCCCCATGCTGGAACTTACCCGCGGCATCGAAAAAGGCTGGAACATGCACCGCATGCGTCAGATTCCCCAGACAGCCTTCTTTGTGAAAGGTAAAGTTCCGAAGGAGGTGCTCTCTCCGGAATCTGTGGCCACCCTCGGCCACATAAGAGGGAGGGGCCCATCCGCAGGATGGGAGGGGTCGCGAAGCGACGATTCAGGAGAGAGCACCTCCTCCGGAACTTTGGTCCTGCATTCATTCGAAGAGTGCCAGCGCTCAAAACGCGCATTTGCCGAGAATTTCCACTGGATTGAGACCCATGCCAACATGGCTCATCCGGACACGATAATAGAGCCGGTAGGGGAGGGCTACGTGCAGATCAATCCACCTTTCCCTACGGCAACTACGGAAGAGATGGACTCCTTCTGGGACCTGCCGTTCACAAAGCTCCCGCATCCCCGTTACAAGGGAAAGCGCATCCCTGCCTACGACATGATAAAGTTCAGCGTGAACACGCACAGGGGCTGTTTCGGGGGCTGTAATTTCTGCACCATTGCGGCGCATCAGGGGAAGTTCATATCGTCCCGGAGCGAAAAATCCATACTCAAGGAGGTAAAGGAACTGAACAACCTTCCCGACTTTGCCGGAAACATTTCCGATGTGGGTGCCCCTACGGCCAACATGTACGGCATGCATGGGAAGAATCCTGACCTTTGCGACAAGTGCAAGCGCCGCAGCTGCCTGTTCCCCAAGCGCTGCCCCAACCTTGACTGCGACCATACCCGCCTCATGGAACTTTACCGGAAAATAGACTCCACAAAGGGTATCAGGCACAGCTACATCGGCAGCGGTATCCGTTATGACCTCTTCCTCACGGAGGACGGATTCGTAGACCAGAGCTCCAAGCCTTACCTCAAGACCCTTGTCCTGGACCACACTTCAGGCCGGTTGAAAGTGGCCCCCGAGCACACAGAAGATCATGTACTTCAGAAGATGGCGAAGCCCAGCTTCCGCCTCTTCGGCCGCCTTCGAACGGAATTTGACAAGATAAACCGCGAGGCCGGCACCCACGTGGGGCTGGTACCTTATTTTATATCCTCGCACCCCGGCTGCACCCAGAAGGATATGGAAGCCCTTGCGGCGAATCCAGCCCTCAAGGGCATCTGGATGGACCAGGTGCAGGATTTCACCCCTACGCCCATGACAACTTCTTCCGTCATGTTTTACTCCGGAATCGACCCCAGAGACATGACAGAGGTGTTTACGGAGCATGATATGGAGAAGAAAATGAGGCAAAAATCGTTTTTCTTCAAAAATTCTACGAAAAAAAGCGAAAACCGCTTGCAGAGTTCAAAACAAAGCCGTATTATTGCAACGCGAAAACCTAAACACAAGAAGTAGATTATGGCAGACATCAAGAAAAGACACGTGGTGAGTTATGAGAAAATGTCCGCTCATCCGGACCTTGCAGCAGCTTTCCAGGAGAAGTACCCCAAAGGCTTCAATGACTATCTCAATGACCTCATCAAATACCCCAAGCCCGACGGCACAACCTTCTATGCAGTTACGGTTGAGGTCCCTGATGCCATATATCTTGTGAAGATCAACGTCAAGACGGACGACCTTGAAGACGTCGCCCGCTGGCTTGAGGGAGAAGAAGACGCCGAAAACGAAGCCGTAGCAGGGGGCAGCGCAGAAGCTTCGGACGCTTCCGGTGAAACCCTCCCGGATGACAACATCGCCCAGTATTCCACAGGTGCCGACGACGAATAATGGCATCGCGTGGCAGCATAAAGCATCTTTGGGGCCCCGTCAGGGGCCTTTTGCGTAGAATTCCGGAAACTACTGCGCTACTGTTGCTGTCTGTGGTGACCGGCCTTCTTGCCGGTCTTGCCGCCGTCACTCTGAAATTCGCAATCCATTCCATCCAGGGCCTCATAGCCTCCGATTTCAATGATGCCCGCTGGGTATATCTCGTGCTCCCGGGCGTCGGTATGCTCCTGAGCCTTCTGGTGGTGAAGTATATCGTAAGGGACAATATCGGGCATGGTGTTACCAAGGTGCTTCAGGCCGTGTCCAGGAGCGAATCCAAGATAAAGCGCCACAACGTGTGGAGTTCCATGGTCACCAGTGCGCTCACTATCGGCTTCGGCGGCTCCGTGGGTGCAGAGGCGCCAATCGTATATACGGGCGCAGCCATCGGCTCAAATCTGGGCCGATACTGTGGAATGTCCTACAGGGGCATGACGCTGCTTCTTGGCTGCGGTGCGGCTGGTGCTGTTGCCGGTATTTTCAACGCTCCGCTGGCCGGGGTGCTGTTCACCCTGGAAATCCTCCTTTTCAACCTGTCGATGAGCGGCATCCTTCCGCTTCTTCTGAGCAGCATATCGGCAACGCTGGTGAGTTATCTGCTGCTTGGTCAGACAACGCCGTTCACTACGGAGGTGCTTCCTTTTTCGATGGGGAATGTGCCGTTCTACCTCATTCTTGGGCTGTTTTGCGGAGTCGCTGCGGTATATTTCATACGCACTACGCTGTCCATGGAGGATTGCCTTTCAAAGGTGAAGAGCCCGTATCTGAGGTGGGCGGTGTCGGCAGTGCTGCTGGGACTTCTCATTTTCTTCTTCCCGCCGCTGTACGGGGAAGGTTATGATTTCATCTCGCCGCTTCTCAGGGGCGTATCGGCCTCCATCGAGAATACGCCGTTTTCATTCCTGGATGGGCTGGAATGGGCTGTACCGGTGTTTTTCCTGGCTGTGCTTCTCCTGAAGGTCTTCTCGATGACCTTCACCAACGCAGGCGGGGGAGTGGGCGGAACCTTCGGCCCTACTCTGTTTGTGGGTGCAATGGCCGGCCTGGTGGTGGCCTCTGTCCTGAATCTCCTCAAGGCCGATGTCCCAGTCCAGAACTTCGTCCTGGTGGGCATGGCAGGGCTCATGGCGGGCGTCATGCAGGCGCCGCTCACCGCCATCTTCCTCATTGCCGAGATTTCCGGCGGCTATGAACTCCTGGTGCCGCTTATCATCACATCGGCAGTGGCGTATGGAATTACCCGTATATTCGAAAAGTATTCCATTTATACCAAGCGTATCGCGGCATCCGGGGAACTCCTCACACATGATTCAGACCAGGCCGTGTTGGTGCTTCTTCGTACCGATTCCCTCCTTGAGAAGGACTTCGTTCCTGTGCATATTGACGACACCCTTGGGGAGCTTGTGTCCGTTGTTTCCCAGTCTGAGCGCTCCATCTTTCCCGTAATAGACGCGCATCACCGTTTCCAGGGCCAGGTGTCCCTTGCCGATATCCGCTCGGACATGTTCAAGACAGACCTGTACGAGTCCCGCCATGTATATAACTACATGCGCTCTGCACAGGATTACATATATGAAAACGAACCAATGGACTCCGTAATGCGGAAGTTTGAAAAGACCGGAGCCTGGAACCTTCCGGTTGTGGAAAAGAATGGCCGGCTCTATCTTGGTTACCTGTCCAAATCCAAGATTTTCAGCGCGTACAGGGATTCTTTGAAGGAATTCTCTGCGGACTGATTGAGGTAACCCGTGAAATATAACTGTTTGATAACTAATGATTTGTTTAAAATGCTTACGTCATTTTCCCGGAAAGCCTTTTTGATAATAGCCTGTCTGTCAGGACTTTGCATTTCACGCTCTTGCAAACCTTTCACTTCTCGCGAGTGCGAGGTCATAGGTTCACAGGACTCTCTCATGTACGTAACGGTACTGCCGCTTGACAGCGCCGTCCTGAGGACAGTGAGCGTAGACCTTGGGCCGCGCGAACTTAAGTCCAAGGAACTCAAGTCGCTGGTTTCCAAGATGCTGGCTACGGTTACCCACCCTTCACAGGACGGGGTTGGAATTGCCGCACCGCAGGTGGGCATCAACCGCCGCATCGCCTGGGTGCAGCGCCTTGACCGGGAAGGGGAGCCGTGGGTCTGCTACCTTAACCTGAAAATAGACAGCTATGGCGGTGAACTTGTAGACGGGCAGGAAGGCTGTCTGTCGGTTCCGCCCATGCGCGGCTCGGTGCGCCGCTGGTCGGAAGTCACCGTCTCATATACAGACTGGATAAGCGGAGAACGCGTACAGGAAACCATCCAGGGCTACACAGCGCGCATTTTCCAGCACGAAACAGACCATCTTGACGCCACCCTGTACATTGACAGGGCAGATTCTGTCTGGGTCTCGGAAGACTGGGCCCGCGAGCGCGCCGCCTTCGATTATTCCCGCCCTGCGTGGTGGTAGTGAGGCAATAATTCCGTAACTTTGGACGCTATGAAAGAAATCTACATCAAGCATATAGCCGCGCAGCTGCATGTGCAGCCGTGGCAGGTGGAAAACTGCGAAGAGCTTCTCAAGGACGGATGCACCGTGCCGTTCATAAGCCGTTACCGCAAGGAGAGGACAGGCGGCCTTGACGACGTGGATGTCCAGGAAATCAAGCATCTTACTGAGGTGTATGACGAGATGGAAAAACGCAAGGCAACCATCCTTGGAACCATTGAAGAGGCCGGAAAACTTACCGCAGAGCTCCGGAAGCAGATAGAAAACTGCCTTGTGAGTTCTGAACTGGAAGACCTCTACCTCCCATACCGTCCAAAGCGCAAGACACGTGCGACCGTTGCAAAGGCCAAGGGCCTTGAACCACTGGCAGAGTATATCATAAGCGGTAAAAATCCCACTCCGGAGGTGCGTAAATACGTTAAGGGAGAGGTGACAGACGAGGAAGAAGCCCTCCAGGGCGCCCGCGACATCATTGCCGAAAGAGTGAGCGAAACCGCCTCCTTCCGTGAAACGCTGAGGGATATTTTCAGGACACGCCGCATAGTTTCCAAGGTCACCAGGGACGGCGAGAAGAATCCGGAAGCATCCAAGTACCGCAGCTACTTCTCCTTCTCCCAGCCCGTCGCGAAGATTCCTTCACACACTCTCCTTGCCATCCTGCGTGCAGAAGGCGAAGGCGCCCTTTCCGTGAGCCTCGATGCCGATTCCGAAAAATGCGGCAACAAGCTCTACTACGACTGGTGCCAGCAGCATGGCTACCCTTCACGTGAAGCCGGCCTTCAGATACGAGAAGCCATGGACGACGGTTACAAGCGTCTCATGGAGCCTTCCATAGCAGGTGAAGTCATCCGCGAAGCCAAGGAAAAGGCCGATATCGAGTCTGTCGGCGTATTCGGTGAAAACCTTCGCCAGCTGCTTCTGGCGGCCCCCGTGGGGCAGAAGAGAGTTATGGCCATCGACCCGGGTTACAGGACGGGCTGCAAGGTGGCATGCCTTGACGCGCAGGGGAACCTCCTTGAGCACGATGTCATTTTCCCCCATCCACCGGTGGCAAAGAAGATAGATGCAATTGAGAAGGTGCTCACGCTCCAGGACAGGTACAAGATAGAAGTAATAGCTGTTGGAAACGGCACTGCCGGCAGGGATACCGAGGATTTCCTAAGGAAAGTGGGGCTTCCTGAAGATGTGAAGATATACTCTGTGAGCGAAGACGGGGCGTCTGTGTATTCGGCATCGGAAGTCGGACGTGAAGAGTTCCCGCAGGAGGATGTGACCGTGCGTGGAGCCGTATCCATCGGCAGGCGTCTCATGGACCCTCTCTCCGAACTTGTGAAGATAGATCCAAAGTCCCTTGGAGTCGGGCAGTACCAGCACGACGTAGACCAGAAACTCCTCAAGGAGAAACTGGATTCAGTGGTGGAAAGCTGTGTTAACAGCGTTGGAGTAAACCTCAATACTGCAAGCCCTTACCTGCTGCAGTACGTTAGCGGTATAGGCCCGGCACTGGCAAAGGCCATCACTGGTTACCGGAAGGATAACGGCGCATACCGCCGCCGTGAAGACCTCATGAAAGTTCCGCGCCTTGGTGCCAAGGCTTTCCAGCAGTGCGCAGGCTTCCTGAGGATACCCGGCGCTGCCAATCCGCTTGACAATTCCGCAGTGCATCCGGAGTCTTACCACATAGTGGAGAAGATGGCAAATGACCTACACGTCCCTGTGAAAGAGCTTGTGGGTAATGCGGACCTTTGCGCCAAAATACAGCCCCGGAAGTACGTAGAGGGCGATTTCGGCCTTCCCACCATCAATGACATAATAGCAGAGCTAAAGAAGCCCGGCCGGGATCCACGCGAACAAGCCCAGGAGTTCTCCTTTGCCGATGACATCCGCACCATTGACGACCTCAAGACCGGCATGGAGCTCCCCGGCATCGTGACCAACCTCACAGCCTTTGGGGCGTTTGTGGATATCGGCATACACGAAAACGGCCTCATACACGCCTCCAACATGGGTGTGCGGGGAATGGCCATCCCTTCGAAGGTCCTTAAGCTACATCAAAAAATAAAAGTCCAGGTCATTACCGTAGACCTGGACCGTAACCGTATCGGACTCCGCCTTCTCTGAGCGTCAGGCTGTCCGGGGTTTGAACTTGCGGAACCGGAGGCCGATGACGCCCCAGAAGGCTTCGCCGAAAATACCGCCGCTCATCTTTGAGGTGCCCTTCTGTCTGTTTACGAAGACGATGGGCACTTCCTTGACCTCATATCCCAGTTTCCAGGCTGTGTATTTCATCTCTATCTGGAACCCGTAGCCTTTCATGCGCACGGCGTCAAGGTCTATCCCTTCCAGGACTTTCCGGCTGTAGCAAACGAAGCCGGCGGTGGTGTCGAATACTTTCATTCCAAGGATAAGCCTCACATACATAGATGCGCCGTATGACATCACAATCCTTGAGAACGGCCAGTCCACCACGCTGATACCGCTGCAGTAGCGGGAGCCGACGGCAAGGTCTGCGCCTTCTTCCGAGCAGGTTTTCCATAGGCGGATAAGGTCGTTGGGGTTGTGGGAGAAATCGGCATCCATTTCGAAAACGTAGTCGTAGCCGTGCTCAAGGGCCCATTTGAAGCCCGTGAGGTATGCCGTGCCAAGGCCGAGCTTCCCGGAGCGCTCAAGGAGGTGGAGCCTGTCCGGATAGGTGTCGGTGAGGCCTTTTACAATATCGGCAGTGCCGTCAGGGGAGGCATCGTCAATGATGAGGACATGGAAGTTCCCCTCCAGGCCTATGACTGCAGCGATGATGTCGGCAACGTTTTCCTTTTCGTTGTAAGTGGGGATGATGACTAAGTTCATTTTTTCTTTACGAGATATCGTTCTTCTTTATATGTGAGACCCATGAACAGGATGGACAAAACGCATGCCGCAATGAGGAGCATGAAGATAACGTTCCATCCGAAATGCTGAGAAACCCAGCCGAACAGGGTATTTGCCAGGAGGAAGGTTCCGAAGAAATAGCCGAAGAAACCGGTGAGGCCTGCAGCGGTGCCCGCCGCGTTCTTGGGTGCAAGGTCAAGTGCCTGCACGCCGATGAGCATCACTGGCCCGTAGATGAAGAACCCGATGCCGATGAGGGCGAGAAGGGCAACAGTGACATTGCTGCTGAATGCCCAGTACAGGGCGATGAACACCATCACCAAGGCCATGAAAATCATGGTGGGGAGTGCCCTCATGCCCTTGAACACCTTGTCTGACAGCCAGCCGCAGATGATGGTTCCGGGAATGGCTGCATATTCATATGCGAAATAGACCCAGCCTGCGCTCTTGAGGTCGATGCCCTTTTCAGTAAGGAGTGAAGGAGCCCAGTCAAGGCAGCCGTAGCGTACCATGTAGACGAAGGCATTTGCAAGGGCGATGTACCAAAGGAACTTGTTGTTGAGCACGTATTTGAAGAAGATTTCCTTTGTAGAAAGGGTTTCTTCGTGCTTTTCGGAGTAGTTCTTGGGATAGTCGTTCTTCCAGGCTTCGATGGACTGGAGGCCGCATGACTGCGGTGTGTCCCTTAGGAGGATGAACGCCAGCAGGGCAATCAGAAGCGCCACTGCTGCAGGGAATGCAAATGTGCCGATGAGGAAGTACAGGTCTGAATTCCGGCCGAAGAACCAGCTTCCGAACCATATTGCGCCGTACGTTGCCATGGGGCCCACAAGGCCGCCGCCGACGTTATGGGCGCAGTTCCAGATGCTCATCATGGTTCCGCGTTCGCTCACGGAGAACCAGTGCGTCATGACGCGGCCGCAGGGAGGCCATCCCATACCGTTGAACCATCCCACCAGGAAGTTCAGGATGCCCATCACAAGAATAGCGAGTCCCTTGTGCTCTGCGCCGATATATTGGATGGGAACTATCATGAAACACATGGAAATTGCGCTCAGGATAAGTCCCAGAGGCAGGAATGCGCGGGCATTGGAGCGGTCTGATACGCTGCCCATCAGGAACTTGGACAGGGCATAGGCCGCAGCGTTAAGACCAAGGACGAAGCCCAGCTCTGTCTTTTCGAATCCCAGCGCCGCCATGGACGGGATAGCCATGGACAGGTTCTTTCTCACCAGATAGAATCCGGCATATCCAATGAATGCCCCGATAAATACCTGGAGACGCAGTCTCTTGTATTTTGCATCGGCCTCGGGGCCGGTCTGTGCCGGCTTGTATGCCGGCTGCTGAAGTAACTTTATCATATATCCAATGCTTGTGCTAAAATTGAAACGGGATGCATGACCTTGTATCCTGCCGACATTTCTATCTGCCACTTGCAGGTTTCGCAGTCACATGCGACGACATCCGGATTCACGGTCTTGATTTGTTCGAAAAGAGGAGCGCCGACAGCCTGGGATACCAGGTAGTTCTCTTTCTTGAAACCATAGGTGCCGGCTATGCCGCAGCAGTTTGAATCCAGAAGCGTGAATTCGACGCCCGGAATCATGCGGAGCAGCTTTTCGCTGAATACGCCCCAGCCCAGTTTTTCCATGTGGCAGGGAGTATGGTATGCAACCTTGATGTGGAAGTCGGAACGGAACTTGAGCTGTGCGCCCTTCTCCAGCTTCTCAAAGATGTAGCGGGTTGCAAGAAGCAGGCTGTCCTTGACCTTGGAATTGTCTGCGCCGAGAAGCTCCGGATACTCTTCCCTGATGGTAAGAGTACATGTAGAGGAGGTCGCTATGATATTGAGGCCGCTGTCCACAGCCTTTTCCAGCACGGCGATGTTGTGGTTTGCGTTCTTGCGGGCGCTCTCGGACATGCCGTTCGTTATCATTGCGATGCCGCAGCATTTCTCTCCGTCAAGAAGTTGCACGCCCACTCCCAGGGCGTTGAGAACCTTGACAAGGTCCTTTCCCAGTTGAGGGAAGTTGTAGTTCACGTAGCAGCCGTGGTAGTATGCAACCTGTTCAGGGAATGCGGCCTGCTCCTTGGAATGGCGCCTCAGCCAGCCTTCGAAGCCGTGTGCGCTGTATTTTGGGAAGGTCCTGTTATGGTCTATCTTGAGCGTTGCGTCCAGGACGGTCTTGGTAATTCCAAGGGAGGTGACTCCGTTTACAATAGGAGCGAACGGCCTTGCCAGCGTTCCCATGAAATCCGTAGACGCAAGGATGCGGTCACGCAGCTTGGGGGCCGATTTGTCATATTTTATCCTGGCGGCCTGGATGAGGTCTGCGACGTGCACGCCTGAAGGGCAGGAAACCTCGCAGCGCTTGCAGTTCATGCAGTACTTGAGGGAGTTCGTGAAGAAATACGGGTCCTTGAGGCGGAGGCGTTCGCCGTCGGGTCCGGCCTGCTTGGGGCCGGGGTATAGCGGATTGGCCTGAAGAACCGGGCAGTATGCGGTACATATAGTACACTTCATGCATTCCTCAAAATTGTGAGGGCTCACTGTTTTCTCTTGTATCTTCATGCCTTTGAAAGTATAGAATCAACTGCTTTGAATGCGCTGCGTATTGCGGCGCCGGCGCCTGTGCCAAGTTCGGGACGGGTATTTCCCAGTACGGAGCCAATTGCATACATGTTCTTGATGGGCTCTCCGTCCTTGAAAGGGTGGAGGTCATCGTCCGTTACGAGGCCGAAGTCCATATAGGGCTGCTTTCCCGCAAAGTCAGGGTTGTACCAGGTATTTCGGTCGTCGGATGCGTTCACATCCAGGCCGATAATGGGCTCATAAACGCTCTCCGGCGTAGATATGAGGCCCTTTGAGAAGAAACTACCCGTTGCCAGGATGAAACTGTCGGCCTCCAGATAGTGGTTCCCGAGGTTCTGTGTGACCACGCTGTGCACCACTCCTTCATGGATGTGGGCCGATTTGACCTCGTCTCCCATGAGGAACGTACCGCCGAGGGTTTCGTAGCGGCGCCTGAGCTGCATCTGTGTGCGAAGACCGGGAACAGAAGGGGGCAGGGTGCCCACAAACACCACCTTTGCCGGAAGAGCCTCGCGGATGCGTCCCGGAACGGAAATGTCCTGCAGGCCGAACACCTGAGGCAGAATCACGGCGTCGTCGTCCTTGAGGAGGAGGCGGATTTCCTGTACCACCTTCTCCCAGATGCGGTCCATGATTCTTGCAATCTGGACGGAGCGCATTTCGCTGGGGCTCTGCCTGAGGTGCTCCATCTCCGGAAGGCGCAGGAAACGTACGCGGGCCTCGATGCCTTCCTTCTGGAGACCGTCGGCAATGAAGGAGAAGAAGAAATCATGGTAGCCCATGAAATTGACTATGAGAGCCTTCCTTGCGAAGGCGGGCTTTTCGAAGAGGGAGATGTCCTCCAGGGAGAGTGCCGATTCCCGGAACGTGCCCATGGGCATGAGGCGGACGCCATCGGCATAGTTTGCCCTGATGCCGGCCTCGGATAATATCTCCTGAAGGCGGGCGGGGGATTCTTTCATGGATTCGAATGTGCCGGAGAAGAAATGGAGGGCGTTCTGGCCGGAACTGACTATGGCAGTGGACCTGCCCTCTTTCTGAAGGCTTATTCCGGCGATGAGCCCGGCAAGGCCGCCGCCGGTTATGACTGTATCGAATTTCATATTCCAAGCACGTGTTTATAGACCCACTGAGTGTATTCAGCTTCGCGGAGGGTGTCTCCCCATCCGATGGGGAAATTGCCCTTCCAGCGCTCTGTAAGGAAGTTGTTAAGGTCGGCACGTTCCCTTTCTATGCATCCGTGGGCCTTTGCAAGGAGGCCGGCGGCGCGGCAGGCGCAGAATTCACCCTGACAGGTTCCCATGCCTATGCGAGTGCGGCGGCGGAGGTCCGTGAGCGTGGTTACGTCCATCCTTTCGATGGCGGCGTTGATTTCACCTACGGAGACCTCTTCGCATTCGCAGATGAGGGAGTCCTCGTATTTGTCGTTTACATGAAGGCGCGATGCACGTGTCCCAAGTCTTGATGCCGCCGATTTCTGGGCCATTGACGGGTTCTCCCAGATGGTCTGGGCCACCTCCTTGTAGGATTTTTCCTCCGAACCGGGAAGGGGAGTATCGGCAGTTTCGCATTTCTTGTCGATGCCAAGCTTGCGGCAGACGGTATCGGTTGCCATTTCGGCCATTAGGCGGTATGTCATGAGTTTGCCGCCGGTAATGGTGATGAAGCCCTTGAGACCGTCCCTCTCTTCGTGGTCAAGGCAGACGATTCCGCGGGAGATGTTGCGGCCGGTGGGGTCATTGTCGGCACTGACGAGCGGACGGACGCCGGCATAGGCGCGGAGGATGCGGGTGCTCATGAGGGCGGGGGAGAGCTTGGCGCCTTCGGAGATGAGAAGGTTCACCTCGTCCGGGGTTACGGCCACGTCGTCACACTCCTCGAAAGGAATGCGGGTGGATGTTGTGCCGATGATGCAGACGGTGTCTCCGGGGACGAGGATATCGGCATTGGAGGGCTTGCGGCAGCGGTTTATTACCATATTATTGATACGGTGGGCGAAGATGAGGAGGGCGCCCTTTGCGGGGAACATGCCCACGTTCACTCCTGCCATTTCCGCTATCTTGTGGCCCCATATGCCGGCGGCGTTAACGGTGACGGGGGCGTAGAAGTCCTGCTCCTCACCGGTCTGGACATTGCGCGTGTGTACGCCTTTGATGGTGTCGCCTTCGCGGATGAAGCCGGTGACTTCGGTGTAGAGGCGCACTTGTCCGCCATGGATTTTGGCGTCGAGCATGTTGGCGGCGCATAGGCGGAAGGGGTCTACGCTGCCGTCCGGTACCCTTACAGCACCTATAAGGTCGGGATTCACCGAGGGCTCCAGGCGCTTGGCTTCTTCGGGGTCGATGATATCGGCCCGGATTCCGGCCTTGCGGCAGGATTCGACGAAGGTGGCCTGATAGGCGAGGTCGTCTTCCGGGAGGGTTATGAAAAGACCGTCGGTCTCATCTACGCAATGGGCTGCTATGCGCCTCAGGATCATATTCTCACGGATGCATTCCTCTGCGCTTTCTGCGTCATTTACCGCATAGCGTGCGCCTGAATGCAGAAGGCCGTGGTTCCTTCCGGTTGCTCCTGTAGAGATGTCGCTCTTTTCAATGAGAAGGGTTCTCAGACCTCTCATTGCGCAATCCCTCTGGGTGCCGGCACCGGTGATGCCGCCGCCTATGATGATTATGTCAAACTCGTTAGGCTTCATTTAACTGTTATTAATCCTACAAATATAGAAAAAAACTATGGCAAAACAAAGGCGGGAAGCGGTGTATAATTTTTCTCTCTCATTAGCAGCAAGTTGCGTAAGAATGGCAAAAAATCTTTGAAAAAAGTGCGAGAAAAATTTGCCAGTTCAAAAAATAGTCGTACCTTTGCAATCCCGTTCGGAAACGAGCGGGTTTTTAACGCCCCAACCCGAAGGGGTCAAGGCAAAAATAGTTTTTTGAAATAATTTTTTCAAGGTCAAGGAAGGCGCCGTTTGAGGACCGGAGCAACCTTTTGGTTGTGAGGACCGGAGAACAAGCCTGACGAAGAGATTGGAAAAATTATTAAAAAAGAGAGTTCATTGAAAAGACTGAAAGGAAAGTACAAGCAAGTACCGAAAAAGTGTAACACTTTTTACTTTAAACGAGCGTCAGTTTCTTAGGAAACAAGTCAGGGAGCAAGCTTAGATTTATATAAAAATATACAATGAAGAGTTTGATCCTGG
>Ga0208297_1001597_pt1 | contig 19098 bp, 19 predicted proteins | sample LMS_cellobiose_e_FD_187367 | JGI IMG/M metagenome (GOLD analysis project Ga0208297, IMG submission 187367) | Rumen-fistulated moose microbial communities from Alaska, USA - LMS_cellobiose_enrichment (SPAdes) (version 2) | ecosystem: Host-associated > Mammals > Digestive system > Stomach > Rumen... | reverse complement strand
TGGTTTGCAGTTAGAGGACTGCGCCTGTTTTTCGCTCCTTTCCTACAACTGCAACGCAATTTACCACAAATGAGCCGCAGTCATATGTATTAGGTAGCAGAAACTACCCTTTACATATTAGCTCTTGTCAAGAAATACTCTCTTTCAATGCCAGTCGTATCAAAGACAAAAAATTCAGATGAACAAATTATGTTTTTATCATCAGTCGTGTTTTCCCAATACTTGTTCAAATATGGTCTTAGTTTTCCGTAGATTACATATCCTTTTGGCACTAGTAGCGTTTGACTTAGTATTTTGCATCCATATACTTCTTTTGGCGTTCTGTTTCCGGTATTTTTTTCAATGTTTTCCATACCAATGTATTGATAAGTGGTTTCCTTTTCATCTTTTGTATTTCGCCGCAGAGATTTTCCGGTACTATCAACAAGGAAGTTTTTTATTACTCTAGATAGAGTTACCATAGGAAAACTTGATTTTACAACAACACGATTTGAAAGGAAAAATGGATCCCACCGAGACAAATGGCTAAAATCAATTTGGGATAGGATTTTATTCATCGTTGTGGAATTATAAGAGACACCCAAAATGTCTGTAATTTGTCTGTTCAAATAAAGCAGGAGAGCATCGGCGTTGTCATCTTTTTTCTCTGCTTCTTTCATTGCCTTGTTGTATTCTTCAACTAACTTTTTCTGCTCCTGTATTGTAGGTAGTGCGATTTTTGAGTTTAAGAAGCTTCTTTCTGATACACGCTGTCGGTTGGTCGTTCCGCTACTTTGCGTTTGCCAGTATTTTTGAAATAGTTCCGAAGACAACACAAGCCATAGATACTCTGTCAAAGCATTCTGAACTTCAAACAACCAAAAGTCGTTGGTAACAATAGCGCCTTCAAGTTCTTTAGGGACTATTCCAAACGCCCCATTTCGAGCATCAATTCGGGAAATAATGAGTTGTCCGGCATGTGCAATAAACTGGCGTTTGGTGCCAATTTCCCGCCCAAGCAATTCGTCTCTTTGAACCACGCCCTGTCCATAAAGGCGTACGGTAATCCGCTTATACAGTGTTCCATCCTCTATTTTAACAGGTTCTTTCATTCTTTTGAGAACCTTAGATAACAGGACAAGCGGAAAGCGATTTTCAACATCTTCAAATACGGCCTCATGGGCACTCCACTCTGCCAAATCTGAAAAACGAGAAATCTGCAACAAACTAGTATCAGTCGACGCCATGGAGTAACACCTCCTCGCCATACATGACACGAACAATGTCTCCAGAATTATTTGTTGTGTAAGTGGTATCTTTCAGCTTTTCAACCCATAGCTTTTTCTCTCTCCGATATTGTGCATACTCTGCTTCCAACGCAGGAAGCTGGTTGCCGGCAGACGCTGAGCCCGTCGAGGTAATCCCTGCATCATCAACCTTGGCAATCGGTATCTCATAATCGAAATACTCTTTTACCAAGGGTTTTGCATCTTCCTCGGCTTCACTTGCAATCGAAGTAAGTCTGATACGAATTGTTCTAGCCTCTTTTGATCTGCTTTTACCCGCATCTGCCAAAGCCTGATGTTCCATAAGTAGCCTATCTGCTTCTTCCCTATACTTCTCGTAGCATTCCAAATATGCTTTCCGTTTGCACTCAGCATATTGCTTTTCTTCTTCTTCGGTAAAACGTTTGAAGAAAACCAAACTGGGTTTTACAGTTGCACCTGCAGCAATGAAAACGTCTTGGGGGATTGAGCAAATCAGGATTATCTTCGCACGGCCTTCGAAATACTCACGTACCTTTTGCAGATTTGACGTATTTAGCACGCCTTCCGGTAAGACCATGCCCATCCGACCGCCCTTTTTCAGCAGGCGGAGACAGCGTTCCATAAAGAGCACTTCCGTAAGGCCTGACATTGAACCAGTATCATAAAGGGACAGAAGAGGCTTCCCAATATGATCGTTGACCTGCTTCAAGGCTTCTTCATAAGCTTCTCCATATTTTTCCTTATACTTTGCAATTATAACCTCATCTGTAAATCTGTCAGCCTCAGTAATTCTTTGGGTCTTGTCAATTCTGGAGCCAAACGGTGGATTGGTGAGAATCACATCGAACCGTTCTTCAAAAATGCCATTCACATTAAGTAGACCATCATGATGGTGAACCCCACCATGTCCGTCGCCGTGCATGATCATATTCATTTTTGAAGTTCTGGCCATGCGGGGATTTGCATCTGTGCCATAGATGCAATTTCGGGAAAGGTTGAACATACGACTACCTTCAATTTGGGCGTCAAGTTCCCTGTTCAGAGCCGCTTGCATTTCCTCAATGCGTTCATTAATTGAGAGTTGTTCTTTTTCGGTAAGCTCGTCATAGTGGTCACCCTCAATTTCAGCACGGAGCCGAGCTTTCTCAGCTTTAATATCCTCCTCAATTTGTTCGCGGATATATTCAAACGCTTTGATTAAAAAGCCGCCGCTGCCGCAGGTCGGGTCACAGATGATCTCGCCCTCTCTGGGATCGAGTACATGTGTCATAAAATCAACAATCGTTCGAGGCGTGAAAAACTGGCCCAATTCACCTCTAAAAGTTGTTCCCAAAAACTGCTCAAAGGCGATACCTTTCACATCGTCTTGTGTATCGGAAAGGTTATACACCTGCAATTTTTCAAGTATTTGCTCAAAACTGTTCTGACGAATCTTGATCGAGTCGTTCTCATCGAACAAATAGTCTTCTTGAAATTTGTCCTTTGTATCGTTAAAAAGGATTTGCATATATGGAAGATCAACGCCCTGTCTCTTCAAAGTCGGACGTGTGTACTTTTCATAATCAGCCTCCAGTTGCTTGTACTTTTTTAAGGTAAAAACTTCGCTACCGTTCTTGTCCCGCTCATATCTGATTTTCATAAACAGGATCTTGCTAATCTCATCAAATGCAGCTTCAGGCGAAAGCTTATCATTGTTTCGAATGATGTTGTGGCAGGTGCGGAGCATTTTAGTAAAGTCATCTCTCGTGAAAGTCTTTGTCTTGCCTAATATTTCTTTGACTTTTTTATCAATAAGCGCTTCTTCTGCGGTGGGAATTGCTACTACTTCTACCAATTCTTTTGGAAGATAGTCTTTATCCACGTTAAAATACTTCGTTTCTTTCTCGTTGGTTGTTACGAAAAAGCTTGCCCCAGCCCAAGAGGCATAGTTGTATCCCTGATAGTAGTCCTCCTCGCGAATGCGGACGTTTTCAGCTTTACATTCAACAACAATAAACGCAGCCTTAGAGGCATCTTTATCGCTCTTAGATTTCCAAATGACAATATCAGCACGCGCTTTTCCTTGACCTCGTTGTGAGTTAGTGACTTTTATTTCTTGAGCCATCTGATCAAGAGAATACCCATAATTCTCTACTAAATGCTTTATATACTCTTGACGAACCTTTTCTTCAGGCGTTTCAATATGCCAAGAGTTGGTTAAAGGACAAAAAATTTTGCCATTCTCTCTCTTTATAGGTAATGTATCCATTTCCAGTCCTCCAAATCAATAATGATCAATTAAAAAGCCACAGCTAAATAATCCGAATTAAAGTTGTTGCAAATACTATACAGCAAATATCATTCTTTTTCAACGTTCACCCCCGCGCACGCCGCCCGGAATTTTCCAGAATAACAAAAAGCCAGATGCAGATAATACTTCCATATCGACGGAAAATGCCGGCTCTGCCATGCGCATCCGTAAGGGGTGTTTTGCGGCTTGTTCGAAAAAAGAGCAATTCTTCTGCCAAAACAGAACCAGCAATGCCCGGGGAAAACCTTTCCCCGGGCATTGTTTTTCTGAATGGAATTCCTGCATCTGCAGGATGGCCCTGAATCAGTTGACCGCCGCCAGAATCTTCTGTTGTCTACAACTATTTGGCTGCGGATGCGATATTTTTGCAGGAACGAACCGGATGACTGCGCAGTTCGCTGCAAATTGCATGTCCCATGGGTAAAGCAATACTGTTGACATTCGGCGAAAATCCGAATATACTATTTTTGAATAATAGTATTAATGAAATGAGGTAATACTATATGCTGCGCGATGATTTAATGGAAAGACTCAGGCGTTTGGACGAAGACGCATATCTGCTATACCCCGGCGAGGAGCGTTTCCGCCTCGTCATTGTGGGCGGGAGTGCCTTGATCCTTCTTGAAGTCATCTCCCGCAGTACGCTGGATATTGACGCGATCCATGCCTCCCAAGAGATCCGCGGCCTTTTGGAGAGGTATGACATCAACTGCGATGTGCAGACCTACATCAACAATTTCCCGTACAATTATGAGGACCGCATAAAGCATCTTCCGATTCAGGGGAAAAAGATCGATTTCTTCACTGCATCCCTGGAGGATATCGTGATTGCCAAACTGTTCTCCTATCGGGATACGGATCGGCAGGATATCGTCAGAGACTCCGTCATCAAGGCGCTGGATTGGGATCTCCTGGATCAGATCGCCAGGTCCGACGAAGAGGTTAAGCTGAATGCATTGAATGAGCGGAATTATCAGGACTTCCTATTCAATTACGAAGAGTATGTCAGGAGGTATAAGCCATGAGAGAACTGACTTTTGCAGGTTTCCTCAGCCGCTATGTCCGGCAGCTTTCCATGTCCGGGACAAATTCCATATCCAAACTGGCCCGCGAGGCTGCCATGGACAATTACCGGTTGCGGGAGCCTTTGCTTTTGTATGCTCTTTTTACGGATAACCGTGCCTTGCTGCAAAAGAGTATCAATAACAATGCACAGAAAGAACAGTATGACACCATCTTGGATCAGTACAGCAAAACGCAAATGCTTCAGGCGCTGAAAGGCAATGATCCTGCTCTCCCCGCAGAGTATCAAAAGGTATGGAGAAGTTATCTGGCGCAGAAAAACCGCATGGAAACCGATGCGCAGACGAAAGAATTGATCAGACAACGCATCCTTTCCATGCAGCAGCAAAAAGGCGTTTCCAATTACCGGATCTACAAAACTCTTGGCCTGAATCCGGGAAATATCAATGACTGGCTGAAAAACGGCGCCGGAGAAAAAGTCAGCCTGGCTACTGCGAGGCGAGCATTTGAGTATGTGCAAAGTACAGTGTGATTAAGAGGGAGCTTTTTGTATGATGGCTCCCTCTTAATCTTCGTCAATCAAATAAGCTTTCTTGCGTGGTTCTCAGGAACTGTACCATACAATATCTCGATATTTCTACGCCGCAACCGCCGCCCGGAATTTTCCAGAATAACAAAAAGCCAGATGCAGATAATACTTCCATATCGACCTGCCGGCTGGGGCAGCGGGCAGAAGATACCAGCAAGGCCCGCCGCCGCGGAGCAGGCTTGCCGCCGCGGGCGGGCCGGGCAGACAGAAAGGTTTGAAGATATGAAAGCTACTGGCATTGTCCGGAGGATCGACGACCTGGGCCGGGTGGTGATCCCCAAGGAGATCCGCCGCACCATGCGTATCCGCGAGGGCGACCCGTCGCTGATGACATTGGCAAATTGGCAGAAATTCTGCTTCGGCATGTTGGATTTAGCCAAACGCCAAGGGTGGAAGTAGTACATAATGACGAAAAAGGATGCGCCGACCATGCATATCCGGGAGGGAGGATTTGCCATGAAACAGATAACATCATACGGATTTCATTTCAGGAGCAAGTAATCCCTGGGCAGAATAATACCACTCAGCAAACTTTACCCGGTGCCGCCTTAAAGGAAGTAGCACCGGGGTTTTTATACGGGCGAAGCTGATTCGGCGTTAAAGAGAGTTTGTATGAAAACAAAATATCAGCTTAGAAAAAGCGAAGAATAATCGCCGAATAGATAAAGTTAATGCATAACAAAAAATATTCTTGACATGCTGGCGCGGGTGTGCTATATTGAGTTTGGAAGGAGGGATCGATGTGCATTCCTCAACAGAAAAGCTCGGAGCTTTGGCGGAAATTCTCGCCGGTGTAACAGGGCTCGGAGAAAGTGGAGTATACGAATATCGTGTGGTACAGCCGAACAGCTTTTCGGACACAGGGGCGCTCGATACGTTGGAAATCCAGTCTCGCAAGGATGATGTCAGCATGCAGTTGACGCTCCAGCCCGGTGACATTTTGATCAAGCGCCTGAACCCCTCGTTCGTATATATCGTTTCCGAGAACGAAGCCGGAGCGGTCGCGTCGCAAAACCTGCTTGTCGTTCGGCCAGGCCCTGAAATCGACCCTCAGTACCTTGCTTGTCTCCTGGAGCAAAAGGAGGTCATCGGCCAGGTAGAACATGTCTCCGGTACAGCGGCCGCGATCAAGGCAATCTCACAGAAGAAGTTGGCTGAGATCATAATTCCCGTTGTCCCCATTGAAAAGCAGAGAAAACTCGGTGAAGTCTGGCGGCTCGCACGAGAACGCAAAGCGCTGCTACGGGAGTATATCGCAGAGAATGACAAGCTCGTTTCCATGTTGGTCTCAAAAATCACGACAGGCGGAGGAGAAAAGAAATGACTCGTTACGAAGATATAAAAGCGACGCTCTGGAAAGCAGCCGGAACCTTCCGCGGTTCCATCGACGCGGCGAACTACAAGGACTACGTCCTCACCATGCTGTTCCTGAAATACCTTGACGACACCTATAAGGAAAACCTGCGCGAGCTGGAGAAGCGGTACAACGGCAACGAGATCCGCATCGAACGGGCCAAGAAAAACCTCCCCTTCGTCTTGGCGGACGACCAGCGCTTCGACTACCTGTACGACAACCGCTTCGATCCGAAGATCGGAGAGAAGATCAACACGGCGCTGCAGGGGATCCAAGACGGCAACTCCGAACTGGGCGGTGTTTTCCGGAGCATCAACTTCAACAGCGAGTCTATGCTCGGCAACCCGCAGCAGAAGGTGACGAAGCTCCGCACGCTGCTGGAGGATTTCAAGCCGCTCTGCCTGGAGCCCTCGCAGATCGAAGTGGCGCCCGGTGAAGATCCTGCCTATGTGATCGGTGATGCCTACGAGTATATGGTCGGTGAGTTTGCCGCCGAGGCTGGGAAAAAAGCAGGTTCCTTCTTTACGCCGAGCATGGTGTCTGAACTGATGGGCATGCTGACCGCGCCAAAGCCCAATGACTCCATCTACGACCCGACTTGCGGTTCGGCCTCCCTGCTAATCCGTACCGCACGGAAAGCCGGGAATCTGGATTCGGTGGCGATCTATGGGCAGGAGATGAACGGTTCCTCCTGGTCAATGGCCAGAATGAACCTCTTCATCCACGGCATCCATGTCAACCGGGATGCGATCGCCTGGGGCGATACGCTCTCCAACCCGCAGCACCTGGATTCTGACGGCAATCTGAAACAGTTCGACGTGATCGTGGCGAATATGCCCTTCTCGCTGGACAAATGGGCCGAGGGCTTCAACCGCGGAGGCCAGGAGGACGGCAGCGAGAGCAAAGATAAGAAATTCAAGATGACCGCAAATCTGGATCCCTACCACCGCTTTGACTGGGGCGTTCCCCCTGCCAGCAAGGGCGACTGGGCATTCCTTCTGCACATGCTTTACTCCCTGCGCAGCAACGGCCGCATGGCCGCCGTCGTTCCCCACGGCGTACTGTTTCGCGGCGCGGCGGAAGGCCGCATCCGTCAGACGGTCATTGAGAAGAATCTGCTGGACGCAGTGATCGGACTCCCGGCCAACCTCTTCTATGGGACGAGCATCCCCGCCTGCATCCTGGTCTTTAAGAAGAATCGGGCGACGAATGACGTGCTGTTTATTGACGCCTCCGGAAAAGACGCCGACGGGAATCTCCGCTACCGCAAGGACAAGAACCAGAACAAGCTGGATCAGTGTCACATCGACGCCATTTACAAGGCCTATACGGACCGGGTGGATGTGGAGCGCTTTGCCCACGTGGCCACGCCGGAGGAGATCCGGGCCAACGATTATAACCTCAACATCCCCCGCTATGTGGATAGCTTCGAGGAAGAAGAGTTGGTGGACATTGAGGAAGTACAGGGCAATATCCAGAGAATCAAAGCGGAGATCGCCGAAGCGGAGGCGCAGTTGGAGAAATACTTAAAGGAGCTGGGATTATGAGCGATCTTGTAAAATACGGTGAGGAAACCTTCGAGAGCATAAAGCATGTCAATGAGTACGGACAGGAGTACTGGCTGGCACGCGAACTGCAGCCCATCCTTGACTATGCGCAGTGGCGACGCTTTGCAGAAGCTATCGACCGCGCAAAACTAGCGTGCCAGAACAGCGGCTTTGAAATTGCAGACCATTTTGCCGACGTTGGCAAAATGGTTGACATCGGTTCTGGCGCAGAGCGGGAGATCGATGATATTATGCTCTCCCGCTACGCCTGCTATCTGATCGTGATGAACGGTGATCCGAGAAAAGAAGTGATTGCCGTTGGCCAATCCTATTTTGCTGTGAAAACCAGGCAGCAGGAACTGATCGAAAACTACGAGGCGCTGAGTGAGGATCAAAAGCGTTTGGCCATTCGCAATGAGATGACCGCCCACAACAAGTCTCTTGCAGAGGCGGCACAAATGGCAGGCATTATTGATCCCAAAGATTATGCGATTTTCCAAAATAAAGGCTATCAGGGACTGTATGGCGGGCTCGGCGCCAAAGAAATCCACGAGCGCAAGGGCTTAAAGAAGAGCCAGAAGATTCTGGACCACATGGGCAGCACGGAGCTGGCAGCGAATCTGTTCCGTGCAACCCAGACCGACGAGAAGCTTCGCAGGGAGAATATCCGGGGAAAGTACGCCGCAAACGAAGCGCATTTCCAGGTTGGTAAAAAGGTTCGGGAGACCATAAAAGAATTGGGCGGCACGATGCCGGAGGATCTGCCGACGCCGGAGAAGAGCATCGCACAGATCGAGCGGGAGCAGGAGCAGCGCAGACTGAAAAGCGGAGAAGAGCGATAATCTGCCATTTCCACGACACACCCGGTTGTGAGAATCGAAGGTGAAGAGATGAACGAAGAAACCAGAAAACGGATCGAGGAAGTCCGCCGCGGCAAGGTCCCGGAAGGATATCAACAAGAGGATGGATATATGATTCCGGTGACCTGGCATCTTGAGGCGTTTAGGAATTTGATGCCCATCGCAGAGTGATCGAGGCCGCAGATGTGGAGGAGCTAGAAAGAAGCGCAAAAAGACTTAAGCCATAAAGGAGGGCACGGAAAATGACATATGAGGAAATCATTTCCAAACTGGAAAAATGCAAAACGCTTTCTGTGGTAGACGTTAAGGATATCCAGCATGGAAAGTGTATTCGACTGAGCAATGGCGGAATAATTAACGCATATACGAGCGGTAACCACACAGTTCAAGGCAAAGCTCAAGAAGAAGTCAAGGCAATTCTGGAGGGCGTGTCATCATACGCAAGCAGGAAAATATTTGTAGTATACGGACATGACGATATTTCCAGGACCCAATTGGAAGCGCTGCTTCGCCGCTGGGACTTAGAGCCTATTATTCTGGATCAGCAGGCTTCCGGCGGACAAACAATTATTGAAAAACTCGAGGAATATGGCGAGGATGTAGGTTATGCCATTGTTTTGGCGACTCCTGACGATGAGGGAAAAGCAAAGACGGAATCAAACTACAAATCTCGCGTACGGCAGAATGTTGTTCTTGAGTTGGGAATGTTCCTCGCAAAGTTAGGTAGAAACAAGGTGGCAATCCTTTTGAAAGAGGCTGCTGATTTTGAAAAACCGTCAGATATTCAAGGCCTGATTTACATCCCATTTCAAAACAAAGTGGATGAGGTTTCCATCAGCTTAATCCGTGAGTTGACTCGGCAGGGATACACAATTGATACTTCAAGAATCTGATAAGAGGTTTTTACCATGATACCAGAAGCCAGAGAAAGGTATGACCAGGTCTGTATTGGGAAAACACCGCAAGGATATAAGCAAACTGCAGTAGGAGTTGTCCCGCAAGAATGGAACGAGTTCTCATTGGGAGAAATATACACTGAGCGGAAGCAAGCCGGAGATCCGTCGATGCCGGTATTGTCTGTTTCGATCCATTCCGGCGTGTCAGAAGGCGAGCTTGACGAAGAGTCTCTTGGAAAGAAGGTCAAACGTATTGAAGACAAAACGCAGTACCGGACCGCACTGGAGGGGGATCTCGTATTCAATATGATGCGCGCCTGGCAGGGGGCAATCGGTGTTGTTCGCAACCGTGGATTGGTCAGCCCAGCCTACATTGTTGCAAAGCCGGGTGATCAGGTTTATCCGCCTTTCATGGATTATTACATGCAAACACCGCGAATGATTAACCTGATCCAGCGCATGTCCTATGGTGTAACTGATTTTCGTCTGCGGCTGTACTGGGATTCCTTTGAACAAATTCCGTGCGTGCTTCCGCCATTGCAAGAGCAGCAGAAGATCGCCGACATCCTGTCCGCCTGTGATCGGCTCATCGCCCTGAGGCAGAATTGCTTGGAGGAATTGAAGCAGCTAAAAAAGACGTGCCTGGCGAAGATGTTCCCGCGGGACGGCGCGGATGTGCCGGAGCTGCGCTTCCCCGGCTTTACGGCTCCTTGGGAACAACGTAAGCTTGGTGACTTGGTTCAGTTCTCAAAAGGAACAGGCTATTCCAAAAGTGACTTGAAGGAGTCCGGAACACCGATCATCCTATACGGTAGGCTCTATACGAAATATGAGACGGTAATAGCTGATGTGGATACCTTCGCCAATGCAAAAACCGGTTCAGTATATAGTCGTGGTGGAGAGGTCATCGTTCCTGCTTCTGGCGAAACAGCTGAGGACATTTCGATAGCCTCAGTCGTTGAGAAACCTGGTGTTTTACTTGGCGGAGACCTTAATATTATCACTCCACTGGGCGACCTCGATTCTACATTTCTGGCGATAAGCATAACGAATGGCAAGCCGCATAGTGATATGGCAAAAATGGCCCAGGGGAAATCCGTTGTCCATCTTCATAATACGGACTTGGAGAAGATCAATTTATCCTACCCGAGCCACAAAGAGCAGCTGCAGATAAGCGCTTTCTTCAGACACATCGACACCCTTATCACCCTTCATCAGCGAGAGCTGGAGGCTGAACAACAAAAGAAAAAAGCTCTGATGCAGCTTCTGCTGACCGGGCTGGTACGCGTACCCAACTAAGGGCGTGCCTGTTTCGGAGCGTTTTTATAAAGAAGCAAACCATTCATCCTGAGAAGAAAGGAGGTGAATACAATGACGTTTTATGACTGCAATGGAAAGCCTGTAGCATATACGGAAGACGGCATCCATGTTTATCTGTTCACAGGGGAGCCTGTCGCCTATTTTGTAGAGGACGCAGTCTATGGGTTTAACGGCAAGCATCTCGGGTGGCTTGATAAGGGCTGGATTCGAGATTTGAATGGTGCTTGCGTATTCTTCTCAGAAAATGCATCCGGTTCTGGCCCGCTGAAGCCGCTGAAAGAGCTTCGCCCTCTCAAGAGTCTCAAGCAACTCAAGCCAATCAAGAGTATTAGAGAGATAAAGCATATTCGTGCAGTGGACAGTCTTTCATGGTCGCCTTTATCTGGGGCGCAGTTTTTCGCCCAGTAATGGTTTACAGCAGAAAGAAGGTGGGGCCTTTGAGGGCATATAAAAAGAACGCTTAAACTGCTGCAACAGTTTAAGCGTTCGAGAAAATAAGCAGACGAGACTATCAACTTATTTCTGTGCTTAGTTTAGCACGCCGGCTTGACTAACGTCAAGAGAAAGGTACAAATGAAGTATTACATTGTGAATCGAAATGCAACCCTGAACCCCGGTTTCCATCATGAGGTCCACACGCGGGAGCATGCAGACCAGCTCGGGGTTCGAGACAGAATTGATCTCGGCTGGTTTTCCAACGAAATCGAGGCCGTCGCTAATGCCAAGCGCTATTATTCCGACGCGGACGGCTGTAAGACCTGCTGCCCCAGGGCACATAGAGGGTAAGAGCCATGCCGAGAAAAGAACACCACGTTGTCCCCAACCCGAATGGCGGATGGGACGTCAAACGCGAGAACGCCCAGCGGGCCAGCGGACACTATGACACCAAGAAAGAGGCCATGGACGCTGGGCGAAGAATGAGCATCAACCAAGGAACGGAACTGATCCCACACCGCAAAGACGGGGTTATTCAGCGGCCGGACAGCCACGGGAACGACCCTTGTCCTCCAAAGGACAGGAAATAGCCAGCATCAGGTCGGCGGGGCCTTCAAAAAGCCCCGCTGCGCCTCTTTATCATTTGAACCGGAGGAATGCACTATGCCGAATCATACGATCTTCAATGAGCGCCCGGAGTCTCAAGACAGGGCGCTGAAAGAATTGCAGGCGATGGGATACCAGTATATCCCGCGCGCAGAGGCCGAGCAGAAGCGCGGCCGTCTTTCGCATGTGCTTTTCCCGGATGTCATGCGAGAGTTTCTCTCCGCACAGTCGTTCCTCTATCGCGGCAAACAGACGCCCTTCCCCGATGAGGCGATCGGCGACGCGATCCGCGAACTGGATGTTCAGCTTGATCGCGGCTTGATGTTTGCCAGCAAAGCCATCTATGACCGGCTGATTTATGGAAAGAGCTGCGATGTGCACCTCTACGACGGCAATATGCAGTCCTTCGATATTTCCTATATCGACTGGGATCACCCGGAAAACAACATCTGGCAGGTCACGGACGAGTTCTCCGTGGAGCGCACCAATGGCAAGTACGCGCGCCCGGACATCGTGCTCCTCGTGAACGGCATTCCGCTCGTGGTGATCGAATGCAAGAAATCCAGTGTGGATGTGGAAGAGGGCGTCAAGCAGAACGTCCGCAACTGGAAGCCGGACTATATCCCCCAGCTCTTCAAATTCACGCAGCTTGTTCTCGCCATGAATCCGGAAACGGTGAAATACGGAACGGCCGGAACGCCGCAGGAGTTTTACTGCAAATGGCACGAAGAGAACGTGCAGTGGCAGGAAGACTCCGCCAAGCGCTATGTAGACGACGGACATATCACCGAGCAGGATAAGGTTATCGTCTCTATGCTGTCCAAGCAGCGGTTGCTAAACTTGGTGCGCTTCTTTATCCTCTATGACAGCGGAGTGAAAAAGATCGCTCGCTATCAGCAGTTCTTCGGCGTGGAAAACACTATGCGCAGGATTCACGGCGAGGATGGCTGCATGGACCGCGGCGGCGTAATCTGGCATACACAGGGCAGTGGTAAATCTCTGACAATGGTCATGCTGGTCAAGCGGATCCTTGCTGATGAGAATATCAAGAATCCCCGTTTTGTACTGGTCTGCGACCGGCTGAACCTTATTAAGCAGCTCCGGGATAACTTTGTCCATACAGGCATGGACCCGGCGGAAGCGACTACGGGGCGCGGCCTGGTCAGTTTGTTGAAAGAGCACGGGAATACTATCATCGCCACCACAATCAACAAGTTTGAAACGGCGGCAAAAACCCGGACCAAGATCCCGGACGAGAATATCTTTCTGCTGATCGACGAGAGCCGCCGCTCTCATACCGGCGAGTTTCACAACATGATGAATGATGTGTTGCCGAATGCGTTCAAGATCGGTTTCACGGGGACACCACTTCTCAAAAAAGATCAGACCAACACTTACCTGAAGTTTGGTCAGAGAATCGGCAATTCCTATCGCTTTGAGGATGGTATTCGAGACGGTGTCATTGTACCTTTGGTGTATGATGGACGCGTCATCCCCCAAGATGTCAGCAGTGATCGGATCGATGATTATCTGAAAAACATTCTTGCGCCGTTGACTGAGCCCCAGAAAGAGGACATGCGCCGGAAGTGGAGCTCTTTCATGAAACTTGCGCAGACGGATCAGCGACTGTCTATGATCGCTTTTGACATCCACGAACATTTTTTGAGCTATTGCCGGCCGAGAGGTTATAAGGCCATGGCGGCCGTTTCCACGCGCGCCACAGCAGTAAGGCTGGAGAGGGCTATCAACGGGATCGGCGGCGTTCATGCCGCTGCTCTGATCTGCGACGAATCTATATCGTCCGAAGGAGATGAGGGCGATGTGTCTAACAATGACAAAGCGCTGATTCGGGACTTCTTCAGGACTGAGGTCGAACCGCGCTTCGGCAGCAAATATGATGATTACGAAGAGTATGTAAAGAATAATATCATCGGCGGCGAGGACGTCGATATCGTGATTGTCCAGAGTATGCTTCTGACGGGCTTTGACGCGCCGTCACTCGGCGTGCTTTACATCGACAAACCCATGAAGGATCATACGCTTCTTCAGGCCATCGCCCGCGTAAACCGTATTGCTCCAGGAAAAGATTTTGGCTTGATTGTGGATTACTGGGGCTTGTTTGGAAAGCTCAACAGCGCGCTGGAAATGTACAGCGACGACCAGTCCGGCTTTTCCGGTTTTGACCCGGCCGATATTTCAGGTGCGCTTGATACCGCTGCGGAGGGAAAAGAAAAACTCAAACTTGCCCATCAGGCTATTTGGGCGTTTTTCGGTGACACCGCATTTGATCAGAACAATCCAAGAGCGTGGGTGGCTTTCTTTGACAAAGAGGATGCAGAAGAAAGCGAAAAGCTGCGAAAAGAATTCTATGAAAAACTTTCGGCTTTCTCCAAGATGATGAGCCTTGCTGTGGCGGACTATTCGCTTTACCAGAGCATCGGCTTTGATGAAATGCAGAAGTATAAAGCAGATCTGCTTTTCTTCCAAAAGCTGCGTTCCGCCTTGATGATGGTATTTGCGGAGAAAGTCGACTTCAGCAAGTATGAAGATGGAATCAGAAATTTGCTGAATACCTTTGTCACATCCGAGCCGGTTGAGATTGTTGTGGAGCCAGTTGCCCTTCACGACAAGGTGGCTATGGATAAACAGCTTGAAGAAGTGGAAGGACAAAAGGCAAAAGCGGCTTATATTCGCACGCGAATCGTTTCGGAATTGGAGTCTCGCAGATATGAAGATCCCATGCTCTATAAGCGTTTCTCTGAGCGAATCCGAGATACCATCGCGGCATATCGCCAGTCACGCGACGAGAACTCGTACCTAGAAAGCATGAGTAGAATTGCCGAGGATCTGCGGCAAGGCTTTACCGGACATTCTTACCCCTCAGCTATTATGAATGACAGCGATGCAAAAGCATTTTATGGTGCGTTCAGTGACGTTTTGCTGCAGCAAGGCGAGGAGTCTCTTGCATATGAGGAAGGACTTGGAGAACTGGCACTCAACATCAAACAAGCTGTTCAGTCTCTAGCTCGCGTAGACTGGAGAACAAGCATCCCCATTCATAAAAAGATGAACCAGGCTGTCGAAGATCTGTTGTGGGATTTTTGTGACGAGTTTGGGGTTGATCTGCCGGTGGAGAAAATGGACTTGATGATCGAAAGCATCATTAAGACCGCAATGAGTAGGTACTGAAGATGGCTTTCTTTGTGACGATAAAAGGGAAAGACTATCCTGTTAATGTGTCGCTCAAAAAGATGAAGCAAGTCAGGCTTAAAGTCTTTCCGTCCGGTGAGATCCGCCTATCTGCTCCTCAAGATACCCCGGAAGACTGGATCGAAAAATACTTAACGGACAAGACTTCTTGGATTGAAGAAAAGCTTGATGTCTTCACCCAAACAAAAGCAATCGAAAAAGAGGAACACTTTTTCTCGGGAACATCGACTAGAATTCTGGGAAGGCAACTGACGGTTGAAGTCTCTCCATCCAACAAAAAACAGATTGTTGTCGAAGATGGAATTCTAAGAGTGCTGACGTTTGAAAAAGAGCAGCAAAGAATAGACAGTCAAGTGAACAACTGGTGGCAGCAAGCATCTCGACGATACTACCAAGAAGTTATCGAGCGCCTATATCCAATTATAGGTAAGCATGGGATCGAGAAGCCAAAAGTCTGCGTAAAAAAGATGAGTACTTTGTGGGGCAGCTGCAGTCGAAAGAATGCAACTATTAACCTGAACTATTACTTGTACAAAGCAAGTGCTCCTTGTGTTGAGTATGTAATTCTACATGAACTGATTCACTTCTTATACCCACACCACAATAAAGACTTTTACGATCTCTTAACTGTACATATGCCTGACTGGCAAGAGAGAAAAAAGCAGCTTGATTATGAGTTCGTATTGGGGATCTGAGAAACAAAAGTAAAGTGGATCTTGCAAAAAGCGAGATCCACTTTGTTTATCAAAAATGAGATTGAATGGATTGCAGGGAGAAAGGAATATATTGAATTCTTCGGTATCCCTGCATCAAAAGGAAGACTGCATCGCGCGCCGATACGGGCTTCCTTTTATTTTCCTTCACACTGCTACCAAAGTGCGTTTTACAGTTTGGGTAGCACCGTGTGAAGAAAAATGCAGGTGTTCAGAGGGGAGCATCCCCTCGGCTCAGGGTCATCCAATAGGGGCGAGCAGCACACTGTTGGCACACGATTTTGCCCTGCAAAGTCTAGTGTGTTATACCTTTTGCGACCGCTGACGGCGGAAAGGGACTTCCCGTGTTCGGGAGGACGTTTCCGCTGGCAGCAGAACAGCGTTTTTGCAATGCCGTCAAAATTGCAAAAACAGTCTGTTCGGTCAGAGGTGATCCGGCGGAATTTCATCCGCAGAGGAACTGGAGCAGGATCACCGGGGGGCGCAAAAGGGATATAAAACCCGCCGCAGCGACGCAGCTCCGTGTCCTCAGTACCACCACGGCAGCTCCAGCCACACATTGTCCAGGGCAAGCATTTCCGTAGATCTCGCTCTGCTTTCAGAAAGATGAAAATGCTTTGCCGTCTCTGTCAGCGGATGCTCCATATCGTCATCGAAGCCAAAGCGGTATCTCAAGTATTGCTCTTCTCGGTCCGCAATCATGGACAAGGCATGATGGATATCGTCGATCCGTTCCTTCGCCAGATAAATCTGTTCCGGTGTCTGCCGAGTCGGATCCGCAAGAAAGCTGTGCCTGCTTTGCGCCTCATCCTTTGCAAGCTCATCCAGAGAGATCATGTCATTCCGGTGCTTTGCCTCAAAGGAAGAACTCTGTGCCCGGATATAATCCAGCATGGTGTTTCGTATCGCAGGACCGGCGTAAGTCAGAAACAGATTGCCGCTGTCGGGATCGTAGCTATTAATACAACCGTATAACCCCAGCATACCTTCCTGGATCAGATCATCAAGACCGATGCCAAGAGATTGATTCAACTCGGCCTGTACGTTCCACACCTCATACGCCGTCTTTTGGATAAAGTGGAGATTGTTTTCGATCAGCAGATTCTGCGCATCGGCGTCGCCCTGTTTTGCCAAAGCACAGAGCGCTTCATTGGTCGCATGATTCCTTTTCATGGCTTGTTACCGTGCCGGTCATCGTAAGAAACATTTGCTTTACGGTTTCCGTGTCAATCCCGGGCAGATGTGAGACAGACTGTGCGACTGCCTCGGCGACCTGTTCTGCGGTGATGCTCCTGTTCGGTTTTTTCTGGCCTTTGGTCAACTCGGCATAGATCTTTTTCACCGCCTGCGCAGTCAGCTCGCGGGTGGCAAAAAGGTCGTTCCCCACTTCCTTCTTCACAGCCCGCACAGCATTCATAAACGATCTCTGAATCGCAGTCAGATCCGCCTGATAGACCGGCATCTGCAGTTTTTTGACATCATCGATGGCCTCCGGTTCGCCTTTCAGCATTCCGGTGACGGTTGCATAAAGCTGATTCTGCGCTGCGAAGCCTTTTGCCAGCTCGTCATCCAAATAGCCGGAGATCAGGTTCGTCGTATTGGCAAATTCCGGGTTTTCAAGAAGAGCATTCACGACCTTCGAATTGATTTTCTGCGTGTAGAGTTTTCGTGCCGCCTGCACCGACAGACCAAGCTCGGAAATGTCATAATTCACGCGGTCGGGCACATCAACCTCGCCCAGCAGGAAGTCGGTCGAGACATTGAACACACGGGCGATGCGGATGATGTTTTCATCGCCAAGCTTGTCCGTTTTGCCGCTGATGAAACGGCTCAGCAAACTTTCCGAACAGCCAATGCGGGCGGCAAGCTCGGCTTGTGTGACCTTGTGGGATTTCATCAAATCCTGAATCCGGTCACGGATTTTACCGGGGAGGAAAGTGCTGTTTTCACTCACAATAGTCACCTCTGTTTCTCTGAATAATTGCTGATACGTTTATTTTCTAAATAGCTCATCCAGCGTTTTTCCGTCTATGTTCTTCCATTCAGTCCAACCATTCGCGCTTGCACCGAGCACAAAGGCCGCTGCATAGCTGGGAGAAGAAAAAGACATGGACTTTTTCAGTCGATAGGTGTTGCCTTCCTGTTGAATATCGCCTTTATTGACAGCGGTGTTTCTAAGAATTCTAACTTTGTCTGGTGCACTGTTTTGGATTTTATCGCTGACGGCAGAGCCCTCCAGCACTTCAAATTTTTCTCCGTCATAAACGCCAAAGGCTTCAATGCCATTTCGGGTGGTATGTAGAATATCTGCTTCATTCAGCGAGGCCTTGGCATCATCCATTTTATAGCCCTGTGTACCCATAATAAACTGGATTTCATCATAGATTTCTTCCACCGAGGCCATATCATATTCATCAATTTCGTACTTTGGGACCACCGTGTTTTCAACTGTATATCGCTTGGACTCCCGAGCCTTTTGAATCGCAAATTTCTCAAGACCACTTATCATATCAAGAGTAAATGTTTTGCTTTCAGCAAGAAACATGATTGCTTTGTTCCAAAAGTCCTTGGAGCGGTTGTGGTCATCCAATCTTGCAATCCCGTTGCGGGTCTGACCGATATAGATTTGTGCGATTTTGTTGTCATCGCTTTCGTTGATGAGATAATAAATGCCGGGACGGTTTATTCCGGAAATACTTTTGGCCTCAGTCAGAAGCGGACGAGGAATGACATACACCGTCATGGTAGATAAATTGCGCCGTATGGAACGAATACCGTCCGGCTGACCGTTGTGGTAGATCGTTTCAAGCTTTTTACTGATCGCCATACATTTATCCTCCAACTCTTTCGTTTAGTGCTCAAGCAGATTCTTCAAGGCTTTCATTACATCTGCGTATTCAATATCCTTCGCATATGAAAACCGCTTTCGATACTTCTCCCACATTTCTTGAAGATCCTCACTCTCTGCAATCCGGAACAGGATTCCTGCTTGATCGGTTATCATCTCT
>Ga0208297_1001593_pt1 | contig 19165 bp, 19 predicted proteins | sample LMS_cellobiose_e_FD_187367 | JGI IMG/M metagenome (GOLD analysis project Ga0208297, IMG submission 187367) | Rumen-fistulated moose microbial communities from Alaska, USA - LMS_cellobiose_enrichment (SPAdes) (version 2) | ecosystem: Host-associated > Mammals > Digestive system > Stomach > Rumen... | reverse complement strand
CCCGCGCGGTACTCGACAGCCTGAAAATCGTAAATCGGACTCCGAGCTTCGCTCGCCTGAACACCTCTAAAAATAAACAAGGAGTGAAGAAATCGTCAAATCGTAAATCTCTTGCTCTCTACGCCCTCCTGCGCACGCAGGCCGACTACAAATCGGGCGAAAAGCTCACCTCCGACACCCTCATCCGCATCGCCACCGATTATTACGGCACCCGTCGCAAGTCGCAGCACGCCGCCCTTGCCCAGCACTATCTCGGCTGTACTTATTTGGACATGGGCCGCGACCTGGATGCCATCGAAGCCCATCTCCGTGCCACCACGCTCTTCCCCGACACGACAAACAAATACTTTGCCAACAGCTTGTTTGACCTGGGAGTGTTGTATTCTCTGCATCATTTAGAAGATAGTGCTTGGGTTGCTTTCAGGCGTTATCGGCAGACAGAAGTGTGCCAGTCCGATTCAGAGAATATCAGCTACGCCGATTATTACATGGGCTCAGTAGCCTTGTATGTTGGGAGAGACGATGTGGCAGACAGCCTTTTCCGCTGTGTTGAGCACAACACGAAAAGTCCTAAATCTATTCGCTATAACACCTATTTTCAGTTAGCCAAGTTCTATTACTATCGGAAGCATAATCCTGAAAAATCGCTTGACTGTCTTAAAATGGCAGGCCATTATTTTGGGGAAGAAAACAGTGCCTTGCTGACGTTGAGAGCAGACATCCTTGCTCAAGAGCAGCAACCCGCAAAGGCTTACGATTTCTATAAGAAAGCCATACAAGGCAGTTCCGATATTTATGTCCAATGTACGGCGTATGAAGGACTGGCCAGCGTAGCTCCACTTCTGAATAAGCCTGATTCTACACGGTTTTTCATCGCCCAGTATAAGAGCCTATTGGATTCCATCTATACGATGAACAAGCAAAAGGAGATAGCCGAGATAAAGGATATGCACATTGTAGAACTCCACGACCAGCAGATGAAGGCCCGGAACACCCGTTTGTATTTAGGTATAATTATCTTCGTTGTTGCTCTATTATCGGCCTTCGTCATCATCCTGTTGCTTATAGACCGCAAGCGAAAAGGCGAAAGGTTGAAATACGAGGAGGCGCTGGCCTCCATCCGCGAGAAGCAGATGGAGCAGTTGGCACACGACGAAGAAACATCCCCCGACGTTGAGGGATACGACGAAGTGTCCGATGAGGAGTCCGATGCCGAGGATTCCACATCCGTCACCCCCTTCGTTGTCTTGCAGCGCGAACGGCTTGCCCTATACCGTGCCCAATACGCCGTCAGCCCCTGGCCGCAATACCTCAAGGCACACGAGGCAGACATCGCTTTGGACAAGAAAATGGACCTCGCACGTTCAAGGGAGCTGATGCGCTATCTCGACACTCTCTTTTCCGATATGTTCGTCATCATGTACGGCAGCAACCTCAACCTGAACAAATACGATTTTGAATACTGTGCCATGGTCATGCTCGGCTTCACCACCAGCCAGATGTCCTACTGCACCCAGGCCACCGTCCACTCCTACCATTGCCGTCATGGAAAGATGAAAACCATGCTCTCCGACGAGTGGTACCAGATTGTCTATGGCCGCGAGAAGCCCAAGAAAAAGTCCGAATAGCCTCTCCTTTCTCCCTCTTTCCTACTTGCAGATTCGGAAAATCGTTTCAGAATCGTCAAAAAAACCTCTCAAATAGCCTCTCATTTTGCGAGAGCCGTTTTGAGAGGTCTCTTTTTTGGCCACCCATCCCTATCCCCCTACCTTTGCCGGCGAAATCAACAACCGATTCGCTATGGACAAAGCAGATTTTACATTTATCGTCGCCTCCTTTCTCTACATGGTGCTGGCCATCGTGGACCCGTTCAGGCGGATTTGCAATCCGACTGCGCTGAGAAGGGGATTTATAATCCCCAGCCTGATTAAATGAAAAAAGATGGTATTGTTTTGGGTTTCGAACTATTTATCATTATCTTTGATGCGAAATAAGATGAAATCGAAAAGAACAGTTATGGAAATATCGGACAGAGCAAAAGGTGAGGGATTGCAAATCCCTCTATTCAACGCGGCCGGATTGCAAATCCGCCCGAACGGGTTTTCAAATGAATCGTTTTCGTGGAAAATAAAAAACATGAATTATGGAAAAAATATGTGCTAAAAGTATATCGGGGTACGACGTGGAATTTATGTACCCAGCCCAAGGAGATCATGAAGGATCGCTCATAAAGGAGTTTTTCTTGATTATCATGGAGAAACTCTCCCGGATAATATACCCTAATCCCCAAAAGGAGTTTCATGCAGGATTATGTCCTGTTTGTGGAAACACGGTGGAACAGATTCCAGACCCCCTTTATCAATTACCTAAGAAAAGGAGAGGAGATATATATTTCACTTACGACGGCTTTTGTCTTGTGTCAGAAAAGTTTAAGCAGTTTTGTGATATGAAAGAATATCCTAATCTTACATTCATCAAGTTGGTGAATACTTATGGATACTATTACTTCATGCCTAATGATATTTTTGAAATAGACTATGTACGAAGTAAAACAAATTTCTCAAATAAAAGGACCTGCTGTGGTTCTTGGGACGAGATTTGTGGCCTAGCCAATTATAAAGATGCGAACTATGTTTTGACAACCGACGATTTTATTCGGAGAGGACGATTACTACGTGGCTCCCATGGGAAAAAAGGCCCGGACATTATAGTCGGCTTAAAAACCTTTGAGGATATGAAAAAATATGGTCTGATGGGTATATGCTCGGATGATATTTTTGAATGATTAACAATTTATAAACCATATAAATATGAAAAAATCAATCTTAACAATGGCTTTCCTCCGTTCAGGCGGATTTGCAATCCGGCTGCGTTGAGAAGGGGATTTTTAATCCCCAGCCTGATTAAATGAAAAAAGATAGTATCGTTTTGCATTTCGAACTATTTATCATTATCTTTGACGCGAAAAACTTGTGAACAGCCAGAAACATGGGACGAATAATGACTACATCGGACTTCACGCAGGAGCTGCGTTTCATCACCGCAACCGTTGTCGATTGGATAGACGTGTTCACGCGTCCCGATTACAAGCGTATCATCGTGGATTCCCTTGTTTTCTGCCAGCAAAACAAAGGACTTGACATCTACGCCTGGGCGCTGATGTCGAATCACCTGCACATGATAGCTGGCACAAAAGACAGCGCCGTTGCAATTGGAGATATTATTCGGGACTTTTGTAAGTTCACAAGTAAGAGCGTCGTCAACGCTATCTCGGAAAACCCCAGGGAGAGCCGCAGGGAGTGGATGCTCGACCGGTTCCGTTTCCGTGGAGTGAACGACAGCAAAATCTCAAACTTCCGTTTCTGGCAAGAAGGCACTTACATGGAGACTATTTCCACGCGACAGTTCTATCGTCAGAAACTGGAGTATATCCACATGAACCCCGTCAGGCAAGGAATAGTCGATAGACCTGAAAGCTATCTCTACAGTTCGGCACGCGACTACCAGGGCGAACGGGGGTTGATAGACGTCATTGTGCAACCTTAAAAAAGAATGATATGAACGAAATGATTGTATTGTGCCCTGTACGAACGGCAGGGCAAAAGAAGGAAAAGGTGAGGGATTGCAAATCCCTCTACTCAACGCGGCCGGATTGCAAATCCGCCCGAACGGAGGTTGGTCTCACAAACCAGGTGCAACCTCTGTCATTAATACGGATGCATCAGGGATGCTGATTTATAATCCAGCAAAAGCAAATCATAATTATGGTCTTTTTAGAAATTACAGCGACAAAGGAATAATGTTATGGGCAAAAAGAAGAAGATAGTATTGTTATTAATAACGTTTTCAACTCTTAGTTCTTATTCTCAAAGCTTGGAATGGCCTGAAAAGAATCAGGTGAATGACTCTGTTTATTCATCCTTGGATAAAATCTTACAGTCTGAACCTATTGTTCTTAAACGGCCCAACATATTTGAAGAAGAAGGTCTTGTTAATTACATTGAAGCATTATGTTTCAAAAAGAGAAGAGAAAAAGATCTTAACGAAAACCTGCAACAACAAAAAGAGGCTGTCAGGAAGTTTATGCAAGAGCATTTCGTTCTCCATGATGAAACGCCCATCCTTACGTTCTCGAATGAAAATGAAATCTTGGAGTGGGGTGCAAGAACAGAGGGAAAGCCCGAAATAAATAGCTTCAATTTGAAAGGAAAAGATGTGTTAGTCTTGTCGTACCTTTGGGGAAGTGGCACGGTACGAACCACGTTTGATGTGTTTGAAAAAAACGACAAATCATGGGAATTGCTTACTTCTTCAACGCTTTATCATTTAAAAACGATAGTTCCCGTGAAGGTAAAGGTTTCCGACGATTTAACAACCCTGTTATTCTCATCTCCAACGGAAATTATTAGAGAACTGAAAATAGTTGATTAAGCCGTTCAGGCGGAGTATAATGCAATTAAGACGTTTTATAATCGCAATATCATCAAGTATCTGTTCCATCGTGGATGCCGTGAAGGGGACGAAGCGCGTCAATCGCGAGAACGGCTACGCCATGTTCGACGTGGGTGGTGGCGTCTCCGTCGGTGCCCGTCCGCAGCTCACCTACGAGCGTCCCGAATACGCCATGCAAGTGCCGGGCACGCTGAATGCCGGCATGAACTTCCGCATCACATTCTAAAACTAAACAGACCGGTTCTGCATTAGCTTACTTTTTTGAATGATGCATCAAGGTTGGTTCCCGTTGCCCGTGATGGGTGGCGGGAACAATTTATGGTTAGTGGTTAACGGTTAATGATTAAGGGTTAGAGGAAGAAGTAAGAGGGAAGAAGGATGGTGTAGGATGTATGATGGAAGATGTATGATGGAAGAAGGAAGGTAACGGTTTTTTGATAGTTTGGCACTTATGGACATTCTTTTTCTTTCGTTTTGAAAGATGAATATGGGTGAAAACGACGAATTGAAGGCGACCATGCCTTTCCCAACATACTTTCAGAAATGAGGTGTCAGCCGTCAGCCGTTTTGAGGGAAGATGGATGATGGAAGATGGATGATGGAAGATAACCGCGAACCATAAACCATGAACCGTGAACCATGAAGTGGGGGGAAAAGACAAAAAGTAGTGGGGTGTTTTCTCATTTCAATGGGCGGTTTGTAAACACGGGCCGCGTTTAAATAAACAGGGGCCGTGTTTACATAAGCAGGGGCGCTGTTTACCAAAAAGCTCAAACAATAGAAAAAAGTTGTTATGGAGTTGCGTTTAAAAGGCCTTCCTGCGTCTGATTAGGCCTTTCCTACACGACGGAAGGCCTTTCCTGCGTGACGGTTGCTTATTCCTGCAAAGGGGCTGTTGCCATAGCGTTAAAGGCTGGCGGCGTAGTGTTAAAAGCTGGCGGAGTAGCGTTAAACGTCGGCGGCACGACGTACTACGTTGGCGAAATTGTAAGATAGTCTGTGAGCGGAAAAAGAGGACAAGGAATGATATTCGGCTGAACGACAGTACGATACATCCTGACGGCTGACACCTGATTTCTGAAAGTATGTTGGGAGTGGGTGTCTGCGACGCTACGCGAATGAGCGTAAATGATGCAGGGATGATCCGTGAACGGCTCATTAAAAGCTCATCGAGAAGGCCAGCACGGCCTCTTGGCCGTTGGTCCAGGGGCGGATGGCGATGTCTTTTTTGAAAAGGGTGCCGAAGAGCTGCTTTTCGTAGGGGAGCAGCCACCAGCCGATGCGTGCGCCGAGGATGCCCATGCCGGCACCGGCCAGGACGTCGGTGAGCCAATGGTAGTCGTGATAGATGCGCATGACGCCCACGCCCGTGGCCACGGCATAGGCGCCGACGGCCAGCCAGGGGTGACGGTCGCCATACTCGAGCCGCACCAGCTCGGCACCCATGAAGGCGGTGGCGGCGTGGCCCGAGGGGAAGGAGTTGAAGTACTTCGGGTTGGCGTCGGGGCTGATTTCGTCTGCGCGGCCTGTGGCGACGTAGGTGTAGTGTATGCCCGGGCGGATGGAGACGACGGTGCGCTTGAGGAGTGCCCACGTCAGCCCGGCCGTCACCACGTAGGAGGTGCCGGAGAGCACGAGCCTATCGACGGTGCCGTGACGGGCGGGGACGCCCAGCCAGTCGGCGGAGAGGGCAGCGAGGGCGGGGACGTACTGCACGTAGTCCTCGAAGGGGAAACGGTTCTGTCCGCCGAGGGTGTGGACGGCATCCTGAAGCGTGTACTTCCACCCCATGACAGGCTGGAAAAGGCCTGTGGTGCCCGCAGCCACCAACGCCCCGGGCAAAATCAGCTGAGAAGGAGAGAATTTCGTTTGAGGTTTGTCTGGATAGCTTCCGGAAAGGCCGGAAAAGCCGGATAGTCCGAAATGTCCGTTTTTTCCTCCCAGACTATCCGCTCTCTCCTGTGCCGATATCCCCAAAGAGAGCAGCGCCAACAGCACGATAAGCCACCTTCTTTTCATCCCTTTCTTTTTTTACAGGCTCTGCATGTCGTTGAGGCGTTTGTAGTAGCCGTCGAGGGCGATGAGTTGGTCGTGTGTACCGCGCTCGACAATCTGTCCGTCCTGCATGACGCAGATTTCGTCGGCGCCCCGTATGGTGCTGAGGCGGTGGGCGATGGCAATGGTGGTGCGGCTCTTCATGAGTCGTTCGAGCGCCTCCTGCACGAGTCGTTCGCTCTCGGTGTCGAGGGCGGAGGTGGCTTCGTCGAGGATGAGGATGGGCGGATTCTTGAGTATGGCGCGGGCGATGCTGATGCGCTGGCGTTGTCCGCCCGAGAGCAGGCAGCCGCGGTCGCCGATATAGGTCTGGTAGCCGTCGGGCGTCGCCATGATGAAGTCGTGGGCATTGGCGATGCGGGCGGCTTCGACGACCTGCTCCATGGTGGCATCCTCGACGCCGAAGGCGATGTTGTTGAAGAAGGTGTCGTTGAAGAGGATAGCCTCCTGGTTGACGTTGCCGATGAGGGCGCGGAGGTCGTGGATGCGGAGGGCACGGATGTCGGTACCGTCGAGGGTGATGGAGCCTTCGCCGACGTCGTGGAAGCGCGGCAGGAGGTCAACGAGCGTCGATTTGCCGGAGCCGCTCTGCCCGACGAGGGCAATGGTCTTGCCTTTCGGTACGGTGAGGTTGATGTCGTGGAGCACAGGGCGTCCCTCGGTGTAGCTGAAGCCCACGTGCTGGAAGCGGATCTCGTCGTTGAACGTGCCGAGGGGAAGGGCGTCGGCGGCGTCGCGGATGGGGTTGACGGCGCTGAGAATCTTATCCACACGCTCCCAGCAGCCCAGTCCGATGGGGATGTTGTAGTAGGCTTTGGAGAGGTCCTTGATGGGGTTGATGATGTTGTAGAGCATCACCAGGTAGTAGATGAAGAGGCTGGCGTCCATGGTGGAGCGGTTGCCGAGGATGATGAGGCCGCCGCCCCAGAGGACGAGGACGATGAGGGTGGTGCCCATGAACTCGCTGACGGGGTGGGCGCTGGCCTGGCGCACGGACATGCGCACCATGGAGGAGCGGTAGCTGTTGTTGACGTCGCGGAAGCGGCGGCTCATCTTCTCCTCGGCCAGGAAGGCCTTGACGATGCGCAGGCCGCCGAGCGTCTCGTCGAGCTGGGCCAGGAGTGCGCCCCAGAAAGTCTGCGTCTCGCGCGAGGTGCGCTTGAGCTTGCGGCTGATGAGGCCCATCACCCAGGCGATGAGCGGGCTGACGACAAGCACGAAGAGCGTCAGCTTCCAGTCGATGCAGAAGAGGGTGGTGAGGGTGACGACGATGGCGATGGGGTTTTTGATGAGCATGTCGAGCGAGTTGGAGAAGCAGGTCTCGAGACCGGAGATGTCACTCGACATGCGGCTGATGATGTCGCCCTTGCGCTCTTCGCTGAAGAAGCCGAGCGGCAGATGCAGCACCTTGTCATAGACGAGCGAGCGCATGTCCCTCACCACACCTGTGCGGAGCGGGATGAGGGTGGCTGAAGAGCCGAAGTAGCAGGCGGTCTTGAGGGCGGTGAGGATGATGAGCATCAGGCCGGACATGATGAGCACCCAGAGGGCACCACGCTGGTCGATGAGCTGGTTCATGTACCAGTAGAAGTTGTTCTTGGCGGCATCGACGATGTTGACGGTGCCCCAGGGGATGAACGCGTAGGTCTCCTTGCTCACCTTGAACAGCGTCTGCAGGATGGGGATGATGAGGGCAAACGAAAAGACGTTGAGCACCTGCGCCAGCACATTCAGCAGCAGGTTCCACACAAGGAACTTCCTGTACGGAGGCAGAAACCGCTTGACAAGTTGAAGGAATTGCTTTATCATAAGGGAAGCGTCTTTTTTTAGTTAAGAGTTAAGAATTAAGAGTTAAGAAAGACAGTTCTGCAAGCGACTATGCCTGCGGATAGGGAGAATAAGGGGAAAGGAAGCGTACAAGACATTTTTTCTTAACTCTTAACTCTTAATTCTTAACTGCATTCAGTTCGGGTTTGCCTTCGGCGTTCGGGCGGTATTTCCAGCGGTTGTGCGACCAGAGGTAGTACTGCGGGGCACGGTCGATGGTCTGCTGGAGCAGGCGCATATACTGCCTGGTGAGCGAGAAAGGCTCGTTTTCGTCGGGGGTAATCTGCTTGAACGTGACGGTGTAGTGTCCCCGCCGGACGACCTCCAGCTCGCCATAGAGGAAATGGGCACCGAGACGGACGCCGATGCGCTCGCTGCCGGTGATGAGGGCGGTGGGCTGGCGCAGGAAGTCGGTCCAGACGGTGCTGTGCTTCATCAGCGGGCGCTGGTCGGCAATGAGTCCGATGAGGGGCTGACAGCCCTCGTCGATGAGGCGGAGCAGGGTGTGGTAGGTTTCGTTCTGCGGCATGCCGATAGAGCCGAAGCGGTCGCGGAGGCGAATCATCAGGCGGTCCATGTGCTGGTTGGTGAGGGCGTGATAGACGTGGCAGGTGGTGATGCGCGACGGAGCCCAGAGGGGGAAGGAGGCGAAGTACTCCCAGTTGCCATAGTGCCCCAGAAAGACGAAGAGGGGCTTGCCGTCGGCGCTGAGCTGCTCTATCACCTCCATGTTGGTGAAACGGAAGCGCCGGCGTACCTCTTCCTCGCTGATGTGCAGCAGCTTGACGGTCTCGACGACATAGTCGCAGAAGAAGCGGTAGAACTGCCGCTCGATGCGTCGGATGGCGTTCGTGGGCTTGGTGGGATAGGCGCTGGTGAGGTTGCGGCGAACCATCCGGCGGCGATAGCGCACGACGTGGTAGAGCAGAAAGGCCATGCCGTCACTCAGCACGTAGAGGGCACGGAAGGGAAGCCGAGCCAGCGACGTGAGGAGGAAGGTCAGGACGTTCAAGGCACACAGGGGTTATTCGGTGGCGTTCTTGGCGTCTTCTTCCTTAAACCATCCGGCATACATCAGGTAGCCGTGGGCAATCTTGAGGTTGAGTTCCTTGTTCTGTTCGGGATCTACTTTCTTGATGAACTTGGCGGGTACGCCGCCCCAGATTTCCCCGTCGCCGATCTGCGTGCCTTTGAGCACGAGGGCACCGGCGGCGACGATGGCGCCACGGCCCACCACCACGCCGTCGAGCAGGGTGCTGCCCATGCCGATGAGGGCGAAGTCGTGGATGTCGGCACCGTGGATGGTGACGTTGTGCCCGATGGAGACGTCGTTGCCGATGGTGATGGTGGACTTCTGGTAGAGGGTGTGGAGGACGGAGCCGTCCTGGATGTTCACGCGGTCGCCGATGTGAATCCAGTTGACATCGCCGCGGACAACGGCGTTGAACCACACGCTGCACTGGCTGCCCATCACTACGTCGCCCACGATGGTAGCGTTTTCGGCAAGGTAGCAGTCGGCGCCTATTTGTGGGGTAAAGCCCCTGACGGATTTAATCAATGCCATAGAAACAAGGTGTTATGTGTTCGTTCTGTTTATTCGTTTGAATGCCCGCCCGCTCCGTAGGCCAGCTCTTCGGCGGCATCGACGATGGCGTTGTCTGCCGACTTGTCCACTTCGGGAGCATCGTCGTCCATCAGCAGTTCGTCGTCTTCCTGAACCTCGTCGTCGTTCAGTTCCTCTTCTTCCGGCAGCACTTCCTCAGGTTGTGCAACGGGTTTTTCGGTTCCCAGGTCGTCGGCCACGTCGCTGAGCATGTTGTTCACGGGGTCGAAGGCCAGTTCCTTCTCGGCCCGTGCGGCGATGCGCTGTTCGCGGTCGATGAGGCGTTGTTCGGAAATCTCGAAAGCCGCCGAGCGGATGTCCTCCAGCACCTGGTGCTTGCCCCGGATGTTGTTGAGTGCTGCGAGCGCGGCCTGCTGATGGCTCTCCTTCTTGGTGTAGCCCTTGCCCTGTCCGGCCTGTATGCCGCAGATGATGATGGAGCTTTGGAACAGGATGCCCTCGGGGGTGTCCTCCTCGCCGTCGAGCATGAAGGTGTAGTGATAGTGGTACTTCTGGCACCACTCGATGATGCTGCTCTTGTAGTTAATCTCCTTCGAAGCCAGCTCCTCGACGTTGAACTGCTTGCTGAACACTCTCTTCTCGATGAAGCGGTAGCTACATTCGTAGCCCCTGTCGAGGTAGATGGCACCCACGAAGGCCTCGAAGGCGTTGCCCGAGATGGAGCAGTTGTGCGTCTTCTTATGGTTGAGGGCGGAGTGGATGAGTTTGTCGAGCCCTATCTCGTGGGCAATTTTGTTGAGCGTGTCGCGACGCACCATCATGCTGCGTGCCTTGGTCAGGAAGCCCTCGTTGCGCTTAGGGTAGTTCTTGTAGAGGATGTCCGAGACGACGGCGCCGAGGATGGCGTCGCCCAGATACTCCAGGCGCTCGTTGTTCTTGCCGGTAAAGATGCCGGTCTGGAAGTTCACCGATCCGTGCTGAAGTGCCTCGTGGTAGATGTCAAGATGGTGCGGCATGAAGCCGAGGATGTCCTGAAGGGCTCGGCAGAAGGTTTTCTCACGGGAAAAAAGGTAGCGGATTTTATCAGAAAAAGACATGAAACGAGGGGGAGGATGGGGTGTTTTATTCGGGTTTCCTGAAGAGAGCACAGGCGTTCTGTCCGCCGAAGCCGAAGTTGTTGGAGATGGCCGCCCGGACGGTGCGCTGCTGTGCCTTGCCGAAGGTGAAGTTGAGGCGGTAGTCGATGTTCTCGTCGTTGTCGCCCTCGGTGTGGTTGATGGTGGGCGGCACGATGTCGTTCTGCACGGCCAGCACGGTGGCGATGGCCTCGATGGCGCCGGCAGCGCCCAACAGGTGGCCCGTCATGGACTTGGTGCCGTCGATGTTGAGCTTGTAGGCGTGGTCGCCGAAGACGCTGACGATGGCCTTCACCTCGGAGACGTCGCCCAGCGGCGTGGAGGTGCCGTGGGTGTTGATGTAGTCGATGTCTTCGGGCTTCATGCCGGCTTCGGCCAGCGCCGCCTGCATGACCTTGACGGCTCCCAGCCCCTCGGGGTGTGATGCGGTGAGGTGGTAGGCATCGGCACCGAGGCCTGTTCCGGCCAGCTCGGCGTAGATTTTTGCGCCACGTGCCTTGGCGTGTTGCAGTTCTTCGAGGACGAGCACGCCGGAGCCCTCGCCGAGCACGAAGCCGTCGCGACTGGCGCTGAAGGGGCGCGAGGCCGTCGTGGGACTGTCGTTGCGTGTGCTGAGGGCGTGCATGGACGAGAAGCCGCCGATGCCGGCACGGCTGACGCACGACTCGGCACCGCCGGACAACATGATGTCGGCCTTGCCGTAGCGGATGAGGTCGAAGGCTTGCGAAAGCGCCACGGTGGACGAGGCGCAGGCAGCGGCCGTCGTGTAGTTGGGCCCGCGCAGGCCGTAGCGGATGGAGATGATGCCGGCGCACATGTTGGGAACCATCTTGGTGACGAGAAAGGGCGAGAAGTGGGGTCCCTTCTCCATGTCGCTGCCGTATTCGTAGAGCTGTTCCTCGAAGGAGCGCGTGCCGCCGATGCCGACGCCCAGCACGACACCGATGCGGTCGAGGTCTTCGTGCTCGAGGTCCAGGGCGGCATCCTCCAATGCCTCGGTGGTAGCCGCCACGGCAAACTGGGCGTAGGGATCTACTTTGCGCAGTTCCTTACGGTCGAAGACGCGTTCGCCGTCGAAGTCCTTCACCTCGCAGGCGAAGGTGGTCTTGAAGAGCGCGGTGTCGAAATGGGTGATGGGAGCGGCGCCGCTCACACCGGCCAGCAGGTTCGTCCAATAGGTTTTCACGTCATTGCCAATGGGTGTCACAGCACCCAGTCCGGTGACGACTACACGTCGGGGTTCCATTGTCAATATAGGTTTTGGGTTAAGAATGATGAATGGCTGTAGAAAAGGAATTCGAGCGAACGCGTGTGTGCGCGCGTGCGTAAAAACAACTGAGCCTTGAAACAGCCAGCCGTCTGCCGGCACGTTCAAGGCTCAGTGTTGGGTGGTGATTACTCCTTGTTGCTCTGGATATAGTCGATGGCATCCTGAACGGTGGAGATCTTCTGAGCCTGGTCGTCGGGAATCTGCAGACCGAACTCCTTCTCAAGCTCCATAATCAGTTCAACCGTGTCCAGAGAATCGGCGCCAAGGTCGTTGGTGAAGCTGGCTTCGTTCGTAACTTCAGACTCACTTACACCGAGTTTATCAACGATGATAGCTTTTACTCTTTCTTGAATCTCATTCATAATGTTTCTTTTTTATAGGTTTTACAAAAAATCGTGCAAAGGTACACAATTATATATTTATCTTCCAAATAATTTAGCATAAAATCGACTTTTTTTGCGCAAGGCTGTTTGTCTTGCGCAGGAAAAGCCGGTTCAGAACGCCCATTTCAGTCCCAGGCAGGGGTTGCACATGAATCCGTCGTGCCCTGCGTAGTTGCACGAGAGTTCCACTTCGCCTCCGAGGTGCAGGTTGGGTATGCCGATGGCGGCCATGTTCCACCACAGCTGCGGCTCGGAGAGCACGGAGAAGTGTGCTTCGCGCGGCGACAAGGGGTTGGTGTAGAACGTCGTGTTGTTGCCCCACACGTCGAGGAAGCCGCTGAACGTGCATCCGCGCAGGCCGAAGAGGTTTGTCAGTCCCCAGACGGCGGTGAACTTCAGCGGCAGGTCGGCGCCCCACGGGCCGATGAAGTGGTCGTACATCAGCGCCACCGAGGCTGTGCGGCTGAAGTCCGCGCTGTGGAACGCGTACCTGGCGCCGATGCAGGCCATGCCCCTGCCCCAGGTGGTGGCGTCGTACTCTACGTGAAGGCTGAGGTCGCGCAGGCGCGTGTCCTTCCAGAAGTTCAGGGCACGTTCAAGCTCGAAGTAGCTCCCCTGGAAGGCGCTGCCCATGCCCGCCTCGCGGTCGTCGCGGGTGGCGTAGTAGTGGTCGATGAAGAAGAACGTGTCGCCCCAGGCGTCACCCTTGAACATCTCGAAGGTGGTGGTGGCATACTGCCGCCCGAAGTCATAGAAAAGCTGCACGTTCGTCTGCGCCTCTGCAGCACAGACGAGCGTGCAGGCCATAAGCCCTGATAGCAGTATCTTCTTCATTTAGAACTCAGCCCAATTGGTAAGTCGCATATCGCCCTTTGCCGCCAGCGTCTCGTGCATGCCGAGGGCGGCATGGAGCTGGTGGGGCGTCTGGCCCTTGCCGGCCATCTTCACGTAGTCCCAGAGAATCTGTTTGTAGTCGGGGTGGACGCAGTTCTCGATAATCTCGTGCGAGCGTTCGGCGGGGCTCTTGCCGCGCAGGTCGGCGATGCCCTGCTCGGTGATGAGCACGTTCACCGAGTGCTCGTTGTGATCGACGTGGCTCACCATGGGCACGATGGCGCTGATGCAGCCGCCCTTGGCCGTCGAGGGGCAGGAGAAGATGCTGATGTAGGCGTTGCGGGTGAAGTCGCCCGAGCCGCCGATGCCGTTCATCATTTTCGTGCCGCCGACGTGCGTGCTGTTGACGTTGCCATAGATGTCGGCCTCCAGCGCCGTGTTCATGGAGATGAGGCCCAGGCGGCGAGCCACCTCGGGGCTGTTGCTGATTTCAGAGGGACGCAGCACCAGCTTGTCCTTGAAGAAGGCGATGTCGTCGTAGATGCTCTGCAGGCATTCGTTCGACACGCTGAGGGAGCAGGTGCTGCCGAACTTGCAATGGCCCTCGCGGATGAGGGCGATGACGCTGTCCTGGATTACCTCGGTGTACATCTGGAAGGCGGGCACGCCCGGGTCCTCGCCCAGGGCCTTCAGCACGGCGTTGGCCACGTTGCCCACGCCGCTCTGCAGGGGCAGGAACGTCGGGGGGATGATGCCGCGCTTCATGTCGCCGATGAGGAACTGCGCCACGTTGTGCCCGATGCGTTCGCTGATTTCGTCGGGAGCGGTGAAGGCGCGTGCCTCGTCGGGCTTGCACACCTCCACGATGCCCACAATCTTCTGCGGATCCACCTGCACGTACTCCTTGCCTATTCTGTCGCTGGGCTGGAAGACGGGGATTTCCTTGCGGCAGGGCGGGTCGGCGGGCTCATAGACGTCGTGCAGCCCCTTCGGAGCCTTGCCGTACTGGCTGTTGAGCTCGACGATGATTTTGTCGGCCAGGCGGCACACGGTGGGCGAGATGCCCACGCCGGCGGTCAGCCATATCTTGCCGTCCTTGCTGACGTCGCACGCCTCGATGATGGCCACATCGACCTTGCCCATGAAGCCGTAGCGCAGCTCCTGCGCCATCTGGCTCAGATGGATGTCGTTGTAGGCAATCTCGCCGTTGTTGACGGCCGTGCGGAAATCCTTGTTGGTGGTGTAGGGAGCGCGGTAGCGGATGGCCTTGGCACGGCTCAGGATGCCGTCGGTGCTGTCGCCCGTGCTCGCGCCGGTGAAGATGCCGATCTGGTAGGGGCGTCCGGCGGCGTGCTCTGCCTCAGCTATTTTGGCAATCTCGGGGGTGACGGCCTTGGGGGCACCGGCAGGCGTGAAGCCCGAGAGGCCGATGTTCATACCGTGTTTCACATAGCTTGCAGCCTCGGCTGCGGAAATGATTCTGTATGACATGTTGGTTTTATGAATTAAGAATGGTTTTCCATTTTGCGCCGCGAAGGTACAAACTCTTTTCCGAATACCCAAATACTTTTCGCTTTTCTCTTGTTTCAGTATCCTTTTTTCTACATTTTACGACATTTCTTCATCCTTCTTTTTTTAACTCTTCATTTTTTGTACTACCTTTGCCGAAACTATTGTCTATGAAGCGTAGATTGCACATTCTTTCACTCGTTGCCATCCTGCTGGCGCTGTGCATCGGCTCCTGCGGCGATGCCGGTCACCCCACCTTCGGGCGGGGCGATGAAAAGGCGTTCCACGACGCTCTTCGCCGTGCCGAAGCCCTCATGGAGACCGACCCCCACGCCGCCCGTGCCGTCCTCGATAGCCTTAAAATCGTAAATCGGACTCCGAGCTTCGCTCGCCTGAACACCTCTAAAAATAAACAAGGAGTGAAGAAATCGTCAAATAGTAAATCCCTTGCCGATTACGCCTGGCTTCGGACGCAGATAGAGTACAAGTGCGACGTCCCCTTGACGTCCGACAGCCTCGCCCGCATCGCCACGGACTACTACGGCACGCCCCGCCGCCCCGACTACCACGCCGCCATGGCCTGGTACACGCTCGGCTGCGTCTATAAGGAATAGGCGACGACATCAACGGCACGGACGCTTTCCTCAAGGCCAAGAGCCTCTTCCCCGACACCCTCATCCGCTACTATGCCCTCGCCGAACAGAATCTGGGACTTCACTACATGAAACGCTCTATGGAGAAAGAGGCCATCCATGAGTTTCAATGTGCGAAGCAGAATTTTATCTTTCTGTCTGACAGCGCTGCAGTTGCCTTTCAGGATTTGAAAATCTCACAATGCTATCTTTATGATGAAAATGACATTTTAGCAAAAGAATACCTTGAACGGGTGTTTGGTAATCCTTTTGCCCGCGACATCATTTTGAATAATGCTCATTTCGAAATGGCCAAAATCGAGGCCTACGACAATCGGAATTACACTAAAGCCCGAGAACACGTTGACTACAATATCCATCATACTTCCAACAAAAGAAAACTTGCAGGCAGTTATAGCTTAATAGCGGATATTTTTTATTACCAGAATAAACTTGACTCTGCTTGGCACTACGATAACCAATCCCTTACTTGTCAGCCAGTTCCGGCTACTTTCGCATATGTGTATTTGCAGATGGCCGCACTTGCTCCTAAGGTAGGCCGTTCTGACTCCATCGAATTCTATATCCAGCAGCACGACCATTACGTTGATTCGCTCTATGCCATCAGCAACCAGCAGGCCATCCGTCAGGTGATGAACGACCACCGTGTGGAGCTGGAGCAGCGGCGGTTGGAGGAACAGCATCGTCGTCTGCTGTCGATGCTGAGCCTTGCCGCGTTGGCCTTGGTCATCCTGGTTATGGCCGTCCTCATCTGGTCGTTGAGCACAGCCAACCGGAAGAAGAAACAATACATCGAGGTCACCGACCAACTGAAGCAGGCCCGCATGCAGGAGGAACGGCAGAAGACCGAACTGACCGCAGCCAGGGAAGAGGCGGAGAAACTGAAGACAGCCTATCAGGATGCCTGCTCGCGCGTGGAAGAACTGGAAATGCAACACGAAAAAGAGGGCGCCTATTCCGAGGGGGCCGACACAGCCCTGGCAAAGCGGGCGCTCATGTTAGCGGACTATGAAAACCGCATCCGCATCTGTGCGGGGCAGTTCCGGCAGGGCTTCTCGTGGACGTTTGTACAGAAATACCTCCACGGCTCCGAACACTCCCTGCGGAAGGATGAGCGCATCGCCGTCCGCCACGACCTCAACGTCTGCTTCACCGACTACTACGAGATACTTCAAGCAGAAGGAAAAAAGGTGAACCATGCAGAAAAAACCGTTTCGGCTTGCTATATCCTCGGCCTCAAGTCCGAGGAATCAGGAGAGATGTTAGGCCTTTCCGATGCCACCGTTCGTCAGGAAAAGTACAGACTGAAGGATAAATTACCCGCTGATTTGTACAACTTGATTTTTTCTTTCAAGTTGTAAAGACTTAGTAACCAGCTATAAACAAACAGGTTGGAGCGTTACAAAAACGTTTCATCCCTTTGCCGTTTCATTTTTAAACGTTTTTTAAACGCTAACGAAATAGACTTTGTTGCTATTTTTGCAGCGAATTTTAATAGTTAGCGTCATGAAAAAGTTAATTGTGCTATTATTTGTTTCGTGCTTTATTTGCATGAATAGTTTTGGAGATGAAATAAACCTTCTCCCAAAGAAGGAGGACGTACCCATTCCCGAGGGAAGTCCAAAAGCTCCAGCGCTGTTTTCCGTTACTGCCTGGTTAGAAAATGAGGTGTTGACGCTCTCTTTTACTCCCTCGTCCTCCTGCCAAGTGGTCATTACCGACAGCCAGACAAGCAGCGTTGTCTATTCGGGTGTTTTTGGTGTTGACTCAACGCAGATCATTCCTCTTGCCACGCTCCCAGCGGGTGACTACAAGCTTTCTGTTTTTGCTTTTGGCACATGGTGGGAAGGGGAGTTTGAATTAGAATAAAAAAAATAGGAATAAAGTATCAACTTTAAAACGAAACAAAATGAAACAGAATGCATTATTTAAGAACATGAGGCGGACACTTCCGCTTTGTTTGGTTTGCTTGGTTGCAGGACTGACTTCCTGCAACAATGACCTTGAAACAAGTTCTACATTAGAGAATTCGTATGGAGAAGGAATGGTAAATTCATTAGATGATAGAAATAAAGCACCAAACGATAGGACAAATGCAGTATCAAATGAAGAGGGAAACATCATCTTTAAATTATGTGATGCGACGCTGAACCCGTTCAGCCGGATTTGCAATCCGGCTGCGATGAGAAGGGGATTTGTAATCCCCAACCTGATTAAATGAAAAAAGTGATGGTATTGATTTTGCTTTCGGACTATTTATCATTATCTTTGTCGCGAAGATGAATTCAAGAAACAATTATGGAAATATCAGAGAAAGCTAATGGCGAGGGATTGCAAATCCCTCTATTCAAAGCGGCCGGATTGCAAATCCGCCCGAACGGGGAAGCAGACGACATGATATTCCCTAGTAGCTATACCCGTAATATATTTATTTTCCAGGAGTAACAACAAATTTAATCACTTAAAAAAGAAAAAGAGATGAGAAAAAAAACAGTTTTTTTACTATTTGCATGGTTTGCGTTTTTTTCCTGTACGAGTGTTGATATCTCTGAGAAAAACGATCCAGAGCAGAATCTGAAAAGCCAAGTCCAACCTTCTGAAAACCGAGGCGAAATTGAAGAGAACACAGAGGGAAGTGTCTCGGAAACGGTGGTCATGATTAATCCACCTCAACATGCCTTCATCTTTCCTCTTGAGGACGTTTCTAATCAGTTGGACGTTATCTTCCCAACTTGGAAATCCAGTAATGAGGAGGCTCTGATGGATGGAGAGAAAATGAAGAATCCTGACTCTTACGAATCTATGTGTTTCAGGGTTGTTCCCAAAAGATTCAAGGATGTGTTCAGCGTTGATTCGAAAGGAAATGGATATAAACAATATGTGGAATTTCAAAATGAAAAGTGTCAGCCTTTGGCAGAAATCGTCAATGCGGCACTTGCTCAAGGAAAATTTGCCGGTTATCCTAGGTACACCTATGCCGGCGTACGTGAAGGAGCGCAAATCTATGCCAATGTTCCGCTGTTCGGGCGTAAAGCGAGAGAACCGCTGAACGACAAGTTTGCTGTAATGTCCTATTCTCCTCTTACATGGATTAGGGTATCGTATCCCGATTTCAACATCATTTTTAACGGCTATGAAGAAGAACTCCCCACGGACTTCGATGAAGTGTTTCAGGCAGGCACGGCCTTGTTCTCCTACATTAGCGACGGGTTTGTATTCTCATTCAAGGATATTCCCGAGGAACGATACAAGGCCATAACCTTTTCTATAGAGATTCCCATCGAAGGAGAGTATTTTCAGCTTTTGTTCAATGGGGAGGACTACCCCGAATCATACTATACATACGAGAAACGCGTCCTTCCGAACGAAAACCGCGTGCTGCGCGGCTCGGTAACGGTCAGGTTCGAAGAATAGTCTATCCGGCACAAATAAAGCTTACTTTTTTTTGTACGATGTACCCGTTCAGGCGGATTTGTAACCCG
>Ga0208297_1001586_pt1 | contig 19233 bp, 14 predicted proteins | sample LMS_cellobiose_e_FD_187367 | JGI IMG/M metagenome (GOLD analysis project Ga0208297, IMG submission 187367) | Rumen-fistulated moose microbial communities from Alaska, USA - LMS_cellobiose_enrichment (SPAdes) (version 2) | ecosystem: Host-associated > Mammals > Digestive system > Stomach > Rumen... | reverse complement strand
CTTGGCTATAATTACGATTGGGCTTTCTCCGTCCAGGATTGGGCGAAGCTCGAGCAAGAGTGGGCTGCGGAGAATTACAGGGATACCATGGACTTTGCTACCAGGAAAGCCTTCCAGAGAGAATGCGGTTTCGGGTGGACTACCAATGAGCATACCGGAGCCCCTGTCCCGGTCTATGCCGTAGGCAAAGGGGCGGAAAGATTCAGGGGAAGGATAGATAATGCGGACATTCCGGAGTTTATCCTCGGGAAATCCCGCGAAAAATAGCTATATTTGCATGATATATTAATTATTCTTTATGGAAACTACTGTCAAAAGAACCAAAATCAAGGACTTACTTAAGAGTGAGCCCGGAATGGAGGTCCTGGCCAAAGGATGGGTGAGGACCAAGAGAGGAAATAAACAAGTGAAATTCATTGCCCTCAATGACGGTTCTACGATAAATAACATACAGATAGTCGCTGATACTTCTCTTTTTGATGAGGATCTTATCCGCCGTATCACAACCGGATCATCACTTGCTGTCCGTGGAGAGCTCGTCGCATCCCTTGGAAGTGGCCAGGCCGTCGAAATCCAGGCAAAGGAGATTGAAATCTATGGTGAGTGCGACCCCATGCGCTATCCGCTTCAGAAAAAGGACACATCCCTTGAGTATCTTCGTTCCGTCGCCCATATGCGCCTTAGGACCAATACTTTCGGCGCTGTCCTCAGGGTGCGTAACGCTATGGCCTTCGCTATCCATAAGTTCTTCAATGAGAAGGGTTTCGTCTATCTCCATACCCCTCTTATCACCGAGTCTGATGCGGAGGGAGCTGGTGACATGTTCCAGGTCACAACCCTCGACCTTGCCAATGTGCCGGTTGAGCATGGAAAAGTCGACTTCTCAAAGGATTTCTTCGGAAAGAAGACCTCCCTTACGGTTTCCGGTCAGCTAGAAGGTGAACTCGGAGCGACCGCGGTAGGAGAGATTTATACTTTCGGACCGACCTTCAGGGCTGAGAATTCCAATACTCCGCGCCACCTTGCAGAGTTCTGGATGATCGAGCCGGAAATGGCCTTCTATGATATCGAGGACAATATGGAACTCGCAGAGGAATTTGTGAAATATCTCGTGCAGTATGCCCTTGACAATTGCATGGACGACCTCAAGTTCCTTAATGACAAATACGACGAGGGGCTTATCGAGAGGCTTTGCAGTGTTATCGGAATCTCCTTTGAAAGAGTTACTTACACCAAGGCAGTCGAGATCCTCGAGGCTGCTGTCGCTTCCGGAGTTCAGTTCGAATATCCAGTCCATTGGGGCACGGATTTCCAGAGCGAGCACGAGCGATATCTTGTTGAGAAGCACTTCGGAAAGCCGGTTATTCTCATAGATTTCCCCAAGGATATCAAGGCCTTCTATATGAAGCAGAATGAGGATGGTAAGACAGTGCGCGGTATGGATGTTCTTTTCCCGAAGATCGGTGAGATCATCGGCGGATCAGAGAGAGAGGCTTCTCTTGAAAAGCTAGAAACCCGTATCGACGAGCTCGGAATGTCGAGGAAGAACCTCGAGTGGTATATTGATACCCGCCGCTATGGAACTGTTCCTCACAGCGGATTCGGCCTTGGATTCGAAAGGCTTCTCCTCTTCGTTACCGGAATGGCCAACATCCGTGACGTCATTCCTTTCCCAAGAACTCCCAAGAACGCTGAATTCTAGAATATCATGTTAGTTATCGGTATCGCAGGTGGCTCAGGATCAGGAAAGACCACCGTTGTCAGGGCAATAACCAAGCAACTTACCGGAAAGGTTGTTGTCGTCCCTCAGGACTCTTATTACAAGGACTCGTCCCATCTTCCGATGGAGGAGCGTCATAAGATCAATTTTGACCATCCTGATGCGATTGACTGGAAACTTATGTGCCAGCAGATTCGTGAACTTCGCCACGGAAAGGCCATAGAGCAGCCGGTTTATTCCTATATCACCTGCTCCCGCTCCCAGACGGAAACAGTGACGGTTGAGCCTGCGGAAGTAATTATCATTGAGGGAATTCTGATCTTTACTTGTAAGGAACTGAGGGATCAGATGGACATTAAAATCTTCGTGGATGCCGATGACGATGATCGCCTCATGAGAATTATTGTCCGGGATATCGCTGAGCGTGGAAGGACAATCTCTTCTGCAATCGATCACTATACCGAGACTGTAAAGCCGATGCACCTTCAGTTCATTGAGCCTTCCAAGCGCTACGCTGACATTATCGTTCCTCAGGGAGGCCACAATCAGGTAGCGATAGACATCATTGCGACAACGATTGAAAAAGCGATGTCTAAGATTAAATAGATTATGAAAAAGTTGACGCCCGATCAAAAAGCCGGACTATATATCACCGCGATTATTCATCTCGCGGTGATTATTGTTTTGCTTATCGGCGGCATTGGGTATCAACTTAAAAACGAGAATACCTTCGTTCTGGACTTCACCAAGCAGGAAGAGAAAGAGGAAATCGAGCGTTTGGAGGATCTCAAACTTTCTGCCGCTCAAAAGCTTGAGGCCTTGATTGCCGCTTCCTCCGGAGTGCCGGTACGAAATGTGACGGTCAACCGCAGCTCTCAGCTCAAGGACGACCGAGGCACCAATGCTGAGGAACTATACCGTGAGGCGGAACGTCTTGCCCAGGAGCTTAAGGACGGGCAGAACAGAGCTCAAGAATCCCCGGAAGACTTCGCTGACCTCAATAAACCCGAACCCAAACAACAGGCGGAAAAGACCAAACCAAAGCCATACAGTGGTCCATCTGTCCTTTCATGGTCCCTCCCCGGTCGCAATGCAAGCCGTCTGCCGATACCTGCTTATCGCTGCATAGGATCCGGTCAAGTCACAGTTATTATAGCGGTTGATCCTCAGGGTAAAGTCATCAATGCCAAGGTCGATGACGGGGTATCTTCTTCGGACGGCTGCCTTCGTGCATTTGCTATTCGTGCAGCTCGTCTTTCCCGCTTCTCCGCTTCCACCACCGCCCCCTCTCGCCAGATGGGCACGATTACCTACGCGTTTATTGCACAGTAGAATTATTTTTAGTAACTTTGCATACAAACCCAAACTGAGAACAAACATAGACCGCCCTGTTTTGCGCGAAATTCTGGTAAAATTTATAAACAGGCAGGGGGTCGACAGGGTGGCATCACGTTTGACGTGACTTGTCCCCCTGCCTGTTGGTCCACCAGAAACCACGCGCATGTAAGATAGGTCACGTCTTTTATATCTACTGCCGGAATTCTGGTCATGGCTTGGTTATAACGAAACATTTCCAATTTATCAGGACTCTGGCAGTTTCAATTTGAATCTTTTTCTCTATCTTTAACTAATAAAATATTATAGTTATGCGAAAGAGAAAAATATTGTCTCTTCTGTTCTTGCTTTCGTTCATATCAGGTTGCTCAAAAACAGAGAAACAATTTGATATTATATCACAGGAGTTGAACTCTTCTCCATATGATGCTTTATGTGAGCTCAGGTCCATGGATACAAGGCGTCTTCCGTCCCGTTTGCGGGCACGGCATGCTCTGCTTTCGAGCATAGCAGCGGATAAAAGTTATATCGACATCGAAGATGATTCTATTATATCTGTAGCATCATCATATTATATGAGACATGGTTCGCCGGAGGATAAAGCGACTTCTTTGTACTACCATGGCCTGGTCAATAAAAACGCGGGAGATTTATCTTCGGCAATCCTTCGTTTTGAGGAAGCTCAGAAGTGCGCGGAAAAGGCGGGGAATCATCATCTCCTGGGGCTGATCTGCCGTAACCGCTCCGAAATTTACGATGCCCTGACGGATTATCCATCAGAGTTAGATGATATAAAATCGGCAGTTGATAATTTCAATATCGCCGGAGACACTCTTTATAGTCTTTATATGTTGTTCAATTTAGCAAATTGCTATACGATGCTGGATAAAGGCAAGGATGCGCAGAAAACCTATGATTCTCTTCTTGTCCTCTCAGCAGGAAATGATGTCCTCTTGTCCGAAACATATATGAGATATAGTATGTTTGAGATGTCTCAGTCGAAGAAGAGGCCTTCGGCAGCGGTAGAATATGGGGAGAAGGTCGATGATTCTTTGGTCTCATGCCCCGTTGGATTTTATGCTGATATGGGGTTGGCGTATGATATGCTGGGGGACAAGGACAAGTCCGACACTTATTTTCAATTAGCAGAGGGAAAAGTCGTCAACAGTTATGACAGGGTGCGTCTTCTTTATCGTCGATTTGAACGAGAGAAAATGTTAGATAAGGCATCCTCTCTTCCTTTAATCGAACGCTATGCTTTTCTTCAAGACTCAATCTTTCTCTCGAATATTGCAAATAATGCCACTCAAACCCTCAAGAACTATTATAAAGGGGAGACAGACAGAATGGAAGCAGCAATGAATAGTCGAAGGAATATGACAATTCTTGCTTCGCTACTGGGATTATTCTTTTTCATCGCGGTATTATTGGCTATCCGTCTCTTTTACCGAGAGAGACTCTCTCAGGAGAAAAAAAGAACTGATAAAGAGATGAGAAAAGCAATAGAACTATCTGAAGATCTTCGTCTTACTCAGCAGGATAACAACAAGATGGCAGCTCTTGTCGAGGAAGTCATAGGAGATCAGATCATAGCCTTGGGAAAACTCGCTTCCTCTTATTTCAAGATGGAAGATGAGAAGTTGGAGGAAAAGGAGCTCAATAAGAAAGACAAGAAAGTCGAGGATATCGTAATAGAATATCGAAGCGAGTTGAGAAAGCTTCGTAATGAAGATAAATGGTTTGAAGATCTTGTAAAAGCGATAAACATATCGGAAAATGGCCTGGTCGATAGGTTCTATGCTGATTTTATGGACAATGTTACAACGGGATTGTCAATGGATAGTCAGGACCTGAAGATTGTCCCCATGATGTTTGCGGGATTCCCAATCAAAATAATATGCTTTGTCACCGGATTGAGCGAGTCAGCTGTCCGTATGAGAAAGACCAGATACAAAGAAAAGTTCTATCGGCTCGGTAATGCTAATACCGAAGAATATGTGTCCAGATTGTACAGAGAATCATAATAATGCAACTTTTTTTTTGAGGATTTTTTTAAACTTTTTTGGCCTGTTATATCGCTAAATAGGGAAAGACTTGATTCTCAAAGAAATGCAAAATCAATTGTTATACTGTTTTTTTCTTGAACCGGAAACAATAGAATAATTTTGTGGCATCGTTATAACCAATTATTAATAATGCCATGAAAAAAGTTTTGTTTATTATCGTTGCCCTCCTCCTTGGAATAGGGAGTGCTTGGGCTGCAGAAGACGTTCTTAACCTAACAATCAAGAACCCGCCTACGCCAGGGAGTGCCCCGCGTATGCCGGCGGTCGTTCCAATCAGTGCTTATGTTTCAGGTACCTGTCTTTACATCTCTTTCGTCTCAGCAGTGGGGGAAACAGATGTGGAAATCGTATGTGAAGAGAGCGGCGAAGTCTCCACCTATGCACTCAACGGAACAGATCCTGCTGTGCTGCCCATCAGCGGTGAAAGTGAAAATTACACAATCACTTTTACTCTCGGCAGCGGTGTTGAGTACTACGGTGAATTTACGCTATAGTACAACTTAAACATGTTAAACATCCGGTCGGGGCTTAGTGCTTGCCCCTGGCCGATTAAACTGATAATCAATGAAAAGAATAATAACAATAGCATTAGCTATTATACCTTTTGTCGGAATAATGGCTCAAGAATACCCGGATTATTCGCATGGAACTGCGTTCTATGGTGGACTTTTCAGTCCTGAGTCTCCAGAAGCGATGTCTATGATTCAATATGGGACGACGGAGATGTCTCTGTATACGGGCCGTATTTCTCCAGAAATACCGCTATATGAATATAAGGATGCTGATTTTGATATCCCAATATCTTTGAATTATTCCTGTTCGGGACTGAAACCGGGGCAATCAAGCGGAAATTTCGGATACGGATGGAATCTTGGAGTCGTGGGGGTAATAACGCGAGAGATTCGTGGAATAGCAGACGAGGCAATGTCACGTGAATATTCTTCCAAGCATGAAGGAGATTCGTTTATTGAGAACTTTATTCATGTTATGTCCTCTGAGACTGATTATTATTCTTTGCCAAGGTTATACCAGACAGCAATGATGATGCGTGAAGTCAATTTGGACGGATATGCCGTAATGTATGAAGGCGAGACAGATGTGGATGAGTTTGATTATGCATATACAGGTGAGTTCGGAAATGAATTCATCCTATGCCGGGAAGTGGAGGGCAATCCGTTCCGCTATGTCGAAGTGGAGCCAGACCTTTATCATTACAGTTTTATGGGATACAACGGTTCATTCATCCTTCAACCGGATCACCAGGTGGTGATCACTGACTCCAATACGCCTTCAGGGGAACTGACGATCGAATATGATTGGCATCGCAACCAGCCGTTGAATTCTATCTTTGTAATAACTGTGGGTGATGGCACAAGATTCACATTCGGCTGCCGCGAAGAAACACTCTCATATGAATTAGCAGGCGAGACTAATGATGACAATCATACCATTTCTTCATGGAAACTAACCCGTATTGAGAAGCAAACCGGAAGGACCGCTATCTTTCAATATGCGGAATCATCTGGTGATCAGTTTACTTCATATATGCCTTTTGTCACGATTGATCATCTCATGGTGCACGCGTTAAGTAACGGTGAAGGCAATTATGTCCATACTTGGGAGCGGGCAAATCCTACGGAAGTCAGACATATCTTGACCAATTTGACGGAGAACAAGCACCTCAGCAAGATTATTATCCCGGATAGGGCAACCATCAATTTTGAATACGCTGCTCCAATGCCCGCAACATCCGAGAAACTTCTCTCACTCAATGTTGTCAATTCTGCCAGCGATACTGTCAAGCACTGTTCCTTCTCTTATGAAAGACCGTCGTCCTCTTCGCAGACAATCCTTCTGTCAGGAATCGGCATATCAGGAGTCGGATCCTATAGTCTGGATTATTATGACAAATCTCTTATTCCCCAAAACAATACGGTTGGCATCGATTGGATGGGATACTATTCCGGGAGCACATCATGGTATTCTTACTCTTCCTTGAATATGAACAACCTCTCCCAAAGTGCTCAAACACTTCGAAATGCCCTTAGCTCTTATAACGAGAGCAAGACAAAGATAGGTATGCTAAAAAGCATAACATATCCTACCGAGGGAAGAAGTGAATATACATTTGGTATCAATAGGTACAGTTATACCTTGTCAACAAATAACCATTCGACTGGACAGTCAGGAGCCGTGACAGGGGGGCTGCGAATAGAAAAGATAGAGGATTTCGATAGTGATGGCACATGTCTGAGGAGTCGGAGCTACAGCTATGTGATGGAGGATGGTTATCCTTCCGGAGTGCTGCTGGATATACCAAGAGTGCACTATCATTACAAATTGGAAACAAATGACATAGAGCTAGATCGCGAAGTCGTAACAACGAGCGGAGGTCTTGGTTTCGGCAAGAGATCTCCGATAGAATATCTTCGGGTCGTTGAAACAATTGAAGGAGAGGGCGGCCGCGCGGCGGTGAACGAATATCGCTTTGTGAGCTCAGTGGATGGACCGTTTGTTGAGACATACATCACTCCGTCAAATTCTGTTCAGACCAATGATGGCTGGGAGATTTCTTTTACGGATCTCGGATCCGACAGCAACGAAGGAGAACGTCGCGGCGAAAGTCTGACAGGTGGACGCCTCTACTCCGAAAAGAACTATGAGGGTTATATATCGTCAGCAAATCTCCGCAGGAGTATTGAAAACACCTATAGTACATACCGCTATGCCAGAGAGGGCAGTTCATTCGTTACGTGTCCTGCCGTTCTCAGAAGCCGGTATGAGACGCGCCGCATCTCGACTCTGTCCTCTTTCGAATCATCTGCTACGGAAAAGAAATACAACAGCTCAGGGGCTGAGATTCTGTCCTTAACGAAGAACAAGCAGCTTAATAATAATGGAAGGGTAAACCGCTTGTCCTCTACAGACAGCAGGAACCGTCAGTTGTATGAAACAATGACTTATCATCCAGCCCGCCCGGCGTTCCTTACGGAGAGAAAGCAGTTCATAGGAGGTGTTCTACAGTCCGCTGAGAAGTATGACTATGATACTCTTCACGTATCGGGAGATCGGTTCGTTCTTTTGCCGACACTTGTGAGCCGCGGGAGAATATCGGGAGAAACGATGGTGTCATATTATCCCAAATACTACATAGATCGTTATGATCAATATGGAAATCCCGTTCAGTTTCGGGATGCGATGGGGAATATCACAAGCTTCCTATGGGGATACAACGGACAGTATTTGACTGCAAAAGTGGAAGGTGCTACATATGATTCAATAGTCAATTCATCCATAAGTGCCTTACGCTCTACTTCAGGCCTGCTGGTCAGTTCTTGGACATGGAAGCCCCTTGTCGGAATGACGTCCTTTACAGACCCGTCCGGACGGACCCAAAGTTTCGGATATGACACCTCAGGCAGGCTTGCCTCAGAGACATATCAAAACAACTTGATGAAGGAATATATTTACAATGTCGTAAACAATTATGATCTGTAGAATGATGAAAAAGATAGTTTTGGCATTGATTGCTCTTGCATTATCAGCAGCCCTTAATGCTCAAGTCATATGGTGTGATGGACTTGGAATACCAAGTGAGAGTCTTTTGGAGGTTTCATGGGAAGGTGGAGACACCACGTTTGACTCCGTAAATGCTCCCGAAGGATCCGCGGGAGATGCCGCCTCCACAATGAATGCGTTGCTCGCATCGGCAGGGATTACATGGGTGAGGGTTGTTTCTGTCGAAGCCCCTGTAAGTGAAGGATATGAGATCAGCCTGTATGTTTTCGAAAATAATAATTCATATTCCCGCTCAGTCCATTTTGGAGTCTCCGGACACGAACTTGTCCTGACACAGACAGCTTATGGCACATATCCCCAAGGGCAGCCTTCCGGAGGCGGGACGTCAGGAGGAGATAATCTGCCAGATTTTTTTGACTACCAATATATTACGACCCCGCCAGTCATTATGTTGAATCCTTTAGGCGAGAACAGAAAAAGGATTGAGATTGACACCGTCCTGAATCCCGACGGCTCAGAACATACTATCGAGGGGACAGACGATGTTATGTTTGTTTATGACGACAATATTGGGCAGTATCTTACATCAGGTTCATATCCTCTCTGGCCTTCGTGCTTCGCGGTCGACATCGAATATGATGAGGACAATCATAAGTTAGTGCTTTATCTGACATGCGAGGCAAATTCTGGCAGCGAAGACATCGTTGGGAAGATAGGATCATTCTTCAAAGTAATTCAGGAGCCAATTGACTTCGGACTGAGATTCGATCCAGATTCTACGATGAATTATATCGGTTCGGTTACATATAATTCCGCGGGGACGAATAGTGGTGATATCGCTTATTACAATGGTCTCGGGTATGAATCGCAGCGGTCGGAGGTCCTGGCTTCCGGCAACGGGAGGAAAGATATTGTTTACAGGACCGGATACGATTTCATGATAAGGCCGGACAAGTCATATCTGCCTTATCCTGTAGAGAGAGGATTCGGAGCGTATGACAGCGACGGAGAAAATGCTCAGACTCAATATTATAGGGACAAGTTTAATTTATCACTTGGTAATGAGTGTTCCTGGTCAGAGACTGTTTACGAAGACTCGTCTCTCGACAGGGTTAAGGAGGAGAAACTTCCCGGAGTATCATATCAGGAAACTAACCATACGACAGTTCTCTCCGAGATCCGCAATGCTTCCAGTGACATTCCAATAATAGATGTTTCTTTCTCTTCGGGATTGATGAGGGCTTCGTCTTATTATCAGGCAGGTTCTTTGATCGGCAAGCAAGTCGTTGACGGAGATGGCAGGAAGCGAATCGATTGGATTGACAAGGACGGGCGTACAATTTGCAAGGACGGATATGTCAGTTCTGACACTAAGGCAAGGACACTATACGGGTATGATATTTGCGGTAGATTGATATGGGTCATTACTCCAGAAGGATCCAGCAGGCTCTCTTCAAGTTCGCAATATGAAATAGACGGAGAATTCGCGAACCTGTATTGTTATGTCTACCGTTACGACGGTTTTGGCAGGACAGTGGAAAAGCGTCTACCTGGTGCGGATCCAGTTTATTTTGTGTATGACCTTCTTGATCGCATCGTCATGAGACAGGATGGCAATATGAGGTCTCGTCGAGAGTGGCAGGCATGGCATTATGACAGTCATGGCCGCAATATCAAGCTTGCCCTTGTGAATGGCAGAGCCTCAAGGGAGACGCTTCAAAGTGGTTTCGATGCTGGTACAGCACCAGCCCTCTATGATAGGGACAGTGTCATTCTCCATCAGTGGTACTATGACGGCGACATCCCATCCGGGACAAGTCTCTCTTATCAGGAAAGGCCCGGCATTACTGTCAGTGATGGATTATCTCTTCGTAGTACTGCGGTTACCGGTCTTCTCACAGGAGAGAGGATCAATCTTCTTGGAACGACCTCCTACTCAGAAAAATTGTATTTTTATGACGGCCTGGGGCGTGAGATACAGACTGTGCAAACCCTTCCGACGGTAGGGACGTTAAGGACCAGCAGCCTGCTTGATTTAAGGGGAAATATTCTTAAGCGCGAGGATATCAACAATGACAACGTCCTTCTTTCCGAGTTTACCTATGATTCCCGGGACAGGGTCTTGTCAGAGAGGTCTACGCTGAATGGAAATGTCACTTCCGGTGTAGATCATACTTATGATGATCTTGGGCGCCTGAGCGTTGATCATTATTTGACAAGCGGACAAGATGCCGATCTCTCTACTGTATACTCATACACTCTTCAGGGTTGGCTCTCCAGTAAAAACACCGACAGCACTTATGGGGCTCAGGAGTGGGAGCAGTTACATTACGGAGACAACTTGCCTTTCTCTGCAGCAACGCCTTCTTGGACCGGGAAGATCAGCACTTGGTGCACCGATGAGTCGGAAGAGACAGGTATGGTCTTCTCTTATGACGGTCTTGGAAGGATGACATCAGGCAAGGAGCTCTACTTGGGGGATTCATCCAACTGGGAGGAGAATGTTGGGTATGATCTCAATGGCAATATCCAGTCCTTGTCCAGACAGCAGTATGAGGAAGAAGTCTATGTCAAGGAATTCAGCTATACCGGAAATCATAGGCAGAACTGCGATTACGACAGGAACGGGAATGTCATATATGATGACTATCGGCCGGACAATGACGATTCGGTGATTGATATCCCTGACTTGAGATACAACATTCTCAATCTGCCCGCGGTATCGTATGTGGGAGAATACCCTGTGTCTTTCGGATATCTCGCTGACGGGACGAAGGTCTATGTCGAAGGAAGTGAAGAACTTTATAACAAATATAGGTATGCCGGGCCTTTTCGTTATTATGAGAACGATAGTGAAAGAATATTGGAGAGCGTAGCTGCCTCCGGCGGCAGGATTGCCATGTCCAGCGACTGGATGTCTGGCGATATGGAAGGAGAGATGGTCCCCAAATATTTCATAACAGATCACCTCGGTAGCGTCCGGATGGTCGTAAACGACAGCGGGGAGGTCCTTCAGCGCAATCTCTACTATCCTTACGGAGAAAGGATGGCCTCCTGGACTCCATCATTGACGAATAATGACTATCTTTATGGCGGAAAGGAACTCCACACGCTGTTCTCCCTTCCCTTTTACGACAGCGGGGCTCGATTCCAGACTACTGACGGCATATTCACAAGCATGGACCCATTGTGTGAAAAATACTACTCAGTCTCTCCGTATGCCTACTGTTCAGGAGATCCGGTGAATTACGTGGATATATTGGGATTAAGCACACAAGTCTATCAATCATCAGGCAGTACATATGTTGTTACTGATCAAGGAAATCCATACGATGGAGATAATAATATTTATGTTGGATATTATAATTCAAATGGAGAATGGATACAAACAGGCGTTTCAATAGGAATGTCTATGTCGCCTTTCTCTTTTTATAATACAGACCATGATAAAGATAATGAGCCACACTGGGTTTGCGGAGCAATTATTAATGTCAATGATAAATCAGGCTCTCAATTTCTTGGCAATTTGGCATCAAAACCTCCCTTTTTGATTAATTATATTCTCAATGCAAGACATGGGAAACGGTATGATTTCAAGATGACTAACGGGAGTGAAAATGTTATCTATGAAGACGAAAAAGGACAATATCGTGGCATGTTATTAGGAGATAATAACGGTATTGCAATATATGGCTCTGCACGTGACGTGGGTGACCTAGGAGCAGGATACATGGCTGGCATCTACGGGATACCCTATATTCTTGCTCGTCTGGCTTTTGATATTTATCAAGGTAGGAGTGAAGCTATAGGAACACGTTTTCCAGAACAATTAGGATGGTATCAAGGTTATAAAAAATACACAAACGCAGGATATACCGAAACAGTTTACTAATTATGCTCAAATTGATAAATGATACTATGAGATACATGTTTACTGCTATATTATTATTAGTAGTATTACTCGTCTCGACTGCTTATTATAGTATCGTCTTAAGAGGAGATCCTCTTTTCCCGGAACCGGTTCTCGCAATATATCGTCTGCCGGAAAACAATATGTATGTCAAATGTAAGAGTTTCCCAACTAATGACAATGTTGAATTTTTCTTTGCCTATAATGTCGATGGACTATTATCAAACGAGAGTATCACAAAAACAATAACGGTAAGGAAAAAAGATTTATGCGCAAGCCCTGCTTTTTCTTATGAACCATATGGTCCTATAAAGGAGATAGATAAGAGAGATAAAGGCAACTTGCGTGATGAGGAAATTTACGCATTCATATATGAGGCAGATTATCAACTATTGTCTTTTGTCAAAAACGATAATACAATCGGATTACTGTCTAGAATCAAGTAGAAATGAATAAGACTTTTTCTTACTTCATAGGCATAGCAATTATTATCCTGCTGATTATTCCAATATGTAGGATTGGCGTTGTATATGACTGTATGGAGCGATGCTACCGGATTGATGATAACTGTTATATTAAGGTTATATCATTTCCAGGGCCTGTGAGATATGTTGTTTTTTCCACCAATGAAAGAGAATGCATAAATTCTTCATTAAAAAGAAGTGCTTTATTTTGCGCGGGTAACCCATGTATTCATTTCTATTACGATATTAAAGAAAGTCTAATATATATAAACAGCGCCAATTATAAAAGTTTTAAAGCTTTTAAATTTAAAGAAATGGAAGAATTAGAACCAGGTGCGGTAATGGATATTTTCTTGGGTAACCGGAAAAATAAAATAGAAATAACAGAAGGTGATGTTAATGAAGAAATCGAACCTTTCTGGGTGCAATATAGAAAAAGACGTTTGATGATTTATAGGAAAATATGAGTAAGAGAATCATTGGCATAATTATATTCCTTATTGCTTATATTATGTCTGTCGCAGTCAGCAGAAATCTATTGTTAGCAAAGTTATATAAGGACGAGGGATCTTATAACTCATTAACGAAAGATTTCATACTAGCTAATTATCATATCATCGCAATATTCGAAGAGGATAGAGAGATTATTGCTTTATCCAACGAATCAACGGATGAGGAACCAGTGGATTTTGTCGTGCTACCGCAAAATGGCTGTACTATATATGTTGATAATAATATTCCAGATACTTTATTCTTAGAGGGTCGATTTGATGAAAATCAGATTGAAGTTCATTCCTCATCGGTCAAGTTTATTCTCGTTTCTGATAAAAATCGAATGAGACTCTATTCTTTTCCACCTGAAAAAAAGTACTGGAAGACTCTAAGAGAAGGAGTTCAAGAGCTTAGAATATGATTCATCGCCTTTATCATAAAGTCTTGGAATCGGGAGATGACCAGCACACCTCGCAAATACCATATATAGCAATTTATCATGTTTAGGTGCGTGCATAAGCATGGAACAAGTACTACGCAACAGACCGAGACCATTATTAAAGGGAACAATTATATTTACATATATCCAACAGTTTCGACGGCTTTTGCTAAAAGAATAATGATAAACAATGATTTGCCTAAAATAAAAGGAGGCGGAAGAATATGGACAAAAAAACGATAATAATGCTTACTCTATCTATCATCCCTTTCATTCATTGTTATTCTCAGACAAAGGAGATAGAAGGATGTTATATAATTCGGTATGAGAAGAATGAGATATGGCATGACCGGAATGTAATACCCATTGATTACACAGAAGTTCGTGAATTTATTCCCTATTTTAAATGCGAAGGAATTCCTGAGATTCTGGAAGGACAGATAACGACTTATCTCGAATCAAATGATTATACTATTAAGATAGGTTTATTTGATTATATTCCATGGGGCTTGATTTCAAACGTGTTGAGCAGAGAAAATAGGGATAAAATGCGAAGGGAATTATATAGAGTCGAAAGCCCTTATCTCAATTTTCAAGATTGTTCGCCATATCTTTATCAAATAATTAAGATTAGAGGAGAGTTTATTCGAATACAGGTAGATCAGATTGAAGAGCCTCTCAAGCAATTAATCATGGCTGATTTGTTTGATTGGCATGATGAGGCCAAGGTTATATATGTATTACAAAGAATCATTAGTATTGACCCCGTTCTTAATATCAGAGAATAAATAATCTCTCTTCCATTAGTATTCAGGGAAAGACAAAACAACTCTGGTTTCAAGGACTTTGAGTATTAGCTGGCATTCGACCCATAAATCAATAATTGTTTCTTTCAAATTACTGGAAATTCCGAAGCAAAGTAGTCCCCTCGTTCTCTTGTAATTGTGACCCCCTGTTCCGATGCAAAGTATCCCCCTGGTCATAAGAACGAAATCATAAAGAGAATGCAGGCTAGTGCGGTTTTTCTTCCCTACAGCCTTCATTCTTAATATCGATGAAAAGAAAAGATAAAGGGGGTTACTTAGGTGCGGAATGAGGGGACTACTTTACAGCGGATTCTCCATATAATGGCGATTTATGGTGGACATATTGGCCCAGCCTTCCACCTTTGAAAAATAATGACTATCTTTATGTCGGTAAGGTTTTATATTATGAGAAACTGTTTCATTATTCTACTAATCATTTTTTCAGCATTAACAGTGCAGGCACAGGAGCTCCCTTCAGATGTAGTGAAGGGAGAGGATGTTTCAATGCATTCTAATGGGAATCTTGCGAGGTCTCTTCAGGGGTTGCTCCCAGGTCTCATTGTCACTCAGACAAGCGGAGATGAGCTGGATGGAGTCTCTGTTGAATATAGGGGGAAAACACCTCTTGTTATCATAGACGGAGTCATCTCTTCCCTGGACAAGGTCAATCCCGCTGACGTGGATGAGGTCAAGATTCTTCGAAAAGCCTCTGCTTCGGTGATTTACGGATCACAGGGAGAAGGAAGCGTATTGTTTATAAAAACTAAGAATCCATCGAAAAAAGGTGTTTCAGTTGCGTATAATGGCTATTATTCATTCAGACGGCGGGTTATTGAACTGGAAGATAAGATTGTTACCGACGGGTACGAATGGACTCGGAATTATTATGATTTCTATGCCGGTAGATCTAGGGTGCCAGGATCGGCTGTCTCCGTCCCCGGTGTTGTCGCGACAAGTGAAATAAGCGTAGCGGGATCTACATATCTTGATATGTTCAAGAAGATGAGGGAATCAGGAACGAATGATTTATATGGAATCGGTTCGCATGGGCAGTATCTTTATTTTGGCTCTACTGCGTGGCCGGATCTCCTCTATCGGGATATCAGCGGGGGAATGTCACATTCCTTGAAAATCAATACAGAGTATGGCAAGTTGTCGTATTCTGTCTCCGGGAGGCTTTATAATCTGGGTAGTATCTATGAGAATCGTGATTTCGGTTATGGCTCAAAAGACTTCCACCAGAAGATAATTTATCGCATATTGGATGGGCTTTGCATATACAATGACACAAAGTTCTTTTCGACAGGGAACAAACATCCATACGCAGGTGGTTCATCTATCCTTTCTACGATGAACTCTTATTCCCAACCGATATTTGTTCCTTCCAATGAAGATGGTACGGTGACATTGAGCGCTGCTGCAAGTAACTGGCAGCCAATAATGAATGGGCAGGGGGAGTCGGAGGCCGTGAAGAACCTTATGACTATTACAGGGCTTGATTGGAAGCTTTTAGAGGGCCTTTCTCTTCATGCAGATTACGCATACGCAAATACCTCATCCAAGTTGGAGAGACGTATAATTCCGGTGACATATCATTTCAACCCCAATTCCAGTTGGACTCTTAATGAGAATGCTGAGCCTTTGTCAAATACGTTATATGAATCTTCTCACAGGGCTACTGCAAGATTGGATTATTCGACCATTTTCGGGGATGGACATAGGGTCGAAGCTACTCTTGGCGGAGACTATGCTGCCAACAAACCATTGAATCAAAGCCTTAGTGGTGTTTTCCTTTCAGGGACATACAACTATAAGCGATTATCAATTTCTTCTTCAATAAGGGGCGAAACTGGCAGCCTGTACCCTGAATACAATGCTCTGGGAATATCTTACGGGGTCTCAGGGCAGTTGAATATTACAAAATGGCTCACTATTCATAGTGATTATTTAAGTCTTTCCCGTCCTTGCGTAGACCATGCTGCCGTTGAGAAAATCCCTACTATAGAAGCAGGTCTTGACCTTTCTGCTCTCGAAGGGAGAGTTGCCTTCACGGGCAATGTCTTTCGAAAGAAGTTAAATACCACACATATTGACGGAATGGAGTTCTCCCTTAGCCTGAGAGACTCATTCAATCTTGCTGGAAAGCAATTATCATGGTGTCTGAGCAGTAATGTGTATGACGCTCTCTCCTATGTCGATGTCGTTATTCCTCCCTATAATGAAAATTCTGTGGGACTCAGCTATTCCGGCTCAACAGTGGGGGAAATTTGGGGCTTCAGGACAGATGGCTATTTCCGTTCCAATGAAGAGGCAAAGGCCTCGCTGAAAGATCAATTCCATTCTAACGGCGTCAATTACAGGCCTTATGCCGGTAATCTTAAGTTCCTGAATCTCAATGGCGATGACGAGATAAGTCCAGGACAATATAAGATTAATAGTCATGGTGATTTGACAATAATCGGGAACTCTACCCCAAGATATATCTTTGGCATCGGATTAGACCTTTCATGGTCTGGAATAGGGATCTCCGCCTTGTTCAATGGCGTATGTCATCGTGACTGGTATTTCGGCTCTCTATATGCATGGCCAAAGAATGATTCAGACCAGATGTTCTGGGGCATGTATTACAACTCCTCTGCTTCATTCCTGACCCGAGACCAGGCAACTGATGTTGTTGGGGTTGATTATTCATCCGATAATTGGAAGGTTACAAAGGACGGGTATTGGACACGACCAGTAGGATCCACCGTCGATAAAGGAGGAGGTCTGAGGGTTCCAAACGACTACTATCTCCAGAATGCAGCATACCTGCGTCTTAAGAACCTGTCGGTTTCGTATACTTTCCCAAAAGAGATGACGCAGAACATTCGAATTGAGAGTCTTCGCTTTTACATGAGCGGGGAGAATCTTATTACATTCTCGCCGCTATCGAAGCATGCTCCTCTAATCGATCCTGAGATGGTCTCTGACGCACTGGGGACGCCGATAATGCGCTCCATTTCTCTCGGTGTGGACGTCACTTTCTGATCTACCGTCCTGCCTCATCTGCTCTAATACACATAGTAATACCCCCAAAAAAAGCTGGCCTCAAACGGGGCCAGCTTTTTCAAAATATTAGGCGAGGGACTAGTTGTCTCCTCCCGGTTTTCTTGCCGCGTACATGATTTTCAGCGCGGAGCAGCGACGCAGCTCCTGCTTGACATCAGTCACGATACCCATTCTGACGTCTTCGTCAGCACGGATGCCGATAGTCATGAACGAACGGTCGACTTCGCTGAGGGCGTCACGCTCTGCAGCAACGAAGTCGCGGATGTCGTCGACAGTCTTGAAAGAGTCGTTGAGCTGGATACGAGCATCGGTACCATACATGCCCTGAAGGTGCTTGACAGGAGTTCCGATGTTGATGTAAGAAGTCAGGTCTTTTCTTTCAAGCTTGGCAACCTCAGTAGCTTCAGGGAGCTTCACGATAACTTTGTTCTCCGTCTCACGGAGCTGAGTGGTCACCATGAAGAAGAACAGAAGCATGAACACGATATCGGAAAGGGAACCCGAGGAAATGCCGGGAACGTCCTTTTTGCTATTTGAACCTCCGAATTTTGACATAATTCTATTCTCCTATAATCTACTTTTTAGTAACATCCTTAGGCTCAGCCTCGGAGATGTTCTGAGGTATGACTTTTCTGACAATCTTCTGCTGATCCTCTGAAAGCTTGGCGTATTTCTTTCCATACTCTTTCATTGAGAATTCATCTCGCAGTTCGTTGACGGCTTTTACGAGCTCGTTCTGGACTGCAATGTAGGCCTGGTAGCTGGTACCACGGTCATTCTGGAGCGAGATGACTCCCTTAGAGACAGGATACATCTTGCCTTCAATCTCCTGCATTTCCTTTTCAGGCATGGTAGGATCGTCGGCGGGATTGGAAAGGAATTCTTTTACCTTGTCTTTCAGATATAGTACGTCAATGGCTTCGTTACCGGCAAAAAGTCTATCGGCTGAGTTAATCTTAACGATGATGATGTTTCGACGATTAACCTTAACATCCTCCTGTTTCTGGTTCTTGTCAGGAATAGGGGGAAGACGGCGCTGCAGACCTGCAGGCTCTCCCATGGTGGTGGTCATCAGGAAGTAGCAAAGCAGGAGGAACGCGATGTCCGCCGTTGAGCTAGAGTTGATTGCAGGTGTTTTTTTCTTGCCCATGACTAGTCTTATTTTTTATTGCGGACAGACATTACTATCTCACCAACGATAATGGAGAGGATTGCAGCAACTCCGAGAATGTAGGTAAGGTTGAGGACTGTATCCGTAAGTTTAAGTTCTCCATCAGTAGGCGGAGTAGTTCCGGTGAAACCTACTGCGGGCGCTCCAGAAGCTGTAAGATAGGCAATCCCGATCAGGACTACCGCTCCTACCAGCAGAAGGGCCATTTTGAGAAGGCTCTTTGGATTGTTCTTCAGAGATATAATGAGACCGACGATGATGAC
>Ga0208297_1001585_pt1 | contig 19240 bp, 15 predicted proteins | sample LMS_cellobiose_e_FD_187367 | JGI IMG/M metagenome (GOLD analysis project Ga0208297, IMG submission 187367) | Rumen-fistulated moose microbial communities from Alaska, USA - LMS_cellobiose_enrichment (SPAdes) (version 2) | ecosystem: Host-associated > Mammals > Digestive system > Stomach > Rumen... | reverse complement strand
TTGCGAGCGACGCGGTGGTCAGGAACGGCAATACCGACGTCACGGCGAACTACGAGATCAGCTACGTCAACGGCACGCTGGAGATCACGGCGAGCACGAAGGCGCTGGTCGTCAGCTCCGCGTCCCGGAGCTGGGAGTACGACGGCACGCTGCACACCGCGGAATCGTACACCGTGACGTATAACGGCGCGGCGCTGACGGCGGACGCTTCGGGCAAAGTCTTCACCCTCCCGACCGGCGACACGCTGACGATCACGGCGACGGCTTCCGGCGTGAAGTACGTCGCAGATACCGCGGCGAACAACAACACCTACACCTATGAGCTGACGAACGCGAGCCGCTACGGCAGCGTCAGCGCGGCGTACGGCACGCTGACGGTCACGAAGGCGCCGCTGACGATCACGGCGGACAGCGCGGACAAGGAGTACGACGGCACGCCGCTGACGGACGCCGGCTGGCAGGATGTTCCCCCGGCCGGGCTCAAGGGCACGGATGCGGTCACGGGCGTGACGGTGAGCGGCAGCATCACGGAGATCGGGACGGCGGACAACATCCCCACCAACGCGGTGGTCAGGAACGGCGGCGTTGACGTCACGGCGAACTACGAGATCGCGTACGTCAACGGCACGCTGGAGATCACGGCGAGCACGAAAGCCATCGTCGTCAGCTCCGCGACGCAGAGCTGGGAGTATGACGGCGCGACGCACACCGCGGAAAGCTACACGGCGACGTACAACGGCGCGGCGCTGACGGCGGACGCTTCGGGTAAGGTCTTCACACTGCCCACCGGCGACACGCTGACGGTCACGGCGACGGCTTCCGGCGTGAAGTACGTCGCAGACACGGCGGCGAACAACAACACCTATACCTATGAGCTGACGAACGCCGGGCGCTACGGCAGCGTGAGCGCAGCCTACGGCACGCTGTCCGTCACCAGGGCGCCGCTGACCATCACGGCGACCGGCTATGAAGGCATTTACGATGCGGCGGCGCATGCGGCGTCCGCAAAAACGAGCGTGACGGAAGGCACGACGATCGAGTACAGCACAGACGGCACGAACTGGAGCACGACGGCGCCGAGAATCACAAACGTCGGAGAACAGAGCGTTCAGGTGCGCGCGGCGAACGACAACTGCGTGACGGCGACGGCGTCCTGCACGCTGAAGGTGACGCCGAAGTCCGTGACGGTCACGGCGCAGGATAAAACCAAGCAGTACGGTGAGCCGGATCCTGTTCTGACGGCGACGGTGGCAGGAACGCTCGGCTCCGACACGGTGGCTTACACGCTGAGCCGCGCGCCCGGCGACACCGCTGCGGGCAGCCCGTACACGATCACGCCGACCGGCGCCGCCGAGCAGGGCAACTACAGGGTCACCTATGTGACCGGTAAGCTGACGATCACGGAGCCCGCGCCGGCAGTGAATCCGGGCGGATCTTCGGGCGGATCGGCGCCGGGCAGCAGGACATACACGATCACTTACGACCTCAACGGCGGAACGTACGGCGGCAGCTCGGCGAACATCGCGGAGGAGTATCCCGAGGGATCGGTCATCTCCATCCACGCGGCTCCCGAAAAGCCCGGTTACACGTTCCTGTACTGGAAGGGATCGGAGTTCCGGCCGGGCGACCGCTATGAAGTGGTCGGAGATCATGTCTTTGTCGCGCAGTGGAGCGAGAATACGCAGTCGCTCCTCAATGACGCTGAGCACTTCGCATATGTTGTCGGTTATGCCGACGGTCTTGTGCATCCGGAGGCCAACATCACCAGAGCGGAGGCGGCGACGATCTTCTTCCGGCTCCTGAGGGACGAGGTCAGGACCGCGAATCGGACCGGAACGAACAGCTTCGGCGACGTGAACGAAGGCCAGTGGTTCAATCTTGCGATTTCGACGCTTGCGAACATGGGCATCGTCGGCGGCTATCCGGACGGGATGTTCAAGCCGAATGAGACCATCACAAGAGCCGAGTTTACGGCGATCCTGTCGAGATTTGACATGAGGACGGGAAGCTCCGGCGGCAGCTTCAAGGATATGTCCGGACACTGGGCCGAGATCGAAGTTGCCAGGGCGAAGAGCAACGGCTGGGCGACCGGCTATCCCGACGGCAGCTTCCGGCCCGACCGACCGATCACGAGGGCGGAGGCCATGGCGCTGATCAACCGCGTCCTCAAGCGCGACCCCGCGGCTCCGGAGGATCTCCTTGCGGGCATGGCCACGTGGAAGGACAACAGCGACGTCTCGAAGTGGTACTACCTCGACGTGCAGGAGGCCACGAACAGCCACACATATGAGCGCGTGACGAAGCCCACCGAGAAATGGGTCAGGCTTGAACCGCCGCGCGACTGGGCGGCGCTCCAGCGCTGAACGCGAGACAACTGAAAAAGGCAGGCCGGGCTGAAAGCCCGGCCTGCGCATCGTTTTGGGTTTCCATATTTTAGAGTGCTGCGCCGCCCTGCCGCTGCCCGCGCGGTCCCGTCACAGCAGGATCGGCTGGAGCTGACGGCCCTCAAGCGCGGCGGCGATGCTTGCCTCGAGCTGCGCGAAGTCCGCGATCAGCGAGGTGGGCTTCGCCGCGGCGTTGTCCTGCCCGAAGGGCACGAAGTAGTAGTGCCTGCGGTTGAGCAGCGCGGCGATGTTCTGCGCGCCGGCCGCAAGCCCGTCGTTGGTCGCAAGCGCGACGACGACGGGCTTGCCGTTGCGCAGGTGCGACTTCGCCGCCATGGTGACCGGCCCGTCGGTGACGCCCGCCGCGAGCTTCGCCAGCGTGTTGCCCGTGCAGGGCGCGATCGCCAGCACGTCCATCGCGTTCGACGGGCCCAGCGGTTCCGCATCCACGATGGTTCGCACCGCGCGCCGGCCCGCGATGCGCTCGACGCGCCCGATCAGCTCCTCCGCCGTGCCGAAGCGCGTGTCGTACCGCGCCGCGTTCTCCGACAGGATCGGGATCAGCTCGTATTTTCCGGCGAGCTCCTCGTATATGTTCAATATTTTCGAAAAGTTGCAGAACGATCCGCAGATCGCAAAGCCAAGCTTCATTTCTTTTCGTCCTTCCAAATTCGATAGAGGGCCTCCTTGAGCGCCTGCGCCGCCGTTTCCGGCGCGGTCTTGCCCGGCAGTCCGCCCGCAGGGACATAGTCCAGACCCCGCGCGCGGGCCGCCTCCGCGTCGACGCCGCTGCGCGAGGCGAGCTCGATGAGCACGCAGCCGCGCCGCAGCTCCGCGAGCAGCGCGTCCGGCAGCACCGGATGCGGCACGGTGTTAAAAATGACGCGGAAGACGCCGAGGGTCCCCGCCAGACGCTCCGTGTGCAGGGCGCGGAAGCCCAGCGCGTCGATCCACGCGAGGTCCGCGTCGCGCCGCGCGCTGACGCTGACCTGCGCGCCGAGCGCGGCGAGGCCGCGGGCGAGCAGCTTTCCGATCCGCCCGAAGCCGACGACGAGGCAGGGCGCGCCGTGCAGCGTGACGCTCAGATGCTCCATCGCGAGGGCGATCGCGCCCTCCGCCGTCGGCACGGCGTTTTTGACCGCCAGCGCCTCGTCGTCACAGTAATCGACGACGCGGAGACCCAGCAGCCCCGCCTGCTCGCGCGCCGCCGCCGGGACCGCGCCGGCGTAGACGCGCTGCGCCGCGCTCAGCCGAGGCCACAGCTCGCCCAGCGGCAGCTCCGTTCCGTTCAGCTTCCCGCCCTTCTGCAGCGGCACGGGCAGCACGATCCGTTCAGCCGCCAGCGCGTCGCCGGGGCCGACGGCGTTCGGCGCGCCCGTGAGGCGCCATGAGCGGACCGCATAGCCGTCCTCGGCGAGCATGCCCGCGAGATACGCCATGCGCGCGTCGCCGCCCAGAAATCCAACCGTTTCCGTATCGCATCACACCCCTCCGCCGCATGCTATGACGCAGGCGTGTACGCCGTGATTGCGCGGCGCGGGGAACTGTGCTATACTGGGGAAAACGATCTGCGGAGGGAGATCCATGCGCTATCCGTATCTGCTCTTCGACGCCGACAACACGCTCTTTGACTTCGACCGCGCCGTCCGTCACGCCTTTGCCGCCTCCTGCGAGGCGGTGGGACTCACGGCGAGCGACGAGCTGCTGCGCCGCTACCGCGTCCACAACGACGCGTGCTGGACGATGTTCGACCGCGGCGAGGCGAGCAAAGACTTCATCCTGATCGAGCGCTTCCGCCGCTTCTTTGCGGAGCTGGGCGTCGATGCCGATCCCGCCGCGGCGAATCGAGCGCATCTCGAGACGCTCGCGACCTGCTCGTTCCCGATGGCGCACTCCGTCGAGGTCTGCGCGCGGCTCGCGCGCACGCACCGGCTGTTCCTCATCACGAACGCGGTCGCGTCGGTGCAGCGCGGACGGCTGGCGCGCTCGGTGATCCGGCCGTATCTGGAGGTGGCGTTCATCTCCGAGGAGGCGGGCGCGCAGAAGCCGACGAGGGAGTACTTCGACTACGTATTCGCCCACATCGACGGTATCACGCGGGACAACTGCCTGCTGATCGGGGATTCGCTGACGAGCGACATCCAGGGCGCGAACAACTACGGCCTCGCCTGCTGCTGGTACAACCCCGCGCACAGACCGAAGCCGGATGACCTGCGCGTCGATTACGAGATCACCGACCTGCGGGAGCTGTACGGCATCGTATAGGTTCACGCAAAAACGGGAGCCTGAGCAGCTTGCTCAGGCTCCCGTTTTGTGGAAGCGTGCGGTTTGTCCGGCGGCTGTGCAGGTCCTCCGGCGGATCACTTCGCCTTTTTGTCCCTGCCCGCGCCGACGAAGATGAAGATCAGCGAGCTCACGCACAGCAGGTACGGATAGAACAGCCGGGGGATGATCTCGAATGCCGAGACCGTCGCGCCCAGGACCGCCGCCTGCGAGATGGCGACGAGCATCTGCGCGCCGTAGGGGATGATGCCCTGGAAGATGCAGGAGAAGGTGTCGAGCAGAGACGCGGACTCCTTCGGCGTGATGTCGTACTCGTCGCTGATCTGCTTGGCGATGGGGCCCGCCATCACGATGGCGACGGTGTTGTTCGCCGTGGCGACGTCCATCGCGCCGACGAGCAGGCCCACGCCGAGGCGGCCGCCTACCGAGCCCTTGAACACGCGGCGGATGAACGCGAGCAGCGCCTCAAAACCGCCGTACGCGCGCATCAGGCCGCACAGGGCGGAGACGAGGAGCGTGACCATGATCGTCTCGAACATGCCGCTCGCGCCTGCGCCCATGCCGCTGAGCAGGTCGAGCACGCCGACCGTCCCGGTCGCCAGCGTGATGACGCAGCCGGACAGGATGCCGATGAGCAGAACGACGAACACGTTCATGCCGGCGATGCCGCCGACGAGAACGAGCACATAGGGAATGAGCAGGAGCAGGTTATAGTCCGGGATCTCGATCTGCTCGAGGCCGGAGCTGCCGGAGAAGAGGATCAGCGCCACCGTCGCCAGCGCCGCGGGCAGCGCGACCTTGAAGTTCGCGCGGAACTTGTCGCGCATCTCGCAGCCCTGCGTGTTGCAGGCGGCGATGGTCGTGTCCGAGATGAAGGACAGGTTGTCGCCGAACATGGCGCCGCCGATGACCGAGCCGATGCACAGCGGCAGCGGGAAGCCGCTGATCTGCGCCACCGCCACCGAGATCGGCGTGATGAGCGAGATCGTGCCGACGGAGGTGCCCATCGCCGTCGAGACGAAGCAGGACGCGATGAACAGCACCGCCACCGCCGCGCGCGCGGGCGTCACCGAGAGCAGGAAGTACGCCACCGCCTCGGCGCTGGAGCGCCCCGTCACGCCGACGAACACGCCCGCGGCGAGGAAGATCAGGATCATCGTCATGATGTTCTTGTCGCCGACGCCCTGCGCCATGACGGCGAGCTTGTCGTCGAACCGCAGGGCCCTGTTCTGGAAACAGGCCACCAGCAGCGCCACCAGGAACACGACCACGATGGGGATCGAGTAGAAGCCCATCGGGATTTTCAGAATGTACTCGAACAGGATGCCGAGGCCGAGGTACAGGATCAGGAATACCAGGACCGGCAGGAGTGCGCGCGGATTTTCTTTCGGTTTCATTTCTCAGTTTCCTCCTCAGGTGATTGTTTCTTTATCGTAAGCGACGATGCTCTCGTCGATCTCACGCGTTGCGAAGGCGTTGAGCGACCAGTCCGCCCGCGCGCCCGCCAGATATTCATAGTAGCCCTGCGCGCCGATCATCGCGCCGTTGTCGCCGCAGAGGGACAGCGGCGGAAGGTACAGCCTGCGGCCTGCGCGCCTGCACGCCGCCTCCAGATCGGCGCGGAGGAACGAGTTTGCCGCCACGCCGCCGGCGGCGACGATGACCCGCCGCCCGCACAGCTCCGCCGCGCGGATCGTGCGCGGCACCAGCTCGTCCGACACCGCCTGCGTGAAGTCCCGCGCCAGCGCGGCGCGGTCGAGCGGTCTGCCGGTCTGCTCCGCGTTGTGGGCCAGATTGACCACTGCGGTCTTGAGGCCGGAGAAGCTCATGTCCAGCTCGTGCCCCGCGACCTTCGCCCGCGGCAGCTCGTAGACGCCGCCGGCGCTCTGCCGCGCGAGCTCGTCCATCGGTTTGCCGCCGGGGTACGGGAGCCCCAGCACCCGCGCCGCCTTGTCGAAGCATTCGCCCGCCGCGTCGTCCCGCGTCGCGCCGACGAGCCGGAAGTCGGTGTAGCCCGCCGCGTCGACCAGCAGCGTGTTGCCGCCGGACACGCACAGCGCGAGGAACGGCGGCTCCAGCTCCGGGAACGCGAGGTAGTTCGCGGCGATGTGCCCGCGGATGTGATGCACCGGAATCAGCGGGACGCGCAGCGCCCAGGCGACGGATTTGGCGAAGTTGAGCCCCACCAGCACCGCGCCGATCAGCCCCGGCGCGTAGGTCGCCGCCACCGCGTCGATGTCCCGCCTGGTTACGCCGGCGTCCGCGAGCGCCCTGTCGGCCAGCGCGGCGATCGCCTCGACGTGCCTGCGCGACGCGATCTCCGGCACGACCCCGCCGTAGATTTTGTGCATGTCCGCCTGCGACGCGATGGCGTCGGAGAGGACCTTCCTCCCGTCCTCGACGACCGCGACTGCGGTCTCGTCGCAGGAGGATTCAAATGCCAGTATTTTCATGGTTTCTCCTGTCCTGTCCAGGGGAATTTTGCCGGGAGACCCATCGACGGCTCCCAGGGGATCTGAATATATCTGCGGAACATGGGGGCCGGGAGCGAGCTGCGGTAGTTTGCCGCGTGGGCGGCGCACATCTCCTCGTCGGCGACCTCCCGCTCCGCCCAGAAGAGCGTGTGGTACGGCACGCCGAAGACGCAGGTGTCGTAGCCTGCCTGCCGCGCGCCGTTGCGGCGGTAGAAGGCGAGACGGCGCTCCGCCATGGCGGGGTCGGACGCGTAGCGCGGGATCTCCGATTCGCCGAAGAGCACGCTGCCGCGCTCGGCCTCCAGAAGCTTTTGGATCACCGCCGAGCCCAGCCCGTCGTTGCGGCGCGCGGGCGTGACGCAGAGGTAGTCGAACAGCGCGAAGCCCGGCACATGCGTCCAGACGAAGCCCTCGCCCACGATCTCGTCCCCGTCGAACAGGCACCACGGGCGGTACTCGCCGCATGCCGTTTCCCGCTCCATTTCCCGCAGCGGCTTGAGCTCCGCCGGCGGAAACGACGGGAGCAGATCGCGCTGATAGACCGCCGCAAGCTGCTCAGCCGTCGGCAGGCGCATCTCCAGCATCGGTAAACCCCCTCGTCATGATGATCGCGTCCTCTTTGGGATGCTCGTAGTAATTGCTCCGCCGTCCGGCGCTGCGGAAGCCGCGGCTGCCGTAGAGCGCGATGGCGCCGTAGTTCGACGCGCGGACCTCAAGCGTCAGGAACGCGAGCCGGCTGCTGCGCGCAAAGTTCACAAACACGTCCAGCAGCGCCGCCGCGACGCCCGCGCGCCGGAACTCCGGCTGCACGGCGACGTTGGTGATGTATCCCTCGTCCGCGACCACCAGCAGCCCCGCGTAGCCCACCACGCCGCCGCTCTCCGGATCGAGCGCGACGAGATAGGCCGACATCGCGTTGTCCAGCTCCTCGGCGAGCATATTGCGCGACCACGGGCTCGAGAAGCAGACGCGCTCCAGCGCGGCGACCTCGTCGAGATGCTCGTACGTCATCGGGACGATGCGCACCTTCTTTTTCAAATGCTCCATCTTATCCTTTGGCCTCCAGCCAGTTTTTGCCCCAGTGCGCCTCGGCGGTCAGCGGGACGGAGAGCGCCGCCGCGCGCTCCATCTCCTCTGTCAGCAGCGCCGCGGCGCGCGCGGCCTCCTCCTCCGGGCACTCGACGATCAGCTCGTCGTGGACCTGCAGGATGAGGCGGCCCCGCAGGCCTTCTTTCTTCAGGCGTTCGTCCACGCGCACCATCGCGAGCTTGATGATGTCCGCCGCCGTGCCTTGGATGGGCATGTTGAGCGCCACGCGCTCGCCGAACGAGCGGGTCTGGAAATTGCTCGCCGCCAGCTCCGGCAGCGCGCGCCGGCGGTGCATCAGCGTCTCCACGTAGCCCGCTTCCTTCGCCTGCTCGACCACGTTCGTCATATAGTTTCTGACGCCTGAGAAGCGGGCGAGATAGCGCTCGATATACGCCTTCGCCTCCGCGACCGTGACGCCGATGTCGTGCGCGAGCGAGAAGGCGGAGATGCCGTACACGATGCCGAAGTTGACCGCCTTGGCGTGCGAGCGCATCTGCTTCGTCACCTGATCGACGGGCACGCCGAAGGCCTGCGACGCGGTGACGGTGTGGATGTCCTCGCCGTTTCGGAACGCCTCCTGCATGGTCTTGTCGTCCGCAATGTGGGCGAGCAGCCGCAGCTCGATCTGGGAATAGTCCGCATCCACCAGCACGCAGCCCTCGGCGGGGACGAACATGCGGCGGAACTCGCTGCCGAGCTCCGTGCGCGTCGGGATGTTCTGCAGGTTCGGCTCGGCGGACGAGAGCCGCCCCGTCGCCGTCACGGTCATCTGGAAGCTGGTGTGGATGCGCCCGTCGGGCGCGATGACCTTCAGCAGCCCGTCGCAGTAGGTCGATTTGAACTTCGCGTATTGCCGGTATTCCAGCACGTCCGCGACCAGCGGCGTCTCCCAGCGCAGCTTTTCCAGCACGTCCGCGTTGGTGGACCAGCCGGTTTTGGTCTTTTTGCCGTGCGGCAGCTCCAGCTTTTCAAAGAGGATCGTCCCCAACTGCCTGGGGGAGTTGATGTTGAATTCTTCGCCCGCCGCGTCGTAGATGCGCCGCTCCAGCGCGTGGATGCGCGACTCCATCAGCGCGCCGAAGTCGGCGAGCGCCTCGCGGTCCACCGCTACGCCCGCATGCTCCATCCGCGCCAGCACCGCGCAGAGCGGCAGCTCGACCTCGCAGTAAAGATCGTGCAGTTGGCGCTCTTCGATCGCGGGGCGCAGGACCTCGTACAGCGCCTCCACGGCGGAGGTGTGGCTGTGGAACGCCGCTTCCGCCGCCGGCGTGTCGCCGAGCATGGAGAACGCGTCCGGCTCCAGATGCGCGGGACGGGGCAGCTCGCTGCGGAAATACGAGACGAACAGCTTGTCGATATCGTAGCTGCCCGCCGTCGCGTCGACGAGGTACGCCGCGAGCGCCGTGTCGAACACGAAGCCCTCGATGGGCAGGTCGTTTTCGAGCAGCGCGCGCATGAGGTCCTTGACGTTGTGCGAGACCTTGCGGATGTCCGCCGAGAACAGCGCGCGCAGCAGCGCGCTCCAGTCGCCCTCGTACCTCATGGAGAACAGCTCGGCGGAGAGCTCCGCCCTGTCGTCCTTCCGGCAGTCCACGATCAGCCCGGACAGGTCGGGCAGCGCCAGCAGCGTCACATGCTCCGCCTCGCGCCAGAGCGCGAGGGCGCGTTCCGCCTGCTCCGGCGTGAGGATCGCCTCGACAGTGACCGTGACGTCCGGCTCCGCCGTCTCCCCGCGCGTCGGCAGACCGGCGGGCGGCGTGAGCTTCCAGGCCTCGATCAGCTTGTTGAATTCGAGCTTCAAAAAGAGCGGGTACAGCGCGTCCGACGGCGTTTTGCGCAGGTTCCCGCGCGGGTCGAACGTCAGCGGCGCGTCGGTGAGGATCGTCGCGAGGCGGTAAGACTGCCGCGCGCTCGCCTCGCCCTCGGCCAGCCGCCTGATCGCGGCGGGCTTCGCCTCGATATCGGGCAGCTTTTCGTAGATCGCGTCGATGCTCCGATACTTTTGGATCAGCTCCGTCGCGGTCTTCTCGCCGATGCCCGGCACGCCGGGATAGTTGTCGCTGCTGTCGCCCATCAGCGCCTTGAGGTCGATGATGTGGGTCGGCTCGAAGCCGTACTCCGCGCGGAAGGTCTCCGGCGTCATGTCGCGGGTGCTCGTCTGGCCCATGCGGGTCGAGACCAGCTTGACCTTCGTGCGGTCGGTGATGAGCTGCAGGCTGTCCTTGTCGCCCGTGACGACGACGCAGTCCCAATCCGCCGCCTCGCATCTGCGCGAGATCGTGCCGATCAGGTCGTCCGCCTCGTAGCCCGCGAGCTCGTAGCGCGGGACGTTCATCGCGTCCAGCGCGTCCTTGAGCACCGGGAGCTGCATGGCCAGCTCCTCCGGCATGCCCTTGCGCTGCGCCTTGTAGTCCGCGAACTCCCTGTGGCGGAATGTCGGCTCGCGCCGGTCGAAGGCGACGCAGAGCGCGTCGGGCTTCTCCTCGTCCAGCAGGCGCTTCGTCGTGGTCAGAAAGCCGTAGATCGCATGGGTGTAGAAGCCCTCGCGCGTCGTCAGCGGGCGGATGCCGTAGTAGGCGCGGTTGAGGATCGAGTTGCCGTCGATCACCATCAGCTTCATAAAATGCTTCTCCTTGTTATCAGGTATCCTCCGCCGGCGGCGGCGCGGGAGGCGGCGTCGTCCACTGCGGGACAGGCTCGCCGTCGATGAGGAACTGCACCTCGTCCACGCCGTCCAGCGACAGCAGCGAGCGCCCCAGCGATTCGACTGCCAGCGCGCGCAGCGTCTCGTCCTGCGGCAGCGGCGTGGAGCCGTTCAGGCCGATGAAGCAGACGCCCTCCTCCGTGCGGCTCGACGCGATGGCGAAGTTCGCGCTCAGCAGCGTGCGCAGCGAATCGTCTCCCGCGCTGCCGCGCTTGAGCGCGTTCACCACGGCGCTGACGCGGGTCTGCCCCTCGTAGAGCGCCAGCGTCTGCGCCTGCGCGCGGAGCTCGCCGGTGTTCGTGTCGAGGAAGTACAGCGACACGTTGATGGGCCGGAGCACGGCCTCGCCGCTCGAGAGCAGCGCGTCCGCCGCGGTCAGAAGCTGCGTCTCGCGGTACGGCAGCTCGCGCCCGTTTGCCGTGATATGCACGGCGTAGACGCCGTCAAGCTGCGTCAGCGTCAGCGTGAGACAGGCGTCGGCAACGGAAAGGTCGATGCCGGAGAGCCGCGCGTACTGCTCCGAGAGATCCACCGTGGCGCGCCCGCCGGCGATCGTCAGCTTCTGCAGGCTCGTTCCGGCGGGGAAGGGGGAGCGCAGCGCCGCGTTCTCCGGCGCGTCCAGCAGCGCGGTCAGCAATGCCGTCGCCAGCGCGTCGGTGTCGAGCGAGGCGCTGTCCTCGATGCGGAGCGTGTCGGCGCGGATGGCGTCGCCGCCGATGCTTTCTTCGAGGCTCGTCGCGTAGTACAGCTCAAAATCGTCGGGGGAGGGGGCCTCCTGCCGGACGGCGCAGGCCGGGAGCAGCAGGACGAGCAGGGCGAGCAGGATCAGCAGCGCGAGCGTGCGTTTCATACCGCCCCGCCTCCTTCCTCCTCCGCGCGGGGCAGGCGCACGGTGAACACGCTGCCGCCGCCTCCGCGCGCCGACGCCTCGATCGTGCCGCCGCGGCGGCGCACGGTGTCGGACACGATGGCAAGGCCGAGGCCCGTGCCGCCGTAGGCGCGGGAGCGCATCTTGTCCACGCGGTAAAAGCGGTCGAAGATGCGCGGCAGGTCGGCCTCGGGGATGCCGATGCCGTTGTCCTCCACCGTGAGCACGACGGTGTCGTCGTCCCCGGAAAGCCCGATGCGGACAAAGCCGCCGGGATGGTTGTATTTGATGCCGTTTTCGGTCAGGTTGTAGACGATCTGATGCACCTCGTCCAGAGAGGCGAGCACCACGCCCTCCCGCTCGAACTCGCAGCAGAGATCGACGCCGCGCGTCTCCGCGACCAGATGCAGCATCCGCACCGCCCGCTCGATGACGGGCGCGACGGCGACGGGCTCGGCCGGCTCAGTCACGCCGCTGTCGAGGCGCGTGAGGCGCAGCAGGCCCTCGGTGATGCGCGTGAGGCGCTCCGCCTCCTGCCCGATGTCGCCGACGAATTCCCGTACGGTCGCCTGATCCATCGTCTCGGTCTGAAGGATGGAGTCGGAGAGCAGACGGATGCCCGCCAGCGGCGTTTTGAGCTCGTGCGACGCGTCTGCCACGAAGCGGCGGCGCACCTCCTCCGTTGACTGCAGGCGGTCGGCGAGGCTGTTGAACTCGCTTGCGATCTGCGCGATCTCGTCGTGTCCGCCGACGCTGGCGCGGCCGCCGTAGTCGCCCTCGCGCATTTGGCGGATCGCGCCGACGAGCACGCCGAAGCGCCGCGTCAGCACGCGGGAGAACAGCAGGCTGGTCAGCACGACGGCCACCAGCACGGCCTCGGAAATGCGCAGCAGCGTGTTCCGCAGGTTCTGCAGCAGCGTCGCCTGCTCGGTGTCGTACTCATAGGCGTAGACCGCGCCGATGGTCTGGTTGCGGTAGATGACCGGCGAGGCGCAGCGGCTCTGGAACGCGCCGTCGTAAAACGAGACGCAGAATGCGTCGTTCCCGCGCAGCGCCTGCACGATCTCCGTGTAGAACGCGTAGCGTCCGAGCGCACTGTCCGTCTCGCGCGTGTCAAAGAGGATGCGGCCCGCCGCGTCCGTGACCAGCACGCGGGAGACGCCCGCCTCCTCCGCCACCGCCAGCGCCGGCGCGACGCTGTCCTCATTGAGCTCTGCGAGGCCGGCCAGCGCAGTCACCATGACGGAGACGCTGCTCTTGAGCGTCGTCTCCTTCGAGCGGAACACCAGGTCCTCCGACACGATCAGGGGATAGGTGTTCATCAGCACCAGCACCGCGACGATGATCGCGATATAGCTGACGCTGAACTTGACCTGCAGATTGGCGCGCTTCATCACGGCGCTTTCCCTCCCCCCGTTTCGTGCTGTATCAAGTTGTCTTTTGCAAGACGATTTATCCCTTGAAATAGTACCCCACGCCCCACTTGGTGAGGATGTACTCCGGCGCGGCGGGGTTGCGCTCCAGCTTCTCGCGGAGCTTGCGGATGTGGACGTCCACCGTGCGGTAGTCGCCGGCGTAGGTGTAGCCCCAGACGAGGTCCATCAGATTCTCGCGGCTGTAGACGCGGCGCGGGTTCTTGACCAGCAGCTCGATGAGGTCGTATTCCTTCGCCGTCAGCTCCACCACCTGACCGTCGCGCAGCGCGACGCGCTGTGCAGGGTCGAGCGAGAACGAGTCTGCGGCCAGCAGCTCGCGCTGCGCGGTCTGCTGCGGCCCGCCGCCCGAGCGGCGGAGCAGCGCGCGGATGCGCGCCTTGAGCTCAAGGATGTTGAAGGGCTTGGTCACATAGTCGTCCGCGCCGTATTCGAAGCCCAGCAGCTTGTCCGTATCCTCGCCGCGCGCGGTCAGCATGATGATCGGCACGTTGGAGAATTCGCGGATCTGCATGCAGGCGGTCAGACCGTCGACCTCCGGCATCATCAGATCGAGCAGGATGAGGTCGAAGCTCCCGCTGCGCGCCAGCTCGACCGCCGTTTTCCCGTCAAAAGCGGTCTCGACGGTGTAGCCCTCGTTTTCCAGATTGAATTTGACGCCCTTGACGAGCACCTGCTCGTCGTCCACAACCAGGATCTTCATTCGCTCCCCCTTTCGATCGTCACGTCGTTCCGTATGTTGTCCAGCCGCGTTTCGCCGATGCCGCTGACCTCCAGCAGCTCGTCGACGGACGCGAACGGCCCGTGCTCCTCGCGATAATCGACGATGGCCTGCGCCAGCGCGGGGCCGATGCCCATGAGTTCCTCCAGCTCCTCCGCCGTCGCGGCGTTGATGTCCACCGGCTCCGCCTCCGGCACGAGCTCCTCCGCCGGGACGCTGCGTTCCGCGGTGATCGTGTATCCGTCTGCCGCGGCGGGCTCGCCGCCGCGCAGCGTCAGCCACGCCAGCGAGCCGAGAAAGACCGCCGTCAGCGCCAGCAGCACGATGTGCGCGGCGCCGAATTTTTCTTGCCGCTGCATGGTTGCGCTCCGTCCTTTTCTTTGTTATAATATGCAAAAGAAGGGTGTCGAACCGTGCCGGACGGCACGGCGGGCGATGCCTTGTGCGGGATTATATCATACACCGAGGTATTTTTCCATGAAAAAGCAACGGTTTTTTTCGCTATTTTTCATACTGGTCCTCGTCCTCTCGCTGACGCCCGCAGCGCAGGCAAAGGAGGCGTTCGAGGTGGATGCCAGAGCCGCGCTGCTGGTCGACGTCGGTTCGGGCGAGACGCTGTATGAAAAAAACGTTGAAGAGCGCAGCTATCCCGCCAGCCTCACGAAGATCATGACCGCGCTGCTGACGCTGGAGGCCGTGGACGCAGGCAAGCTGCGGCTGGATCAGGAGATCACGGCGCAGGAGAGCGCGTTTGAGAACCTTGCCAGGGACGGCAGCACCGCGAACATCAAGGCGGGCGAAACGATGACGGTGGACGATTTGCTGAACTGCCTGCTGATCGTATCCGCCAACGAGGCGGCGAATATCCTTGCCGAGGCGGTCAGCGGCAGCGTTGACGAATTCGTTGCGCTGATGAACGAGCGCGCCGCCGCGCTCGGCTGCGCCGACACGCATTTCGCCAACCCCTCCGGCCTGCACAGCGACCGGCACTACACCACGGCGTGGGACCTCTATCTGATCACACGCGCGGCGATGGAGTACGACGAGTTCATGGAGATCGTCGGCCGCAAATCCTACACCGTGCCGGCGACGAACGTCTCCAAGGAGCGCTCGCTGCACGCAACCAACTACCTGATCTCGACCTGGCGCACCGGCTGGCCGGGCTACTACTATGAGGAGGCGCGCGGCATCAAGACCGGCTCTACGCCTGAGGCGGGCTACTGCCTCGTCTCGACCGCCGTGCGCGGGACCCGGCAGCTGGTCTCCGTGGTGCTCGGCGCGGAGCGTGTCAAGCTGGACGACGGCACCAATCAGACCCGCAGCTTTTCCGAGACCATCCGGCTCTTCGACCACGGCTTTGACGATTTCAAGAGCATGGACCTCATCGACACGGACGAATTCATCTGCGAGGTGCCGGTCGAGCTGTCGAGCGAGGCGAACTACGTCGTCGTCCATCCCGGCGCGGGCCTGACGCGCATGGTGCCCATCGACCTGACGACCGACGATCTGGAGCGCGAGATCAAGCTCCATGACGAGACCGCCGACGCGCCCATCGCCGAGGGCGACGAGCTGGGGACGATGACCGTCTCCTACGACGGCGTCGAGTACGGCACGGTGCCGCTGATCGCGCTCAACGATGTATCCGCGTCGTGGCTGCTGACGAAGGAGCGCGAGGTCCGCACGTTCCTCTCCCAGCCCTGGGTGAAGTATGCGGCGGCGGGCGCCGTGGCGCTGCTCGTCCTCCTCATCGTGCTGATCATCGCGGTCGGCTCCCGCCGGCGGCGCTACCGCGGGCGGAGAGGCCGCTACAACTACAGCGGCTACCGCGGGAGAAAAAGGCGGTAAACGATTGAAATACGCCGGGAGAACGACGTTCTCCCGGTTTTTTCATGTATTTGGGGCGCGGCTCGCGGAGCCCGCTTCCTTGTCGAACCAGTACTGCCGAAACAGCTTGTACTGCGCGTGATCGACCCGCGCGATGCGGAAGAGCCGCCGGAGGCTGAAGTCGGCGGGATTCATCAGCGTCCGGTCCATCTGATACCGCCTGAGCTCCGCCTTCAGCGCGGGATCGGTGACGTAGCGGTTCAGGATCCCGCGCGGCACGTTGGACCACAGCGCGGTGTTCTCATTGCACACGCACGCGCCGCGTCTGCCGTAAACGACGTCGTCGGCGAAGAGCTGCATCATGTTGATGCCGGCGGAGCGCACGAAGTAGCTGCTGCGGCCGGGGCGCGGATTGATCTCGAAGAGCAGGTACCTGCCCGTGCGGCGGTCGAACTTCATGTCGATGTTCGCAAAGCCGACGTAGCCGATCTCCTCCAGGAAGGCGCGCATCCTGTCGTACAGCTCGCGGTCGCCGCGGGAGAGGATGGCGGCGTAGTTGCCGGCGGACTTGGGATCGTAGTATTCCAGCACCGGCTGGCCGAGGCACAGCATGCGCACGCGCCCGTCGGCATCCGAATAGCTGTTGAGCACACGCATCGCGCCGTCGCCGCCGGGGACGAACTCCTGCAGGATGAGCTTGCCGGCGTAGTCCGAGCGGTTCATGTTCGCGATCATCGCGAGGTATTCCTCGCGCGTGTCGAAGAAGAACACCTTCTCCTGCCCCTCAAAGTGGCAGCGCAGGTATTCGATGGCGTTGCTGTTCTCCGGCTTGACCACGATGGGGAACGCAAAGGGCAGCCGGTCCAGCACGCTCTCGCGCTCGTCGGGCGCGGCGACGGCGGTCCTGGGATAGTCCATGCCGTGCGCCTCGCACAGCGCGTAGAACCGGTCCTTCGTGTCGAAGGTCTCCAGCAGCTCCGCGCTGTTGAAGCGGTTCGCGATCAGGCCCTCGAAGCGGGCGTAGTTTTTGCACAGCAGCGCCGCGTAGTAATCGGAGCAGGGGACGACGAGCTGCTTTTCGTAAGCTGCCGCGTTTTTGCACAGCACGCCCAGCAGCGCGTCGGGAAACACGTCGGCGCGCTCGAAATTGGGAATGACCTCGAGGTCGAATATCCGGCTCGACTTCGTCGGCGACAGCGGGATGGTGCACAGCACCAGCGGCCGCACGCCGTACGCCTCGCGGAACAGCCGCGCCGTGCCGTAGGCGTTCTCGTCGCTGCCGAGGATGATGGGGAGGAAGTCTTTTTTTGCCATGGCCCGCCTCACGAATGCGTCTCGTCGTAGGTCTTCAGATGCTTCAGGGTCATCTGCACGTCGGACGGGTAGGGCACGAACGCGTTGCCGCGCTTCATGTACTCCTCCTCGCCCTTGCCGGTCAGCAGGATGACGCGCGGCCTGTCGCCCTCGCAGATGGCGCGGCGGATGCACTCGTCGCGGTCCTCCAGCACGAGATGCGGCGCGTCGACGTGCTTTTCAATGTCGGCGGCGATCTGGTCGAAGGGCTCCTCGCCGCTGTCCTCCTCAGTGATGTAGACGAAGTCGCAGTTCTGCCCGCTCAGCTCGCCGAGGTCCTTGCGCCGCTGGAGCGCGTGCGAGCCGGGGCAGCCGAAGATGGAGATCATCGACTTGCCCGGATACTCCGCCCGCGTGGAGCGGAAGAGTGCGTCAAAGCTCATGCGGTTGTGCGCGTAGTCCACGATGACGGTCACGTTCTTGTCGCGGCTCTCGTAGACCTGCATCCGCCCGCTCGCCCGCGCGACGCGGAGCCCGCGCCGCACGCTCTCCTCCGGGATATCCAGCGCCATCGACATCGCGATCGCCGCCAGCGCGTTGGACACGTTGAACAGCCCCGGCATCGTGATGGAGAACTCACCGTTGTATTTGGGCGAGCGGACCGTGAAATACAGCCCGTCGGCGCGCTTTTCGACCTTCTCGCAGTACACCGTGTCGCTCTCGTGCGAGCCGAAGGTGATGAGCTCGCAGCGGCCTTTCGCGTACGCGACCGCGCGCTCCATGTGCGCGGCGTCGGTGTTGACGCAGCCGACGCGGCACTGGTCGAAGATCTTGAGCTTCGAGGCAAAGTAGTCCTCGAAATCCGGGTGCTCGATGGGGCTGATGTGGTCCTCGCCGATGTTGAGGAACGCACCCACGTCGAAGAGCATATCCCGCACGCGCCCGACCTTGAACGACTGGCTCGACGCCTCCATGACAAGGTGCGTGATGCCGCTGTCGTACGCGTTTTGGAAGTGCTGATAGAGCTCCAGCACCTCCGGCGTGGTGATGTGGGATTCCTCGCAGATCACGCCGTCGTAGGTGTCGATGGACGAGATCAGCGCGCAGTCGGGCCTGCCCTGGCCGGACAGCCAGTCGTTGAGGATGTATCGCATGTAGTACGCCGTCGTGCTCTTGCCCTTCGTGCCGGTGATGCCGACGGTGACGAGCCGGTCCGTCACATTATTGTAATAGAGCCGCCCCAGCACGACCAGCGCGCGGCGGATGTCGCTGACGAGCAGCCGCGGCGCGTCCGCGTCATAGGCGCGGTCGGCGACGTAGGCGACGGCACCCTTGCTCAGCGCGTCGAGCAGGTACGCCTCCCTGAAGTGGGCGCCCTTGCACAGAAACAGCGCCGTGCCCCGGAGCGCGCGGTTGTCATAGCTGAAGCAGTCGACGGTCTTCTGCGCGAGCTCTGCGCTGACGGTGCATTCGGTCAGCAGCCCCGCGCCGCGCAGCGCGTTGATGTATTCCTGCAGCGTATGGAGAGCGGTCATAGCAGCGCCTCTTTTCGTACAATATTATAATAAGGAGTATAGCACCGTTCCGCAGACTTGACAAGAATGGAAAAAACACCGGATACTGCATTTGCGTCCCGCCGGATTTTGTGTCAGGCTGTGCAGGCCGCCGATCGGAGCGCGATCCTGCGGCGGGCAGCTCTCTCTGCGCGGAAAACGCGAAAAACGGGGCGCGGCGGTACATTTTGCACGAGCGGGCGGGGTTTCGCCCGCGGTTTTTTGTATTTTGCACAAAATAGAAAAAAACTTAAAAAAAGTGTTGACAAATCGCGAAGCGATGTGTATAGTAGCGAATGTTCCGCGGTTGGAGCGAGTACCTTGTAAATTAAACAACGAAGCAGAAAGAAAGCACCAGAAATCGGCGCCTGAACGGGCGCTGAAAAAGAAGTCTGTCGGACGGGGTTGAGTCAATTACCCGTCGGGCAGGCAGCCATGGAGACATGGCAATGAAGCTATGACAAATAGCTCGATAAGCGATTTTAGAGGCGCAAGCCTTTAAGATACGATTTTATTGAGAGTTTGATCCTGGCTCAGGACGAACGCTGGCGGCGTGCTTAACACATGCAAGTCGAACGAGAATCACCGGAAAGAGTTTTCGGACAATGGAAGGT
>Ga0208297_1001584_pt1 | contig 19243 bp, 14 predicted proteins | sample LMS_cellobiose_e_FD_187367 | JGI IMG/M metagenome (GOLD analysis project Ga0208297, IMG submission 187367) | Rumen-fistulated moose microbial communities from Alaska, USA - LMS_cellobiose_enrichment (SPAdes) (version 2) | ecosystem: Host-associated > Mammals > Digestive system > Stomach > Rumen... | reverse complement strand
GTCCTTTCGGACGGGACTGCGGCTTTTTTCTTCTCTTACAGTGCGTTCGTGATGATCCGGTGCTCGTAGGCCGGCTCCTCCGGTTCCTCGGGCTTCTCCGGCTCGGGCACGATCTGCTCGGCAAAGTCACGGTAGGCGGTCAGGCCCGCGCCCGCGGGGATCAGCTTGCCGATGATTACGTTCTCCTTCAGGCCGACGAGGCGGTCGACCTTGCCCTTGATCGCGGCCTCGGTCAGCACCTTCGTCGTCTCCTGGAAGGATGCGGCGGACATCCACGAATCGGTCGCGAGCGAGGCCTTGGTGATGCCCATGAGCAGCTGCGTGGCCTGCGCCTCCTGCAGCGGCTCGCCGGTCTCGGCGTTGGTCTCGCCGGCGGCTCTGCGCGCGCGGATCTTCTCGTTGGCATCCTCGAACTCCAGCAGGTCGACCATCGCGCCGGTGAGCAGCTCCGTGTCGCCCGCGTCCTCGATGCGCACCTTGCGCATCATCTGGCGGACGATGACCTCGATGTGCTTGTCGTTGATGTCCACGCCCTGCTGGCGGTAGACCTTGAGGACCTCCTGGATGAGGTACTCGTGCACGGCGGAGATGCCGCGGATACGCAGGATATCGTGCGGGGAAAGCGCGCCGTCCTGCAGCTGCGCACCCTTTTCGATCACGTCGCCGTCGTTCACGCGCAGGCCCGTGTGCGGCACGGAATAGATGCGCGTGTCGCCGTCGTCCGCGGTGACGATGATGTTGAGCAGGCTGCCCTTCTGCGCCTCCTCGAAGCGGACGGTGCCCGCGATCTCGCTGAGCGTCGCCATCTTCTTGGGCCGGCGCGCCTCGAACAGCTCCTCCACGCGCGGAAGACCCTGCGTGATGTCGCCGCCGGCAACGCCGCCGGTGTGGAAGGTACGCATCGTCAGCTGCGTGCCCGGCTCGCCGATGGACTGTGCGGCGATGATGCCGACCGCCTCGCCGGGGCCGACGGGCTTGGAGGTCGCAAGGTTCATGCCGTAGCACTTGGCGCATACGCCGCTGTGCGCCTTGCACGTGAGCACCGTGCGGATCTCGACGGCGTGGATGTCGAACTTCTCCAGCAGGTCGGCGTCGTCCGCGGTCATCATGTGATCCTTGGAGATCAGCACCTCGTCGGTGCCGGGCTTGAGCACGTCGCGCACCGGGTAGCGGCCGTTGATGCGCTCGGCGAAGCGCTCGATGACCTGGCCGTTCTCGCTGATCTCGCTGGCCATGATGCCCGTCTCGGCGCCGCAGTCGTCGCTGCGGATGATGACGTCCTGGCAGACGTCGACCATGCGGCGGGTCAGGTAGCCGGAGTCCGCCGTGCGCAGCGCCGTGTCGGCCAGGCCCTTGCGCGCGCCGCGGGAGGACGTGAAATATTCGAGCACGCTCAGGCCCTCGCGGAAGTTCGCCTTGACCGGGATCTCGATCGTCCGGCCGGCGGTGTTGGCCATCAGGCCGCGCATGCCGGTCAGCTGGCGGATCTGCTTCATGCTGCCGCGCGCGCCGGAGTCGGCCATCATGAACACCGGGTTGTAGCGGTCCATGTTCCGCTGCAGCGCGTCGGTCACGTCATCGGTCGTCTTTTCCCACTCGCTCACGACGGCGCGATAGCGCTCTTCGTTGGTCATGAAGCCCATCTTGAACTGGTCTTCGATCTCGACCACGCGCTGCTCGGTCGCGGCGATCAGGGTGTACTTCTCCTCGGGGATCGTCATGTCCGCAACGGAGATCGTGATGGCCGCGCGGGTGGAGTACTTGTAGCCCGTGGCCTTGATGTTGTCGAGCACCTCCGCCGCAATGGTGAAGTTGTGGCGCTTGATCGCGCGGTCCACGATCTTGCCGAGCAGCTTCTTGCCGCAGATGTCGGTGATCTCGTAGTCGAAGTAGTGCTCGGTCGGCTGCCCGGTCTCGTCCACGCGGCGCACGAAGCCCAGATCCTGCGGGACGTTGCGGTTGAAGATGATGCGGCCGACGGTGGCGCGCACGATCTTTGCGCCATTCGTGCCGTCGGGCAGGGGCTTGGTCACGCGCACGAGGATCGGCTGATGGATGCCGATCAGGTGGTCGTCGTAGGCGAGCATGGCCTCATCCTCGTCACGGTAGACGTTCAGACGGACCTCCGCCTTCTCCTCCCCGGTCAGCTCGTCGTAGCTCTTGCCGGCCAGGGCGAAGGGCACGTTGGCGGGCCAGAACTCGTCGTTGTCGAGCTGGGACACGCCGTTTTCAAAGCGCTCGAGCGTCAGGTAGTAGGAGCCGAGCACCATGTCCTGCGTCGGCACGGTGACCGGGCCGCCGTCCTGCGGGCGGAGCAGGTTGTTGGCGGAGAGCATCAGCAGCCGCGCCTCGGCCTGCGCCTCGGCGCTCAGCGGGACGTGGATCGCCATCTGGTCGCCGTCGAAGTCGGCGTTGAACGCGGTGCAGTTGAGCGGGTGCAGCTTGAGCGCCCTGCCTTCGACCAGCACGGGCTCGAACGCCTGGATGCCCAGGCGGTGCAGCGTGGGCGCGCGGTTGAGCATGACCGGGTGATCCTTGATCACCACGTCCAGCGCGTCCCAGACCTCGGGCAGGCCCTTGTCGACGGCCTTCTTCGCAGACTTGATGTTGGTGGCGGTGCCGTTCTCGACCAGCTTCTTCATGATGAACGGGCGGAACAGCTCGAGCGCCATCTCCTTGGGCACGCCGCACTGATAGATCTTCAGCTCCGGACCGACGACGATGACGCTGCGGCCCGAATAGTCCACGCGCTTGCCCAGCAGATTCTGGCGGAAGCGGCCCTGCTTGCCCTTGAGCATGTCGCTCAGGCTCTTGAGGGCGCGGTTGTTCGCGCCGGTCACGGCGCGGCCGCGGCGGCCGTTGTCGATCAGGGCGTCCACGGCCTCCTGGAGCATGCGCTTCTCGTTGCGCACGATGATGTCGGGCGCGTTGAGCTGGATGAGCCTCTTGAGGCGGTTGTTGCGGTTGATGACGCGGCGGTACAGGTCGTTCAGGTCGCTCGTGGCGAAGCGGCCGCCGTCGAGCTGGACCATCGGGCGGATTTCCGGCGGGATGACCGGCAGCACGTCGATGATCATCCACTCCGGCTTGTTGCCGGAGATGCGGAACGCGTCCACGACCTCAAGGCGCTTGACGATGCGCGCCTTCTTCTGTCCGTTGGCGTTCTTGAGCTCGGCGTGCAGCTCCTCGGAGAGCTTCTCCAGGTCGATCTGCTGCAGCAGCTTCTTGACCGCCTCCGCGCCCATGCCGGCGTCAAAGTCGTTCTCGTACTTCTCGCGCATGTCGCGGTATTCTTTTTCGCTGAGGATCTGGTTGCGGACCAGCGGCGTCTCGCCGGGGTCGGTGACGATATAAGCCGCGAAATACAGCACGTTCTCCAGGATCCTGGGGCTGATGTCGAGCAGCAGGCCCATGCGGGAGGGGATGCCCTTGAAATACCAGATGTGGCTCACGGGCGTGGCCAGCTCGATGTGGCCCATGCGCTCGCGGCGCACCTTGGCGCGCGTGACCTCGACGCCGCAGCGGTCGCAGATCTTGCCCTTGTAGCGGATCTTCTTGTATTTGCCGCAGTGGCACTCCCAGTCCTTGGTCGGCCCGAAAATGCGCTCGCAGAACAGGCCGTCGCGTTCGGGCTTGAGCGTGCGGTAATTGATGGTCTCCGGCTTCTTGACCTCGCCGTAGGACCATTCACGGATCATCTCCGGAGAAGCGATTCCGATCTTGATTGCTTCAAACGGCACGTAACTCATATTACCTGCTCCTCCTTACTTATAGTCGTCTTCGAGGAAGTCCGCCTCGACCTCTTCGTCCGCCACCACGCCGAAGCCGGCGTCCTCCAGCTCGGCCTCGTCGGCGAACGGATTGCCGCGGGTGCGGTCGTCGGTGGCGTCCATGCGGGCAAGGTTGAAGGTATCCATCGCGTCCTCGTCCTCCTTGAGCTCGATCTCGTTGCCGTCGCGGTCGAGCACCTGGATGTCGAGGCAGAGCGCCTGCAGCTCCTTGACCAGCACCTTGAACGATTCGGGCACACCCGGCTGCGGGACGTTGTGTCCCTTGACGATCGCCTCGTAGGTGCGCACGCGGCCGGTCACGTCGTCGGACTTGACGGTCAGGATCTCCTGCAGCGTGTAGGACGCGCCGTAGGCCTCGAGGGCCCAGACTTCCATTTCTCCGAAGCGCTGGCCGCCGAACTGCGCCTTGCCGCCCAGCGGCTGCTGGGTGACGAGGGAGTACGGGCCGGTGGAACGGGCGTGGATCTTATCGTCGACCAGGTGGTGCAGCTTGAGGAAGTACACGTAGCCGACGGTGACCTTGTTGTCGAAGCGTTCGCCGGTGCGGCCGTCGTAGAGCCAGCTCTTGCCCTCGGGATCGAGGCCGGCGCGCTCCAGCTCGCCGCGGATCTCCTCGTAGCTCGCGCCGTCGAAGATCGGCGTTGCGACCTTGTAGCCGAGGGTCTTGGCGGCGTAGCCCAGATGGACCTCGAGCACCTGGCCGATGTTCATACGGGACGGGACGCCCAGGGGGTTGAGCACGATGTCCAGCGGCGTGCCGTCGGGCAGGAAGGGCATATCCTCCTGCGGCAGCACGCGGGACACAACGCCCTTGTTGCCGTGGCGGCCGGCCATCTTGTCGCCGACCTGGATCTTGCGGCGCTGCGCGATGTACACACGCACGACCATGTTGACGCCCGGCCCCAGCTCGTCGCCGTTCTCGCGGGAGAAGACCTTGGCGTCGACGACGATGCCGCTCTCGCCGTGGGGCACCTTCAGCGAGGTGTCGCGCACCTCGCGCGCCTTCTCGCCGAAGATGGCGCGCAGCAGGCGTTCCTCGGCGGTCAGGTCGGTCTCGCCCTTGGGCGTGACCTTGCCGACGAGGATGTCGCCGGCGTGGACCTCCGCGCCGATGCGGACGATGCCGCGCTCGTCGAGATCCTTGAGCGCGTCCTCGCCGATGTTCGGGATGTCGCGGGTGATCTCCTCGGGTCCGAGCTTGGTGTCGCGCGCGTCGAGCTCGTGCTCCTCGATGTGGATCGAGGTGTAGAGATCCTCGCGCACGAGGCGCTCGTTGAGCAGCACCGCGTCTTCGTAGTTGTAGCCCTCCCACGTCATGAAGCCGACGAGGATGTTGCGGCCCAGGGCGATCTCGCCCTGATCGGTCGCCGGGCCGTCGGCCAGCACGGTGGGATCCTCGAGGATGTGCCCGTTGTCGTCCCAGCGGCGGCCGTGGACGCGCTCGCCCACATGGACGATCGGGTGCTGGTTGATGCAGGTGCCGTGGTTGGAGCGCAGGAACTTCGTGAGCCTGTACTCCTTGGTCTCGCCGCTGTCGTAGGCGACGGTGATGGAGCGCGCGTCCATCCGGGTCACGACGCCGTCGCCCTCGGCGAGGACGGCGACCTCGGCGTCCATGCAGATCTTGTGCTCCATGCCGGTGCCGACGATCGGCGCCTCGGGCTTGAGCAGCGGCACGGCCTGGCGCTGCATGTTCGCGCCCATCAGCGCGCGGTTCGCGTCGTCGTTGGGCAGGAAGGGGATCATCGCCGTTGCGATGGAGACCATCATGCGCGGGGAAACGTCGATATAATCCACGCGCTCGCGGTCGACCTCGACCATCTCGTCGCGGTGGCGGCAGGTGATGCGCGCGTTGATCAGGCAGCCGTTCTCGTCGACGGGCTCGGCGGCCTGGCCGATGATGAACTGATCCTCGACGTCGGCGGGCATATAGGTGATCTCGTCGAGCACCTTGCCCGTGGCCTTGTCGACCCTGCGGTACGGCGCCTCGATGAAGCCGTACTCGTTGATACGGGCGTAGGTCGCAAGGTAGGAGATCAGGCCGATGTTCGGGCCTTCCGGTGTCTCGATCGGGCACATGCGGCCGTAATGGCTGTAGTGCACGTCGCGCACCTCCATGTTGGCGCGCTCGCGGCTGAGGCCGCCGGGGCCGAGGGCGGAGAGGCGGCGCTTGTGTGTCAGCTCCGCCAGGGGGTTCGTCTGATCCATGAACTGGCTCAGCGGCGAGGAGCCGAAGAACTCCTTGATCGCGGCGGTGACCGGGCGGATGTTGATCAGGCTCTGCGGCGTCACGATGTCGAGATCCTGGATCGTCATGCGCTCGCGGATCACGCGCTCCATGCGCGAGAAGCCGATGCGGAACTGGTTCTGCAGCAGCTCGCCCACGCAGCGCAGGCGGCGGTTGCCCAGGTGGTCGATGTCGTCCTTGAGGACGATGCCGGCGGCCAGCGCGTTCATGTAGTTGATGGAGGCGAGGATATCGTCGATCAGGATGTGCTTGGGCACGAGCCGGTCGGCGTTGTCGCGGATCGCCTCCTTGAGCTCCTCTCCCTCGTACTGGGCGAGCAGCTCGTCGAGCACGCTCTTGCACACGCGCTCCTTGATGCCGCACTCGGCAACGGGGTCGAAGTCCACGAAACGCGAAAGATCGACCATGTGGTTGGAGAACACGCGCAGGGAACGCCCGTCGATGTCGAGCGTCACGTCGTTGACGCCGATCGCATCCAGCTCCCGGGCCTCCTCGCCGGTCATCACGTGGCCCGCGTCGAAGAGGATCTCGCCGGTGCGCGGATCCGCGACCGGGTAGAGCAGCTTCTGCCCGTGGATGCGCGCCCACAGGGAGAGCTTTTTGTTGTACTTGTACCGGCCGACGATGGACAGATCATAGCGGCGCGGGTCGAAGAAGAGGTTGTTGATCAGGGTCTCGCAGGCCTCGACCGTGGGCGGCTCGCCCGGGCGCAGCTTGCGGTAGATCTCGAGCATGGCGTCGTCGTAGGTCTTGCAGGCGTCCTTTTCGAGCGTCGCGACGATGCGCGCGTCGTCGCCGAAGAGCTCCATGATCTCCGCGTCGCTCCTGTAGCCGATCGCGCGGATGAGCTGCGTGATGGGCAGCTTGCGGTTTTTGTCGATGCGCACCCAGAAGATCTCGCTCGCGTCGGTCTCGTATTCGAGCCACGCGCCGCGGTACGGGATCACGGTGGAGGTCAGCAGCGGCAGGTCGGTCTTGAGGTCGATCTCCTTGCCGTAGTAGATGCCGGGCGAGCGCACGATCTGGCTCACGACCACGCGCTCGGCGCCGTTGATGACAAACGTGCCGGACTGCGTCATGAGCGGAAAGTCGCCCATGAAGATCTCCTGCTCCTTGATCTCGCCCGTTTCCTTGTTGTAAAGGCGGACGTTCACCTTGAGCGGCGCCGCATACGTCGCGTCGCGCGCCTTGCACTCCTCCACGTCGTACTTGGGCGCCTCGTCCATCTTGTAATCGATGAAGCTCAGCTCCAGGTTGCCCGCGTAGTTCGCGATCGCGTCCACATCGGCAAACACCTCGCGGAGGCCCGTGTCCAGGAACCAGCGGTAGGATTTCTTCTGCAGCTCCAGGAGGTTGGGCATCTCCATGATCTCTTCGTGTCGAGCGAAGTTTTTGCGGAGGGTCTTGCCGTACAGCTTGTCATGGGCCATGGTTGCTCTTCACACCTTTCTGTTCCGCGCCCTCTGTCTGAGCGCGGCAATGGATTGGGTATCGGGGATATGGATCGCAGGTTGGGAATTCGGATTGGGATCGGGGATCGGTATTCTGTGTCGCCCATCCGGGCATCGCGGGATCCTTCGCCAGGCAGCCTCAGTATGACACGCACGGATTTGTTGTCACTATTGCTCCATCCGCACTTGCGTTTGACGCCGCGGTATGCTATGCTTTCGATAGTAGGTGAAGGTTGCGTTTCCACCTTCTATCAGGAATAAGCGCCTTATTCTATCAGTTTCTTCCGCCAAAGTCAAGGGATTCTTTCAAAATCTGCCGTCCACCCGGCAGATTTTTTCTTGCCCTGCCCGCGGCGACCGTCAAACAGCCCGTTTTCCCTTCCCCGGACGCCTTTTAAGGGAAAGCAGCGGCCCACCCTGCGCCTCCTTCGGCGTAGGTATCGCATTCCTCATTGACCGCGTCGTACTTTACCTTGTACGAATTCTTGCCGTCCGCTTCCTCGGCGGCTTTTTTGATCGCACGCGCCTCCTTCGCGCTGCCGCGCCTTTTCAAAATCCGCCGCCTGCCCCGCGCTCTTGCTTCCGCGCCTCCGCAGGCCGCAAACCGCGGCATTTCTGCGTTTTTTCCGGGTTGCCTGTCGTTGCTTTTGTGTCGGCCCGTTTCGTGTCCTGCCCCCGGGCGGCTTTCCGTGGAGATTTCAGTTTCCTCACCATGGCCTCGGGCTGTTTTCCAAGGGCGCTTGCACTTCCCGTTGCACCCCACCCCCGGGCGGGTTTTCAAAGGGAGGGCCGCCGCCCTCCCTTTGGTCGGTCAGGAGAGAGGATTTTCAAGGAGAGGACCCAATCGAAAGGGTCCTCTCCTTAAACGCGCTTTTCGCCGCTTTTCCCGCGATGGAAAAGCGGCTCGCCGCCGCAGCGGCGAAACTTCCCCGCCGCCACAAGCCAAGCCCTCGGTTCTTTCAAAGGAGTATTTCGCGCTCCGGCGCGAGGCCCTTTCTGTTCGCGCAGAAAGGGCCGAAAGACGCGCCAAAACCTCTTCGGTTTTGGAATCCCGCCACCGATCCCCGCAAAACCCCCGCAAGCCGGACCGGCGCATCTGCCCGAACGTCCCTGCCTCCTTTGCGCTGCCGCGCCTTTTCAAAATCCACCGTCTGCCCCGCGCTCTTGCTTCCGCGCCTCCGCCGGGTGCGACCCGCGGCCTTTCTGCGTTTCTCCGCCCCGGGCGGGTTTCCAAAGGCAGCTTGTTCTCCCGCCGCGCCCCACCCCCGGGCGGGTTTCCAAAGGGAGGGCCGGAGCCCTCCCTTTGGTCGGTCAGGAGAGAGGATTTTCAAGGAGAGGACCCAATCGAAAGGGTCCTCTCCTTGAACGCGCTTTTCGCCGCTTTTCCCGCGATGGAAAAGCGGCTCGCCGCCACAGCGGCGAAACCCTCCCCGCGCCCACCGCCGCGGCGAAACTTCCTCCCCGCCGCATGCCAAGCCCTCGGTTCTTTCAAAGGAGCCTTTCGCGCTCCGGCACGAAATCATCTTTGCAAACCGCCGCGGCCGTGGTATCATAAAAGGCAAAGCGGAAGGAGGCGGGCGCATTGAAGATCGCGATCGTGGGTTACAGCGGCTCCGGCAAATCGACGCTCGCGCGCACCCTGGGCGAGCGTATGTGTCTTCCCGTGCTCCATCTGGATCAGGTTCAGTTCCTGCCCGGCTGGCAGACGCGCGACAAGGCGGAGCAGCAGCGCCTCGTCACAGAGTTTCTGGACGGGCACGAAAGCTGGATCGTCGACGGGAATTACGCCAGCCTGAGCTGGGAGCGCCGCATGGCGGAGGCGGACCGGATCGTCGTGCTGCTCTTCGGCCGTATCGCCTGCCTGCGCCGCGTCGTGCGCCGCCGCCTTGCCTATCGCGGCCGCACGCGCCCGGACGTGACGCAGGGCTGCCCGGAAAAGCTGGACGGGGAATTCCTCCAATGGGTGCTGCGCGACGGGCGCAGCGAACGCGCGCGGTCGCGCTATCTCGGCCTGCGCGCGCAGTATCCGGACAAGACCGCCGTGCTGCGCACGCAGCGCGCGCTGGACGATTATTTGCGAAAGCTGAGGTGAGAATATGGACGCCGCCCTGTTGACGGAGCTTCGCCGCTATCTCGAAGCACGCTATTTGCCGGCCGCGGAAGAGGAGAAGAAGGAGCGCGCCGCGGAGAATGCCGCCGCGGAAGCGCACCCCGCGCCGCAGGCGGTTCCTGCGCGGCCGCAGGCTGTCCTGTCGGCGGGGACCGCCGCATCGTACCGCCCCGCGCGGCGGCGTCTGCTCGGCCGCCGCAGGGAGTCTGCTGAAAGGGAAAACACCTTTACAGAGTGCGACGTTGCTGCCCTGTGCACCGTCCCGGCGGCAGAGGATGCGCTGGACGCGTCGCTGCACGCTGCGCTCGCTGCGCTCGACGAGAGCTTTTCCCAGATGCTCCTGCGCAAGATCGACGAGAAGGGCATGACGGACGCGGCCTGCTACAAAAAGGCCCACGTCGACCGCAAGCTCTTTTCCAAGATTCGCGGCGACGTGCACTACCGCCCCAGCAAGCCGACCGCCGTGGCCTTTGCCGTGGCGCTCGAGCTCTCCCCGGCGGAGACGCGCGAGCTGCTCGCCAAGGCGGGCTACGCGCTCTCGCGCAGCAGCAAGTTCGACGTCATCATCGACTTTTTCATCGAGCGCGGCATCTACGACGTGTTCGCCATCAACGAGGCGCTCTTCGCCTTCGACCAGAGCCTGCTCGGCGCGTGAAAAAGCGGAGAAACGCAGAGAAAAGCGGAGAAAAACGGTGAAGTTCCGGTGCTCACTTTCGCATAAAAATTCACGATATCACGAATATTTGAATAGAAAAACGCGTGAAAGCGGCCGGCAGGGAAGTCCCTGCCGGCCGCTTTGCCGTACCGTGTCGTCCGCGCCGTATCGTCCGCGGCATTGTGTCGTCCGCAGCGCCGCTTATGGCGCCGCCCGCGCCGCCGACTGAGGCGCTGTCCGCGCCGTCGGGTGCGGCGTCACTTGTTGCGGAAGTTCTTTTCCTTGCGCTTTTCGAGGTAGGCGCCCATGCCCTCCTTCTGATCCTCGGTGGCGAAGCACATGGCGTAGAGCTCGTTTTCGAGGGCGATGCCGTCGTCAATGTCCATCTGCATGCCGCGGTCCACGCAGGCCTTGGTGTACTTGACGGCGATGGGCGCGTTGGCGGCGAAGGACTGCGCCAGCGCGGTCGCGCGGTCGAGCAGCTCCTCGGGCGGGTAGACGGCGTTGACCAGTCCGTCCGCCTTCGCCTCGTCCGCGTCGATGATGCGGCCGGAGAAGAGCAGCTCCTTGGCCTTCGCCACGCCGATGCGGCGCGGCAGGCGCTGCGTGCCGGAGAAGCCCGGCGTGATGCCGAGGCCGACCTCGGGCTGGCCGAACTTCGCCCCGCCCTTGCCCTCGGCGTTCTTGCCGGCGGCCAGGATGATGTCGCACGACATGGCGAGCTCGCAGCCGCCGCCGAGGGCAAAGCCGTTCACCGCCGCGATGGTGGGGATCTCCAGCTTTTCGATGCGGCGGAACAGCGCGCTGCCGCGGCGGCCGAAGCGGCGGGCCGCCGCCACGTCCATGGCGGACTGCTCCACGATGTCGGCCCCGGCGACGAAGGAGCGGCCGGTGCCGGTGAGGATCATCGCGCGCAGGTCGCCGTCCTGCTCCACCTGCGCCACGGCCGCCTCCAGGTCGGCCAGCACCGTGGAGTTCAGGGCGCCCAGCGCCTCGGGACGGTTGATGGTGAGATACGCGACGCGATCGCGGACTTCATACAATACAGTTGACATAATAACCTCCTGTCACAGTGCAAACAAGGTGTTGCCCATCGTTGAGACTATCTTATCGCATCGCATCGCGCGCTGTCAAGTCGCTGTTGCCGCGGGGAAAAGAGTGTGCTACAATGGGCGCAGAACGAAAACAGGGAGGCGGAAGCGTGAAAACGATCTATCTGGCCGGCGGGTGCTTCTGGGGCACCCAGCATTTTCTGGATCAGTTCCGCGCGGTGAAGCGCACCGAGGTCGGCTATGCCAACGGCGCGACCGAGCGCCCGACGTACGAGGAGGTCCGCTATCACGGCACCGGCCACGCCGAGACCGTGCGCGTGGAGTACGACGAGACGGCGCTGCCGACCGAGCGGCTGCTCGCGTACTACTTCCTCACGATCGACCCGCTGTCGGTCAACCGGCAGGGAGAGGACGTCGGCGCGCAGTACCGCACGGGCATCTACTATACGGACGAGGGCGAGCTGCCCGCGATCCGCGCCGCCGTGCGCGCGGAGGAGGAGAAGGTCGGCGCGCCGCTCGCGGTCGAGGTGCTGCCGCTGCAAAACTTCTATCCCGCGGAGGAGTATCACCAGGACTACCTGGTCAAAAACCCCGGCGGCTACTGCCACATCCCGCCGCGCCTGATGCACCTGGAGGAGCCGTAAGGCATGGACGGGCAGAGAAAAGAGGGCGAGCCCTGGCGCAAGCGGCTCGCCATGATCGTGGAGGTCGGCGCGTCGGACGATCTTGTTTCGCGCGGCTACGACCTGCTGATCACGCTGATCATCGTGGTCAACCTGGCGGTGACGGTCGCGGAGACGTTCGCGCCGCTGCGCGCGACCTACGGGCCGCTGCTCGAGGCGGCGGAGGCCGTGACGGCGGCCTGCTTCGCCGTGGACTACGTCCTGCGCGTGGTCGCCGCGCGCTACATCTACCCCCAGCCGACGGAGATGCGCGCGATCGGGCGCTACGTGCTGTCGTTCGGGGGCATCGTTGACCTGCTGAGCTTCCTGCCGTCCTACCTGCCGTTCTTCTTCCCGGACGGCGCGGTGGCGTTCCGCATCTTCCGCATCGTGCGCATTTTCCGGCTGTTCCGCATCAACGCCTACTACGACTCGCTCAACGCGATCACCGAGGTGCTCGCGAAGAAAAAGCAGCAGCTCATCTCGTCCGTGTTCATCATCCTGGTGCTGATGCTGGGCTCGAGCCTGTGCATGTACAGCGTGGAGAACGAGGCCCAGCCCGAGGTGTTCGCCAACGCCTTTTCGGGCATCTGGTGGTCGGTGTCCACGCTGCTGACCGTGGGCTACGGCGACATCTATCCGATCACGACGCTCGGCAAGCTGCTCGGCACGGTGATCACGTTCCTCGGCGTCGGCATGGTGGCGATCCCGACCGGTATCATTTCCGCCGGCTTCGTGGAGCAGTACGCGCTGATGCAGGACGTCGACCGCCTGGCGCGCGAGCGGAACATCCGCTTCATCGAGGTGCCGCTGCGCCGGCGCGACCGCTGGGTCGGCATGACCGTGCGCGAGCTGGCGCTGCCCCACGGCATGATCGTGACGGCGGTGCACCGCGGCGGCGAGGTGCTGATCCCGCGGGGCGACCTGGCGCTGGAGCTGAACGACACGGTCGTGCTCGGCGCGGAGCCGATCCGCAGCGACCGGCAGATCGAGCTCAAGGAGATCGTGCTGCTCAAGGAAAATCCCTGGAACGGGCAGCTGATCCGCGACCTCGACCTCTCGCGCCAGTCGCTGATCGTGATGATCCGGCGCAACGGCCGGGCGATCATCCCGGACGGAGGCGTCCGCCTGCGCGAGGGCGACCGCGTGCTGCTGCACACGAAGCTCAAGCTGCCGGACAGCAAAAACGTGCCGCTGTGAGCGCGGAAGGGAGAGGCGGATGATCGCGGAAGAAATCTTCGGCACGACGGCGCGCGGCGAGACCGCGCGGCGCTTCACGCTCGCCGCCGGCCGGCTGCGCGCGCAGGTGACGGATCACGGCGCGGCGCTGCTGTCCCTCCGCGTGCCGGACCGGAACGGCGCGCCCGTCGAGGTCTGCCTCGGCTACGACACGCTGGAGGAGTACGAGGCGGGGCGGGACTATCTCGGCGCGACGGTCGGCCGCTGCGCCAACCGCATCGCGCAGGGCCGGCTGACGCTCGGCGGGCGGACGTATCCGCTCGCGCAGAACGACCGGGGGAACCACCTCCACGGCGGCATCCGCGGCTTCGACCGGTACGTCTGGCAGGCGGAGGCCGACGGGGACACGCTGCGCCTGATGCGCGTCTCGCCCGACGGGGAGGAGGGCTATCCCGGCGCGCTGACCGTCTGCGCAGAGTACGAGCTGACGGAGGAGGCGCTGCACCTGCGCTATCGCGCGGCGACGGATCGCGACACCGCGGTGAACCTGACGAACCACACCTATTTCAACCTCAACGGCGGCGGGACGGTCCTCGGCCACACGCTGCGGCTTTGGGCGGAGCGCTATCTGCCCTGCGACGAGGCCTGCCTCTGCACCGGCGAGCTGCGGGAGGTCGCAGGCACGCCGTTTGACTTCCGCTCGCCGCGCGCGCTCGGCGAGCGGATCGACACGCCGGACGGGCAGCTGCGCCGCGCGGGCGGCTACGACCACTGCTTCGCGCTTTCGGGCGGCGGACTGCGTCCGGCCGCGGTGCTCGCGGGCGAGCGCAGCGGCATCGTGCTGACGGTGGAGACGAGCGAGCCGGGCGTGCAGCTCTACACGGCGAACGCGCTCGCGCGCGGACGCGGGCGCGGCGGGGCCGCTTACGGCCCACGCGCGGGGGTCTGCCTCGAAACGCAGCACTGGCCCGACGCGCCGTCGCACCCGGACTTTCCGTCCGTGCTGCTGCGGCCGGGCGAGGTCTATGCCTCGGAGACCGTGTGGCGGTTTTCGACGGTGTGAAAAAACAGAAAAAGCGGGCCGCCCGGCATTGCCGGACGGCCCGCTTTGCTGCAGCGCTTCGGCGCGCGGAGGCCGCCTCAGCTCCAGAGCGCGGCCTGCTCGACCATGAACATGTTGTAGCGGCGGGTGAGACGGATGTCCTCCTTCGTGAGCAGGAGCGATTCGCGCAGCTCGGCGTTCTCCGCCAGGGGCTCGGCCGAGAGGACGCACTTCGAGCAGGCGGGCAGGAACATCCGCGAGGAGATGCCGGAGAGAAGGCCGGTGCTGAACGTCGGACGGTCGAGGGAGCGCATCATGCAGAGGAACAGGTGCTCGATCTCGTTCGAGCGGTTCTCAAGCAGATAGTTTGTGACGAAATCGTGCCGCTGGCGGCGGCCGTAATACAGGGCGCGGCACTGCTGCGGCGCGTCGAACGAGGCGAGATCGTAAAAAAGGGCGATCTCTTCCGCGCCGCGCTCGTTGCTGCCGACGGCGCCGGTCAGCAGGCTTCGGACGATGCGGCCGGTCCGCCCGTCGTACAGGTACAGATAGCTGCGCGTGCCCGTGAACAGAGGCGCGGGCGCATCCTCCCGTTTCGGGGGGACGATCTCCGCCATGAGCTGGGCGGGGGAGATGCGGAAGATCCGCGCGAGCTCGTGCAGCGTGTCCACGTCGATCACGATGGCGCCCTGCTCGTATTTGCCGACGGTCGCCTTGCTCTTGCGGAGCTTTTCGGCAAGCTCCTCCAGCGTCATGCGGCTCGCGCGGCGGTAGATCCGGATGTTCTGCCCGATCATCCGGCTGAAATCACTCATAGGAATACGCCCTCCTTATGAAATCCGATCCATCAGCTTTCCATTGTGATAATACACCAAAAGAAACAGATTGTAAAGAGACAAAGTTGTGCAAATTCTCCTTTCATGAGAATCCGGGCGGTTTGCAATCGCGGCCGGCGGGACGTATACTGAAGCCAGAGGATCGGATACCGGGCAAAGGAGGAGCGCACCATGAAACAGAAGCTGTCCGTCGGAAAGATCGCCGTGCTGGGCTTTGCGCTGTTCGCCATGTTTTTCGGGGCGGGAAACCTGATCCTGCCGCCGGCGCTCGGCACGAACTGCGGCAATAACTGGTTCTTCGGCTTCCTGATGTACATCCTGGTGGACGCGGGACTGTCGGTCGTGGCGCTGCTCGCGTTCGTCAAGGCAAAGGGCGGCTTCGCCCACGAGGTCGCGCGGCAGCTCACGCCGCGCAGCGCGTTTTGGCTGACGTTCCTCAACACGCTCTGCCTCGGCCCGCTGATCGCCATCCCGCGCACCGCGGCAACGACCTTCGACATCGCGTTGAAGCCGCTGCTCGGCACGCCGGCAGCCTGGGTCTCCTGGGTGTTCGGCGCGGTCTACTTCGGCGTCGTCGCGCTGCTGTGCCTGCGGCCGGGCAAGGTCGTGGACATCATCGGCAAGATCCTCTCGCCGCTGATGCTGGCGGCGCTGCTCGTGCTGATCGTGATCGGCGTCGTGCACCCGCTCGGCAGCGTCTCGCCCGGCGCGCCGCTGGGCGCGGCGCTTTCGCAGGGACTGCGCTCGGGCTACCAGACGATGGATATGCTCGGCGCGGTGCTGCTGGGCGTGATCGCGCTGCTGTCGGTGAAGGAGGCGGGCATCACGGACACGAAGCAGCAGATGACGGCCGTCGGCCTCGGAGGCGTCCTTGCGGGGCTCGGCCTGTTCACGGTGTACGGCGGGCTTTCTTACCTCGGCGCGACGGTGTCCGGCGACGAGGCCATGCGCGCGCTCGCGCGCGCCGACCGGCCGGGCCTGCTGATCCGGATCACGGACGCGCTCGTGGGCTCCTACGGAAGGCTGCTGCTGGGCGTGATCGTGGCGGCGGCCTGCCTGACGACGGCGATCGGCCTGGTCTCCGCCTGCTCGCAGAACTTCAAAGAGATCACGGACGGGCGGCTGCCCTACCGGCCCACGATGTTCGCCGTGATCGGCATCAGCTACCTGCTCTCGAACCTCGGCACGGAGATGATCCTGAACATCGCCGCGCCGGTGCTGAACGTCATCTTCCCGATCTATATCATGCTGGTGTTCCTCTCGTTCCTGCCGGAGCAGATCCGCACCCGCACCTATGCCGCGCCGTTCGGCGCGACGCTCGCGCTGGTCGTGACGGTGCTGACGGAGCTGGAGCTGCTGCTGCCGACGTTCCGGGTGTACGCCGACCGGCTGCCGCTGGCGGAGTACGGCCTGGGCTGGCTGATCCCGGCGGTCACGGCGGCGGCGTTCGGCGGGATCGTCGGCGCGTTCTTCCCGCGAAAAGCAAGACAGGGACAAAGTCTGATGCGTTCCGGCGGCTGAGCCGCCGGAACTTTTTTTGCGCGGTTTGGGCAAAAACGGAAATCTGCATGGTGCGCCGGCGGCGGAAAACATGATAATATAAAGGATAAAACCACGGGAGCTTCGGCACGGGACTTGCGGAGAGGAGGGTGCGCCATGGCGTCTGCGACACGGGAGGCCATCATGCGGTCGTGCCTCAAAATGCTGAACGAACGCCCGGTGGATCGCATCACCGTCAAGGCGATCGTGGAGGACTGCGGCATCAACCGCAACACGTTTTACTATTATTTCAGCAATATCCCGGCGCTGCTGGACAGCATCGTGATGGAGCCGGTGGACCGCATCATCCGGGAGCACGCGCAGGCGGACTCGCTGGAGGAGTGCCTCGCGGCGGCGACGGAGCTGGCGCGGGAGCACAAAAAGGCGATCATGAACATCTACCGCTCCGCAAACCGGGATTTTTACGAGCGGCACCTGACCCGGGTGTGCCGCGAGATGGTGAGCGCCTATTATTCCGCGCGGTACGGCGAGCTGCCGATCCGCGAGGAGGACAGGACCGTCATCATCCGCTACTACCAGTGCGAGCTGATGGGGCAGGCGCTCGTGTGGCTGGAGAGCGGCATGCGCTACGACATCCAGGCGCAGTTCGCGCGGCTGCTGCAGCTGCGCCGCGGCTTCGGACGAAAGATGGTCGAGCGCTGCCTGACGGAGCCGGACGGCGGCTGAACGCCGGGGACGCATCTTTTCCGCGCGGGCGCATAGGCTTTAGCAAAAACCTGGGAGGCGGAAGCGATGCAAAACGGGAAACGACGCGGGCGGGCACACTTTTTTATTGTAAAGCGAAAATACCTGACAGTGATTGCTGCAGCAGTGCTTGCAGGGGTGATCTTTGCGGCGGTGCAGCTGCCGGCGGCGGTGAGCGCCGCGGCGATCGCACGCCAGCTGCCGATCTACTGCGTGGCGCGCGACCAGAAGATGTGCGCGATCAGCTTTGACGCGGCCTGGGGCGCGGACAACACGCAGAAGATCCTCGACGTGCTGGACGAGTACGGCGTGAAGGCGACGTTCTTCGTGGTGGGCAACTGGGCGAAGCAGTATCCGGACACGGCGAAGGCGATCGTGGCGGCGGGGCACGAGCTGGAAAATCACTCGATGGCGCACGACCACTTCAACGCGCTCACGGCGGAGCAGATCGTCGCGGACGTGACGAAGTGCAACGAGACGATCGCCGCGCTGACCGGCGAGACGCCGACGCTGATCCGCTGCCCGTTCGGGGAGTACGACGACCACGTGATCTCTGCGATCCGCTCGATGGGCATGGAGCCGATCCAATGGGACGTGGACAGCCTGGACTGGAAGGGCATCTCCGCCGCGGAGATCACGAAGCGCGTGACGGGGAAGGTCGGCAGCGGGTCGATCGTCCTGTTCCACAACGCGGGCGAGCACACGCCGGAGGCGCTGCCCGGCATCCTGCGCTTTCTGATCGGCGAGGGGTACGAGATCGTGCCGGTATCGCAGATCCTGCTGCAGGGAGAGTATGCCATCGACCACGCGGGACGGCAGACGCCGCAATAGGCGGATCAAAAAGGGGAGCGGAGCGCCGCGGCGCTCCGCTCCCCTTTTTGATCCATGCCGCGTCACGCCGCGGGCAGCAGGCGCTGACCGCGCGCGTTGCAATAGGGCGCAAGCTCGGCGTAGGGGATCGTGACCTCCGGAATGCCGGAGGCGTAGGGCGCGAGCTCGTATTCGCTGAAGTAAACGGTGACGCCGTCGGCCCCGAAGGCGGCGTTGAAGCTCTCCTTGGCGCGGATCCTGGCCTCATAGCTGTCAAAGTACCAGCGGGCGAGATCCTCCTGCTCGATTTGAGCCAGCAGCAGGTCGATCAGGGCGGCGCGGAAGGTCTCCGGCGTGTCGCTGAGGTCGGCAAGGGTGAAGAATTCGCCGTCGGCAAGGTCGAAGTTGTGCACGACGACGCCCTCGACGGAGTGGGCGCCGCCGAGGTAGACCGTGCTCAGCGAACGCAGGCTGATGAGATCGCCGCGCTCGAACTGCCCGATCGGCTCGAAGGCGCCGCGATAGGTGAGGAAGTTCGGGCGGTACTCCTCGTTCAGCTCGTCGTACGACTCCTGTGCGAGATCCGCCAGCTCGCCGCACGCGCGCTGCGCATCGCGGTAGTCGTCAAAGGCGCGGTTGAAGCTGTCGCGCACGGCGAGCATCGCGGCGTCGACGCCGCGCGCGGGCGCGTCCCCCTCGAAGGGGGAACCGTCCGCGTCCTCGATCCGAAGCTGCGGGATCTCGTAGCGCACGGAGGCGAGCAGTACGCCGCCGTCGATGCCCGCGTCGGCTGTGAAGACCTCGGAAGAGAGCGCAAAATGCCACGCGGGATCGGGCTGCGGCGTCGGCGCGGGCGCGGGATCGGGCGCGGGCACAGGGGCGGGCGCTTTGCGGCAGCCGGAGAGCGGGAGCAGGAACAGCAGCGCAAGCAGCAGGAAACGGCGTTTCACGGTGCGGTCACATCCTTTCCCGTGCGCGCGGCGCGAAGAACGCGCCGCGGGGCACGATACGGCTGTATGATACCGCGCGGAGGGGGCGCGTGTCAACCGCGTTCGGCCGCGGGCGCTTGACAAGCGCGGGAAAAGACCGTATGCTGATTGCATCCAATCCAATGATCGGAGGATGAGGGATGAGAGGCAAAGCGGCTTTCGTGATCCTGTGGG